>Ga0315547_1000995_pt1 | contig 24225 bp, 25 predicted proteins | sample SalMarSW160240MG_2_FD_202542 | JGI IMG/M metagenome (GOLD analysis project Ga0315547, IMG submission 202542) | Salt marsh sediment microbial communities from the Plum Island Ecosystem LTER, Massachusetts, United States - Salt Marsh Sediment SW1601-240 ...
TCCTTTCAAATTTTTCATTCACCTGATTGATAATACCGTCTATTAACGTATAAATTTCAAGGTCAGTTCCATATACTTCTATTACATTGGGATCATTGATCATTACTTCCAGGATGTATTGCGTTAAGTACAGGGCATATGGATTTGGACGAGGGACAAGGGTTCGTATAGGTGCAGTGAAATATTTAAAGTCAAACTCACTACTTTTGTATGCCTTGTTAAGGCCCTGCATGATGAGATCAGAAATCGCTTGAGAATTTTCTGTCTCAATTATCTTGTTAAGGAGTAAAGCCTGGGAAAGCTTGCTGTGAATTTCTGACAGCTTAAATTTAAAAAATCGATCTCTCTGAAAGGATTCCCTTTTTTCCTTTTTTTCTAATCGATTTATTAATCTGTCCTGTATCCTTCCACTATATCTATATTTCATCTTTTTTTTATTACTGCGTAACGCCTTTCGTAAAAAAGGTATGGTATGGTATTTTGGTTACTCCATGGCTCATGTGTCTGTAGGAGGTGCTTTTTTGGATACCTCTTTTGACGCATTTTTGGTGTCATCTTTTTTCGGTTTCCTTTCTTTATCTTCTTTTTTTGCTTGTTTATTTTTAGATGCCCCTGATGCGTAATCAGTTACATACCAACCTGACCCTTTGAGATGAAAGGTATTTTGTGAAATAATCTTTTTCACCGATCCACCGCATATCTCACATTCCCCTAAAGGTGAATCAGAGAATTTTTGCCACATCTCAGTTATGTGGCCACAGTTACTACATTTATATTCATAGATAGGCATTATTTATTCTCCATGCACCACACTCATCACACCATACAGATATCAATATTCATTCTATCAGGGTTATAAGAACCCAGAATATATGAGAGGTTTGGTAACGATAATTGTTTTAGGATTTCAAACGTTGTGTGATTTACAATTTTTTCCTCTTCTATCCTGTTACTCTCCTCCTGAGTATCGAACCTCACGTGAAATTTACAGAACCGTACAATATGCACCAACTCATGGGTGAGTATATACGCCAAAAGGGGGAGAAGTCTAATGTTACTGTCCCTTTGAAGGGCTTGTAAAATGTGGTGATCCTGCAAATAAATAAGGTAAAATTCATGTCGTTTATGAAGGGGCTCTATTTCTGCTTTGCCGTCTGAGCTATATTTCTTCAATAAGGCAAAGACATTATCTTTAATTTCTTCGCCGAATAAAGAAGAAAGAGTCCTTATATCAAAGCGATTCCTTTTCCACTGTAAGAGCGATAATTTAAAATAGTTGCTCGTCATATCTTCAGCAATATCTAAGGCGTCCCCTAGAACACTCAACTGATTTTTATTAAAATATTGCAGGGTCATAATACATATAAAATAATTCGAAAAATGAATATGTCAATACTGTTTATAGAATCCATATGGTGGCGGTGCAGGGACTTGAACCCCGGACACTACGGATATGAGCCGTATGCTCTAACCACCTGAGCTACACCGCCATAATTGTTTATTATTGATAAAAATCCTTTTTTGTCAATCAAATAATACTACTCAATCCTTTTGATGTAGGTCATCAATGATTGACAATAGCAGGAAGATACATTAAAGAAATAGAAAAACGTTAAAGTTCTTACAAGGAGCGTACATGAAATGCCCATATTGTGATAAGGAGATTCCAGGTATGACGTGCCCTGCATGTCAAAAATCAATTCCTGAAGAGAGCAACTACTGCCTTTATTGTGGGGCAGACCTTCACAGTACTTCCATAGGAGAGGATGATACAACGAGTGCTGGAGGCGCAGATAATATTGATTTTGAGGATAGAATTCCCTGTCCAGATGGAAATTGCATTGGAATAATAATAGATGGAAAATGCAATATTTGCGGAAAACGGTATAAGGGCAAAAAAAATAGGCTTTAAGGCGGGAATTGGCTTATTGTATGTATGAGTTACAGATAATTACGCAATTTGCAGCTGCGCATCAGTTGAGAAACTATAGGGGTAAATGCGAGAAGCTTCATGGGCATAATTGGCGGATAGAAGTTTTTGTTGAGGGAAAAAAACTCAATGATACTGGGCTATTGATAGATTTTAAAGAGGTGAAAGATGCTACACACAGAATCCTGAGAGAACTTGATCATTCATTCTTGAATGAGCTTCCCCAATTTAAAGATCAGAATCCCTCGTCAGAAAATATTGCTTCCTATATTTTTAAGCGGTTAAGCAACAAGCTTAATGATACAAATATCAAGGTCGGTAAGGTTACAGCCTGGGAATCAGACTTTGCAAGCAGCAGTTACATTGGCTAATGATATATATTCAACTTGAATAATTTTTTTTTAAAAAAACTCATGCTCGATTCACATGCATGAATCTACTGTACGCAAGGCTTTTTAATGAAAGCCATGAATGTATGATATAGAACGCCGTTTCTCTTAAATAGTGCACGGTAAAAGGTTGGTGTATGAAAAACGATTTTACCGAAAAAAGATCAGAACCCCGAAGCATCATAGATCAATATCATAGTGTAGAATTTTCACTACGTGACTGCGCGTTTACGTATCAATTCAAAATTTGGGATATATCATCAAAAGGAATATGTGTATTGGTAAAGGAAGACTCTAATTTGTTGAATTATCTAAAGGTTGGCTCTGTATCGGAACTGAAATACTACACGAATAATGCCTTAAAACCTGTTGAATACTTGAAAACAAAGATCAGGCATATCACGAAAGATGAAGAAGGAAGATTTAAAGGGCTTTATTTAGTTGGATTATCTATTTTTGAAGCCCCAAAACTCTAATCAACAACGATTCCCACCTGCGGGTTTTCTCTCCTACGGGATATTTGCATAAAAGTTTGCCATTTTTTTGCGTTATATGATATAAAAAAAATACGTTACTATTCAGCTTCAAAGTTCTAAGGTTCATAGTTCAAGGTTAGAGAAATAAAATACTGTCGAATCATCAATCTAAAGTATTTGGTTTCGATTTATAAATAAATGAGGAGTTCATCCGATTCTTGCTACAAGCCACCCCTTATTGAATGGATGTAAACCGTGAACCCCGCCTGTCCCTATACAATCGGTGCGGGCAGGCTTGAACGCTGAACCCGACAACCTGAGTTACAAAAATACACTATGATCCAACAAAAAAAATATGACGTGAAATTAAAAACCTGTCTTTCACTTTTCATTAGTATACTATTGCTCCATTGTTTTATGCTCACTTCAGAAGGGGCACAGAAGTTTCCTGAACCAAGGGGGGCTATTAATGATTATGCCGAGGTGATTACGCCACAATATGAACGTCCTATGGACCTGCTTGCCCGTGAAGTATTGCAGAAGACCGGGACCGCTGTTGTTGTTGTCACCCTGAAAAGTATCGAAGGTAATGATCCTGCCGATTATGCAAACAGGTTGTATGAGGCATGGGGTATTGGCAAAAAAGGCCAAGATAAAGGAGTGCTTATTTTGCTTGCCCTTGAGGAAAGAAAGGTACGGATTGAAACTGGGTATGGTGTTGAAGGAATCTTGCCTGACGGGCTCGTTGGTGAGATACTCGATACGTATGTAGTGCCGAATCTTAAAAAAGATAACTACGACAAGGGCCTGTCAAACGCCCTCGTAGCGGTATCATCAGTGATCGCCAAAGATGCAGGGATTTCTCTCACTGGAAGCAGCAACACGCAGTATCAAACGAAAAAAAAGATAAAAGAAAAACCACGCATCAATCTATTTTCTCTCATCCTGTTTTTCATCGTTTTGACAATGCTCCTTGGCACAAGGCGGGGAAGGACAATCCTTCCATTCATCCTGCTTATGGTTTTGGCTGGAGGCAGAGGCGGCGGTGGTAGCTTTGGAGGTTTTGGCGGTGGATTTGGAGGTTTTGGCGGTGGATTGAGCGGTGGGGGAGGTGCAGGCCGTGGATTTTAAAGAGAGGCATAACAATGACCAAGATAAAAAAGCCAGAAGAGATATTTTCTGAAATAGAGAAGGATTTTAGGAACATCTTTAACAATAAACTCATTTCCGTCATTCTTTATGGAAGTGGTGCTGGAAGTGACTTTAATCCTGACACCTCGGATTTGAATTTCCTGATTATCCTTTCAGAAGAAGCCATAGATCACTTGGATTTGGCTATTGATACGGTATCCCGATGGAGGAAAAGGAATGTGGCCACACCCTTGTTCATGACACAATCGTATATCCAGTCTTCCCTGGATTCATATCCCCTCGAATTCCTCAACATAAAGAAAAGCTATATCCTTGTGTACGGCAAAGATGTGCTCAAAGACATATCCTGGGAAGCTCGTCACCTCAGGCTTCAGTGTGAACGGGAAATCAAAGGTAAACTCCTGCTTTTGCGAGAAGGCTTTCTGGAGACAGGGGGAAAACAAAAGAGGATAGCCGAGTTAATCAAGGCGTCAATCACCGCCTTTATATCTATCTTTAATGGTCTTTTACACCTTAAAGGTATTGCAATACCCCCAACCAGAAGGGAGATTATACAGGCTGTTGCAAAAGAAATACCTATCAACCAGGAGATTTTTATGAAATGCCTGGATATAAAGCAAGGCAAGGCGGAATTTTCATCATCTGAAATAAAGGACCTCTTTATAGCCTATATGGTAGAGGTAAGAAAATTATGGGAAGTTGTTGATACAATGGAAATTTAAGCAAGGAGGGTACTGATGACCAAAGGAACAAGAAATCTCGTTATCGCACTCGCGATAATTGTTATTATTCTTTTTTCTATGTATTCTTTTTTTAAGGGTACGTATAATACCTTTGTGACGCTTGATGAGACGGTCAAGGCATCATGGGCACAGGTGGAAAATCAACTGCAGAGACGATTTGATCTCATCCCAAACCTTGTGGAAACGGTAAAAGGGTATGCCAAGCAGGAAAGAGATGTTTTTATTGATGTAACCAAGGCCAGGTCACAGGTTGGGAGCGCAGGGAATATACCGGATAAGATCAAGGCAAACAATGGGCTCTCAGGGGCCTTGAGCAGATTACTTGTTGTAGTGGAAAGATATCCTGATCTCAAATCAAATCAAAACTTTATGAAGCTTCAGGATGAACTGGCAGGCACAGAGAACAGAATATCTGTTGAAAGAAGACGCTATAATGAATCAGTAAAGACCTATAATGTGAAAATAAGAAGCTTTCCAGCAAATATTCTCGCTGGGATGTATGGGTTTAGCAAGGCCACCTTCTTTGAAGTTCCCGCCGAAGCAAAGGCCACACCCAAGGTTAAATTTGAATAATTGAGTGAGCATCAAAAACACAGGAAAGGGGGAAAAAACGTAGCCTTCAGCCACAAATTTACTATAAAAGAAGTGGTGCTTATGTGTGTGCTGAGTATATTTTTTGCTGCAAATCCCTTAAATATGCCTCTGGGTCACGTAGTATCTGCCGATAGAGCTCTTTTCCTATAAATCTTTTGCTCTGTTGGGTTAAAAAATATGGTCTATGTTTTCTTACTTCCCGGTACACTCGCTTATCTGGGGGGAGGATTTTTCTAAAAGTACAGATGACCACTAAATCTATAAAGAGATCTTCATGACCACATTCCATGTCCTCGGGAGAGAATTCAATAGAAAACCATGAATGACCTAATTCGTGCAAAAAGCTATACTTCCAATACTCATGCATTTTAAAATCCCTGGCAGGAATTAGGACTTCGGCAAAAAGATTTTCATCATATGCATCTCGAAATTTAGTGCTTGTCCCTCTTTGTAATTCCTCATCCACGAGTATGAAAAGATCAATAGGATCAAATTTGATATGATACTCGAAACAGACATCACTGAAAGATTTGCATAACTCCTCAAAGGCTTTTATCGCCTTTTCTTCATCTATCGCAAGGAGTTCTTTGAAAATCGTTGCTTGTATTTGGATTTTATTGGGACCAAAATTGAAGTCAATAAGTTCGGCCGTGAGATCTGGATATTTTTTTTGCAACCTTTCATCCATTACACACCTCCTCTTATATTTTCGCCCTCCGCTGCTCCACGGGAAAAGTGAGGTTGGGTTTTTTTGACTTACACCTATCCTCTGGTTATTTTATTAATATCAATATGTTATAGCCTATTATACTGCCTTAGTTTTTCGTGCATGTCAAGATAGAAATAATGTGTGTTAGCTTAATGCAAATATCCCTTCTAACTGCTGTGTTAAAATGTCCCCATTCTGAAAAAGGACATTTTAGCGCTGGATCAGGAGAGAGGTGGAAGAACATAAAAATCCGGATTTTAGCGTCTGTATTCGCGGGTATTACTTTTCGCTATACGGATTGCAGAAAGGGCAAGTATATTGAGGGAATCAAAAAAGGGGACCTCGATATCAGTTTGGTTTACGACCAAAGGCACCTCAGTACAGCCTCCTATGATCCCCTGGGCACCCTTTTCAATCAATGCCTTTGAGGTCTGCAAAATTTTTTCTTTATTTTCCAAGGAAACAAGTCCTGCCTTGATTCCTGATTCTCCATAAATTGCAGACATGACGAGATTCTCCTGTTTTTTGGGGAAGGGGACCAAAACTTCGACCCCTATCTCCCTTAATCTATCTTGAAAAAGGTCAGCCTTGATCGTCCCTGTAGTTGCTATGAGGCCAACCCTTTTTATACCTGGAACGTACCTTTCCAGCACTCCTGCCACTTCATCAATGATGGAGACAATTGTAATAGAAACCCCTTCCCTTAACTCCTCGATGAAATAGTGTGCTGAAACGCAAGGAATTACAATAAAGTCAGCACCTGCTTTTTTGAGGTTTTTTGCAACCTCAATCATCATCGGAACGGGATTTTCACCAGAATCCAAAATAGCAGGGGTTCGGTCAGGTATCTTTGGGTTATTATCGATAAGGACTCTGAAGTGGTCCTGGTCTCTTATCGCTTGCGTATTCCTGATGATTTTTTGAAAAAGATCTGACGTGGCCTCAGGGCCCATTCCGCCTAATATACCGATAATTTTTTCTTTCATCGATACCCCCTATCTTCTTGTTCAGTCTACGATCTATCATGAAACCCACACAGTGCTTTCTTTAAATTATTGTATATAATACCTTTTCTGGTTTCTACAAAATTTTTTGATAAAAAAATTTAATGAGAATTTTCACTATGTTATCAAACTGATTTCTGTACCAAATGATATTGACAAATCTCTTTCCCCATTCTATGGTGAGCCTGGATTCGGCAAGCTTTTCCCACCAGATCACTTAAGGATCTGGGCGCCTCAGTTCGTATGAGCAAGGCTAAAGAATGAGGAGCTGATTAGGCGGTATGGCTATGTGCTTTTTATTATAAAAGGAGAACACTTTATGTCCGATGAGATGAGGATGATAAAACTGATTAAAAATGCAAATGTTTTTACCCCTGAACCGCTCGGCAAAAAGGATGTTTTGATAACAGCAGAGAAAATAGGATACATTCAGGATCGTATTGATCCGGGCAAAGAAATTGACATTGAACTTATTGATGCAAAAGGCATGCTGTTAGTACCAGGTTTTATAGACTCACATGTCCATATTTGTGGTGGAGGAGGAGAAGGAGGTTTTAAGACAAGAACTCCCGAAATAATGCTCAGCGACATCACCAAAGGAGGTGTAACAACTATTGTAGGATGCCTCGGCACTGATGAGTCAACAAGGACACTAAGCAATCTTATTGCAAAGGCAAAGAGTCTTAAAGAAGAAGGTATCAGCTGCTATATATACACGGGCTCTTATCACATCCCTGTTAGAACACTCACTGATTCTATTCAAGACGATATTGTTTTGATTGATGAAATAATAGGTGTTGGAGAAATTGCAGTATCGGATCATCGTTCCTCTCAGCCTACAATTGAGGAAATTAAAAAAATTGCAGCAGCCTCAAGGATTGGTGGAATGCTTTCAGGAAAATCCGGTATTGTAAATATTCATATAGGTGATGGGAAGGATAGATTGAGCTTTTTGGAGAATATAGCAAGCAGCACGGAGATCCCCATAACACAGTTTATTCCAACCCACCTCGGAAGAAACCCAGGCCTCTTTGAGGCGGCAATTCAATATGCAAAGAAAGGAGGCCTTATAGACTTTACAACAAGCAGCCCGGAATGGCCTCCAATAAAAGGAAATATTAAATGCAGCAAGGCGTTAAAGGAGGTACTCGAACAAGGAGTACCCGTTGAAAAGGTCAGTTTTACCTCCGATGGTCAGGGTAGCTTGCCGCGGTTTGATGAAAAAGGAGAATTTAGTGGGCTTGAGGTTGGCAGGGTAACCTCTTTGTTTAAAGAGGTAAGAGATGCAATAATAGATGAAAAAATTCCTCTGGAAATCGCCATAACAGTAATTACCTCAAATCCTGCGAAAAATTTAAAACTAACCAACAAGGGCAGGATTCATGTTGGAAAAGATGCGGATCTGGTCCTGCTAAATGAAAATCTGGACATAGATACTGTAATTGCACGAGGCAAAATAATGATAAGGCACAAAGAAATTATGGTAAAGGGTATGTTTGAAAAGTAAAGAAAGATAATCAAATATTTGGAGGAAACATTGCATCTTAACGAAGATAAGATGAGGAATTGGCTTGTTGCCATACGACGAGATTTCCATATGTATCCGGAAATTTCAAACCAAGAGATTAGGACAACTGAAAAAATTAAAGAAATCCTTAGAAACCTCGAGGTTACGGTCCAAGAACTGCATGGATTAACAGGGCTCACCGCTTTGATCCCAGGTGAAGGAAATGGCAAAACTATTGCTTTAAGAGCGGATATCGATGCCTTACCCATACAAGAACTAAACGATGTGCCGTATAAATCCCGGCATGATGGAACCATGCATGCGTGCGGACATGATGTCCACACAACCATCATGCTTGGTGTGGCCAAGCATATCCAGGAATCAGGTCTTTCCAGGAAGCTCAAGGGGAATGTAAAGTTTTTGTTCCAGCCAGGCGAGGAGAGAGGCACTGGCGCCAAAGAAATGATTGCTCAGGGAGTGTTGAAAAACCCCAATGTGGACAGGATATTTGCCTGCCATGTTTCACCCGATCTCCCTATAGGGGTGGTGGGTGTGAATAGAACTCAAAGCCATGCCTCTGGAGATCGGTTCAGTCTGGATATTAAGGGAAAAGGTGCCCATGGAGGGCATCCTGAAGAAGGCATTGATCCCATCGTAGCCGGCTCATATTTTGTCACGGCCATTCAGTCTATAATCAGTCGTAATATCAGACCCACAGATACTGCCGTTATTACACTGGGAACATTTACAGCCGGGAAAGCAGCCAATGTTATCCCGGATCAAGCTCATATTGAGGGGACTATTAGGGCATTCAAAAATGATGTGAGAGAACAACTTATTCAAAGGGTACATGATATCATTCAGGGCATTGAGTTGACCTTTCATGTAACGTGTAGGCTACAATTCCTTGAAAGTGTTCCCGCCTGTATCAATGACGAGCACACGTCTTCTTTCCTTTATGAAGCCGCAGCCCATGTGTGTGGCTCCAATAATATGCGATATCTTCCTCCGGTCACTGGCTCCGAAGATTTTGCCTTTTTTGCGATTGAAAGACCCAGTGCAATGATTCGATTAGGATGCGCCAACAAGGAAAAAGGGTTTGACCATATGCTTCACTCCCCACACTTTGATGTTGATGAAGAAGTCCTTTTAATAGGTGTTAGAGTCTTTACCGAGGCAATCCGGAGATATCTTGCATGAAATTGTTCGGGTTATCACTGCAGGGGTTATCATCTTTAATTTGACTATTGCACAATAGGCATATTACTACGGAGGTAGAAATACAGTTGTTTTTTCAAGCGTGAGAGCTTTGCATAACATGACAATTTTTTTGTTAGCCTCCCTTGAAAAGGAGAGAAAAATCTCTGCCGTAAAGATAGATGTTTAATAAATTTGTGTCTATTCAGCCACTAAGACACGAAGAAAAGATGATATCAATAAAGAAATACACATAGGGCCAGGTTTTCTCAATAATATCAATACACCACATATCAAGTAGGCCTATCAGTGCAATGATTTCATAATCTTTGTGGCTTAGTGCCTTTGTGGCAATATACCTGAGTTACATAAATTTTTCACTACTTGTAGGCTCATAATGGACTGATGATATGAACAACGACTCCCATCTCCTTAAAGTAGATAATCTTAAGACATACTTCTATACCTTTGAGGGTACAGCCAAGGCAGTAGACGATGTATCTTTTTTTATAGATAAGGGGGAAACACTTGGCCTGGTTGGGGAATCAGGGTGTGGAAAAAGTGTTACCGCCCAATCCGTAATGCGGCTTATTCCTGAGCCGCCAGGAAAAATTGTTCACGGGACCATTAATTTTGATAATACTAACCTGCTCGATTTTACCATGAAGCAAATGAGAGAGATTAGGGGAAACAGGATTTCCATGATCTTTCAAGAGCCTATGACATCTCTTAATCCTGTGTTTACTATAGGAAATCAAATCTCAGAAATGTTTATCCTTCACAAGAAACTCAACAAAAAGGAGAGTTGGGAAAGGGCTATAGAGGCGTTAAAGGCAGTTCAGATTCCAGCTCCGGAGAAAAGAGTTCATGAATATCCCCACCAACTCTCAGGGGGGATGAGACAGAGGGCAATGATAGCCATGGCCCTTTCCTGTGATCCGGAAATTCTAATTGCCGACGAACCTACAACAGCCCTTGATGTTACTATACAGGCGCAGATACTTGATTTAATGATGCAGCTAAAGGAGAGTTTTAATGCGGCCATTATGTTAATAACCCATGACCTTGGGGTGATAGCTGAAATAGCACAAAGAATTGTGGTTATGTATGCAGGCAAAGTTGTGGAAGAGGGCAAAACAAAAGATATCTTTGAAGATCCTACACATCCATACACTAAGGGACTTCTTAGCTCTATACCTAAATTAGGGGAGAGGGCCAGGAAAGGACGTAACAAACTTGAGGAGATAAAAGGCATAGTTCCAAGTCTTTATGAATTAACGCCTGGGTGCAGCTTTTCCCCTCGTTGTCCAGAGGCCTTGCCTATTTGCAGGGAACATTCGCCAAAGCTGATTAATACGGACCAATCACATAAAGTAAGTTGCTGGCTTTACTCAGATTTTTAAAGGAGTTTTAGGTTGGAAACCCTTCTTAAAGTTGAAAATTTAGAGGTTCATTTCCCTATCAAGAAAGGGCTTTTATCCCGTACAGTTGGCTATGTTTACGCAGTTGATGGAGTGTCACTGACCCTTGAAAAAGGAGAGACCATTGGCCTGGTAGGTGAAAGTGGATGCGGGAAAACAACAACAGGACTTGCAGTTTTGAGGCTTGTGGAGCCGTCTGGGGGAAACGTCATATTTGAGGGGAAAAATTTATCCCGAATGAGTAAGAAAGAGCTGAGATCGTTAAAAAAAAAGATGCAGATTATTTTTCAAGACCCTTACTCATCGCTTAATCCAAGGATGACGGTCAATCAGATCATTGGTGATCCAATGGATATACATAAAATGTATCAGGGAAGTGAAAAAAATGAAAGGATATCCTATCTGTTGGACAAGGTTGGTCTTACACCTGAACAAGGAAGGAGATACCCCCACGAATTTAGCGGCGGGCAGAGACAAAGAATAGGGATTGCCAGGGCGCTGGCCTTAAATCCTCAATTTATTATTGCGGACGAACCTGTGTCGGCCCTCGATGTCTCTATCCAGGCGCAGATAATTAATTTACTGGTAGACCTGCAGAATGAATTTGACCTCTCTTATATGATTATTGCTCACGACCTTGCAGTGGTGGAACATATATGTGACAGGATTGTAGTTATGTATCTTGGCAATGTAATGGAGATGGCCTCTTATAAAAATATTTATTTAAATCCAAAGCACCCTTATACCAAGGCACTGCTCTCTGCCATTCCAGTCCCTGATCCAAATGTAAAAAAGTCCAGGATAATCCTGAAGGGAGATGTGCCAAGCCCTATCAATCCCCCTAACGGTTGTCCTTTTCACCCAAGATGTGCTTATAAATTGGAAATCTGTGATAAAGAGAAACCGGAATTAAAGGATATTGGAGGAGATCATTATGTAGCGTGTTTTTTGTATTGATTCACTTCATTTATTATAGTTTATTTTTTAAAATTTATTATTTTTCTTATTCTGCAAACTACTTGTTAAGAATTGTTTTTATGTTAGGCCAAAAAAGAGTATAATCGTTTAAATCAAAATATATATTAACCTTAAACAAGGAGGAAAAAATGAAAAAGGTATTATTTCTCATTTTAACAATCATATTTTTAGGATCTGTGCCGGCCTTAACAGGACAGGCCGTGGCGGCATCATCTATAGTAGTGGCTGTAGACTCTCCGCCAAGGATGATGAATCCCCATGGTTCTGACGCAGATGCAAATCTTTCAATAATGGCAAATTTTTTTGATGGCCTCATGCAGAGAAAGGGCTCTGAGGGAACCCTTGCACCGGCCCTGGCACTGCGATATGAGCATCCAGATCTCTTGACCTGGACATTCTATCTTAGAAAGGGCGTTAAATTTCACAACGGCAATCCCTTTAACGCTGAAGACGTGAAGTTTTCCTTTGAGAGACTGTCAGACCCCAAGGTGTCGGAATTCATCAATACAGGCAAAACCATTGCCTCTATTGAGATAATCGACGACTATACTGTGTCAATAAAGACTAAGCACCCTATTCCATGGTTTGCCAACAATATGCATCAGATCTACATGATGGATAAGGAGTCTACCGAGTCAAGGACCGTTGGAGAGGTGCAACAAGTGCCTATTGGTACTGGAGCATATAAGTTTGTAGAATGGGTAAAGGGCTCGTATGTAAAAATGGTTGCCAATGAGGAGTATTGGGAAGGGGCCCCGCCTATTAAAAACGTAGAGTTGAGACCTATTAAAGAGGCATCTACAAGGTATGCCGCCCTTGTTTCAGGTCAGGCTGAACTGGTTTCCGGAGTTCCTGTTGAATTATATGACAAACTTGTCAAAAACCCAAAGCTCCAGGTAATAAATAAACCTGCAAGAAGGTCTATTTTCCTTGCCCTTGGAAACAAACCAGAAAGCCCCTGGAATGATATTCGTGTTAGAAAGGCCATGTATATGGCAATCAATGAGGATGAGATTATAGAGAAAATCATGAGAGGTCATGCCTCCCCGGCTGCCCAGATTCCAGACCCTCCGACTATTGGTTACAATGAAGGGATAAAGCGCCTTCCATACAATCCTGAAATGTCAAAAAAACTTTTAAAGGAGGCTGGCTGCGAGAACGGTTTTGAAATTACCCTTACAGGGCCTAATGACAGATACGTACAGGATGAAAAAATCGCCGAGGCCGTTGTGAAATACCTGGCCAAGGTGGGCATTAAGGCAAAACTGGATGTAAAGCCAAAGGCAATCTTTTTTCCAGAGGTCTTTCAAGGAAAACTGGATTTTTACCTTATAGGGTGGTTCGACGGTACCTTTGATATGGGACGCACCTATTTTAAACTTATCCATACCCGAGACAAGGAAAAAGGGTTTGGGTCATTAAATGGCGCTCATTTTTCAAACCCTGATTTAGATATAGTTTTAGAGGCAACTGCCAGTATGGTAGATCAAGAGGCTCGAAAAAAGGTTCTTCAGTATATAAATAAGCTTGCAACAGCAGAAAACATTGCATGCATACCGCTGCATTACCAGCAGGATATATATGCTATTCAAAAGGGTAAAGGAATCAAATTTCAGCCAAGACCTGACCGATGGGTAGTTTTTAAGGAAATATCCAAATAGAAATTATTGAAAGACTTGGGTGGGGTGAGGTTTAAACCTGGCCCCGCCTCTCATAACCTATGACCACATACATTATAAGAAGGCTCATTCAGGGCGTGATTGTTCTACTGGCAGTATCCCTTATCTGCTACATAATATTCCGCTCTTCCGGAGATCCTGCAATATCAATGGCAGGGCAATATGCCACCTTCCAGGAGATAGAGGAGGTGCGTAGGGTCTTTGGCCTGGATAAACCGTTTTATATTCAGTACGTTCGTTTTATCACTAATGCACTTAAAGGTAACTTCGGAAATTCCTTTGTCAATAAGGTTCCGGCTTTACCCCTTATCCTGGAGCGGCTTCCCGCCACTGTAGAACTTGCAATGTCTGCAATAGTTATTGCATTTGTTTTGGGTGTAGGACTTGGTGTATTAGTTTCTTTAAAACCCTATGCGCTGAGAAATAGATTTATCATGGCAGGCTCCCTTGTTAATATATCTATGCCTACTTTTCTCACGGGAATTTTACTTATCATGGTGTTTGGGGTATACCTCAAGATTCTTCCCCCCTTTGGCAGAGGAGAAACCGTGACTATAGGTTTTTGGCGCACTGGTTTTTTGACATTAAGTGGAGTAACCCATTTAATTTTGCCTGCCTTTACCTTGGGAATGTATCAGCTCGCTGTGCTTTTGAGATTAACCAGGGCAGGCATGCGGGAAGTTTTAACTGAAGACTATATAAAGACTGCGTGGTCAAAGGGACTGTCTCCCTTGAAGGTTATATTCAAACATGCCCTTAGAAATGCCCTTATACCTGTGGTGACCATGACAGGACTGCAGTTTGGGGAGCTTATCGCCTTTTCTTTTGTGACAGAACTTATTTTCCAGTGGCCAGGCTCGGGAAATCTTTTACTTACATCTATCTATGAACAGGACCAGCCTGTTATAGTCACATACATTATGCTGGCAGCCCTTGTAATTCTAAGTATTAACATCCTTGTAGATATTCTATATGCAATCTTAAACCCGAAAATTCGATATGATTGAGAGATTTTTCAAGTCCAAAATCATCCATGACTATTTCCACGATCCATCTGCCATTATTGGCAGTTTATTGATAGTGGTATCTGTCTTATCCGCCGTCTTCGCACCTATGATTGCGCCTCAGAATCCCTATGACCTTGAAGAGCTAAGCCTTGAGCATTTTCTGACGCCCCCTGTGTGGATGGAAGGTGGGTCCGCACAGTTTCCCCTTGGAACGGATGACCAGGGCAGGTGTGTCCTAAGCACTATAATCTACGGATTCAGGACCTCGCTGATCGTAGGCTTCGGAGTAGTAATAATTGCCGGAATTTTTGGCGTATTCATGGGATTGTTTGCCGGTTACTATGGGGGAATCCTTGACTCAGTATCAATGCGTTTGGCCGATATATTCTTCTCCTTCTCAACCACACTGATTGCAATCCTAATGTTAGGGCTTTTTAAGCAAAGAGGTGTTTTAATCGTTATTGTTGCCATTTGTATTGCAGACTGGGTTAAATATGCACGAACCATGCGTGGGAGTGTACTTGGGGTAAAAGAAGAGGCCTATATAACAGCGGCAAAGGCTACAGGGGCAAGTGATTTAAGAATTATTTTAAAACATCTTTTCCCTAATGCAATCCCCCCTATATTTGTAATCCTTGCCGTAGATTTAGCAGTAGCTATTATGCTTGAGGCAACTCTGAGCTTTCTTGGCGTAGGTGTTCCCCTTACAGAGCCTTCCTTAGGAATGATGATAGCCATTGGGAAAAACTATATGTATGCCGGTATGTGGTGGCTTGTCCTGTTTCCAGCAGCTGCCCTTTTTCTATTGGTGATAGGAATAAATCTTTTTGCAGACTGGCTGAGAGAGGAACTAAATCCAAAGATTGAACGCTAACAGCAAAATGATAGGAAGCTGAAGGATAAATATTCCTACTAGTTCTGAAAATTAGTGAAACTTCTGGCTCCCTGCGTCAGTTATTCTTTAAAAATTCACCGTATCGTTCAGTGTTCATAAATAATTGAGACAGCGATCAGGAAAGTTTCTTTATATTATTCTAAAACATCTGTTGTTATTTCCTTCAAATATTTCGCATTTTCTTCAGGGCTCGTAGTGTTGAGATATATGCCAGAGCCTAATTCAAATCCAGCCACTTTATAGAGTTTTGGAAGTATTTGGAGATGCCAATGACAATAGTCCGCGGGATCCTCTTGATATGGTGCCGAATAAATCATGTAATTATAATCCGGATTATCAAGCCCATGATACAATCTTTGTAGAATATCGATTAACACTCTGGCTAAATCTTTCCTTTCAACAGGAGAGATTTTTGCAAATGAAGCCCTGTGTTTTTTTGGAAGAATCCACGTTTCAAAAGGACTTCGTGAGAAAAAGGGAGCAAAAGCAATAAAATGCTCAGTTTCTGATATTATTCTTTTTCCTGAGATTTTTTCCTGCTCTATCAAATTACAATATATACACCTGCCCATGGTATCGAAATATCTCACCGCCTCCTCTATCATATGTCTGATATGAATTGGAATGATTGGGCTGGCAATTATCTGGGAATGCGGATGCCGTAATGATGTGCCGGCTCCTGGACCATTATTTCTAAATATAGTTATTAGCTCTACATTTGGTTTTTCTATAAGCGCCTGGTATCGTTCTATATATGATGAGATTAAAAGCTCAACTGATTTATATGGCATTGTGGCAATGGTCTGGAAATGTTCTGGGTGTTCAATTATTACCTCATGATAGCCCACTCCGTTCATTTTTATAAAAAAATTTCCAGCGCCCTCTGTGATTCGAGATGTTTCCCCACCTTCGACTAATGCAGGAAACTTATTTTGCACGACCCTCAGAGTCCATTGCGATTGCACATGCTCTTCACCGTCTTCATAATATACCAGAACAGCTTTTCCACAAATCTCTTCATTGCCCGGGCAAAATGGACATTTCGCTTTCTCTTCCCTATCCCGTTTAGTTATTTTTTGCTGGGCCTTATAATGCCTAAATTGATCCGGCCGCTTTTGTCGTTCCGGTGCTATTATTCCCCAGTCTTTTGTAATAGGATTTTGTCGTAATTCGGGCATGATATTCACCATTTTTTGTTAGTTGAGGGCTATAGTATTTATTTGCCTTTAATTTTTCAATCAAAAAGCTCAATTTTTTGTGACTATTCAGCCACCAAGGCACAAAGACCCAAGAGGAGATAAATATAAATTGAATAACGGAGTTTTCTCATTAATGAGCCTCGGGGTCATTAATTTCAATCCTGATTTATCGGGATTAAAAAAGCTATAATAAAGAATAATTCTTTAATCTTGGTGTCTTGGTGCCTTTGTGGCAAGATACCTGGGTGGTTACAATTTTTTGTGAGCAGTTTGCGTACGATTGTAACAAGGGAAGTGTGTCACACGCAATTTATATTTACAAACATCTCACTATAGGTTTAGAGTTTGATGGGGGCTGCAATTTTCACCAAAGGAGCTCACATAAAAATAGGAAGAGGTAACGTGTGTGAAAGATGTAGCAATGGCAAAGTATATTATACTAATTTGCTGGTAGGACAATAGCAATATGGAACTGTCATGCCTCTGATCATTTACAATAGATTGATTGAAATGTGGAGGAGTTATGATTGAAGTAGTTTTTTTGGGCGTTGGCGAGGCATTTGACGAGAAGCTTCCAAACACATCTATTTTGATTCGCTATAGGGCGGGAGCCACCACTGTCACATTGCTGCTTGACTGCGGCTTTACTGCTCCGCCTCAGTTCTGGAGAGAAGAGCCAGATGCTGATATACTGGACGGTATATGGATTTCCCATTTTCACGGTGACCATTGCCTGGGAATTCCTGCATTATTGGTTCGCTTCTGGGAAGAAGGACGTAAAAAGGCGTTAACACTGTTAGGTCAAAAGGGAATAGCTACCTTCGTGCGCACATCTCTTGATCTGGCCTATCCTGGTATGTATGAAAGATTAGGATTCCTGCTCAAGTTTTTAGAGGTGGAGCCAGAGAAGGAGGTAAAGATTTTTGGCCTTATTTTTCAGGCTGCTGTTACCAGTCATTCCCAAAGAGATTTGGCCTTAAGAATAAATGCACAGAAAAAATCAATCTATTACAGCGGTGATGGCAAGGCCACACCTGAAAGCATGGCCCTTGCCAAGGGCAGCCAACTTATCATCCATGAGGCTTTCTCTTTAGAGGCCGAAATTCCAGGACACGGAACCGTTACTGGATCGATTAAGATGGCAACAGAATGTGGTGCATCTAACCTTGCCCTTGTCCATATACAAAGAAAGGTGCGAAGCCAGGTGATTGATGAGATGGAAAAATTCACACATATGGCAGGCTCACTGAACCTGCTGGTTCCAGAACCTGGTTTCAGGATAACGCTTTAACGTTTGATTTACTCTCGCTGATAGTGTATGAATTGTGAAGAAAGCCAATGAAAGAAACAAAAAAAGGACAATTGCAATTACCAATTCTGAGAAGCATGTGCTAAAATCACGCTATATTTTTTTATGTTTTTTATATTTTGACATACAGGTTATTTTTTTCTATACTTCTCCACATGTGTGGTACGAGCAGCAATAGGCTTTATATCAATTAAAAAACGTATCATAGCCTCTATATTACTCTTATAAGGAGTTTTCGAATGACTACTTTGGGGATACAATCGAATGAATCCAGCATTACTGCCCGTTTGGTTGAATTGATTAAGAATATGTCCGAAGACGAGCAGCGAACTCTTTTGAAAGACTTAGAGGAAAGGCTATTTGAAGGAAGAAGAAAACATGTGAGGAAACCCTTCCTTATGGCCGTAGATTACTCTACTCAGGATCATGTCTACAAGGATTTCATTCAAGACATAAGTTCTGGCGGAGTGTTTATACAAACCCATACGCCATTTACTGTTGGGCAAGAGGTTTCGCTGACTTTTCCGCTCCCCAGCTTCCAGAAACATATCAAGGTTATAGGGAAAGTTGTCAGGTCTACCTCTCAGGGAGTCGGTGTGAAATTCAAGATAGCCGACAAAGACCAGGAGGCGATGATTACATCCCTTTTGGAGCCAATTTAGGCCTTTTCCGGATCATCAGGTTCTTTCATTGTTTATCTTTCACAAATGATCTGATCACCATCAGCAGTATCACTTCTTACTGCTCTATAGTGTGATACCTTCCGATTTCTATCTCTTTTGAGAACAAAAACGAGCCAAGGTGTATAACATGAGAACTTCTCATGGGAGTGATAAATGGCACAGTGCATGTGGCCAGAAATAACCTTCAAGCCAAAATTGGCATCGTGAGCAAGTAAAAAGACTTTTTACAAGTTCATCAACCTTCGATGGGAGAAAATTGATGAAAATCATTGATTTACGTAGTGACACTGTTACATTGCCAACGGAACCGATGCGGCAGGCTATGTATCATGCTGAGCTGGGTGATGATGTATATGGTGAAGATCCATCTACTCAACGCCTTGAGAAGATGGCCGCTGAACTAATGGGAAAGGAATCGGCGCTTCTGGTCCCGAGCGGGACAATGGGTAACCTTATATGTATGCTTACTCATTGCGTCAGGGGAGAAGAAGTAATCCTGGGTGATGCGTCGCATATGTTTATTAACGAAGCCGGTGGTATGGCAGCATTGGGTGGGATACAGCCGCATATTATTCCCAATCAGCCTGATGGTACATTACGTTTAGAGGATATCGAGGCTGCCATTCGTGGCAATAACATACACTTTCCACGCACAAGGCTGATCTGCCTTGAGAACACCCATAACCGTTGCAATGGATCTGCTCTGACCTCTAAGTACATTGAATCAGTCGCAGCACTGGCAAGACGGTATGACCTCCTATTACATCTTGATGGTGCTCGGATATTCAACGCCGCTGTTGCCTTGGGAGTAGATGTCAAGGAATTGACTCGAAGCGTTGATTCCCTGATTTTTTGCTTGTCAAAGGGGCTTTCCTCACCAGTTGGCTCAATTGTGTGTGGTTCGAAAGAATTCATTGCCAGAGCACTACGGACACGTAAGATATTAGGCGGTGGAATGCGCCAGACAGGGGTCATTGCTGCACCAGGAACTATCGCTCTGGAACAGATGGTTGATCGATTGGTAGAGGATCATATCAATGCCCGCTGCCTTGCCGAAGGTATTGCTCAGATTCCTGGATTGTCAATTAACCTCGAAATGGTACAGACGAATATTATTTATTTTGATCTTGTCAGCGATAAAATTGCGATGGATGTGTTCATGAAGCAGCTTGAAAAGAAAGGAATCAAGCTATTGGCTACCGGACCATCTCGATTTCGGTTGGTGACACACTATGGAATTAGCTCAGATGATATTAATACGACCTTGATGTATTTTAGAGAGATAATGGGGCAGTCGTAGTTGAGTCCTGAACATACGGTTCTAATAGATTCTAAGATTGATAGTCTCGTAAAAAGTCCTTTTAATCGCTCATGATGCCCATTTTGGGATTCATGAAATGCTTCGCTAATCAATAAAAACTCGAACTAAGGACCTGAGGAGGAGCATGTGTATGTCTTTTTTTGTCAAATGCCCAAAACAAAGGCTCGTTTAGGGACGTTTCAAAAAGGTGCATATGTACGGAGCAATAGAAGACAAGGGTAAGTCGCTTTGCACCATTTTGAAACGGCCCACTACTGTGAATTTATAGGGCATTACAAAAAAAGACATACACATGCTCCTCACACAGTTTGGCGATTGTAACGCTCAAAATTGTATAAATCACTTCCAAAAGTGGCCAAAATCGCTCGCAAAAGATTTTTTACGAGTTTGTAAAGATTAAACTAACATATTACATAGTTAGGATAAGTAACTGATTATTATATTTAATATACTACGAATCGGCTCTGCTGCACCCCAGAGGAGCTGGTCTCCCACAGTAAAGGCAGCAACATATTCAGGCCCCATGAGCATCTTTCGCAGTCTACCCACGGGAATGGTCAGTGTAGAGTTTACCGCTGCAGGTGTTAAGGATTGAAGGGTAGATTCTTTATCATTAGGGATTAGTCTCACCCACTGATTGCCTTTTTCAATTATCTCAGAGACTTCATCAAGAGGTATATCCTTATCAAGCTTGATAGTCAGGCCCTGACTGTGGCATCTCATGGCACCCACGCGAACGCATAGACCGTCTACGGGTATCGGTTTTTTTGTTTGCAAAATTTTGTTTGTTTCAGCGGAGCCTTTCCATTCCTCTCTGGTCTGTCCGGATTCCATTGCAGAGTCAATCCATGGAATCAGGCTGCCAGCGAGAGGAGCCGAGAAATTTTCAACTGGAAATGCGTTGCTTCTCAATTCCTTTGTCACAACCTCATCAATGGCTATGGCCGTGGATGCCGGGTCATCAAGCAGCCCCCGAGAGGCATCCCCGAGGATGGTCATTTGGGCAATCAACTCTTTCATGTGTTTGGCACCGGCGCCTGATGCGGACTGATAGGTCATAGAAGATACCCACTCAATATGACTGGAGGCAAAAAGACCTGAAAGGGCCATAAGCATCAAACTCACGGTACAATTCCCACCCACATAGGTTTTGATTCCTGATGATAATCCAGCGTCTATCACAGCCCTGTTTACAGGGTCCAGGACAATAATGCTATCATCCTTCATACGCAGGGCAGACGCAGAATCTATCCAGTAGCCTTTCCATCCCTGGTTGCGTACTTCGGGGTACATTTTCTTTGTATAATCACCTCCCTGGCAGGTCAGAATGACATCCATTGAGGAAAGGAGCTGAATGTCAAAGGCATCCCTTAATGGAGGAATGTCAAGGCCCACATCAGGGCCTTTCCCATTGACATTTGAGGTAGTAAAAAATATTGGCTCAAAATCTTTAAAACCCTGTTCTTCTTGCATACGGCCCAACAGAACTGATCCAACCATACCTCGCCACCCAATAAAACCAATTCGTAACATTATGCCCTCCTTGCAGATCGATTTTTTACATAAAATGTTATATAAACGCAATCTCTCCTGGCTTCAAGGAAAAAATTTACCGCCGCCTTTTAATGCCACAGCCCGAAGAGCAGGAATCTGGGCGACCAATAAGTTATTTCCTTTTTTCAAGCCGCGTCCAGAAGGGCGGGGTCGTTGACATCTCAAGCATATCCCCTAACACATGAGAGACTGATTTATGGATCACCAGGCTTGCCATGGAATCAAGGGGTGTTTCATCGCGATTTATTATCATCAGCTTTGCCCCGCTTTGAACTGCTGTAAGAGGAACAGAAGCAGCAGGATACACCACAAGTGAAGAGCCTAATACAATACAGAGATCACATTCGCGAGCGTGTGTAATTGCTTGTGCCATCTTTTCTTCAGGCATGGCCTGGCCAAATGAGATAGTATCTGGTTTGAGGATACCGGAGCAGTCGTCACAATATGGCACTTTCACGCCTGATTGTATCCGTTGTTGGATTTCATCCCTGTCATATTTTTTTCCACAACTGAGACAGGAAACTGAAAAAGCGGTCCCGTGAATTTCAATGATTTTGTCTGGCGAGTTTCCTGACTTGTGGTGAAGCCAGTCGATGTTCTGGGTGACTACTGATAGGAGCTTTCCCATGTCTTCCAGAACTTTAATCGCACGGTGAGCACGGTTTGGGACAGCATCTTTCATGGTCTGGTAAAACTCTGTGCTCATCTGCCAGTATTTTTCCCTGGTGTTTTCATCCGATATAATTTTCTCAAAGAGAAAATCTGATGGATCGTACCTGCTCCAGACACCTCCCGGGCTTCTGAAATCAGGAATACCTGACTCTGTACTCAGTCCGGCGCCTGAGAACACGAGAATCTTTTCAGATTTTTGTATCATATCTGCACCTTTGGCAATCAATGGATCCATACGCTCTTGACCCCTCAATTTTTTTCTAAGATTATAGATGTGTGATTAATGGATACATACCCACACAAAGAATAGCATCAATTCTGTGCTGTGCGTTTCCTTAAATGTGGATAGCACCTGTGGAATATATTTAGTGCCTGAACGAAAAGCCAGTTCAGGCACGATCTTAGATTTTAGATTGCGGATTTTGGATTAAAAAATAAAGCAATTTCAAAGCTTTGAAGATTTAACGCCAAAGCTTGAAAACTATATTTCGAGGTTTTCGTTCAGACACTATTTATGTAATTAGTCAGGTTATCACATTGAACCGTGAACTTGGGAACTTTGAACCTGAGCAGTTACTTAGGTATTGGATACAGTCTATATAAAAAGGTTTCCCCATTCAACAGCAAAAAAGACATTCATGCCTTTTCCTACGCGTTTGAGCAGATATAAAATGTATCATACCAAAGCGTATGTATACGTTCAAAAGGTATGTCTGGAGCTGAAAAAGGGGTTGGTACGGCGCTCTCTGCCAACTGTGGTTGCCGGGCCATGTCCTGGATATACCCGCACATCATCTCCTAAGGGAAAGATCTTTGTTACAACCCCATCTATCAATTTGTTATGATCTCCTCCAGGAAAATCGGTTCTTCCTATAGAACCTGCAAAAAGGGTATCACCAGTAAAGATAGCGCCAGTAGAACGGAAGCTCACTCCCCCGGGAGAGTGGCCAGGAGTATGAATCACTGAGATACTATAAGTGCCGAAGTGTAGTTCCTGGCCATCATAGAGATATCCATCTGGTCTAAAATGTAGGGCTGGGGCATCAAAGTTGTGAATGAATAAGGGAGCCTTGGTTATTTGTTTTATTTCACCAGCGCCCCCAATATGATCAATGTGACCATGGGTAATAAGTATATAGAGAATCTTCAGAGCATTCCCTGAAACTTCTTTTGCAATACGCAATACTTCATCTCCAGGGTCAATTACAACTCCCTCTTTTGTTTCTTTGCAACCTAAAATATAACAATTAGCCTGATAAGGGCCAACAACTAATTTTCTAAGCATGGTGTATAACTCCATCGTATTGTGCTATGTCTACCGTTTTTTATGGATATTACAGCAGGCAATATTGAATCATTTCTTAATTGGATAAAATAAGGTGGAATTTTACATTGTCAAGCTATCCCCTTTGCTGAGTAAGAAAGAAATTGATATAGAAGATGAGAGTATGCAATAGTAGTTAGCTGAATGCCGTATGCTTTAAGAGATTTACATAAATTGGTATTGAATACTATGATGTCAATGCATTATTAGGAAAATGCTTGATCTAATTGTGAGAATACTTACATAGAAAGAACTGATGACACGCAAAGAATATTTGATGACGCAGAAGGAGGAAAAGGGACGAAAACTTTTTGGGATTTTCCCTGCCTACTACCCAAAGGAAATCCTTTTGGCCATGAACGTGCTGCCAGTGGAGATCTGGGATCCGCCACTCGAGGTTAGCCATGCGAACGCTCACCTACAGCCCTATATTTGCTCGGTAGTTAAACTGGGATTAGAGCTTATACTGCAGGGCAAGTGCA
>Ga0315547_1000997_pt1 | contig 24218 bp, 18 predicted proteins | sample SalMarSW160240MG_2_FD_202542 | JGI IMG/M metagenome (GOLD analysis project Ga0315547, IMG submission 202542) | Salt marsh sediment microbial communities from the Plum Island Ecosystem LTER, Massachusetts, United States - Salt Marsh Sediment SW1601-240 ...
AAGGAAGAGATACAACTGGAGCTAAGAAAGCTGAGCTCTCGGTTTGAACAGTTGGAGAGCCAACAGCTTTTTACTGGCGATTACGATAGTCGAAATGCCATGCTCGCCCTTCATGCTGGTGCTGGTGGCACAGAGTCTCAGGATTGGGCAAACATGTTGCTCAGGATGTACTTGAGGTGGGCAGAGCGGCATGATTATAAAGCCGAGGTCTTAGATGTCTCCCCGGGAGAAGAAGCTGGTATCAAAAGTGCTATCGTGGAGATTAAGGGGTATTATGTCCATGGCTATCTCAAGAGTGAGCATGGGGTACACAGGTTGGTGCGGCTTTCCCCCTTTGATGCCGACCATGCCCGCCACACATCTTTTGTCCTGGTGGAAGTCCTCCCTGAAGCTGAAGAGGCGATGGATGTTAAAATAAACCCGGAGGACTTGAGAATAGATACTTTCAGGTCCAGTGGTCCTGGCGGACAACATATGCAAAAGACAAGCAGCGCTGTCAGGATAACTCACTTACCTACAGGGCTGGTAGCTACTTGCCAGGGTCAGAGGTCTCAGCACCAAAACAAGGAAGCTGCTTTGAAAATCCTTTATTCTCGTCTCCTGGAGCTTGACCGCAAGAAGAGAGAGGAGGAAAGAGCCAAGCTAAAAGGCGAGCGTATTGAAGCGGGTTGGGGAAACCAAATTCGAAGTTATGTTCTTCACCCCTACAAAATGGTGAAGGACCACCGCACCGATTACGAGGTTCACGATGCCGAAGCTGTGTTGGATGGAGAACTAGATGGATTTATCACTGAATACCTGCGGTCTAAAGTAGGGAAATGATTAAACGCATCGTCTTAATAACTTCGGCGCTTCTCTTGCTTTTGAGCCCCTCCCTGGTGGCAGCTGGGGATGATATTGCAGTTATAGATAGCGATGTAGAAGTAAATTTCCCAAGCCAAGCTGTGTTCACTCTCGAGGCTGAAAGCTATGTTGATATCGTTGATGTCCGTCTCTATTACCAGGTGGATAGGATGAACTACGCTGAAGTTGTCAGTGAAGGTTGGGCTGATTTTATTCCGGCAAGCAGGATAGAGGCTAATTGGGTATGGGATATGAGGAATGCAAGCTTGCCCCCTGGTGCTGAAGTCACATATTGGTGGATTATTGAGGATGCTGACGGGAACAGATTTGAGACCTCCCCCGAGATAACGCATTTCGATGACGAGCGCTATCTTTGGCAGAGCCTGACTAGTACCGTACCTCAATGTGGCGAGCTGTCCCTTTTCTGGTATGAAGGCGGTGATTCCTTCGCCCGAGAGTTGATGGATACTTGCCAGGAAGGACTTGCCAGGTTGACCCAGGATATTGGCACCTATCCGGAGAGGCCCATCAAGATATATATTTATGCCTCCACTGGTGATCTAAAGGGGGCTATGATTTTTCCTCAGGAATGGACTGGCGGCGTTGCCTTTACTGCATTTAGTATAATTGCTATCGGTATTCCCTCGAGCGACCTTGATTGGGGCAAGAGAGCCTTGGTTCACGAGTTGACGCATCTTGTTGTTCATCAGGCAACTTTTAGCCCCTACGGGCGGCTTCCTCTCTGGCTTGACGAAGGGTTAGCTATGTATAACGAGGGCGAGCTTGACCCTGTTTTTCACTCCTGCCTAGAAGAGGCTATTTTGGAAGACGAGCTCATTTCGGTGCGCAGCCTGTGTAGTCCCTTTTCTGCCGAGACTGAAAAAGCTCGCCTTTCCTATGCTCAAAGCTATAGCCTTGTTGAGTACCTTCTGGATAATTATGGACAGGACAGTATGCTCGACTTGTTGACTATTTTGAAGCAGGGTAATACCTACGATGAAGCTTTGACCGAGGTCTATGGTTTTGATATTGATGGTCTTGATGCTCGTTGGCGAGCAACGCTGACGAATCCAATAGTTCCGGCTCAAGGGGCAGGGTTACATCCCGCTTTGATTGTTGTATTAGCGGCATTAGCTACAGCCCTGACTTTATGGGGTGCTCTGGCTCTGGAGAAGCGGACCTGGAGAAGGTCGTCTGGGAAATCAACAATATAGGATAAGCTATGAAAGACTCTTTTACTGTTCGCGATTTACCCCTCAGTGAGCGCCCCAGGGAGCGGCTGCTTAAGCTGGGCAGTGAGGCTCTTTCTGCCCAGGAAATTTTAGCTTTAATCCTGGGTCGGGGAATTAAAGGTGAATCAGTGATGGTGACTAGCCAGAAGCTGTTAAGCCGGTTTGGCAATCTCAAAGGTGTTGCTAATGCTTCTTTAGAGGAGTTGACCCAGACGAGAGGTATTGGGCCAGCCAAGGCGGCGCAGATTAAAGCTGCCCTTGAATTGAGTAAGAGGCTGGAAGCCGATGTCGGTGAGAAACCCAGGCCGGTGCTCAAGTCCCCGAAGGATGTGGTTGCTGTGGTGAAGAGCCAGTTGAAAGGCAAGAAGAAGGAACATTTTTTGGTAATTTGCCTGGATACTAGAAACAGGTTCATAAATTGCAAGCCAGTTTCCATAGGCAGCCTGGACACGAGCATTGTTCATCCCCGTGAGGTGTTTAAGGAAGCGGTTTCTTCCTCCGCCGCTTCGGTAATCTTTGTACACAATCATCCTTCAGGTGACCCCGAGCCATCCAAAGAGGATGTTGAGCTAACCAAGCGGCTGGCTAAAGCTGGGGAAATCATAGGCATTGATGTCCTTGACCACATCATTGTCTGCGATAAGAGTTACTTAAGTCTGAAAGCTAAGAATTTGCTCTAAATTTAATTGCAAATGGCAAATAAACACTCTTCAAGTACGCAATTTACTGCGACTTAATTTCTGAGATATACTATTGGGCAAGCGAGCATCATGAAGACTAGCGAAAAGAGCGAGGTTTTCTTTTTCCCCTATGATAGAGGTAGGGCTTTCCTCAGAGGTTTGAGGACTCTTTTCTCTAAAGTAGCCGATGTTGTCTCTGCGGGTGATTCAGTAGCGGTGAAGGTTCACATGGGAGAATATGGCGGCAGTGCTTACCTTCGCCCGCCGATAGTGCGCCGGGCATGTGATTTGATTAAGGAAGCTGGGGGCAAACCGTTTGTCACGGATACCACTACTCTTTATCCCATGGGGAGATTCACTGCCAGCCAATATCTGGCTACAGCAGCCCGCAATGGCTTTACCGAGGAATCGATGGGAGCGCCTGTGGTTATCGCTGATGGGGAGCAAGGCTGTGACGGAGAGTTGGTAGATATCCCTAGGCAGGTTTCTGGTTGCTCTTTAGATAAGATAAAGATAGCCAGGAAGATTTTCAATGCCGACTCTCTGATAGTTCTTTCTCATGTGAAAGGACATGCGCTATCCGGCTTTGGCGGCTCTATCAAGAATGTGGCTATGGGCTGTGTCGTCAAAGATTCGAAGGCTGCCCAACATAGGGCAAATCGGGCTCTTATCGACATCTCCAAATGCACAGGCTGTGGACAGTGCGTTGAAGCCTGTCCATTTAAAGCTCTGTCTTTACTTGAGGAAAAAATGGTGCGTGATGATGAGAAATGCATGGATTGCAGTCATTGTCTTTATCTTTGCCCGGAGGTGGTGTTTTCCTTGCCTCCCCAGGCACAGGAGAGGTTTCAAGTTTCTCTGGCTCATGCTGCCACGGGGGTGCTAAGCCGGTTTCACTCCAAAGTGGCTTTCATCAATTTCGTCCAGGATGTAACGCCATTGTGTGACTGTGCTACGCCATCAGGTTTGCCAGTAGTTTCCGATATTGGCATCCTCGCCTCCACGGATGTGGTAGCTGTTGACAAGGCGTCGTTGGACTTGATTGCTCAAAGCAAGCCTCTAGGGAAATTTGCCAACGTCAGCTCTCCCGATATACTAGGCAAGATAAATGACACAGATAGCCTGGTTCAAATAAGAACTGCCCAGGAACTTGGCTTGGGCAGCATGGAATACCAGTTAAAAGGGCCAAAATAATCAAGTAACCGAAATCCGCATAACAAGAACTATTTTGGTATTTGAAGTTGGACATTTGGATTTGTTTCGGATTTAGAGCTTAGGTATTAAAAATTGGAGAGAAGGTAAGATATATCTTTGCTTTTTGATATTTCTCAGGATTTAGTCACTGATTAGAACGCTATACGGTGTAACATGGAAGATATTGAGCTGGCTCACTCTCTTTTGGAGGAAGAGAAATGGAATCTCGTCATAGTGAAGGGAGGACAAATTCTTTTCAGCTCCAGAGAGCGCGGAGTAGCCCCCTTTTTCCAGGCTGTTCAGAGTATGGGAAAAAGTTTACATAATGCTGTGGTGGCTGACCGCATCGTGGGCTCGGCTGTAGCTATGCTTTGTCTTCATGCCCGGATAACCTCGGTATATGCTGGCATAGCAAGCCAGGGAGCGCTTGATATGCTGAGGGGGCAAGGGGTGACCATTAGTAGTAAGAGCACAGTTCCTTATATCTCTAACTACGATGGCACAGATTTATGTCCTTTCGAGAAACTGGCAAGAAGTTGTCAAAGGCCTTCTCAATTATTTGCAGCGTTACAGTCTCTTTTTGCCGAAGGTGACCAGTGAAAAGAATTTGGCAGATTGCATCATTATCTCTTCTTTTGGTGGCTTTACTGGTTTTACCTTCGACTGCTTGCCAGCTGGAGCAACTACCTCCCGCTGGCGAAGACATCCTTCGCCTCTGGGATGTCGGTCCCATAACGCTTGACCCGGCGATTTCTGCCGACATGTCTTCTCATACCTACGTCATGCAAATCTTCTCTGGCTTGGTTCGCCTTGACCATGAGCTGAATATAGTGCCTGATATTGCTGAGAGTTGGGAGAAAAGCCCCGATGGCAAGATATATACTTTCTACCTGCGTCAGGGGGTGAAGTTTCATATTGGCGGGGAGGTCAAAGCTGCCGATTTCAAATACTCCTGGGAGCGAGCCTGCGACCCCGCTACTGGTTCCGGCACAGCCGCTACGTATCTGGGCGATATTGTTGGTGCCAAGGATATGCTGGCGGGAAAAACGGGAGAAATCTCCGGGGTTGAAGTCATTAATGCCTATACTCTTCAGGTTACCATTGATGCTCCCAAGGCTTACTTCCTGAGCAAGCTAGCTTATCCCACCGCCTTTGTGGTTGATAGGGCTAATGTGGAATCTGGGGAGGATTGGTGGCGGGAGCCAGACGGGACAGGACCATTTAAGCTAAAGGAATGGAGACCAGGGCAGTGGTTGATTTTGGAGCGTAGCCAGATTTATTACGGCGAACCTGTCAAATTGGAACAGGTCGTCTTTTATTTTCTGGCTGGTATGCCCATGGCCCTGTACGAAACAGGACAAATTGATGTCGTTCCTGTTTACTTGGCTTACATTGACCGAGTGCGTGATGAGACTGGCCTGTTTTATCCCGAGTTAGCTGTAACGCCTGAGCTTAGCCTCTATTATATTGGCTTCAACACTGCCCAACCTCCTTTCGACGACGTTAACGTTCGTCGTGCCTTCTGTCATGCTGTGGATAAAGAGCGTATCGCTGAGGTGATATTGAGGGCCATGGTAAATGAAGCCGATGGTATTTTGCCGCCGGGTATGCCTGGCTATAACGAAGCTCTCGAGGGATTGGACTACGATGTGGAAAAGGCGATAGAGCTCATCGCCGACTCGAGATACGGAGATGTCTCGAACTTGTCCCCTATCACCCTGACTGTTGACGGCTATGGCAATAGCATTCCCAGTTATCTAGGCGCCATCATCCAGGAGTGGCAGCAAGATCTCGGCGTGGAAATCTCGGTGAGGCAACTGGAGCCAGAAAATTTCCTTTATAACCTGAAACAAGAGAAGGATGAGATGTTCACAATGGGCTGGATAGCTGACTACCCCGACCCGCATAATTTCCTGGATATCCTCTTCTATACCGGAAGCGAAGTTAATATCTCCGAATACAGCAACCCCGGACTGGATGCTTTACTTGACCAGGCAGCTATAGAACAGGATGGAGCTGACCGCCTGGCTATGTACCAGCAAGCTGAACAACTGGTAGTTGATGACGCTCCTTGTCTCCCCCTGTTCCATGGCGCCAACTATATCCTGGTGGAGCCCTATGTCAAAGGCTATGAGCTCAGTCCCCTGGGCATTCCCGACCTGAGCAAGGTGTACCTGGAGTAGTTCTAGCTTTTAGGGCGGAGATTTATTCCTCACATTGAGCTGTTGGCCCCTTTCTGTTAAGGTAGTGGGACTTCGTATGAAATTATGCTCAAGGCTGTGATTACGTTGGGGTAGACTGTGGTGGTATAATGATAAGGGATGGAAAGGGAGGCGATGCTCTATGAGACACTCCCTGGTGGCAGGGTGAGGTGTCATGTTTGCCAGTGGAGGTGCCTTATTAATCCCGGTAAGCTTGGCGTCTGCCGTATGCGCATCAATCGGGATGGCAGGCTGTATAGCATGAATTATGCCGAGGTATCCTCGATGGCGGCCGACCATATTGAAAAAAAACCTCTATTTCATTTCTTCCCTGGCACCTATGCGTTTTCCTTAGGCACCTGGGGATGCAATTTCCACTGCAAGGGATGCCAGAACTGGGAGATTTCCTGTGTGGACATCCCGCGAGGTTCACAGCAATTGCTCCCGGAAAGCGAGATAGAGCTAACCAAGAGGTATAATTGCCAGGGCATTGCCTGGACCTACAATGAGCCGACGGTTTGGTTTGAATATACGCTGGATTCAGCCAGGCTGGCTAAAGAAAATAATCTATACACTGTGTATGTGACCAATGGCTACGCCACGCCTGAGGCTCTGGATACCATAGGTCCCTGGCTTGATGCCTGGAGGGTGGATGTCAAAGGCTTCGCCGACGGGTTCTATCGGCAGCTAGCCAAGATTCCTCAGTGGCAGGGCATTCTGGATGTCGCCAGGCGGGCTAAAGAGAAATGGCATATGCATGTTGAGGTGGTGACCAATATCATTCCTACGATGAACGACGACGAGGAGCAGCTCAGGAACATTGCTACCTGGATTCGAGATAACCTGGGCGAGCTCACTCCCTGGCATGTAACTCGTTTCCATCCGCTGCACGAATTTAACCATCTGTCGGCTACCCCGGTAGCCACTTTAGAAAGGGCTTATCGGATTGGGAAAGAAGCGGGGCTGAAATTTGTCTATCTGGGCAATGTGCCGGGGCACGAGTATGAAAATACCGTGTGTTATTCTTGTGGCAAGACAGTCGTTCGTCGTATTGGCTATGATACTCAGGTGATTGGGCTAGATGGCTCGAGGTGTAAATTCTGTGGAGCTGAGCTTAATTTCCGGACATAAGGGAGGTGCTTTATGGCAAGGGGACTTCATCCTGTGGTAAAACTGGCTAAGAAGACGGTGGAAAGATATATCCGGGAGGGTAAAATGCCCAAGCCGAGGGAGTTAACTCCGGAAATGAGAGGGCGGGCGGGGGTTTTTGTTTCCCTTCATAAGCATGGGCAATTAAGAGGATGTATTGGCACCTTTGAGCCAAAGGAGAAGAATGTGGCTAAAGAAATAATTGCCAACGCTATTAGCTCGTCTACCGGAGACCCCCGCTTTCCCCCGGTGACTGCGTCTGAGCTTGATGACCTGGAATATAGCGTGGATATCCTTACTAAGCCTGAGCCAGTCACAGATATCAGCCAGCTTGACCACAAGAAATATGGCGTTATCGTGGAGAGTGATTGGAAAAAGGGACTTTTGCTGCCTGATTTGGAAGGGGTAGATAGCGTTGAAGAGCAAATTGCTATTTGTCGACTCAAGGCGGGGATATCAGCCGGCGAGCCAATTAAGCTCTATCGCTTTCAGGTGAGAAGATTCCAGTAAGGATGTTGAGACCAAAGCCCAAAATACGAATGCTCAAAACAGTTTAGAGCTTAGAAATTAGAATTTAGGATTTAGCTGCGGAGATCGCCACGCACCTTTCAGGTGCTCGCAATGACGGAAAAAAGAAGCATCCCTAATCGCATGAACGGGTACAAGGCATAGTAAGAATTTCTTATGGTGTGCTATAATGCGGGACGTAGATGAAGAGAATTTTGGGACGGGAAGTGTGTATTGACTGGTAAGGGAGAGGAGGTGCACTTTGGTTAAATTTTTCATGCCCCCCAGAGACATGGGGTTTTATGACCTGTTCGAACAAGAAACGAGTAATCTGGTTGTTGCCGCAGAAAAGCTGGTTGACCTCTTTGAACATTATGAAGATGTTGAAGCGAAGGCGAAACAACTCAAGGATTTGGAACATAAGGGTGACATCATCACTCACGAGATAATACAGAGGTTACACCGCACCTTTGTGACTCCCATTGACAGAGAGGATATTACTCTCCTCGCCCAAAGCCTGGACGATGTAATGGATTTCATCGAGGCTGCGGGCAGAACAGCCTGCCTTTATCGTATTGCTCAACCTACGGAGAGGGCTCAAGAGCTAGCCCGAATTGTAGCCAAGGTAGCCTACAAGCTTAGTGAAGTCATGCCTCGTTTGCGCCGCCGTGACCAGTTCCCGTGGATTCTTAAGCAGTGTGTGGAGATCAATACTCTGGAAAACGAGGCTGATGATGTGCATCATGCTGCCCTGGTCGAGCTATTCGAAGTTTGCCATCTTGACGCATGCGAGGTAATCAAATGGCGTGAAATATATGAACACCTGGAAAGCGCCACCGACCGGGGTGAAGATGTCGCCAATGTCCTTGAAGGTATAGTATTGAAGCATGCCTGAGCTCGCTCTGCTGGTTCTGGTAATTGCGGCAGCCATCGGCTTTGGTGTGGTTAATGGTTTTAATGATGCTGCCAATAGTGTTGCTGCTTCGATTGGCTCCCGGGCTCTTTCACCTCGAAACGCCATAATACTGGCTGCCTTTTGTAACTTCGCTGGTACCGCTACCGGCCTAGAGGTTGCCAGAACCATCGGCAAGGGGATTTTAGTACCTGAGGCAATCTCATATTTAACAGTGATTGCTGGTTTAGTAGCGGTTATCGTCTGGGGAACCATAGCTACTCGCTTGGGTCTGCCGGTAAGTATAAGTCATAGCTTTGTCACCGGGCTGGCAGCGGCAGGGATAGCAGTGGCGGGTAGTGAGGCAGTGGTGTGGAGCATATTGGAACGGATTGGGGTATCAGTGGTTGCTGCTCCTACCCTGGGCTTCATCGGTGGCTTTGTACTTATGGTTGTCCTGCTCTGGGCATCTCGCCGAAGCGCTCCATCCAGAATGAGAGTTGTCTTCAGCCGTCTGCAATGGCTTACTACCGCTTTTTTAGCTTATAGCCACGGCAAAAATGATGGTCAGATGCCCATAGGTGTCATCACCATGGCGCTGGTGATTCACACCGGACAGGTTGAGCTGTGGGACAATATCCCGTGGTGGGTAATAATCGTATCAGCTTTAGCCATTAGCTCGGGCATCGCTATGGGCGGCTGGCGAGTTATTAGAACTGTGGGGATGAAGATCACTGCTCTACAACCTATCCATGGTTTTGCTACCCAGGCCTCAGCGGCTACTGTTATTGAGATAGCTTCGCGCCTGGGTATTCCCGTAAGCACCACTCATTGTGCCACGGCAGCTACAATGGGTGTGGGTGCCACGAAGCGCCTTTCCGCAGTAAGGTGGGGGGTAACCAGAAATATCGTGTTGGCCTGGGTTTTAACCTTCCCGATATGCGGTGCTCTCGGCTGGGCGATAGCATCACTTTTGAAGATTGCCTTTTAAGGTGACAAAACCCCTTTGCCACCTTAGAACACCTGTGCTATATTTAGCTTCGCTAAATGGGTAATAAGGGTTCAATAAGGAAAGTAGATTGAGTTTGAAACTATTGCCGGCGGCTCTTCAGAAGCAGGATTACACCCTGGCAGCTCATGTCCTCGTCTATGGCTTGGTCAAAGCCTCGGTAAAAAAACCCAAAGATTCTGCGAATTCTTGGAGACTCCGGAACTGTTATGGCAGCAGAAGGAAAAGGCAAGAGAAAGGGTAGCCCACGGGGTTTCTATAGCCGGGCCCTGGATGAGGCAGAAAAGCTCGAACTGGAGGAAGCCTCTCATGTCGAAGGAATCGACGAGGAGATTGCCCTTCTCAGAGTAAAGCTCAGGGAACTTCTGGAAGAGCAGCCGGAGCGAATTGACCTGCACTTCGAGGCAGCCAATATCATAGCCCGGCTGGTAAGAACCCGATATCAAATTACCAAAGAACAGAAGAAGTCTCTCAAGGAAGCCATTCAGAAAGTCCTGACCGAAGTTGCTGTGCCCCTGGGGGTTGGTATCGGAATTAAAGCGGCAAGCAGGTAAGTACGCTAAAGCTTAAGCCTTAGGCACTAAATCCGGAAACCAGTAGTCGGTAATCAGTAGCCAGCATTCAGAAGATTCCCCTACTGGCTACTGGATTCTGTATTCTTGTTACTACCACTATTTTTATGAGGCTAAGACCTTATCAGCTGGAAGTGGCCCGGGCGGCTATGGACTCTATTCGGAAGGGAATGGGACTGACCTTTTCTGTGGAGATTGCCAGGCAGGGAGGCAAAAACGAGCTTTCAGCGCATCTGGAAGTTCTGCTGTTAACGCTGTATATGGTCAGAGGAGGCAATCTTATAAAATGCTCCCCCACCTTCAAGCCTCAAACCATTATATCTATAGAAAGGTTGAAACAGAGGCTGGATGATTTTGGTTTTGATGGCATTTATCGTCTCCAGATGGGCTATATTGTTCAACTCGGCAACGCTAAAGCCATCTTTCTGTCGGCTGAGGGCTCGTCTTCAGTAGTGGGACACAGCGCTGACATACTTCTGGAGATTGATGAATCGCAAGATGTTAGCAAGGAAAAGTATACCAAGGAATTCCGCCCCATGGGTTCAGCTACCAACGTGACCACGATTCTTTATGGCACTACCTGGGACGATAGCACCTTGCTGGAAGAGATAAAGCAAGCTAATCTGGAACTGGAAAGAAAGGACGGCATTAAGCGCCACTTTAGATATGATTGGGAAGAGGTAGGCAAGTACAATCCTGACTATATCAAGTTTGTCCAGGCAGAGCGGCAAAGATTGGGCGAGGAGCATCCCCTGTTCAGGACTCAATATGCTTTATTAACTATCACCCACGGTGGAGGCTTCCTATCACGGCAGCAGGTAGCTCTGGTACTGGGAGAGCACCAGAGGCAATCGCAGCCTGAGGGAAAGAGGACTTATATTGCTGGCGTAGATTTGGCCGGGGAGCATGAGCAGGAAATGACACGAGGGGGCGCTCCTGTCAATGATAGGGGAAGAGGAGGTGATTCCACAGTAATCACCATTGCCGAGGTGGATGCCGCTAACCCATCGCAGCCACTGTTGAAAGTTGTGGAACAATACCAGTGGACGGGGACGCCCCATAGCCAGCTTTATACCCAGATGACGGATATCCTTAAGAATGTCTGGAACTGCCACAGGATAGTGGTGGACGCCACCGGCATTGGTCAGCCTATAGCCAGCTTTCTCAGAAAGGAACTGGGAAGCAGGGTTATCCCATTCGTCATTACCTCAAAGAGCAAATCCGACATGGGCTTTGAACTATTGTCCTTTGTCAATTCCGGGAGGCTTAAACTCTACAAGCAGGACGGCTCCAGGGAGTATAAAGAGACCTTGTTTGAGCTGGAAAGAGCCAGGGCGCAATATCGCCCAAACCAAACAATGAACTTTTATGTTGACCCTCAAGAGGGACATGATGATTTTCTCGTGAGCCTGGCTCTGGTGGTCCAGGCCGCCGAAGGTCTTAGCCCCAGGGAAGCAAAGGGTTGGCTCAGGGAAAGCTAGGCAAGCGCCTCCTGTGTCATTCTGTAGGGTCGGGCTTGTCCCGACTTCATTCCAGGCTGGGCAAGTCTTTGCCTAGCTCAGCCAGGGATGCAATCCTCTTCTTAGTTTCCTCTAGCTGTCCCTTATGTTCTTTGGCATACTGGGTAGCTTGCTCGTAAAACTCTTTTATCCTGGGCACAAAGGATAACTGGGATAATATCAAGGTAACGTCGATAAAGTGCCTTTCTCCGGGAAAATCGCCGCCTCGAATCAGGGCGTTGGATGCCAGCTCCTTGATGTAATCGCTAACGCTCTTGACCATGTCCATATTCAGATCTCTTTCCGGACCAGATATGATATATATGGCTTTGCCGGCATCCTTGGGGTCACAAGTGAGGGAAAGGTCAGAGATGGTGGCGTCCAAGGCTTGTGTCCCTCTGAAGCTTTCCAGAGCTTTGTCGCGGAAAGTCTTCTTCCTTATCTCCCAGGGGAAGCGGAATGAAGGAAGCTCAGTTCTCCCCAGGCCAATGGTGGTCCATCCCTCCAGGCTGGCAATTATGTCCCCGGCGTCTATCGTCCGCGAACCCACATATTTGGCCTTAGTTACCTCGCCAGCGCACATTAAATCATAGAAGGGCTCGGCAATCATCCTGTTTATTCTATCTATGTTACTAACGAGACTGGCATCCTTTCTCACATACCTCTGGTTATCAGCGAGAAAAATGGCATCCACTACATCATAAGTGGATTTCAGGCAAGTAGCGGTGTTATATGTGCTCCTGGACTCTGTGGTCTGCTCATGCTCAAAAGGCAAAACTACCAGGGCATAGACCGGCTTGCTGATGTATCTATCCTTAACTGCCCTGGCTATTATGGGCAGTGCTCCCGACCCCGTGCCGCCGGCAGCGCCAGCTATGAGAAAAAAGGCATGTGTCTCGTAAAACTGGGGGGTAGCTTTCACGGCATCCAGTACCTTATCACTGTCCTCCTTGGCCAATTGAGCTCCTAGCTCGTTTATCTTGCCTACCCCGTGTCCCAGGGTCTGGCGCAGGCCCAGGAGCACTCGATGTGTGTAGTCGTCCTTGATAAACCTTAGGCCGGTCAGGTCTGCCTGGTCTGTATTCACGGCAATGACGGTGGGGGCTATGGTTGCTTTGCGCTGAGCACGCGCCTTAAAATTTAGCCTGGCAAAGTGGTCAGCAATTCGGCAGCCGCACTGCCCCAGTCCAATAACTGTTAACTTCATTTTTCCCTCCTTCTTTCTTTACCGTTGTTCCCCTTTTTCTTATTTGTCATTGCGAGCGGAGCGAATGCGGAGCGCGGCAATCTCTCTCCTCGGCAGCCCCTCCGGGATTGCTTCGTCGCCCCGATGAATCGGGGCTCCTCGCAATGACAGAAAGCAAAGCATGCCTGGCAATGGCAGGAAGAGAGTGTCATTCTGAGCCGCGGGTGAAAAATCTTCGCTCCGTTCATGGCAAACTCTGCGTGCCAATCTACTTTAGTAGTAATATATCCTTCTCCTTATTACGAAAAAGTAAACCGCGGCGCCGATGCCCGCCGCTATTACGACTATGATAACAATGAATGCCCACAGGGGCAAGAGCCCAGCCCGGAAGGAGCGGGCTGCGGTCCAGCCGCTTTCGTTCTCTGCGCCATCTACGGCTTGCACAATCCAGTAGTAGGTGTCATAAGACAGAGCTTCTGTCTTCTCCAGAGTATAGTTCGTTCCGACTATGTCCGGAACTGAAACTATTGGGTCAGCGAATTCTCCAGTGACGGTGACATTGGCACTGGTCGCTATTTGCAGGCTATAGCGAACTCCACTGTCATCGGATACCTCCGACCACTCAAATGTCAGCCTGAACTTGCCTATGAATCCTACCCTGTCCCCGTCGGGCGGTGAAGTGAGTTCAGGTGTGTCCGGGGATACTGATTCCATGGTGAAGATAGCGATGGCCTCCGCTTCGCCACCAATCTCGGCTGTCACCTGGTGCGCGCCATATTTGCTCTCAGGCACGAGAAAGCTTACCTCAAAGCTGCCTTCGGCGTTGGTCCGGGCGGGCTCCACCTCGCTGCCGTCGTACTTTATGACCACATTCTTGTTGGTGGCAAATCCGCCGCCAGTGACGGTCAGGTTCATGCCCACATATCCTTCGTCGGGGGACAGGACCAAACCAGGCTCTATCTCGAAGCTGAGCTCACTGATGCCTTTGGTCTGCTCTCCCTCAGCTGTGACGCTATACTCGCCTGTGGGCATCTCGGGCACCTGGAAGGTTTCCTGCCAGTAGCCGTTGTCGTCAGCTCTGATTATCTCCGTCTCTACTTCCTCTCCCGCAAATAATATCTTGATGTACCTGTCGTTGGCATAGAACCCATTACCCGTCATCGTTACTTCGTCGCCCACGCTGCCCGATGACTCATCTATGCTTATCGTCGGCGTTACTTCGAAGGTGGCATCCTTAACCTTAGAGAAGCTGCTATCGTCACCCTTGGCGTCTATCTTATGGCTTCCCTGAGCGGAAGGGGGGATTTGGAAACTCGTCTCCCAACTGCCATCCTCGTCAGCCTCAATATTGCCTGCTACCGTTTCATAGTCATCGCCATTGAGGTAATACCTCAGCTCAATATCTTCTTCTTTCTCGGCGAACCCGTGGAATTCCACGGTAACTGTAGTTCCCACAGGGCCTTCTTCAGGGTCTATTGTTAGGCCCGGCTCAACGGCAAAGTCAGCATAAGCATCCACGCCATACTCGTCCTCGGCGGACACATCGTGGTCTCCTGTGCAGCTTTCGGGAACGGTGAAAGTCACGCCTGGGAAATCTCCGTCTCCATCGGTCTTGACATCATCTATCCAGGTCCCGTCATAATAGATGTCAACCCACTTATTGTCCGTGAAATTATAGCCACGGACGGTAACCTCCTCCCCGGGAACTCCGTAGTGGGGAGAGAGTGTGATATAAGGTCCTTCAGCGGCTTCTGCGGGCACAGCCGGCAGGGCAATAGCTAAAAGGCAGACGACGAGAACAACCAGCAGTCGAGATAGCAAGCGCATTTGACCAACCTCCTTTTTGCTATTATAAACGAAAATGCCACTAAAAAGTAAGTACCTTATTGGCTAAATTCCAAATACCAAAATCCAAACACTAAAATGTCAAAACTACTTTGATTTTTGAATTTGCTTGGGATTTAGGATTTCGTGAAGGCGGAGATAAACTCCGCCACTACATTAATACGTTAGTTTGTAGGGGCGGGTCTTGTACCCGCCCGGTTTACCTTCACCCTAACCCTCTCAAATCGAGGGAGATGGAAGATTACCAGCGGTCATAATATATGGTTCGCCGTATCACCAGAGCGCGAATCAGGGCGACTAACAGCACTACTGCCGCGGCTATGATGAGAATGAATGCCCACAGGGGCAGGAGCCCGACACGAAAGGAACGGGCCGTAGTCCAGTCACTTTCGTTCTCGGCCCTATCCACAGCCTGCACAATCCAGTAGTAGGTGCCGTAAGGCAGGGCTTCTGTCAGTGTATAGCTCGTTTCAACTAAATTCGTAACCGAGACTATGAGGTCAACGAACTCTCCGCTGGCGGTGACATCGGCGCTGGTTGCTATCTGCAGGCTATAGCGCACTCCGCTGTCGTCGGATACCTCAGACCATTCAAATGTCGGCGCCACCTCGCCCATGAATCCCAGCCGGCTCCTGTTGGATGGTGAAATCAGTGTCGGTACGGGTGGGGAGTCTGATTCCATGGTGAAGATAGTGTGCGCTGCGTTGCCGGCACCATATCCGGCTGTTACCTTGCGCTCGCCATACTTGCTCTCAGGCACGAGAAAACTTACATCTAAGCTGCCCTGGTCGTTGGTTTCGGCTGTTGCTACCTGGCTGTCATCGTACATTATGTTCACATCTTCACTGGTGGCAAATCCGTGGCCAGTGACGGTCAAGTTCATGCCCACATGTCCTTCGGCGAGCGACAACACGATGTCTGGCTTTATCTCGAAGCTGAGCTCGCCGGTGTCTTCTTTCCTGGTCTGCTCTCCCTCGGCGGTGATGCTATACTCGCCTGCAGGCATCTTGGGCACCTCGAAGCTTTCCTCCCACTCGCCTTCAGAGTTGGCGTTGATTTCTGTGACCACTGCCTCTCCGTCAAACAATATCATGATACCCTTCTCGTTAGTCGCAAACTTGCTGCCGCTCATGGTTACGGTGTCGCCCACGATGCCCGACGATTTATCTATGCTTATCTCAGCCGTTACTCTGAATGTGGTATCCTTGACCTCGTGAAGCCGGCTCTCATCACCCTCGGCGTCTAGTTTATGTTCCCCCCTGGTGGACGCTGGAATCTGGAAGCTCGTCTGCCAGCTGCCCTGGGCGTTCGCTGTGATGTTCCTTTCTATCGTTTTGTAGCTGTCATTGGCATAAAACAGCAGCTCGATGCCTTGTTCATTCTTGGCAAATCCCCCTCCTTTCACGGTAACGGTGGTGCCCACAAGTCCTTTCTCGGGACTTACCGTCAACCCTGGCTTCACGGCAAACTGCTTATCCGCTTCGACAATCCCCAGGCTGGACCCTACCCTGGCAAGCACCCAGTAGTGTCCCGTGCAGCCTTCGGGAACGATGAAGGTGATGGTGAACTCTCCACTGTTATCGGTCTCCGTGCCTTCAGATACCAGGACCCCGTCATAATAAAGATCGATCGGCCTGCCCTCAGCAAAATCATGGCCATAGACGGTGACCTCTGTTCCGGGGGGAGCAGACTCGGGGGAGAGATCAATTCCCCAGAGTACGCATTCGGCTTGTGCCGGCGCAGCGGGTAGGGCAATCACTAAAAGGCAGAAGACGAGAACAAACAGTAATCGGGACAACAAGCGCATTTTGCTAATCACTCTCTATTATAACCAAAAATGCCACTAAAAAGTAAATGCCGTGGCACTTTTCTATGGCAAATTTGCCAGAAAAATCCCCAATTATCTCCCATTGTGAGCGAGGCGTGGCAATCCCCGACAACAGAAACCTAAATCCTAAACAATGTCAAATGACAAAGCTCAAATGCCAAGTCAAGCCCAAAACCCAAATGACAAAGAGGAGTCGGGTTGATATTTAAGCATTTGGATTTCAGTTGTCATTGCGAGCGAAGCGTGGCAATCTCGTTGGCTCCCCGAGATTGCTTCGTCGCTACGCTCCTCGCAACGACAGAGAGAGAAAGATTGCTTCGGCTGATTAAAGTCAGCCTCGCAACGACAGAGGGAAAAGGGGAGGGGCGGCTTTCGCCGCCCCTCCTTGGAATCACCTTCGCCTCTCCCTTAAGAGAGGGTTAGGTGGGGTGTGCTTATACCCGACGAGTCCTGAAGATGAGCACTATGACCACAATCACCAGGACAGCGCCGATGCCGATGACTACCCACACCCAGAATGGGGTTGCGGGCTGGGCTGGGTAATGTTCGGCATTGTATGCTTCGAGTTCCGCCTGAGTGTCGAAGCACATACCGTCTTGCGGACAACAGAACGCACCCGTTGCTCCTGTGGTGAAGGTGCCTACGGCGCTCGTGCTTATGACAGCGCCCTCATTGTAGGCGGTCACCTGCCAGTAGTATGTGGTGCCGTGTTCCAGCGTCTTGGTGCACTCGTAGGCAGTGCTGGTCAATCCGGTCTTGCTTTCGATGGGGCTTGAGAAGTCGAAGTTATCATCAAGCTTCCAGTCGAAGGCATCGGCGGTCGCCATCAGGTTCCAACTGAAGCCCACTTTCTTTATAGGCATGCCTTGGGCATTGGGTTCAGGAGCGACAAGGGTGATGATACCGGCTTCCACACTGGGGGCAATCGTGATCGCGATGGGATCGGACCACCAGCTGTGGATTATTTGACCGGTGGCAGCATCGGCAGCCCTGACCCTGACGTAATAGGTGGTTTCACAGGAAAGTCCTCCGTCAGGTCCTCCCATGATAGAATAAGCGGGGACATCTTGCTGCTCCAGATGGTAAGTCATATCATCCTCTCCGTTTACCCTTACCGGCATGTCGAATTCCTCGTCCATTGCAAACTCTATGTCATAGGAGCAGGCATCGCACAGAGTATCCCAAAGGACGGTAAACGGCACGCTGTAACATGAGCAGGGGTCGGCAGGGATGACGTCGCCATCATCAGGGCCTGTAATCTCGGGAGCCTTCTTGGCGTAGCAGTCCTCGAACGTCCAGACGGCACCTTTTTCGCCTTCACACATGTCGTAGTCCCACCACTCGTCAATGGCAAAGAGGTGGGTGTTGCTGTCCGGCGTCAGGCAGCCGCAAATCTTGAGCGCATCGGGCGTCGCCTCGAAGCCCTCCGGATAAGGATCGTCGTCGGGCCAGATGCCGGGAGTGAGTCCGACGTGCAAGAAGTCCCAGGTAAGACAAGTCGTGCATACTGTAACCTCACGCTCGAGGGAGCGGGCCGCGCCCGTGAACCAGTATCCATCTGTAGCATTGACTGCGAGGTAGCCGTAGTAGCTGGCGTAGATAACGCCGCCGTTGGCAGCGCTGGTGAAAGGATTGCCGGGTCTGTCTACCACCAGGCCGGTGTAGGCTACCTCTATGGGGTCATCCCCTTCTGTTGATGTCCACATGCTCTTGGGGAGGACCTGATTCTCCAAAGGCGTAGCTTCCAGGTCTGTCCATTCTTCGCTTTCGCCAATGACAAAGCTATATATGCCGCCTGTGTTGTCCCCTTCATCTGTGGCAGCATAGACTACGTCGTTAGTGTCGAAGTAGGTATCAAAAGCTACGGTGACGTAGCCGTCAATAGTGGGAATCTCTTCAAGCAAGTCGAAGGTCTCACCGCCATCGTCGGAGTAAGAAACGTCTCCGTCCTCGCCGCCGACAAGTATGTGGTCGCCCCAGACGGCGATGGTATAACCAATGGTAACCTCGCTGTCCACGGCTTCCTGCCACTCGTCGTCATCGAACATGGCCACGTCGCCATTCCAGTCAATGGCAAAAAGGGTGTCGGAGTCCTGCGCAGCCAGGTCCACGATTTCGTCTAACTCGGTAGAACCGATGGGATCCCAGCAAGCCAGGCCTTCCATGTCGTTCCAGTACACGTTGTTGGAGTCGTAGTCCACGAGGTAGACGTTATCGCCGGTGGTTTCCTCGGGAGCCAGCCTGAGCAGGCCCCAGTTGCTTTCGAGCTCGCCGCACCAGGTCCTGATCCACTTGCCGTCGTATTCCTCAGCCTCGGGAAGGTCGTCGGCATAGAGCCAGACGCTGTCGCATTGGCAAATATTGGGATTCCCATTCGGAGGAACACCCAGGTTCACGCTGACCAGCATGGTCTTGTTGCAGTCGGGTGATACGGCGACGTCCGAGAAGTAATCGATATTGGTGTCAATCAGGCTGAGCTGGTTCCAGGTATCTCCGTCGTCGAAGGTCACCGACCAGGCGCCCTCGTCATAATAATCGATATCGCCCTGGAGGGCAACCGCGTAAGCCTTGTCATCGCCGACATAAGATACCGCCATGGCAGCTCTGCCGGTGGGCGGCTTGCAGGCATCATGCCATCGCTCACAGCAGATATCCATGTTGCGGATTCCGTCGTTGCGATAGACCTGGACGCCCTCGCAGCACTCTGCATAGCCTCCCATTCCATCGCCCAGCACGCCGGCCATAGCCTCACCTTCGGCTATGGTGCCGTGGTAGGATACATTGGTCAGCCAGAGTTCGCCGTCCTCGATCTGCCCCATCGGCCCGACCGGGTCGGCAGAGTCATCGTCTACCCGCATTATCGCGCACATGGGGTCGTAGGGAGGGGAAGGATCATAGTAGTTTGCCCACACCCAAAGGACTCTGTCATTGGTGTTTTTACTGTTGTAGTCCTCGGGCAGGGTCAGGCCGGCTATTCCTCTGGCGTCATCGTCGGCAAGCCACATCGGGATGTATTCATCCTCTAGTATTAACACAGCCTCGATGCCCAGAGTTGAATCCTCGTTCCAGCCTTCGCTGGTTCCCCAGCTACCGCACTGCAGGTGGACATCGCCGTTATCCACGCCACCCCAGCTGTCATCATAATCATCAACAGTTGTAACCAGGATGGTCTTGTCCGTACCCCAGCTGGTCGAGAAGATGATGTCGGTGACGAATTCCGAGTCCAATGGACCTGCAGGTGTTGCCGGATCGTCCTCGTCGTCCCAGCCATCATACAGTGTGGCATCCTCCCAGGCGCTGGCCGAATCTCCGGTGACCGTGCAGCGGAAAAGCGCGGCGTCGCCTTGGTCATCCATACCGCCGATGGCGATTTCCCGCTTGCCGGCTGCTTCGTAGGAGACGGCCAGGTCGGAGACATCGTCCGGATCGTCGAAATAGACGCCATCTTCAACCCAGTCGGCGTCCTCGAAAGTGTCGCCGCCATCAATGGAAAAGTAAACACGGAGTTCACTGTGCTCCCAGAGAGCGACAGCCACGAAGTCGGGGTCCTCCCAGTCGGTGGCGACGAGCACCAACTCAACTATGGAAAATCCGTCGTCCACGTCTTCCAGTGCCTCGGTGATGTCCGTCCAGGTGGCAGCATGGTCGTCGGACTTCAACAGGCGATAATCCATATCCGCAGGCAAATCACGAACACAATCCTCATCGTATGCATCCACGACTGCATAGGCCACCTCTCCACCGTCAGCCAGCGCGTAATCGATGATTACGGAGCCGGGGGCCACGACAAAGCCCTCTAGAGTCGGAGTGGAGACCCTGTCCCACTCGCTGAGACCGGGGTTGGCACTCACCTTTAAAGCGGGTGCCGCTATAATTACGAGACTAATGGCCAGTGCCGCGGCGATGAGTATATACATCGCCTTCACTGGCCACGCTCTTGCTTTAATCATTATTTCCTCCTTATATAGGTATCCAACTTATCTTCACTCTCGCCCGAGGTCGACTCCTCCGGGCTCGAGTTATTGGAAACATTATTTCTTCAGTAAACCCAATTTTTAAGCCTGCCTCATTTCAGGCTGCCCTTGGTTAAGAGATTGCTTCGTCGCTGCGCTTCTCGCAATGACGAAAAGCAATGGTTCTTTTGCCCGGGCCAGGCATTGTTGTCTTCCCCTTGGCGCCTCGCAACGGCGATTCGCTTCGGGACTTTGCCATAAGCATCACCTCCTTTCGATTTTATTTATTGAGTAATGTCATTCTGTATCCGTAGTGGCCTGATTTATCAGGCCTGGCTCAGAATGACAGGCAAATGTCATCGAACAATATTCAATTATTAAAGTTCAAACAAACTCAAATTTCTTGCCAAAAGCCATAATAATAGGCTCAGGCCTCTCTAACCTTATACTTTAAACCTATATAGCTATTTTGTCAATAGGCAATTAGTAATTTGCCAAAATAGCTTGGATTTATTATAACAGCCGGCCTTCTTTTGTCAATATCCCTAATAAAGCGAGGTATAAAAAGGGCGGGGACAAGCCCCGCCCCTACGGGATTGCTTCGCTACGCGCGCAATGATAATGGTGTAGTGGCGGGGTTCATCCCCGCCTGGTGGGGTGTGGTCTCCCTTCGAGGTGTGTAGTGGCGAGGTTTATCCTCGCCTTCCAGTCATTTTGTAGTTGCCTGATTTATCAGGCCTGCCCAATGAATTGGGCAACTACACTTTTATTTCGTAGGTCTACTCTTGTCCCCTCTCCCTTGATGGGAGAGGATTGAGGTGAGGGTGGAACGGGACAAAACCCCCTTGCTCTTTTAGAACAAAAGTGCTAATTTATACTCAATCATGGAAACTAAGATTCGGCTTCGCCGAATGGGTAATGAGGAACGGAATATGGAAAGTAAATTGCTTTGGGATTTATTGCCCGAGGAATTCCCCTACGAAGATAAGGGCTGTGAGCTCTTTCCCTCTTGTCTTAACTGTCCCTTTCCCGATTGCCTTAAAGAAGAGCCCTGGGGGAAGGAGAGGTTCTTAAAGAGCAGGCGAGCCGAGAGGATGATGGAGTTGAAGCGGGAAGGGAAAAGTGTTAAGGAGATTGCCCGCATATTTGAGATAAGCCCGAGAACGGTGCAGAGATGGCTGAAGGCGGTTGGAATTTAAAAATCAAAAGTCAAAAATCAAAATGACAAAGCAAAACGCAAAAACTGAACAAACCCAAATGCTTAAATGTCAAAACTACTCCATTTTGTCATTTGGCATTGTTTAGGACTTAGATATCGGGATTCGGAATTTAGCCCCAGGGCAGCCAAAGGAGGCTTGAGACATGACTGAATTTAACCCATCCCATCTGAACCGCATGGACACCCAACGCCTCGCCGGTTACCGCTCCAACCTTGATTTCTACCAGGGCGCCCACTGGCCCACCACATCACGCCACCGTCAGCTTGTCTTTAACTACGCTAAGGTCTCCATAGACAAGCTAACCAGCTTCCTTATGCCGGGACTGGGCTTCGCCTGTTATCCCGTAGCCGACGTTGCCAGCGATAGCGAAGCAATCAAAGCCAGAGTAAGGCGAGCCGAGCAACTCCTTCGCCAGGTATATGAAGAAAACAACCTCCAGCAGCTCGATTACGAAACCGAGATTGACACCGCCATCCTGGGAGACGGCTGCTACAAGGTAATATGGGATACCGACGAGAAGTGTATCCGTATCACCGCCCCCGATGTCTCCGGCATCTACGCCTGGTGGCTTGGTGATGACACTTCGCGGGTCTGGAGGGTAGCTTCGCAATATAGACTGAGCTGGGAAGAAGTGGAGATGCTCTATGGGGAGCAGAGGCAATTGGTCGGGGACAAGCCCCGACCCTACAAGAATAGTAGTGGCGGGGTTCATCCCCGCCTCATCCCCAAGAAACAGGCCGCCATAACCGAAGTCTGGTCCGCCAAGACCTTCGACCTCTTCCTGGACAACGACCTCATCGAGTCCAAGCCCAACCCCTACGGCTTCATTCCCTTCGTTATCTTTCCCAACCTTCGTGAGCCTAAGAAGTTCTGGGGCAGCTCCGATATCCCGTCCCTGGTCCAGCCGCAGCGGGAGCTCAACCGTGCCTTGAGCCAGCTATCCCGCATCCTGGAGCTGTCAGGCAATCCCATCGCCGTCCTGGAGAACATCGCCTCGGCCGAGGACATTAAGGTCCAGCCCGGGGCCCTGTGGACCATCCCCGAGGACGCTAAAGCTTATCTTCTGGACTTACTGCAAGGCGGTGGTGTTAGGCTCCATGTCGATTATATCGATTTGCTCTACCGTGCCCTGCACGATGTATCGGAGATGCCCCGGGCCGCCTGGGGAGGCATCGAGAAAGAGTTCTCAGGCACCGCTCTGAGAATTGAGCTCGGCAGTCTCATTCAGAAAGTGGTGCGCAAACGCACCATCAGGACTGATGTATATCACCAGCGAAACGCCATGATTCTAAGGCTCGCTGAAATGTATATGAACGAGAACTTTGAGGGAGTGAACCATAGAGTGGTTTGGGGTCCCATCCTGCCTCAAGATATAGATAGGCAAGCCCAGACCGAGCAGCTCTTAGTCCAGACGGGAGTCCACAGCCGGAGGACCGCCATGGACGAAATGGGGATCCATGACCCCGACGAGGAGTTCACCAGGTGGCTGGAGGAGAGAGGCAGGATCCTCAAAATGAACCAGGAGTTTAGGGCATCGTCCACACGTGGCGGAGCGCGAGAGAGAGGAATGAGCTAAAGCTCATTGGGAAAAAGGGGGTCAAAAATGAAAGTAGATTGATTTGAGATGGAAGTGCCTGAATAAAAGCTCACCCCCTTGTCATTGCGAGGCGAAGCCGAAGCAATCTCAAGAGAAATAGGAGAAATATATGGAAAACGAAACCGAAAAAACTCAGGAAACTCAAGAGAATCCTGGGGAAACCCCGGAGAATCCCAACGAGGTTTCCACCCCCGAGGACTTAGAGGCCATCAAGGCCCAGCTCGAGGAGGAGAAGAAGGCTAAGGCCGCCGCTGAGGCAGCCCTGGCCGAGAAGGACACCCGCATCGCCGAGCTGGAGGCCTCGCTAAGCGAAGCGAAGACGGGAAGCGAAGCGGCTGCCGCCGAGCTCAGCCAGGTCAAAGAAGCCAACGCCCAGGCCGTTGCCAAGTACCTCGGTGCCGCCAGGCTTGCCAATCCCACCATCCCCCAGGACATCATCGCCGGCGCCACCATTGAGGAGATAGACGCTTCGCTGGCGAAGGCTACCACCATCGCCGAGTCCGTCAGGGCCAACCTCGAGGCCCAGGCTAAAGAGGCCAAGGTTCCCGCAGGGGCACCAACCAGGGGCGAGATATCCCTTGAGGGCTTAACCCCCAGGGAGAAGATCGCCGCTGGAATCCAGCAAAAAGGAGGAACTAGCTAAACATGAGCATATCTTTAGAAGAAGCCAGTAAGCTCTCGACTGATATCCTGCTTAAAGGAATCATCGAGACCATCGTCAAGGACAGCCCCATCTTACAGGAGCTGCCCTTCATCCAGATCGTGGGCAATAGCCTGAAGTACAACCGGGAGAAGACTTTGCCCACCGTAG
>Ga0315547_1000998_pt1 | contig 24155 bp, 16 predicted proteins | sample SalMarSW160240MG_2_FD_202542 | JGI IMG/M metagenome (GOLD analysis project Ga0315547, IMG submission 202542) | Salt marsh sediment microbial communities from the Plum Island Ecosystem LTER, Massachusetts, United States - Salt Marsh Sediment SW1601-240 ...
TTTATGCTCAGGCCAAAAGTAATTCTAACCGAGTTCAGGAGCTAAAACTGGCAGTTCAGCGATTGGAGAGTTCAGACCGTTTCTTGATACTGAGGAAATATGGATATGAGATTATGAGTCTCCTGGGCTACCAAGTGTGACAACTGCAAGATGTGATTATTTAACAATGTGACGAAATGTTAAATTGCAAGAAGTCTATTCAGGTCAACAACACTTATAAAACGGATTTTACGCGGCAAGTTCCGGGGGCGTAGTCTGACCTAAAGTCGTCATTTATAGTATAATCTAGAGCGATGAATGGATGTATCATTGCCGTCTCTGGAGCATGTTTTAAATGCTAAATTTAGATTGGATTGGCAAGAAAGCCGTCCTGAATCACCACCGCGAGGTGCCTTATCATCTTCTTCAGTGCAACGAAGAATTATCCGTTGGCAGTCCCGATAGCGGAAATCTGCTAATGGAAAGCTACAATCTGATTGCTTTGAAGGCTCTATTACCCTACTATGCCAGCCAAGTAAAGTGCATATACATTGACCCGCCATATAACACAGGTAATGAGAACTGGGTCTATAATGATGCCGTCAACAGTCCTGAGATGCGAACTTGGTTAGGTAAAGTAGTAAGCGGCGAAGCTGAGGACTTATCACGCCATGACAAATGGTTATGTATGATATATCCACGCCTCGCCCTTCTTAAAGAGTTCTTGCGCGAAGACGGTGCTATTTTTGTGAGTATCGATGATAACGAAGTGCATAACCTTCGGCTGATGATGGATGAACTCTTTTAAAAACGGCTATTTCCCAAGCTGTATGTAGTATTGAAAGTGGCCCATTTCCCCCGAAGATTTATAAGTAAAGGTATACCGCTAAAAGCTCTACGCTTGAACGGCACGCATCACAGGTATATCATAAATATAGATGGTTCTTTCTCTCGCCGATTATTTTATTACATAGGCTAATTCACTCCTATAAGAAGACGAGGCAAGCTTCAGCGAAGACTATATTAATTCTGTTTGAAAGGGGGATGATATTTAATGCTAGGCACACCCGCCAGCCCAGACCTCTCTCAATACCGCCGGGAGGAAATCCTTAGAGACGGTTACCGAGTATTGCTAAGGCCTATCGAGAAAAGCGATGTATCTTTATGGCTTGCTTTCATTTCCCGGTTAAGCACGCGCACCAAATATCTCCGCTTTCATAACATACCCAAGGAAATGACGGAAGAGGATGCTATCCGTTATTGTACGGTAGATTATAACAACTCCTTTGCTTATGTTGTGGAAATCGGTAAAGGGAAGGACAGGAAAATTATCGCTATTGCACGCTATTATCGCTTACCCAATAAGCGTTCAGCGGAAGTAGCCTTTGCCATTGAAGATTACTACCAGAAAATCGGGCTCGGTAGCAGACTTATAGAAACACTGGTAAATGTTGCTAGAGAAAACGACATCTCCATCTTTGAAGCTAGTGTCCTCGCCGAGAATTTACAGATGATGGAAGCCTTCCTGGATTACGGTTTTCATGTCTCCAGCGATTTAGAGGACGACGTATACAATGTTACTTTCCCGATAAAACAAACCCATAGCGTGGATATAAAAGAAGCCAGCCGTGACCGTACTTCGATAATAGCTTCTTTACAGCCTATTGTTAATCCAAAGGCAGTAGCTATTATCGGAGCCGCGCGCTATCCTGGCACCATCGGCAACCTGCTCATGCGCTGCATTTTACAGAGCGGTTTTTCCGGTATCGTATATCCTGTAAACCCCAATACCGAAGCGGTTCTTTCAGTCAAGTCCTATCCCTCGGTGCTGGATATTCCCGGCAAGGTAGACATGGCTATCATTGCCGTGCCGGCAGCTATCGTAAACAAGGCAGCCGACGAATGCGGCCAGAAGGGCGTACTAGCTTTAATTGTAATCTCGGATGGATTCCGGGAGAGAAGTCCGGAAGGCGCAGACAGAGAGCAGGAGTTGAGGAATATCACCCTCAGCTACGGTATGCGCCTGGTTGGCCCTAACTGTATGGGCGTCATCAATACTGACCCGGCAATACGGCTTAACGCCACCTTTTCCCAGGTATATCCCAACGCGGGAAACGTGGCTTTTCTTTCCCAGAGCGGCGCCATGGGCCTGACCATTCTGGAGCATGTCAAAAACATGAACATGGGTATTTCTACCTTCGTCAGTGTGGGTAACCGCGCCGATGTCTCCTCTAACGATTTTTTACAGTACTGGGAGCAGGACCCGGCTACTAAAGTAATTCTGCTTTACCTGGAGTCATTCGGAAATCCGAGCCGATTCGCCAGAATCGCCCGACGCGTGTCTGCTAAGAAACCTATCGTCGCGGTGAAGAGCGGCAGCACAGCGGCCGGTGCCAGGGCAGTATCGTCACACACGGGAGCATTAGCTACATCGGATGTTGCTTCGGATATCTTGTTTCAAAACGCTGGAATTATCAGAGTCAATGCTGTTGAAGAACTTTTCAACCTGGCTACCCTGCTATCAACCCAACCGTTCCCCAAAGGCAGAAAATTGGTCATCGTCACTAACGGCGGCGGGCCGGGTATTATCGCCGCTGATGCCGCCGCCCGTAACGGCCTGGATATGATAGAGCTTTCCGCAGATGCCAGCGCCAAAATCAGGCCGCTATTGAAAAGGGATATTAATCTCAGCAACCCTATAGATACTACCGCCGGAGCTACGGCTCAAGAATACGAAGGAATACTCAGAGTGCTGGCTGCCGATAAAGAGGTTGACGCCGTCCTAGCTATATTCGCTCCCCCGATAGTTGTCGAGACGAAAGATATGGAGAACGCCCTCCGGCGCGTGGCGCCAGTCTTCTGGCGTTTTAAGAAACCCCTGCTCGGCTGTTTTATCGGGCAGAAAGGTCTTAGTTCCCAGCTCGGGACACACGGTCACTTTATACCCCTTTATACTTTCCCGGAAGAAGCTATCCTGTCATTGAAGCGAGCGGTGGAATATGCCGAACTACGGCGTAAACCCCGCGGTAAAACCCCAATGATAAAAGGAATCCAAAAAGAGAAAGCCCACCAGTTAATAGACACGGTGATTAAAAATAGTACGGAAAGGCCGCTATGGCTTTCGGCTGGGGAAATAGCGGAATTACTGGCGTATTACGGGATACGCCAGGCGGAAGTCGTGGTTGCTAAGACCCCGTCCAAGGCGCAAGCAGCCGCTGCAAGGCTTGGTTTTCCGGTAGCAGTCAAACTAGAATCGCCGACAATTACGCACAAGACTGATGTCGGTGGGGTTGTGTTAAACGTTACCTCTAAAAGTGAAGTGGAAAAAGCTTATAATGCCATCAAAAAGAACCTGGAGAAGCTCGGGCGTCAACAAGAGATGTCCGGGGTAACCGTACAGCAAATGATGACCGGGGGTATCGAAACAATTGTAGGCGTTACACAAGACCCTTCCTTTGGCCCGCTGATTATGTTTGGTTCCGGAGGAATTTACGCCGAGCTGATTAAAGATGTCACTATGAAGCTGCATCCAATCACCGATTTAGATGCGGTTGAAATGATAAACTCATTAAAAATGACCAAATTATTCGAGGGCTACCGTGGTTCTCCGCCCAGAGATGTCAAAGCTCTCCAGAATCTTTTGCTAAGAGTATCGGCTATGGTTGAAGATATACCGGAGATTGCCGAACTCGATCTAAATCCGGTAGATGTTATGCCAAAAGGAGAAGGGTACTGGGTTATCGATGCCAGAATCATGGTCAAGTAAGAATTCACCGCAGCAACACGCCGGACGGTTAGTTGCCCCCGGATATGTCTATGACCCTGTGTACCTGGAGCATGACACCGGAGGGCATCCTGAGAACGCTCGTCGTTTGGGAGCTATTATTTCCGACCTCGATTGGAAGGGAATTAGGCAGCTACTTAGAGCAATTCCGGCGCGCCCGGCTACCCTGGACGAGCTTACCACGGTACACCAGGCGGAATATATCTCGCGGATAGAGGCATATTGCCGGCAGGGCGGGGGGTGGTGGGATGCTGATACCCTGATGTCAACGGGTTCCTATAAGGCTGCTCTTTATGCCGCCGGGGGGGGTATCGCCGCCGTTGAAGCCGTTATGAAGAGAGATGTTCCCTGCGCCTATGCCCTCGTACGGCCTCCGGGACATCATGCCACAAAGAACAACGCCATGGGTTTCTGCTTATTCAACAATATCGCTATTGCCGCTAACTATGCTTTAAAGACATATAAAATGGAAAGGGTACTGATTATCGATTTTGACGTACATCATGGTAACGGCACGCATGAAGCCTTCGCTCATCATCCTTACGTCCTCTACATTTCCACACACCAATATCCGTTTTTTCCCGGCACAGGCCATCTTAATGAAGTGAGACAGGGAATTGGAGTCGGAACAGCTATAAATATACCCTTACCTGCCGGCTGCGGTGATAATGAATACCAGCGAGTATTCGATGAGATTGTCATCCCGGCTACCCGCAGATTTAAACCTGAGATTATCCTGGTATCCGCCGGTTATGACGGTCACTGGGCCGACGAAATGAGCAACATGCGGCTTACTCTGGATGGATATTATTATTTGACCCGGATTATCCAGCAATTGGCCGATGAACTCTGCGGCGGGAAAACTGTCTTTTACCTAGAAGGCGGCTATAACCTCCGGGTTTTATCATGTGCCGTAAATGCCACCTTTAATCTCTGGCTCGGAGAGAAATACTTCGATGACCCATTCGGCTTACCGCCGAATAATATAAAGCCACACGGCGTAAATGAGTTAATAGTAGAAGTTAAAAAACGTCACGGACTTTACTAATTGCATCGCAACAGAGAAAACAAGAAATGTGGTGGCAAAGACAGTTGCTTCACCCTCTATGAGGCAATAGGCAAAGGATACGAGATTTCTCACCTGGTTAACTTTATCTCCAAGGAGTTCCACAGGGTGAGTTTTCACGGCACTGAAGCCAGTTTGATTCAACTCCAAAGATTCATCTTTTCCTGAACTTGACTTCAGCAAGAAAGATGTAGATATTAAGCACGACTTCTACGGACAGCAATATGCGCTTTTTACTGAGGAAGGAATGCAGGCCGTTGCACGAATGAAAGATCGCGAAGGTATAAAGTTAGACGGTACTTATACTGGTAAGACCCTTGCCGCTATCATAATCATAATAGGGATAGGCCCCCAAAAATAGGACAGGAATTTCAGGAACGGATTGACTTTTTCTTCGGGAAGCTCGTTGTAACCGTACTGGCTCAGACATCGCTCCGCTTCAGCTTTACTTAGTCCATCAGGCGAAGATTGCAGACGCTTTAGTAGTTCGGCCACGGGCAAATCTATTAATTGTGACTGAGTCGATTTAACCCCCTCGTCTTTGCTTGGCATTCGGTTTTGGTTTTGTTCACGGAGGTTGTTCATCACCATTACTCCTCGGAGTATGCAGGATGCCCAAATTTCTTTGAAAGCTAAGCATCACAAACTTTTTCCCGATTCTTCATCAATAAAAAAGGAGGATTATTTTAATTTGTATCTGCAATCTAGCTGACCCTAACTTTTAGCCAATGTGTTGAGAACTGCCTCCGCCATTGGTGGGACCTCTATTGATGGCTCAATGTCCTCTAGCGCAGTTAATACCGGCCTCAGTACTCCCACAATCTTCCTATCAGCCAGATCGTGGAACACGTGGTGCGCGCCCTCCCGCATCCAGAGTGAATCCGAGTGCTCGGTGAGTGCCTGTAGTAAAGGAACCAAAGCCTCCTTTCCTATAGTGAGTAATGCCTCGGCGGCCAGCCAGCGGACATCGAACATCTCATCTTCCAGTGCTCTGACCAGTGCCAGCGTTGCTGTTGGATCGCCTATCTGACCAATAGCCTTGGCTGCTTCCCAGCGTACCAATTCCTTCTTGCTTGCCAAAGCTTCAACCAATGAACCTACAGATGGCTTGCCGATAGCTACTAAAGATTTACGCGCTCGCACCCGCACTATCCCGTCTTTACTGCCCAGGTCAGCAATGAGGGCACTTATAATCGCCTTATTGGCATGCCTGCTCCAGGGTATATTAATCTGACCAAGTGCCTTGGCTGCCTCACAGCGAACCCATTCCTTCGGATTTGCCAGTGCTTCAACCAAGGGAGCGACGGCTGGTTCCCCAATAGCCACCAAGGACCGGCGTGCTTTTACACGCACCGACCCATCTTTACTACCCAGGTCAGCAATTAACGAGCTAATGGTCTCCGTGTTGACCTTGTTGCTGCGGACCGGATTATCTGGATTTACACGATTCTCTGTCATAATTCCCTCCTTAATCTACTTGAGGATACTATACGTCGTCAAAGCAGAGGGCAAAAGTTGACGGTTGCTGGCAAGTTCACGTGAACCTCTTATATGATGATTTGATTATTCTGCCTGTGGCCTTCTGGTAAACTGTCTCGATAAGAAAGGCAGCACCAACCATAGCCACCAGTACCCACAGCTCTTTCGGCGATGTCATGGCCCTTTGTCCTATCAATGTTGCTAAAGCACCCAGGCAGATTATAGCACCGAGAATAGATATCCATCTTTTGGCCCCGGTGATAGAGGACAGGCGTGCATTCGAAGCGTTTACCGCGGCAAAGATAAGCAAGAAACCAGAACTGCCCATGGTTGAGATGTGGGATAAGTCAAACAGGTTTGCTACTAGCAGCGTCAGACCAGAGGTAATCAGTAACCCTTCAATAGGGCGGTTCCAGGCTTTCTTCTCCAAACCCTCCGGCAGCTCTCCTTCTTTGGCAATAACATAGCTGATGCGGGCTGTCCCGTACAGTGTGGCATTGATCGCAGAGCCTGTCGACAGGAGAGCTGCGATGGCAATGAGGGTAAAACCAAGGCTTCCCAGGAAAGGTCTGGCGGCTGCAGCCAAGGCATAATCTTGCGCCGCCACTATCTTATCTATAGGCAGGTTCCCAACAGCCACTAGGGAAACAAGGACATAAAGGCAGATGACAAATCCGACTGCCGAATAGTAGGCGCGAGGAAGGGTCTTGCGTGGACTCGTTACATTTTCCGCCGTGTTGGCGATAAGTTCAATAAGCAAAGGATCGATTGCCTGCCACGTTAATTGAACTACTTAGAAAGTCAGAGTCCCTTCGGCTCTTGAGTTTTTCTCACCACCTAGTAATCCTTGCCAGCTATAGCATGTTCAGCTTGCTTTGCTTTACGTGGTTGTAATCCAGTCTGCTTTCAGCAATAATATTTGAGTGAAACTGATGCCCCCAGCTCAATATGGGCGTATAGAATTAGGAGATTACCAGTGACTGCATTATTTATTTTCTCTATTTTCCAAATCATCGGTGGGGTAATATTAGTAGCCGGTTATCCTTCGCAGTTTATGAAACTGCTTAAACGAAAATCTTCACAGGATTTCTCGCTCTTCTGGGTGGGCACAATATTTGTCGGTATTACCTTCATGGAAGTTTATGCAGTATGTCTGTTCATTGAGTCTGGACTACCGGCATTAGCATTCTTGATCACCAATAGTATCGCCATGCTATTTTCCGGAACATTATTTGGCATGGTGAGGCATTATCGCAAATAGGCCAGCCCAGAACCTTCTCGTACCCTGATTCTTTATAAATCTCACCTAAAGGGTCGGCTTACTAGCTTTGGTAGGCCGTGCAGGATAAAAGGTAGAACTAAAACCTTTCCAAAAGCTTTCTCCAGAACCTTTGCTCTCATTTGAATCCTACCAATCGTATCTCGTTGCTAGACTTCGGAATAACACATACAATATCGATACTTATGAAAAGACCAACACAATTCGTAAAAGAAGTCGAAGAGGAGATTGGTAAAGAAGTCCGGCGGAAGGTGTGAGGATTACAGGGTAGCCCGATAATAGGCGTGGCAGTTCCCGGGGTTTTCAACCTTGAGCAAAAATAGCTCTATATCCTGCCTCCGGGCTTTGTCGGCATCTACCTCGGACAAGAAGTGTCTGAGCTTTATGCAGCGTGCAACAAGAATCCGTTTAGTCACATAGTGGCAGCTTAATAAGTTGTCAACAAACCTCCCTTTGATACTTATAATTGCATTGAGGCAGTCTTTAACATAGAATTGAGCGTAATGGTAATTTCATTTGGCCTCTTAAATCTCTTGATATTATTACTAAATGAAAACTAAGACTAACAGCAAAGGAAAACCTGTTGGCTTAATAGCTGCCATCTCAATTGGCGTAGGTGGTATGATTGGTGCTGGCATTTTCTCCATATTTGGGGTCGGAGTTCAGATTGCGGGAAATGCGGTGTACCTTTCATTTATAATTGCAGGTGTAATAGCTTTATTTTGCGCTTACTCGTATGCAAAGCTTGGTTCGACATTCCCATCGGCCGGTGGTCCCGTCGAGTTTCTAGTTAGGGGTTTTGGAGGTGGGACCATTAGCGGTGGGTTTAATATTTTGCTCTGGGTAGGATATGTCTTTGCTCTGGCGCTTTATGCCCGGGCTTTTGCCAGTTATGCAGTCACATTTTTTCCTAATTTGAGTACCGACATATTACTCTATATTTTAATAAACGGTGTAGTTCTGGTTTTCATATTAATAAACATAATTGGGGCGAAAGCAGTTGGCAGGTCTGAGATCTTGATAGTAGGAATGAAACTAGCTATTCTTGTTATGTTTGTAATTGTGGGCTCAATGTTCATTAAACCAGGTCTACTTACGATTACTGAATGGCCTAACTCAAGTAATATACTTTTTGCTGCCGGAATTCTTTTCCTTGGATACCCAGGTTTCGGCCTTATAACCAATGCAGCCGAAGACATGAATGAACCCAAAAAGATGGTACCAAAGGCAATATATTTAAGCATTATTCTGGTAATCGCAGTCTATGCTTTGATTGCCTTTACGGTTATAGGCAATCTGGGTATTGATAAAATTATAGAGGCTAAGGACTATGCTCTAGCCGCCGCGGCTCAGCCGTTTCTCGGCAACATAGGGTTTGGCGTTATGGCGGTAGCTGCTCTGTTCTCCACGGCATCTGCTATCAATGCTACACTCTATGGTGGGGCCAATGTCAGCTATGTGCTGGCGAAAAACGGACAGCTGCCCACTCAATTTAACAGAAGAACCTGGCATGGTAGCCGAGAAGGCCTCTTTATCACCGCTGCGCTGGTATTGATATTCGCCAATTTTTTTCAGCTGGATGGTATCGCTATGCTCGGTAGTGCCGCCTTCTTGATAATATATGGTTCGGTAAACATAGCCCATTTAAAGCTGCGTAAAGAAACTGGGGGCAACAAATACATTATACTAGCTTCAATATTGCTTGTTTTATTAACATTCATCCTCTTGATATACTACCTTTCTCAAAATTCCATGGCCACCCTTATTACATTGATAATAGTTGTTTGTTTATGTTTTCTGGCTGAAGTAATACTACAAAAGATATTTGGCCGTAAACGTAAAATGGTATGTAGAAATACCCAAACCAAACCTTGATTTTTACCATATACTTAGTGGAATAGTAAAAGTCATCGGGCTGTTCATGATCCCAATAGGCTGGTAGTGGACGGGATTTGTCTGGGCTTATGCCCTAGCGTGGCTCGTTATAAACGACCGAGTAAAACTGGCTGCATACCGATTGTTTGACCGGAAACATTCAGGGCTACTGGCCAAAGGCGCAACTGTCTAAAGCATGGTACCTAGCTGGTGCGCTCACCATGGCTTCGGCTCTAGCATATCAAGGGCCTTACGCACTGCTACTGGCACTTCTACATAGGGCTCATGGAAATTGTTCCACATGTTTTAAAGAATAGGGCGAAATAGTCAACCTGAGATAGTAAATTGGTGTCTTATTGTGTAAGTCGTCCTCAGATAGGCGTTACTACGCAAAATAGTACCTTGGGCCATGCGATTGATTAGCACATTGTACATTCCTGACAATAGTGCAATCTGGGCACATGACCAAGGCTCAGAATGTGATATTCTGGCTGATTTTGTGGATCATGCTTGCTTGTTTCCTGGCCTAACTATTAATATCGGCACAGTGGAATGCTGCAACACAAAATCAGCCGTGCTACCAAGGACCAGACGCCTAACTCCTCCATACCCATGAGTGGCGATCGCGATCAGCTTACAGCCATTTTCTTGGGCATAATTAGTAATAGTCTCTCCTGCTATGCCGGGAAGTACTATGCATTGTACATCTAATCCTTTTTCCCGCATTGGTTCCGCAATGCGCCTCAAGTAATCATCCGCCTCACTTTCTTCTTTTCTGGTGCGCCGCACTGCTTCCTTTGTAGACATTGGTATTCCAGGATCCCCTGGTATGCCAATCGGAATTGTAATCTCAGGTAAACTAACTACACGAAGCAAAACGACTCCGCTATGGTGGGCTAGTGCCTCATCGGTCACATAAGGTAGGATTTCCTCAGCCACGCTGGAACCATCAAGACAGACCACGATTCTTTCAAACATTTCGCTTTCCTCCTCATATAATGCAGAGAGCTAGCCAACCATAGCAAACCCCGTTTCTAGTATAGCATGAGAGGGGAATATACAATAACTCAAATTGTTCAATGAGCCCGCGTTGAACAAAGCGTTTTGTTAAATACTGATTATGATCCGCAATCCAGAACTGATTGATGCTGGGATTATTTTGAGAGGAAAGTGCAAAATATAGGATGACATAAACTTCTCAGCCTTGATTTACCTGTATTAAGATATCAGCACTTCTGTTTTTTTGAACTACCAGTGAAACTCCTTCTCTTCCAGTTATCGTACCAGACAATCAGCCCGGGCATTACCGTAATCGTTATCAGCAGGCTGAGGAAGACACTGACCACAGTGGCGATGCCGAAGTCCCGAATCATAACGAAGTTGGAAGCTATCAGCACCCCAAATCCCCCCAGCGTGGTTAAGGCGGTGGTGGTGATGGCCCGTCCTATCTTGGCGATGGCCGTGACCATGGCCTCTTTAGGGGGCACTCCCCGCCTTTTCTCTTCATCATAGCGCCCCATGAGCAGCACCATGAACTCGGTGCAGATGCCGATGATGAGCACCCCCAGCACGGCGGTAAGCGGGTTGATGGGGATGCCGATGAGGTACATATCCAGCGACGACCAGGCGATGACGGCTCCGACCGGAATGATGGTGAAGATGATGTTGCCGAGACGGCGGTAGACCACCAAAAGCACCAGGAATATAGCACCGAGGCAGATGAGGTTCAGGTTAAGCCGGGTGCCGACTAAAGCGTCTATGGTGCTGGCGCCGAGGGCCAGGCTGCCCACCGGGGAAAGGCGCACCCCGGCGGGGGAGTCAGCCTCTTCCTGTAAAAGTAGTAAAAGGTCATGGGTCTCTTCCAGGGATATGTAGCTTATGTTAAAGGAGACGCTGGCCATTTTATGGTCAGTGGAGAGAAGCTGCCCCAGGTAGGAAGAGGGCAGGCTGGCCAGTATGGCATCAATCTCCTCTTGAGCCGGAATGTCCCCGCCAGCGGTCTCGCTTACCACCGACGCCAGGCTGCTGGCCGAAATAAGCTCGGGCTGGGACGATAAGGCCTTGTCCTGATAACTCTTAAGCCAACCCAGCATCTCCGGTCCGGCGATGTCATCATCGGATTCCACCATGAGGCGTACTGTCCCCCCGATGCCGACAATCTGGCGTAGCTCCCGCAGTTCCACCAGCGCCGGCGTATCCTGGGGCATTAGCTCTTCGTAGTCGGTATTCGTTGGCAGCCAGTGGTCGACGATGCCACCGCCAACGGCGAAAGCTACCGCCACGATGAAAATCCAAAGGGTATGATTAATGGCCAGCTTGCCCAGGCGCAATAAAATGCGCTCGATGCGGCCGCTGGCCTTGGATGCCGCCTCTTTCAATTTTTTAATTTCCATTTTCTTATCGCCCAGGTAGACGATGCTATGGAGCAAAAAGAGGGCGACGATATAGCTGATGGCGATGCCGATAGCCAGCGTCATACCGAAGTCCTGTATCATTGGCACCTTGGAGATATAGAGGGTGATGAAACCGATAATGGTCGCCAGCAGGGCGATGCTAACTGCGGGGAACATACTTGAAAGCGAAGCCACTATAGCATCGGCCACCGTCCGGCTACGGGTGACCTCCTCCTGGTAACGGTTGTGGAACTGTATCGAAAAATCGATGCCCAGGCCGATAAGTATCGGCAGCACCGGCATAGTAGCCATGGTCAGCGGTACCCCCAGATAGCCCATCAGGCCGAAGGTCCACAGGGCGCTTAATCCCACTATACCCAGCGAAAGTAGTCTCCAGCGTACCCGGAAGATGAAGACAAGGATAAGCACCATAACCGCCACCGACAGCGCCAGCAATAAGGTGATGTTGCTGCCGATACTGTGGCTGATAGCATCCACCAGCTTGGCATCCGAGACTATAGTAACTTCTACCTTGTCTAACGGCTGGCCGGCGAAGAAATCTTCGATATCGGTGACCGCCTGCAGGGCTTCCTGGTCGCTCATGTTGCTGGCGGGGGTAACGATGATGAGGGCATGGGCGATATCGGGGATAAAAGACTGCATAGCCGGGCTGATGGCGCCTTCGGCATCGTAGAGTACTGAGGAGACGAAGGCGGGATTGTCCACCGAAGGCTCGCCGATAAGCTGCATCTGCTCTATCTTGGACTGGAACATCTGCAAGACCTCGGCTCTAGCCTGCTCAGCGGCCATATCCTGCTCCACCTCACCTAGGCCCATTGACGCCGCTACTGTTCTGGCCTCGGCCGCCGCCTGCTCCTGGGCCAGCGCAAGCTGCTCTTGGAAGGCCTGCCCGGCCTGTTCGGCTTCCTGCTGGGCTAACTGAAAAATAGTCAGCGGGCCGTTGATAACCCGGTAGCGCTCGTCGGTGGAGAACTGCTCCTGAAATTGGGAGAGGACGGTCAGGTTGGGGGTGGAGAAGATACTGTCAAGCTGCCCCGTAAGCAGAACGGTAATCGGCTCCCCGCCGAACTGCGCCTGGTAACGCGAGTTATCCTGAGCAATAGCCGATTCCGGCGACACCAGAGCGTCGAAGCCGGTCTCTGTCTTCAGCATAGTAATACCCGGCACCGCCGCCGCCGAGAGTAACAGGGCAACCGCAATTATTAACCAGGGCCAGCGCCCGATGAACCGCGCCAGTGCCACCGAGAACCTTTTCATCCGGCTGTATCTCCACCCGTTTTCCGGGATAAATTAGCAAATAGCATCTGGGCAACATCGGTAGCCTTTTCCAGCTGGCCGAGGGTCAGCCCCTCAAGAAGCTGCTCCATATGGAACTCCCCCGATGTCCAAAGCCGGTTTATCAGCTCTTGCCCCTGCCGGGACAGCTTGCAGATGACTAGCCGGCGGTCCTGGGGGTCGGCCTCACGTACGGCAAACCCTTTCCTGACCAGATTATCGACGATGCCGGTGGCGGTGGGCAGGGCGATGCCGAGCACGGCGGCGATGGCGCTCATCCGGTGGGGCCCCTGGGCCTTAAGCACCAGCAGCACCCGCAGCTGGGCCAGGGTCAGGTCTATGCTCAGCCACTCCGCCGGAATATCGGGAGACATGGCATTGAATATATTCCCCGAAAGCTTCAGGATTCGGTTGACCAACTCCTGCTCGCTCTGCTTCATATCTCCGACTCCCTCTACAAATATACTTCGCCAAATGGCAATACTACGGTTAGACCTAATATTATAGCTCGGTATCACCCGCTTGTCAAAAACTAATTATCCAAGCAGATTAAGGCGAAGATATACTGTGACGAATCAGGTAAAATAATTTGAGCTTTTTTAAAAATACCTAAGGCAACGAAGGCTTGTTTCGTTACACAATTAAACAAAATAGCGTTTTGTGTAATTTCCCTCACTTGATGAATCACAAGAACTTCCGAAGAATTCAACTGTTTGATTGTGAGTAAAAGTAGGGCACATGCTATACTATGCGCAGCAGCGATAGATTAGGGGGAACTCAGAAATCATCCGAATGCTGTTATGCCCGCAACAGGGCTATAGGAGTGGGTTGGGGCTATGGATAAAGTGGCATTGCTCTCCATTGTACTGCTCGCAGTATTAGTAGTGATTGTTGCTAGAGTTGTAAAGAAACGCAAGCGTGCCGAGGCGGAAGCACAACAGAAAGGAAAGAATGAGCAGCGAGAACGTTCGATTGACGAATTGCAAAGAGCTGAGGAGGAACGTAAGAGAATAGAGGAAGAAGTGCAGCACAAGGCACAAGAAGAAAAACCGCTCTGGAAGGCAGACAAAGAAGCACGCGAGAGAGGCGAACAAGAACCGGGGCAACTTGAGACCGAACGGCAGCAGCGTGAAGAAAAATGGAAAAAAGCTCAGAATGGACGCCGTAAAGCCGAGGAAGCGTCTAAGCGTGCTGAGGGGGAGTCGCAGCGGAGGCAAGAAGAGGCACATGGTGAAGAACGACGCCCGCCTCTCGATAGGGGAGGAAGACCGCGTGGTAAAACAAAACATCACGAGATAGGTCAAACGACAGCAACAAAACATCACTCTCTGAAGCCTGAGATCGTTTGTTGGAGTGAAGGAAGGGGTTGGATTATTGGAATTGAAATACTAGAAGAGTTAGAAACCGTAAGTGTAGTTCAAAATGAAGAACCGTTAGAACAAGATGATGCAGACGAGTCACGTTACCGCTTAAAGCACGTCGAAGGCACAGTAAAGGTTACTTGGACTGAGGGTGAGAAAAATATACCGCTGATAGGAGTGGGAAGAAACCCCCTTATTTTCAAAATGCGAAAAAATTGGAAGGGATTGGGACGATTAGTCAGGCACTCTTCTACTGGCTACTATCTTGTCATAGTCCCGCGAGAATGGAAACGCGACGAAGACGCATCAGGCCACGCTTCTGTTGCGCCAGAAAATATTCAAGTGGACGGCTATAAGGCACATTTCTTTTATCAGCAAAAGGATACGGCCATCGGCTTTATAACCGCGAATGGCGAACGAATTCGAGAGGACTCAGGAGAGCCTAGTTTCCAACTTGTTGGAAGGGAAATAGGCGATGCCTCTGAGGATATGGGGCCCCTCTTTGGTGAGCAACTTCCTCGCATCCAAACGCTTGATGAAAAAGGATGGAGCGACGTTGGAGTAATCGTTGTAGGTGAAGAAGGAAGAGGTAGAAATAGTTGGCGGATGCAATCCATCCCACAAGTGGGTGCTGAGGAACAGAAACTTCCTGAGGAAATAGCAAATCGGCGCGGCGGTTGGTACTTCGTGCGGATTTATGATAATGATGATAATTTAGTGGGGAGTATGGACTTCAGGTTTTTGGCATCCTTGAAAGATATCTGTATTGAGGGACATAAGTATTTGCCAAGTCTAAACGGATATGATAATGTTGCTGTTCAATTTTTTCACCAAACTAATTGCAAAGTTGAACTAGTAGGCAAGACTACACAACCCTCTCTGGAGATTCGACGAGAGAGTGCCCAGACAATTGTAACTGTACCCCCTAAACTAGATTGCGATAAGAGCCACTGGGTTTTGCGTGACGGTGATGCTGAGATCGAAGTCACGGTCTTGGTGGAAAGGATATGGTGGGCTTTTGGTGTGATGGGAGTGACTTCTAACCATTGGGTGGACAAGCCGATCACCTTATCTCACAAAGATTTTACTGCCATTACTGACAAGGCACTGTGGGTAAGAGTTCCCCGTATGCGCTTTGTAAGAAAAATTGATGTGGGGTTTGATCGTGCCAAAAGCAGATCTTACCAAGCGGAGGTGGAGAAGGAGGAACTTGCTGTTCCTTTACGAGATTTCTGCGACGCTGAAGAGATCGAAAACTGGGAAGAATGTAGGCTTATTATATGGGTTCAGTCCGAAGGAACAAAACCTGATGAAGCTGTTATCGCTGAAGTTCCTGCAAAGCAACTTATCCCCCAGTGGGTCGGATGTGGCAGAAAGAAGACTGCTGTTGCGTATGCAGTTTTGCGACAGGGGTCCGGCGAGTTCACGGTAAATGACCAACCAGTATGGATATATTTTAACAGAGCTCCCCGAAAGGCGAAGCGTCTCCTGCGGCGGTTACTTGAGTTGGAGAAGGTCAAACCATTGATTGGAAAGATGGGGATCGATGTCAAAGTGGTTAGAAGCCAACCAACGACTAACAGGCAAATCAAAGCCGTAACCTACGCAGTCGCAAGAGCCTTGTTGTGCTATGATCCAAGGCTTAAGAGATTGCTTAAAGATAAAGGCTTTGGAGGAGTTAGGGTAACGACCTTCTCGCTCCACGGAACGCAATTTGCTGGGGATAGGCATCGTAATTCATGATGGAGATACCGGAAAGTTGGAGGTGCTCAGATGGATCTGGTGAATTTGGCAAAGCAGGTTGAAGAAAGATACGAACGCTATCTTGCAACGACTTTTTACTTTAAGGATCCCATCCTGCGGAAATCGTTTCAGGAAGCACTGAGCTCAGGCCACTTGAGTAAGGGACCTTATCTTGAAGCTACTCCTGTCTTTAAACGCGGGAGGACGACTCATGAGCTTTTTGGAGAACTCCTCACTAATCCGCCGGATGAAGGATTCTTGAAGGCTATGTTGGGCGACAGACCCCTTTATTTGCATCAGGAAGAGGCTATTGGGAGGGCCTCCGGTGAGGCACGAAACGTCGTTGTTGCTACCGGCACAGCTAGCGGGAAGACGGAAACCTTTCTTTATCCTGTTCTCCTTCACCTATATCAGGAATTTCAAACAGGGCAATTAGGGCCAGGAACCCATGCACTCATCCTCTACCCGATGAATGCCCTGGCAAATGATCAACGAGATAAACTTGGGGCAATCAGTAAGCTGCTTCAGGAAGCAGGATCACCGTTTAAATTCACATTTGGTCAGTATATCGGCGAAACACCGGAGAATGAGAATGACTCACGTCGCCATGCACAAGACCATATTGATCAGCGGCTTCCCGGCGAACTTATCTTGCGCAAAGAAATGCGCGAAAAACCGCCTCACATCTTATTAACCAATTACTCCATGCTGGAATATCTACTCATTCGACCGGATGATAGTCCCCTTTTTGATAATGGGCGTGCTCAGTGGTGGACTTTCCTTATTCTGGATGAAGCCCACCAGTATCGAGGTTCTAAAGGTATTGAAATGGGCATGCTCCTTCGGAGATTGAAAAGAAGACTTAGAGAAGGTGGTCGCAGCGGACCTTTCAGATGTATTGCTACAAGTGCAACCATTGCTGGAAGAGAACGTGACAAAGGTGCAGTCGCCCATTTTGCCTCCGAGTTGTTTGGTGAAGAATTTAGGGAGGAAGATATAATTTTAGGGACAACAGAACCGATTCCCGATTACGGCACAACAAGCCTTTCCCTTAAGAATTATAGAGTACTCCGACAAGCACTTAATTCGTCTTCGACGCCCGGCTTGAAAGAACTTGCACTTCGTCTTGGGTTAGTGATTCCTAAAGGTTTAGATGTGGCCAAAGAGGTTGGGTTCATTCTTCAGCATGACCAGCGTTCAACCAAACTTCGCAAAGAAATTACAACGGCGCCCCGAGGGGTTGGTGAACTGGCTGATAAGCTATTTCCAGATTTACTGGAAATAGAGCAAGTCAGCGCTCTTTCCGAACTTGTTGAGTTGCTGGTACGAGCAAGGGATTCATCATCAGATGCGCCGCTGCTTTCTGCTCGTTACCATCTATTTCTGAGGTCACTGGAAGGCGCCTTTGTTTCTTACTTCCCTCATAAACGTATCTTTCTTGAACGGCGGAGCCAGGCAGAAGGAGGAGCCGTCTTTGAGATTGCTCTCTGTCGAGAATGTGGCCAGCACTATCTCGTTGGAAAGCTTAAAGAAGGTAAATTACAGGAAGCCATACGTGATCCAGGACATCCCGACTTTGGAGCGACCTTCTTTCGTCCTATTGAGGAGGATGTTTCTGAGACCGATGGGGAAGAGGATAGCACAGTCAAAAAGAAAATATTCCGACTGTGCGTTGAGTGTGATGCAATGGTACAAGTCAATCGAAAACAAAACGAACTGACATGCGGGCACGCGAATTCAATCCTCGTTGAACAACAGGAAGATGCTGAAGAGAAAGAAGACCAGATTCCAAGATGTAGTGTCTGTGGATATCGAGCGCCAGATCCTGTTCGGGAGGTAGTTCACGGCACGGATGGCCCTCATGCTGTGATTGCTACCACGCTTTGTCAGAAGCTCCCTCCAGAAAGGAGGAAGGTGCTCGCTTTTGCCGATGGACGTCAAGAAGCTGCTTTCTTTGCTTGGTATCTCGAAAACTCGTATAAGGACATTCTCAATCGCAACTTGATTCTAAAAGCGGCCAAGGCATTAAGCCCGCACATACAGGAGGGACTTTCTCTGCGCGAACTGGCAATTGCTTTGCGAGATGTTTACCGTAAAAACAACATGTTTCCACCTGCAACGGGTAATTTGGAACTTCAGCAAGAAGCGTGGATCAGGCTTTATCGTGAATTTCTTACAGATGAACCGAGAATTTCACTTGAAGGTGTTGGACTTCTGCAATGGTATATTAAGTGGCCGGAGAAATTTAAGGTTCCGACTATTCTCTTTTCTCCACCGTGGTCTTTCAACGAACGGGAGGCGCGAGACCTGATTTTTATTCTCTTAGACTTTATGAGAACAGACAGAGCAGTTGAATTACGGACAACGAGAGATGTTTCAGCAACCTGGAGTGACCTCGGCATCCAGGTCTCTCAGATGCGTGTTCGAATCGGCCCTCCCCGTCGCCCAAAGGGCAGAAGATATTGGCCAGTGCGGAGCTGGGATGGTAAGACTGGTAAAAGAGCTCAGTTCCTCACCAAACTTTTAATTAAAAAAGGGGTACCAAAACAAGACGCTCTCGACAAAGCGTTAGAAGCCCTTCGAGCCATTTGGGAAACGTTCAGGCAAAGCGATGAATCAATACCATCGCAAGATCGGTTTTTACTCTCTGTCAATGATGCTCGCAGGTTAAACCCCGATTGGTGGAGGGTTTCCGCAATATCGGACGATAATGTCCTTTATCAATGTGATACATGTGCGCGACTCCAATCTGTTGATGCTGGCGGCCTTTGCACACGCCATAGATGTCCTGGAAGCGTTCATGAGGTCACAGCGAAGAAATTAGATGCAAACCATTATCGTTTGCTTTACGAAGACAACCTTCCGGGTATGTTAAGGGTGGAAGAACACACCGCACAGATTGAAAAAGAAAAAGCAAGGGAGTTCCAAGGGGAATTTAAAGCAGGAAAGATACATGTTCTTAGTTCATCCACGACTTTTGAGTTAGGCGTTGACCTCGGTGATTTAGATATCATCTTTTTACGTAATGTTCCGCCTGAGGCATTCAACTACGCTCAACGTGTAGGTCGAGCAGGACGCCGAAGTGGGTTTCCGGGACTTGCTATTACTTTTTGTCGTCGTAATCCACACGACTTATATCACTACGCCAAACCTGACGATCGGATTCTAAAAGGAATTATTCGGCCACCAGTCATCAGCTTACAGAATGAAAAAATCATCACGCGCCATATTGCTGCCACAGCGCTATCCTACTTTTTTAGAGACTTCCCTGAACGTTTTAAAAACACAGAGAAATTATTTGGAGACCTGGAGCATCCTTCTGGAGTTAGTGATTTCTCTAACTTTTTGCAACGACACAAGACTGAACTGTTAAGGTCATTGCGAGACATTGTTCCGCCTGCAATGACTGCTGAAGTTGGATTAAATGATGGAGGGTGGCCCGAGCACATAGCAGGAGGGAAAAGCCGTTTTGCTCTCGCCGAAGCGGAAGTCTCAAGCGATTTTCGGACTGTGAAAAGACTTCAACGTGATTCCTCGCAGAGGGAAGATTACCCTACTGCTCAGTGGGCAAAACGAAGGGCGAAAACTATTGCCAATGAGGATGATCTGTCTTTTCTCTCTCGTAAGGTGATAATCCCGAAATATGGTTTCCCGGTGGATGTGGTGGAATTGGATCCGCACAGAACTCAGCAAACCTCCGAATCTTTTGAGGTTTTACTTCAACGGGACCTTTCTATTGCTATTGCAGAATTCGCTCCCACCAGCAAAGTCATTGCTAATAAGAAGGAGTGGACCTCGTATGGAGTGAAGAAAGTAGCGGAGAGAGAATGGTCTCGTAAATTCTATCGAAGATGTTCTAGGCATAACTTGTTCCTTTCTTGGGACCCCGGACAGGTGGCACCTTCAGAGAAGTGCTGCAATGCTGCTGTAGATGGACAATATATCGTTCCGGAATTCGGTTTCGTTACAAACCGTCAAAAGCCCGAACAGCCAAAGGGCCGTTCGGCTCGAGTCTTTACCACCCGTCCCTACTTCGTGAATTTAACCGGTCCGAAACCTAGCAGTATTGACTTTGGAAACATCCACCTCACGAAGGCTTCACCGGGCTTAATGGTTGTGCTGTGCGAGGGTCGAAGAGGCGGTGGACTTTATATCTGTGGTCAGTGTGGGGCTGGTTTTCGTGAACGTAAAAATCAACATGAAAACCCTTATGGAGAAAACTGTTCTGGAACTCTTGAACGCGTTTCTCTTGGACACGAGTTCGAAACGGATGTACTCCAGCTTCAGTTTCTTCTTAAGCCACCCCAGAATGATATTGATGGTGTATGGTTTGCATACTCCCTTGCTTATGCTTTAGTCGAGGGAGCGGCTGAGGTTTTGGAGGTTCCCTCTACTGACTTGCGCACAACCGTAGCGTATAGCAGCGATGGTGCCATCCCTCCTATTATCCTCTACGACAATGTGCCAGGAGGAGCTGGACTTGTCGCTCATCTTGAAGAAAAAGAGATTCTCCGCACCTGTTTAGAAGCTGCACTTGTTAGAGTTAGCGGCAGTTGTGGTTGTGGTGAGAATGATAGTTGCTATGGTTGCCTCCGAAGTTATAGAAATCAGTTTGCACATCAGTACTTAAGACGTGGGCCAGTCATGTACTATCTAAAAACAATTCTAGAGCAGTGGGGGTGATGAGATATATGCACTCTTATCATTCATCGCCACATCGCCTAATTGCTCTATCACACAAAAGTCCAGAATGTGTCATGTATAAAAGTGAAGGCTGATTTCTATTCACAGATATCCGGCCTTTCATTAAGCCTGATTTCTATAGTATCGGCTTTAGCTCTTCCCTATCCTGAAATCAGTAGCCGATTATTTCCAGCCGCCTGATAATGAAAAGGCTTCTTCAACAGACTAGGGCACCCGCAAATAGGGTAGGGAAACTCAAAGCCTTCTAATCTACCAAAGACCCTTGATTTTCACGTTCGGGACGCACTGAGAGCCAAAACTAGCCCCTTTTGTAGGGTGGTCAATACTTCCCCCCTCCTCTGCGGGTTTCCTAATCGCTCCATCGGGTCACTTTGAACAAAAAACGGAGGCGGGTAAATACACCCGCCTCCGTTTCCTTTGATTGCCAGTCTGAAACCGGATGGTTGTTCCCTTTCTTAGACTTAGCCCGTTATTTCACGCATAAACTTCTTAATCTCAACTGCCAAAAGGTCACCTACTCCATCCTTTATCTCCTCTAGAAACCGGTCATCAACTATGTCTTCAGGGATACCGGTTTCCCTGGCCAGGTTAATAATATCCTCTTTGGTTAATATAAGGATTACCCCTTTACCGAATCTCATGTCTTACTCCTTTCTATCTAGAAATAAATAAGGGGGTACTCCCACCCCCGCAATCGGGGCAGGAATACCCCCTGAAAATAGCAAAAAAGCGGGGTCATCCCCCGCTTCTCTGCGTTGGCTGTTTTCTGAGTTCAAGCGTTCAATTTCAGGCTATCAGGCTACGGCTACCGGCTCTTTTGCCTTGCTTCGCTTTCGCTTCGGCTTCTCGGCTTTAACAACCGCTTCGGCTTCGGCTACTGCCTCAGTTTTCTCGGCTTGCTCGGCTTCTGGCTCGGCGGTCTGCGTTTCCCCCTCTGGCTCCCGGCTATCGGCGGTCAACATCGGCATCACCACCAGTTGATAACCATCAACGGCAAAGAGGACTGGCGACTTACCATCGGTAACTTTGAAGTCCACCATACCCCCGCAAGCTCTCAAAGCCTCGGCAAGGTATGCGCCGTCAATTCTTACCTTGATTTCCCCACCCTCAATATCGGCTGGTATAGTAACTTCCCCTTTATCATCGGGGTTTGACATCACTATACCGCCGTTAAGGGATAGGTCTATCGGGTAAGATTTGCTGTCTGCCAGGGCTTTCAGTGAGGCAATCGCCTTGCCCGCTTCAACAGTGTCAAGGTGAGCGGTTACATTGGCCTCGGCAGGTATCAGCTTCTCATAATCAGGGAACTGTCCGTCAACACTCAGCCATTTATACCGAGTTATCTCGGTATCTATAATCAGGTCGGTGTTATCAAGACTGTCCGCACTCTTTTCAAAGCTCAAGGCTACCCGACGGGCTTTCCGCAGGGCGTTGGCTATTCCCCGCAGGTCATCACGAAGTATCAGGGCTTCACCCTCACCGTCATAGTCCAGCGTTACCACCGCCAGTCTAAAGCCATCGGCACTCACTAAAGTGAGCTTACCCTCTTTAGCTCTAAAGAGGACACACTGGAGAACTGGTCTATTATCCTCTTTAGCGGTAAAGGGTAACACCCTGTTAAGGGCTTCCGATAGCTCTAGTCCGCCGATGTTCGGCTTGACTGTCCGGTTAGGGCTTATCCTGACCTCGCATAGGGTCATCGGTGTTTTATCACCCACCCAAGCCAAGTCCTCAAGATAGCTGGTATTGCTTCCGCAGGCTACCTTAAGTCTCTTTTGTCCGTTAGTCTGCGTCTCGCTAGCACTATCGGAAGCTGGCACTATCTTGACGATATTTGAGCCGGCTAGAGCCTTGAGATAACCGAGTAAGCCTCTACGCCCTATGGTATAGGCCAGAAGCACAACCCTTTCGGATAATGCCCGACTCAAGGCGCTTACCAGCGTAGCCTTATGAGCTACAAATCCTGAGCCTGAACGCTTGCCCTCAATATTCAGTTGTTCTATTTGAACACCCCCTATTGGCTATCCGATAGTGGGCAAGGCTATCGGCTTCACCTAGTAGTAAGCTGCCACCTAGCTGAGATACTCTAGCCTGGATGGTGCTTCCACTATATTAGTCGGGATTTCAGGTTGAAACGTTATCATTGGAATAAGGCTTTTTGCTCTCGTTTTCTAAACCGGCAAAGGTAAAGTCTATCGTATCCGGTAAGAGCTTCACCATTATTGAGCTTGTCGGCTATCGCCAGAAGCCGTTGCGGGAAGCCTAGCAGGAAAGTGCTGGCATCTACCCAGGCGTCAAGGTCAAGAGCCTTGTCATCGGCTATCAGCTCCCCAAGCTCGGTAGTATGTCCTTCACTGTTTATGATGGGCTTGTTAAGGCTCTCCAGCTTGATAGCTTTGGGACACTCGGTATAGAGGTCATTCTCTTGGCATTTACGCCTTTGGGCTTTACTACAGCTTCCGCAATCCGAGCCGTTACTGGCTTTGTAGTAGGTTCGCCAGTAGTCGGCTACAGTTCGGCTGGCTATCCGATACATCACGGCTTCGGTGAAGGGCTTATGTCCGTTGTTACGCTCTACATCGGCAAGGGTCATTATTATCGTGTGGAGTATGTCCTCTTTGTCTTGAGGCTTCACCCTGTCGGTAAAGCGTGAGGCTACAGTATAATAGGCAAGCCATTTACCCTGTAGCTGGTCATAGCCGTTACTGTGGACTGAGGCTTGCTTTCGCTTTCCGTTTGACCTAGACTTGATATGGCGGGGCTTTGAAGTGGAGCTTTGACAGCTTGCAGGCTTATTGCACCACTGACAAACGCCCTGCCTCTCTTTTAGTGTCCAGACCTTACCGCAACGGCTACAATGACCTTGATGATTACCGTTATCGCTGTTTGGCGCTGCTGGTACTGCTATGTTTGAACTCATACTTACCCCCTTTCAAGAGGGCAAGCGTTCAGGTCAGGGTTCCGACATATTCAATTGTTAAAGTGCTAGTCATATCATCCAACAAAAGGAACGATTGTTCATTAAAAGAATGAACCTGCATTTACAGGATTCTTTATTTATGGATAAAACCGCCTTCAGGATTAGAACAGTCTCGGATTAAACAATTCGTGGTAGAGCTTCCGAGGGGCAAAAGCCTCTACAGGCACTACAGATTCTCTCAAGGAACAAGGCACTGCACTTTTTGTTATCAGGCTG
>Ga0315547_1000999_pt1 | contig 24089 bp, 19 predicted proteins | sample SalMarSW160240MG_2_FD_202542 | JGI IMG/M metagenome (GOLD analysis project Ga0315547, IMG submission 202542) | Salt marsh sediment microbial communities from the Plum Island Ecosystem LTER, Massachusetts, United States - Salt Marsh Sediment SW1601-240 ...
ACCGAGCGCAAGCAGGCAGAGGAGAAACTGCGACAAAGCGAGGAGAATTACAAAACTTTGTTCAACAGCTCAGTCGTTGGCATGTATGTTATGGACGCTGAAACTTTGAAAGTAGTGATGGGAAATAGAGCCGCTCAGGAAATTATTGGATTTAGTTCTGCAGAAGAAGGCATTGGAGTAAATCCGTTTGACTTTGTTGTTCCAGAGGACAGGGATAAAGTTCTTGAGATTGCCATAAATGAGTTCTTACAAGACTCGCGGCAGACTCACGAGATTCGGGTAATGGACAAAGATGGCCGGAGAGGATGGCAAAGTATTTCAATTGCTAGGATTATGCATAAGGGTAGATTAGCGTCTTTAGTTTCTTTTACTGACATCACCGAGCGCAAGAGAATGGAGGAAGCACTGCGACAAAGCGAGGAAAATTATCGAGCTTTGTTCGATAGTTCAGTCATCGGCACGATTGTTATTGACGCTGAAACTATGAAAGTAGTGATGGCTAATCAAGCTGCTGCAAAAACGTTTGGACTTGGTTCTACAGAGGAAGCTCTTGAAGTAGATTGGCTTGCCTTCATTCGTCCAGAGGACAAGGAGAGAGTTTTTGAGATTGCTGAGAAGAATTTGTTTGAACAAGACTCGCAACATACTTACGAGCTAGGAGCGGTGACCAAGGATGGCAGAGAAATATGGATAAGTGCGACAGGTGCCAAGATTATGCATGAGGGCAAATTAGCGGGTCTAATTTCTTTTACCGACATTACTGAGCAAAAGCGGCAAAATGAGCGGCTTATGATGACTGACCGGCTGGCTTCTCTGGGCGAACTGGCAGCCGGCGCCGCCCACGAACTTAATAACCCCCTCACGAGCATTGTTGGGTTCTCCCAGTTGCTTATGGAGAAGGAGGTGCCTGGCGACATCCGTGAAGATTTGAAGCTTATCAGCAACGAGGCTCAGCGTGCTGTAAGTGTAACTAATAATCTCCTTACATTTGCCCGAAAGCACGCACCCATGAAGCAGCTTAACCAGATGAATAACATTATCGAGGACGTGCTGGAATTACGTGCTCATGAACAAGAAGTAAACCATATTGATGTCGAGAGACATCTTGCTACGAACCTTCCGGAAATCATGGTTGACTATTTCCAGATGCAGCAAGTTTTCATGAACATAATTATTAACGCCGAATATTTTATGACCGAGGCGCACAACAGGGGAACCCTGACCATTGCCACCAGAAAGCAGAACAGTACCGTGAGGATTTCAATCACTGATGACGGCCCGGGTATCACACCGGAAAATCTGAAGCATATATTCGACCCCTTCTTCACCACCAAGGAAGCAGGCAAGGGGACCGGGCTTGGTTTGAGCATCTGCCACGGGATAGTGACCGAGCACGGCGGACAGATATATGTCAGGAGCCAATTGGGTAAGGGAGTTACCACTTTTATCGAACTACCTATTAAAAGTCGCACCCGTATTAAGAGTATACTATAAAACAAGCTAACGCCAACGAGAAAAGCATTCTACTAATGGTTAAAGATAAAAAGGAGCTAAAAACAATAGTCAAAAATGTCTTGGCAGGTAAGGAGTGCGGGTATGCCTGACCAGCAAGAAACATTGCTGATTATCGATGATGAACCTGCGATCAGGAAGCTCCTTCGCCGGAAATTATCAGGAGAAGTCTACCAGTGCGAGGAAGCGGATACTGCTGTGCAAGCCCTGAATATGCTGGCAAACAGCCCGATTGCTCTGGTTATGCTGGATATAAAGATGCCCGGTAAATCAGGAATCGAACTCCTACCTGAAATAAAGTCAGGCTACCCTGACACAGCGGTTATTATGGCTACGGCTGTTAATGATATTAATGTTGCCGTTGAGTGCCTGAAGCAGGGGGCTGATGACTATATTTGCAAGCCTTTTAACCTGGATGAGGTTTCCCTGGCTGTCCAAAGAGCTCTCGAGAAAAGGCGTCTGCAGCTCGAGGTCAGGGATTACCAACAATTCTTAGAGGAAAGGGTTGAGGAGCAGACGGGAGAGATTAAAAAACTTTTCCTTGGCGCCATTGAAGCGCTGGTATCTGCCCTCGAAGTTAAGGACAGGTATACCGGTGGACATTCCCGCCGGGTGACCGAGATAGCATTAGCTTTAGGCAATGAACTTGGCCTATCCACACAGAATATGGAGGATTTGCGCTGGGGAAGTTTACTCCACGACATCGGGAAGATTGCGATTGACCAGACTATCCAGAATAAGCCCGGCAAGCTGACACGTGAAGAGTACGAGCACATTATGCTTCACGCTCATGTCGGCGCCGACATTGTGAAGCCGGTGGTTAATGGGAAGATAAGCAAGATGATTGAGCACCACCACGACCATTATGACGGCAAAGGACTTCATCAGGTTATATCAGGCAGCGACATACCGTTGGGGGCCAGAATCCTGGCTGTAGCCGATGCCTTTGATGCTATGACATCCGACCGACCATATCGGGCAGCAATGTCCATCGCAGAAGCCATAGACGAAATTAAGCGCTGTGCTGGTACTCAGTTCGACCCAATTGTCGTCAAGACACTCCTTAAGACAGCCGAAATAGCGGCGACACGAGTTCGAAGCTTGCAGAGCGGTGCGCCTGAGGGTCATCCCCGGGAATATGGAGACTTTAATACACAATGACACCCCCACTGTCATTGCGAGCCCCGACTCGTCGGGGTGTGGCAATCCTATTTGGCTGAGTTCTAAGTTCCAAAATCCAAACTCAAAACCCTAAATATTTTGTTTGAGCATTGGTATTTGGTGTTTTGATATTGTTTAGGATTTGGTGTTTGGGATTTATTCTTTCCTTTTCCAAAATTGCTTCGTCGCTATCGCTCCCTGCAATGATAGAAATGAAGTGTCACCGAGGTACTGAACGAGGACAGCATCTTGACACATAAGCTGACTCATGTTGATAATTGTGATGTTATGGCAGGTAGCCTGGATGAAGATGTAGAGAAATTAAGACAAAGCCTTAATGGCTTACCTCAACCCCAGGTAGAGCCTCCGCTTATAGTGGTCAGTGGCTTGCCCGGCACGGGCAAGTCTTTTTTCTGCCGCAAGTTGGCTGAAAGGTTATCTTTTCGCATCTTAGCAAGCGATACTTTGCGAAAAATCCTGTTCCCCTCCCCTCAGTATAAGGAAAGTGAAAATAAGCGGCTTTTCTCTGCCTGCCATGTTCTCATCGAAGAGCTTTTAAGGAAGGGAATACCTGTCATTTTTGATGCCACAAACCTGTTGGAGCACTATCGAGAATATCTCTACCGCGCTGCAGAAAGAGGCGGGGCAAAGCTCATCCTGGTCTGGGTTGAAGCTCCCCCCGAAGTGGTGCGACAACGCCTTTTGGCTCGAGAAGAAGCAGCTATGCCTCAGTATGACTCGGAAGCCGGGTGGGAAGTATATAATAAAATGAAGCCTCGAAGGGAAGAAATTTCTCGCAATCATCTTGTTGTTGATACCTCGCAGGATATTACTACCGCAATCGCTAAGATTGTGCGAGCAATAAAGAGATAAGAGCAAAATTTCCTTTATTAACCTCTTCAATTCTTCATCAAAATAAAGTAAAATAGATGTTCTAAAATTTACACATTTTAAGTTAAGGAGACCAATTTTGGAGATCAAAGTTATAGTTGGAGATATAGCTCAAATCGAAACTGATGCCATTGTGGTAAATCTTTTTGAGGGTGTGGAACAACCGGGCGGCGCTACCGCTGCTGTGGATAAAGCTTTGGACGGAGCTATTAGTTCTCTCATCAGTCGAGGTGAGATTAAGAGTAAGTTTAGAGAAGTTAACATTGTCCATACGTTTGGGAAACTGCCAGCAGGGATAGTAGCTATTGCCGGGTTGGGCAAGCGCCAGGATTTCAATGTAGATAAAATTCGTGGGGTAGCCGGAGAATCTTGTCGGGCATTGCGTAAATTGAATTGTCACAAGATAGCTACAATACTTCATGGTGCTGGCATGGGTGGTATTGAGCTTGAAGCTTCAGCTGAAGCAATAGCTGAGGGCGCTCTTCTCAGGCTTTACAGCTTCACCAAGTATAAGAAGCCTGAATATGAGGATATCGAAGAAATGTTGATAGTGGTAAGAGAAAAGGAAAAAGTCCCAATCCTGGAGTCGGCCATTGGCAAGGGGAAGTTGGTAGCTTCAGCTACCAACTTGGCTCGGGATATGGTTAATGAACCAGCTAACTACATGACACCTAGCCAGATGGCTGAAGCAGCTAAAGAAATAGCTAGCACATATGATTTAGAGTTCAAAGTCTTTGACCGAGAGGACATGAAGGCGATGGGCATGGGAGCACTCCTGGGAGTAGCGAAAGGAAGCGATCAGCCTCCCAAGCTAATAACTCTCAGCTATAAAGGAGATGAACGTTCTGAAAAAGCCCTCGGCTTTGTGGGCAAGGGCATAACTTTTGATTCTGGGGGAATCTCCATCAAACCCTCGGAAGGGATGGGTGAGATGAAGGATGACATGGCTGGTGCTGCTGCAGTTATGACAGCACTTGGGGCTATTGCTCAGTTGAAACCGAAGATTAATGTCACCGCTATTATTCCCGCTACCGAAAATTTGCCCAGCGGTACTGCCTTGAAACCAGGGGATGTATTGAAGGCAATGAATGGCAAGACCATAGAAGTGATAAGCACCGATGCCGAAGGAAGGCTTATCCTGGCTGATGCTCTGAGTTATGCCCAGAAGCTTGTTTTGTCTCCCATAATAGATTTAGCTACTTTGACCGGAGCTTGTCGTGTTGCTTTAGGCACCCTTTATAGCGGTGTTTTTGGTAACGACCAAGACCTGGTAGACAAAGTCCTCAAAGCTGCGGAAAGAACCGGGGAGAGAATGTGGCAAATGCCCATGCCCGAGGAGTATAAGGAGCAAAATAAAAGCGAAATTGCCGATGTTAAAAATACCGGCAACCGGTATGGCGGAGCCATCACCGCTGCCCTCTTCTTGGCTGAATTTGTTGCTAATACCCCTTGGGTTCATATCGATATAGCTGGCACTGCTTACTTGACGAAGGAGAGTAGCTATGTAACAAAAGGGGCTACTGGAGTCGGCGTCAGAACTTTAGTTGAACTAGCCTTAAACGAGGCAAAGAGTCAGGAGGTTATATGAAAATAAAGTGGTTAGGTCATTCTTGCTTTTTAATTACTTCTAAGGATGGAACAAGAGTAATCACGGATCCTTATGCTGTGGGTGGAGGTATTAACTATTCTCCCATTGAGGAAACTGCTGATGTTGTTGTGGTGAGCCATGGACATGGCGATCACAGTAACGTTTCGGCGGTCCAAGGCAAACCTGAAGTGGTTAGAGGTGACGGCACAAAAACTGCCAAAGGTATTCATTTTAAGGGCATCACCACTTATCATGATGCCTCTCAGGGTAAACAAAGAGGACCTAACACCGTCTTTTGTTTCACCCTAGATGGCATAAAGCTTTGTCACTTGGGTGATTTAGGGCATGTGCTTGATCCAGAGCAAGTCACTGAATTTGGTGCCGTGGATATACTGCTTGTTCCTGTGGGTGGCTACTTTACCATTGACGCATCTGAAGCTAGCCAAGTATGTAATCAATTAAAGCCGAAAGTAGTTATTCCCATGCATTTTAAGACGCCCAAGTGTGCCTATCCTATAGCCGGTGTTGAGGATTTCCTCAGAGGCAAGATAGATGTGAGAAGAGTGGGAGGTAGTGAAGTAGACGTGGAGCAAGAAAAACTTCCAGCTGCTACTGAAATAGTACTCTTGCAACCGGCTTTGTAGTTGTTGAAATTCGGTCGCTGCTATGAAGTCAATGATTATTAAAGATTCTGATTTTGTGTTTGCTCCTCCTCCACAACTTGCCTGGGCAAGACGAGTTTTGATCAAACCCTATGCCGGTTATCCCTTGCCATACCCTATAACTACAAGTCCCAAACTACTGAACACTATTATTAGAGGTATCAGGAAAGTTAGTAATGCAGATATCCTCATTGCTGACGGGACTCCTAGCGGTGAATCGCTTTACCCAGTATATCAAGCTTTAGGATATAACTTTCATCACGTTCTTATGCTCGATATCAGGGATTCCATTTTTATAGAGGTGCAGAATCCTTTATCTCGATTCTATGCTGTGGAGAGTTTCTGGGTACCCAATGTGGTGTTGCGCAGCGACTTCTTGATCAGCGTTACCCCCTTCAAGGTTTGTGGTAGCTCTGGTCACTTCAGTGTAGCAAACCTTTTGAGTCTGCTGCCGGTGAGCAGGTATCAAAAGGGCAAATCGGGTGGCTGGGGAGCTTTGTATGAGTTGGGCATCGAGAAAGTCCTTGCTGACCTCTACTTCACCTTGCCCTTCGATTTAGGCATTATCGAAGCCCATCAAAAGTTCTTCTTCACTGATGATCCCACGAAAGGGGAAGCAGAGGATTATGGGAAAACCTTGGTTGGCGAGCCTTATGAAATTGATCTTGAGGCTTCTCAAATAGCTGGAGTTGACTTTGAGCACTTAAGACTAATTAGTGAGGGCAGGGTTCAACTCGAGGACTAAGTTAAGTTCTTGAACTAACTTAAATCCTAAATTCTAATATCTAAACCCCAAACAAATTCAAATTGCCTAATTCAAAACCATTTAGATTACCGGGATTTTGGATTTTGATATTGTTCAGGATTTCGGATTTAGTGGTTCGGATTTTTCTCAATATCTTATACTAAAGTCAGTGAACTGCCCTGAATAGTCCGACCAATCTACTTCCACCCTCTTGACCCAGGCTCCCGGCGGGCCCACCTTAAGTTGCTCTAGTAGTCCCTGCAACTGCTGCTTCTCTCCTTCAGCTTGAACTTCTACTGCATCGCCGCTGGCAAGGTTGCGAACATACCCTTTTAAGCTTAGCCTCCTGGCTACATTTCGAACGAAGTAGCGAAAGTAAACACCCTGTACCCGCCCATAAACTGTAGCGGAAAGACGTGCCACATCAGCCATTTCGTTACCCTGAGTTACCCTCTTCATCTCAGCTATTCTCATCATTCTCAGCCATTTTTTGTCATTCTGAGCGAATGCGAAGAATCTCTACGGGATGCATCTTATCCAGCCGACTTAGCCCTGCTTCTTGGGCTAAGGATAATGCTTCACGGAATTCTACGGATGATATTCGCCGCCCTAAACTTGGAATTTGAAAAACCTTGTGGCAGGGATCGTATTGAGACATGATATTGACATAGGTGTTGCGGGAAATTTCTTGGCTGAGAAAATTCACTATCCCTTTTGTTCCTGCCAACCCGTGAGGTAAAACTAAGTGGCGAACTAGAAGTCCTCGTTGAGCCACTCCCTCCTCATTTATCTCCAGGTCACCTGTTTGCCGATGCATTTCCTTGATTGCTGATTTATTTATCTCAGGATAGTTTTCAATGCCCGACAACTCTCTAGCAGTCTCCTCATCGTCATATTTCATATCAGGCATATAAATATCGACAATGCCATCAAGTATCCTCAAGGTCTCCACCGAGTCATAGCCTCCGCTGTTGTATACTAAAGGAAGATGCAAGCCTGACTCCACTGCTAGCTCTAGTGCTTCCAGAATTTGAGGAACTACGTGGGTTGGGGATACCAAGTTTATGTTGTGGCATCCTTTAGCTTGAAGGGAGAGCATCATATAAGCCAGCTCTTCTTTGCTCACTTTCTGGCCTTCGCCTAGCTGGCTAATGGAATAATTCTGGCAAAACAGGCATCTAAGGTTGCAGTTAGTGAAAAATATAGTACCCGAACCATGTCTGCCCACTAACGGGGCTTCCTCGCCAAAGTGAGGCCCATAGCTGGACACCATTGCTTCGCGGGGTGTACGGCACTTGCCTACATCGCCAGCCAGGCGATTTACACCGCAACTACGAGGGCATACGGAGCAACTCTCAAGCAAAGATACAGCCGCATCTACCCGTTCCTTTAACTTGCCACTACGGTAAAGCTCCAGGTAAGCTGCCAACTATCTATTCCTCGTATTCCTCAGCGGGCTTCCTCTTTTTCTTGATTACCTCTGTCTCCAACTGTGGCACGAGTTCCGAAATCGGTTTGCTTTTCTGCGTCCCTTTCTTTGGTTTCTTTGGCTCTCGCCGTCTATAATCTCGTCTACCCATGGCTACACCTCAGTTTTTCCCAAGCTGCTCTTGCTGCTTGGCTCTCGGCAACTTTCTTACTCCTTCCTGTCCCCCTGCCCAATGCCTCCCCCTCGACCAAGATTTCGGCGGTAAATTGCTTGCTGTGGTCAGGACCAGTAGCTTCCACCAAACGGTAAACTGGCGTTGGCCTCTTTTGTCCCTGTATGAGCTCTTGCACTAATGCCTTGTAGTTTAGAGTTGTCTTCCCTGCCTTTACCCTTCCCAATTCTGGCTTGAGCTGTCTGAGAACAAATCTCCTGACTCTAGCTATCCCCTGGTCCAAATATAAAGCTCCGATCAGTGCTTCCATAGCGTTTGCTAAGTTGCTCGCCTTCGCCCTCCCTCCGTTTGCTTCCTCACCTCGTCCTAACAAGAGCCAGTCACCAAGCTTGAGCGAAGAAGCTAGTTCAGCCAAAGTATCGCGGCAAACCAGAGAAGCACGAATCTCAGTTAGCTCTCCCTCCGGTAGTTTGGGAAACTCTTCATACAGCTTTTCCGCTACAATGAAGTTAAGTACGGCATCACCAAGAAATTCTAAGCGCTCGTTGCTAGGCCGGGCGAAGTCGGGATTTTCGTTAGGATAAGATGAATGCACAAAAGCTTGCTCCAGTAAAGACTCCTGATGGAAAGATACTCCTAAGTTCTTCTGGCAATCATTCCAATCAATCATTTTCGGAATCAAGTATAGCAACAAAGCTTAGCTAGCTCAACCTGTCACTTACGTACAAATGGTCATGCCTTCAGGTAGACAATTGTCTCTCATCTTCACCGTGCTGGCTTGGATATTAAGCAGACTTGTTTATTTAAAATGAGAGAAACCAATCATACATAGGTTGAATATTTGCTTTGAGTCAATCTCAAATATCAGCTTGAACTGGTAGATACCAGCATTATTGACTAGTATGCTCACACTACCTGACGCGCTTGATGTTAGGCTTTCCCACGTTACGCGGAAAAGCATTTTGGAGCCTGAAAGGCTTGTGTGCCCACTAGTTGGTCTTGGTACAGATTGGGGGAATGCGCTCAGACCATGGCTTTGCCTTTTCCAGTTGACTGGCCAAACGGAATAACGTGGCTTCATCACCATATCGTCCAACAAACTGCATGCCAATAGGCAGTCCCTCATCGTTCCAGTAGAGCGGGACTGACATGGCTGGCTGGCCTGTAACATTAAACAGCGGCGTGTAAGGCATAAACTCGAAGACGTGTTCGGCGAGAACATCTATTCCGCTGAGCGTGCTAATCAACCTGCCGGCATTGAGACTACCTAGTAACTTCATGAATACAGCTTGTATCCCTTTCGGCTGGAGCGCACCTGTAACCAGTGGTGGCATGGCCAGCGTTGGAGTCAGCAGGACATCGTACCTTTCGAAAAACTCGCCTATTTGTCGAGCCGTAAGTTGGACTAGGTTAAGAGACCTCGATAACTCGGGTGCCCGGCACTGCCTGCCAAGCAAGCCGAGTGCCCATGTGCTAGGTTCAAAATCCTTAAACGAAGCTCTACGGTTCAATAGCACCTCGCCCTCCTCAATTGTGGCTCTAGTTTCGACACAGACTATCGTCAGAAAGGCCCTGGCAAAGGCTTTACCATCTATTTGAGGTGCTGCTTCTACTACCTCATGGCCAAGGTCCTGGCATAGTCTAGCCGTGGCCTCTAGCCCCTTCACGCAGTCCTTGTCGACAATGCCACCAAGGAAAGGCTCCGAGGTAAAGGCAATGCGTAGCTTTCCCGGATCCACACCAACTTCACTGAGGAAGGGACGAGTCGGTGGCACGGCATAATAAGGAGCTCCGATATCTGGTCCGGCGGTGGCATCGAGCATGGCAGCACTATCACGAACCGAGCGGGTTAAAACGTGGTCACAATGTAAGCCGCGCCACGCCTCACTCAAATCAGGGCCTATTGGGTTGCGACCCCGGGTTGGCTTGAGACCATACACACCACAACAGGAAGCCGGATGGCGGATAGAACCACCACCATCAGAGCCGTGAGCCAGGGGGACTATCCGTGCGGCCACAGCCGCAGCCGAGCCACCGCTGGAACCACCTGGAGTACGGGTCAGATCCCAGGGGTTATTGGTGGGGCCAAACAGCTCAGGTTCGGTCACAGGCACCAACCCGAACTCCGGAGTGTTAGTCTTGCCAACAACGATGATGCCAGTTGCCTTGAACCGCTTGACCAGCTCACTATCATGGTCTGGCACAAAGTCCTTAAGGAACCGGCTGCCGCTTGTTAGGGGGACTCCGGCATAAGCCATCAGGATGTCTTTCATCAGGAAGGGAACGCCCTTGAAAGGACCATCAGGTATGCCCTCATCGGCAGCTTTTCGAGCCAGTTCGTACATCTTGTAGATTACTGCGTTAAGCTGTGGGTTGAGCTTTTCAATACGATTTATTGCCTCTTCAACGAGCTCGCTTGGCTTGACTTCTTTCTTTCGCACGAGTTCAGCCAGGCCAAGGCCATCATATTTGTCATAGTCATTGAAGCCACTCATCATAACCCTCCTTGCCTACTGTCACAGAGTCTGAACCTAGAAATAATAAACAATCGGCTAATCGTTTCATACGACAGCCGATTAAGGGTCTTTTTGGACAACCCAGAATGTATAAAGACCACAATCTCCTGCCCAAATTTTTTCCTTTTTAAAACCTGCTTTTCTTATATTTTCTACTATTTCTTCTTTAGGCCTATAATACATTCGGGGCCAACATGCAGCTTTGTGAGCATAATCCGCTTCTTCATTGCTGCTTATGTTAGATCCTAAAAAATATCCTACCTTAGCTAATGCACTGTAAATTCCATGCAAGTAACGATGGAATCTTTGGTCATCGAAATAATCGGTTAGGCCAACCATTTCAATAAGATTTATGGAGGCGGGCTCTACTTCTTCTAAAAACCTGCCCACCGTTGTTTCACGGCAAGCAATTATATCTTCTATTCCCAAACAGCGGGCATTTTTACGTCCTCTCTCTAATGCTTTAAGGTCGTTGTCAACGAGAATCAATTGAACCTCGTCACTGTTAGAATGGTTATCGGCAACGCCGTGAAGCATCTGGCTCGCCGAACCGCTTCCAAGACTGACGACCGTCAGCTTGGTCCGATTTTCTTTTTCCACAGCACCTAGTAAAAAACTGATTACTTGACGGGTAAATATCCCCCTTGATCTAACAGATCTGGAATTGTAGGACATCAACCACAAGTGATCGCCTAATCCCCACAAAAGTCTCCACGGCCTAAACCGATATTGATAGATTATCTGGATAGCAGCATCGGTCTGTCCCCGAACAGCTCTTGTTATAATTTTAATCGTGTCAATACCAGTTAAAAGACCAATAATCACCCCCCCCCCTGCAAGGAATGTGCCCCATAAAGTTATAGAATTTAATCATATAATTCGGGGGGCGAACTTTTTTTGTTGCCATTGCAAGAAAGATGTTAAGATTATTCTCGACGTCTTTTAAATCTCCTCTTTTCATCTCCTTCCCTCCTAATTGATTACGCTGAAAATATCGGACACTTTAAAGGTCATGCCCATGCTCACTGTCGGTGCTATTGTAGTCTTTTCTTGCTGTGATGTCTCGCTTGTGACCCTCTTTCTTTCGCACGAGCTCAGCCAGGCCGAGGCCATCATATTTGTCATAGTCCCTGAAGCCAGTCATCACAACCCTCCTTGCCTACTTTCGCAGAGGCAGTTCAACGATTGTGTTCCGATTTCATCGGAGCAACTACAGGAATCTATAGTAACATTATATCCCTTCGAACTGTGCCATGATAATCACTGGCTATCGAGTCTTTGCTCGCATAATGAAGAGCTGAAGTTCGCCTTTGGGCAGAGAAGCTTCTCGCCCTTTTTACTTGGTATATTTCCACCAAATTAGGCCCTGCGTTGTTCTCCCAAGGCTCAGTCTCTATCGCTCTTTGGGGCTTTCTCTTCCCCGATGCTATAATAGTTCCTGAGTCTTTATGGATATCTTAGCCACGCTTAATCCCGCTCAGAGAGAAGCCGTGGAAGCTATACAAGGGCCTGTGCTTATCCTGGCTGGACCGGGCAGCGGCAAGACCAGAGTGATTACTCATCGCATCGCCTATCTGATTAAATCCTGCGGCGTTAGCCCCCACAATATCATGGCGGTTACCTTCACCAACAAAGCCGCCCGAGAAATGAAAGAGAGATTGGAACAGCTCCTGGGTCAGGCAGTAGAAGCCCTGACCTTGGGCACCTTTCATGCTATCTGTGCCCGAATTCTCCGCCGTGAGGGTAAAGCTATCGAGCTTGACTCAAGCTTTGTCATCTACGATGAAGAAGACCAGCTAAGCCTGACAAAACAAGCTCTGGAAGAACTGAACCTCGACCCCAAGCAATATGCTCCTCGGGCTCTTCACTCAGCCATCAGCGCTGCTAAGAGCCGTCTTATCAGCCCTAATGACTACGCCCAGCGGGTTAGCAGCTATTTTGAGGAGATAGTTCACAGGGTCTATCAACGCTATCAGCAATTGCTCAGCCAGGGTCGGGCGGTGGATTTCGACGACTTGCTCATGAAGACGGTGCAGTTGTTCCAGGAGCATCCTCAAATCCTTAACAGATACCAGTCAAAGTATGTTCACATTCTGGTTGACGAATTTCAGGACACCAACATCGTCCAGTATATGTTGATGAAGCATCTGGCAGGAAAATACCGGAATCTGTGCGTGGTCGGCGACCCCGACCAATCTATTTATTCCTGGAGATTTGCTGATTTGCGTAATATCCTGAGCTTCGAGAAGGATTACCCCGAAGCCAAAGTAGTGTTTTTGGAGCAGAACTACCGCTCCACCAAAACTATTTTAGAGGTAGCCACGGACGTCATCTCAGTCAATATGCAGCGCAAGCCCAAAAAGCTATGGACGGAAAACGAAGACGGAGCTTCGGTAACTGTTATCGAAAGTTATAATGCCGAGGAAGAAGCTCAATCTGTGGTCAACGAGATAGAGAAGCTCATCGGCCAGGAACAAATATCCCTCAAAGATTGCGCTGTCATGTATCGGGTTAATGCTCAATCACGGGCATTGGAAGAAACTTTCCTGAGGTATGGTGTGCCTTACAGGCTTGTTGGTGGCACGCGTTTCTACCAACGGAGAGAGGTTAAGGACATTATTGCTTACCTCAGACTCATTAACAACCCCCAGGACAATGTTAGCCTTGTCCGGATAATAAACGTTCCTGTAAGGGGCATTGGGCAGCGTACCCTCAGCCATCTCCAAGATTGGGCAAAGGCTCATGATATCTCCCTCTTCGAGGCTTTAAAACAGGTGAGCCATAATCCTATTGCGAGCGAAGCGAAGCAATCTCTTCCTCCACGCATTACTCAAGCCCTGGCCGGATTTGATGCTGTTATGGCTGAGCTCATTGCCCAAAGCCATGAGCTAAGTCTTTCTGGTTTACTGGATGAGATATGGGAGCACACCAGATATAAAGAATATATTCTGGACAAGGAAGATGGGGAGGATAGATGGGAGAACATAATGGAACTGAAAAGTGTCGCTAGCGAATATGATGAGTTCAACCCCGAAGAGGCTTTAGTCGCATTTTTGGAAAAAGTAAGCCTGGTATCGGACATAGATGAACTGGATGAAAAAGCTGACGCTGTGACCCTGATCACCTTGCATCAAGCTAAAGGATTGGAATTTCCTGCGGTTTTTATCGTCGGCCTGGAGGAAGGAATTCTCCCATACAGGAGATCTTTTGACGACCCGGAAGAGATGGAAGAGGAGCGCCGTCTTTGCTATGTGGGAATAACCAGAGCCAAGGAGCGACTCTATCTTTTACGCAGTTACCGTCGAAGCCTGTTCGGCGGTAGCACGGCAAATCCCCCGTCCCGCTTTCTCCAAGATATCGCACCCCACCTAATAAGCCCAAGAGGATTGTGGGAAGAGAGCCCGACTCCTTCAGCTAGTGCCTATTCTCAGCCTTCATCTCAGCCTCTTGGCACTCTAGCGCTAAAGGTCGGTGACCATGTCCGCCACAGCAAATTTGGCCCCGGCATAGTGATGAATTGCCTTCCTACCAGGGATGACCAGGAGCTGACCGTAGCCTTTGAAGAGGCGGGGGTTAAGAAGCTCCTGGCCAGCCTGGCACCGCTGGAAAAAATCGAGAAAGATTTCGATTTTCCTTCATAAACTATTGACAGAATACACGAAACCGTGTAAAATAGAATTTAAAGAAATTAAGATAAGGGAAAAGCAAAGGCTCAGTTTGAGTTATCATGGCAGATATACCTAAAACTATAGGTGGAATTCTGGATATAATCTTCAAGGATCCAGAAGTAAAGCACGGGCTTAAGATTTTCTCGTCTATAGATCTGGCGAAACTCAATATCTTTGAGGAGGATGGCAAGTCCTTTATCAAATGTCCAGTCTCGGATAGAAAGAAAGTTGCAAGGCCAGAGGAAGTCATCCGCCAGCTTACCATCAACAGACTCACCGATGACCTTCACTATCCCTTGAAGCGGCTCGATGTAGAAGTGCCCATAAAGATGGGCTCCACGTATGCCAGCAAGAAGGCTGACATAGTGGTCTATGCGGAGGACAGTAAAGAGACTCCCTATATTATCATCGAGGTTAAGAAGCCCCTTCGTAAAGATGGGCTGGAGCAGTTGCACTCCTATATGAATGCTACAGGCGTTTACTACGGTGGCTGGCTCAACGGAAACGAAGAGGTCTGCCAACTCCGAACCGAGCCTAACCTTTTTGAAACACTCAAACGGCTGCCTGCGGTCAATGAGGACTTGGACGATGTGAAGACTCCTATCAGAAAGTTCGAGCTAGAACCCATTCACGACTTGAAGGAAATGGTGCTGGAGCTGGAGAATACCGTTTTAGCCAACGCTGGTGTGAGCGCCTTCGATGCTATTTTTCCGCTCATTTTCGCCAAGCTATGGGATGAGTTTGACAAGGGCGATAACGACATCATGGAGTTTCGCACCACCACAGCTACACCCCAGGAGCAGTACCGGAGACTGGATGGGCTATTTAAGAAGGCAAAATTGTCCTGGCCTGGCATCTTTGGAGAGGGCGACAGGATAGAACTCACGCCCGAGGCGTTGGTGGCTGTCGCCTCAGCTTTTCAGACCAAGAAGTTCTTTGATACCGACCTTGACGTCATGGATGCTGCATTCGAGTATATGATTAACCCAGAGCAGAAGCCAGACAAAGGGCAATTCTTCACCCCTCGCCAGGTGGTCAAGATGTGTGTCAAGATGCTTAACCCCAAGCCCGATGAAGTAGCTCTCGACCCCGCCTGTGGCCCTTGCGGCTTCATGATCCACTCTCTCAACTGGGTTACCGAACGCTACCTTAAGACGAAATATGGCAGCGACTGGAAGGAGAGAAGATTCCGGTATGCCAACTCTAATCTCTTTGCTATAGATTTTGACCCCAGGCTCGCCCGAGTTGCCAAAGCCATGATGCTAATCGCCGGTGATGGCAAAACCAATGTCTACCGAGTAAACTCGCTTGACCCCAGAGAGTGGAAGAACCGCACCGATGGGCTAGTAGAAGCTATATATGATGGTAAGTTCGATGTAGTGATGACCAATCCCCCATTTGCAGGCAATATCACTCAGCCTGAAATTCTGGGCATCTTCGACCTAGCCTACAAGGGGGACAGCACTAAACACAAGAGGGTAAACAGGTTGAGCCGTGATGTCCTTTTCATTGAGCGTTGTCTGTGCTTCCTCAGGCCAGGTGGTAGGATGGCTATCGTCTCACCCCAGGGCAATCTTAATAACACCAACGCTGAGTATATACGTAAGTTTATAGGCGACAAGGCTCGGCTTCTCGCCATAGTGGGGTTGCATGTCAATACGTTTAAACCATTCACTGGCACCAAGACCAGCATCATCTTCTTGCAAAAGTGGCAGAATGAAGACGAAATTACGAATGATTACCCAATCTTTATGGCTGCTTCAGAGAAGCCAGGCAAGGATAACAGCGGAAGCTACGTTTTCAAGAAGGCCCCTGATGGCTCCTACATTCTGGACGAGAACGGCAAGCGGCAGGTTGACCATGACCTGGATGACGTCGCCGAGGCATTCATCCAGTTTGCCCGGGACCAAGGGCTCGACTTCCGGAGAGGATAGGTTACAGAGTAATGGCTCAAATCTCCGTAATCCGAAAATCACAGCTTGAAGGGGCAATGAGGCTGGATGCCGAGTATTACCAGCCAAAGTACATCCAATGGACTAAACACATCGAAGACATCGGATACTCTGAACTTCGAGCAATAGGGAAGATAGCCTATGGAACTACACCAACAGGGGGAGTCTTCGAGGAAAGCGGCATTCCATTCATCCGTTCTCAAAACTTTACGCTACTAAACGTTGATGTTCCGTCGCTGGCTTATTGCAGTGACGAATTTCATAGACAAAATCTGAAATCTGTCGTCAAGCCTGCAGATGTGCTGCTGGCGGCTGTAGGTGCTACCATTGGGCAGGTTGCAATTGCTCCCTGGGACGTGGGAGAAGCCAACATAAACCAAAACATTGCGAGGGTGCATATTACCTCAAATGACTTTCTGCCTGCGTATGTGGTAGTCTTCTTGTCCACATACTGGGGGCAATTTCAAATCAAACGTTTAGTCACAGGAAACGCTCAACAATACCTAAATTCGCATCAAATTGGCCAACTGAAGATACCAAAGCTTCCTCTGGAGAGACAGGCTGAGCTAGAACGCTTTTTTCTGGAGGTTAGCCGGAAGCTAAATGATTCTGAATCTCTTTACCTTCAGGCCAAACAGCTCCTACTGGATGAGATTGGCTTCAAAGACCTGGACTTGGGTCACCAGGTTTATTGGACTGTGCCCTTTAAAAAGACGCAGGAGGCCAACCGCCTTGATGCTGAACACTTCCGGCCCAAATATGAGCGCCTAATTCAGTATATCCAACGCCTTCCTTACCTTCGGCTAAGGGATGTGACTCAGACGATACGGAATGGCAAAACACCAGCAGCAGAGGACTACAGCATGGAAGGCGTGCCGATTCTCAAAGTGGGTGGCCTGCGAAACACAGGAGCGATTGAGGAGTGTTGCGCCTACGTTCCGGCTTCCTGGGCTCAGGCGAATACCAAAGGTGCGGTGAAGCAGTTCGATGCCTTGGTACTTTGCGCAGCACATCTTCCAAGCTACATAGGCAAGACTGGATTGTTGATGGAAGACCTGGGGCCTCTAGCGCGAGCAGTTGGGGAGCTTATCATTCTGCGCTTTAACAACAAGGTTTGCCCAGAATTCGTTTGTGTTTACTTGAACTTAGGCCCCGTGCGTCTTGCAGTGCAACGGCTCACCCGTGGCAATACAGCACATCTTTATCCAGATGACCTTTCCACCTTACCTATACCGCTATTGCCGTCAGAATTTCAGCAACGAATCGCTGACCTAGTTACCCAGTCCTGGGAAGCCCGGCAAAAAGCGAGGCAGCTTTTGGAAGAGGCCAAGAATAAAGTTGAGAATTTGATTGAAGGTAGGGCCTAAGCAGATGCCGATTAAGGTTTTAGCGACCGAGGTAGTCTCTAAGATCGCTGCCGGGGAGGTGATTGAGAGGCCGGTCTCGGTGGTCAAGGAGCTGATAGAAAATTCCCTCGATGCTGGAGCCACCCAGATTGCCATAGAAGCCCAAGGCGGTGGAGTAGAGCTAATCAAAGTGAGCGACAATGGGGCGGGCATTCCGGCCTCGGAGCTGGAGCTTGCCTTTCACAGGTACGCCACGAGCAAGATTGACGATTTAAGCGACCTGGAGAAAATTTCTAGCCTCGGCTTTCGGGGTGAAGCTTTGCCCAGCATCGCTGCTGTCACCGAAGTCGAAATCCTCACTCAAACATCTTCGGAGGTTGTTGGCAGCTACCTGCATTTGAGAAAAGGGGAGGTAATTCGCAGGGAGAGCCGAGCCAGGCCCCAAGGCACTACCGTAACCGTGCGCCGCTTATTTCGCTATTTTCCGGCACGACTTAAGTTTCTCAAATCAGCAAATACCGAAAATAGCCACATCGCCCATTTGGTAAGCCAGTACGCCCTGGCTTTCCCCGAGGTTAAGTTCAGCCTGGTTCTTGATAAACGTCCCAGCCTGCGCACTACGGGCAACGGCGACCTGCGCGAGGTGGTAAATGAGATATATGGTTCCGAGCTAGCGCAAAGGATGCTAAAGGTAGAACAAAAGGACGGCCTGGCTAAAGTCGGCGGCTTAACAAGCCCACCTTCCTTAGCCCGTTCCAACCGCAACTATCTCAGCTTCTTCGTCAACCGAAGGTGGGTGCGCAGTCCCTTGCTAACTCGGGCGACCGAGAAAGCCTATCGTGGCTTACTTATGGATGGACAGCATCCCATTGCGGTAATCAATATCTCCCTGCCGCCTCAAGAGCTTGATGTCAACATCCATCCTGCCAAAGCCCAGATAAAGTTTTGCCATGAGCAAGCGGTCTTTAGCAGCGTACAGAAAACCATAGAGGAAGCATTAGCCAGGACTCCTATAGCCAGCTCGAAGGCCGTGCCCTTCTCAGTTAGCTCAGGGCAGTGGCAGAGCCCCCGCATGATAATGGATAACGAGCCGGCTTTTGTTGTCGCCCAGCTGCCGACCTTGGAATTACCAGTTTTGAGGGTATTGGGGCAGCTAGTCAACACCTATATTATCGCCGAGGGACCCAATGGACTCTATCTCATCGACCAGCACGCTGCTCATGAGCGCATACTTTATGACCAAATTTCAGCGCAGTGGGCACAAAAGGAAGTTGAAGTCCAGGGCTTACTCCAGCCCATAACCATAGAGCTCAGTCCCAGAGAGGAAGAGACCCTGAGAGCTAGTAGAGAGTTTCTGGACGAATTTGGCTTCACCATTGAGCCTTTCGGAAATAGAAGCTATGTGATACGCGCCATACCGGCACTAATGGCCAGGGCGAATATCATTGAGATAATAAGTACACTGCTTGATAGCCTTGCCAGCAAAGAAAGTCCCAGTCCTTGGGAGGAAAAGATAGCCCAATCTTTGGCTTGCCACGGTGCTATCAGAGCGGGACAGCAGCTAAGCAATGAAGAGATGCGAGAGTTAATAAAGCAGCTAGAACAAACCAAGCAACCGCGAGCCTGTCCCCATGGTCGCCCAACCATGATTCATTTAAGTTCGCATCAACTAGAGAAGGAATTTGGCAGGATAAGCTAGCCCCCCTGGCCCCACCAAGGGTGGTAAATTTGGGCTTTGCCTCAGTTTGAAGGCTGCTTTGTATATCCTCTGGATGGCATATTTTCTGGATTGCCGGTGTTACGTCAATATCTATGCCTTCCGTAGTCCTGTTTAACCTTCTTCAGAACAGTAATAACCGAGCCATATTTTTAAAGTTCTTTGGTTAGACCTTAAGCTCAAATTCGAAAAGTTACTTTGCAGCCTAAGTATATGTTAGAATAAGCGAGACTCGTTCCTTTCTTTGAATTACCTGGATAAGATTTCTACTCGGAGGTACATATGATCTACTGGGCTCAGTTACTGCATTTCTATCAGCCGCCGACCCAGGTGCCATCGGTGCTAAAAAAGATATGCGACGAATCATACCGCCCTCTACTCCAAGTCTTTGAGGAATATCCCAACGCTCAAGTAACCATAAACTTCAACGGCGTCCTGACCGATATGCTGATAGACTGCGGCCATAAAGATGTAATCGAGGGCCTCAGAAACCTTGCCGAGAATGGCCAGCTTGAATTCACCGGAACCGGCAAATATCACCCTATTCTTCCCTTGATACCTAGGGAGGAGGTAAAGAGGCAGATAGACTTGAACACACAGACCAATCGCCGCTCATTCGGAAAGGGATATGCACCCCAAGGATTCTTTCCGCCTGAGATGTGCTATAGCCAGGACATTCTACAGCCCATTATCACGTCAGGATATCGCTGGATTATTCTAAGTGGTATCGCCTGCCCCGCGGAGTGGCCCCTCGATATTATTTACAGAGCGGAGTGTGAGGGACAGGAGATAGCGGTTTTCTTCCGTGACGATGTGCTCAGCAATAGGATAAGCTTTCAGGACCTGAAAGCTAAGGAGTTCACTGCTCATTTGGAGGAGTGGCAGGGTAAAAGAGAGAATATCTATGTGGTCACAGCTATGGATGCCGAAACTTATGGCCACCACATCCAAGGTTGGGAAAGGACATTCCTGGCCAAGGTTTACGAAGAGCTAGAACCACCCACAGAGCCCCTTGAAGAGGTTAAGCAAGCTAAGACATTGGCTGGACAACATGTCGCCCTTTTGACGAATAATGAAGCTGCCGCCAAAATCCAGATGGTCACCATCAGCCAACTTCTCAACCTCTTTCCCCAAGGTCAAACGATAGAGCCCAGGCCATCCTCCTGGAGTACCACGTCCGATGACATGAAAGCCGGCAACTATTATCCCTTGTGGCAAGACAAAAAGAACGAGGTGCACCGTCTTCAGTGGGAACACCTGAGTATATGCATTGAACTGGTGAATAAAGCACTGGAGTGCGCCGATAATGAGGAGAGCCGGCAATCTGCTACCATTGCTCGGGGACTCCTGGATCGGGCTGCATGTAGCTGCCAGATGTGGTGGGCCAGCAATCGCCCTATGTGGGACATCAACCTCATCCACATGGGCCTGCTCGACCAATTGCGAACCGTGGTTAACTCTTACCGGGCTATAAACAAGAGTGGGGCCAATGAGGAGACTAAACGAGAATATTACTACCGCACTGTTGCTGCCAGGAATATTAGAAACCAACTGGAAGATAAGCTATTTGTGCAATAGCAGTGAAAGAGCAGAACTATGTACTGGAGCAATTTCCTTCACATATATCAACCACCAACCCAGACCGAGGCAATAGTCCGCAAGGTCACCGATGAGAGCTATCGGACGCTGGTGCGTGTCTTGAGGAAGGCACCTGGAGGCAAAATCACCCTCAACATAAATGCTGTCCTCACAGAACAGCTTGCCAGATACGGGCTTGATGACGTGATTCGAGGTCTCCGTGAATTAGCCGAGCGGGGGCAGATTGAGTTCACCGGGAGCGCCATGTATCATCCTATTTTGCCTCTTATTCCCAAGGACGAGGTCATCAGGCAGGTCAAGCTCAATAACGACATTAATCAGCGTTACTTTGGGGAAATCTACAGGCCTACGGGCTTTTTCCCCCCGGAGATGTGCTATAGTCACGAAGTAGCCCAAACCGTGGCCGAGCTTGGCTTCCGCTGGATAATTGTGGACGAACTTTCCTTTAAGGGAAAGATTGGCTCCGTTAAATGCGACCGACTTTATAAGGTAGAAGGGCTCGGAGATTTTCTGGTGTTCTTCAAGGAACGCCCCTTCAGCGCTGGCATTACCTATGGCACATATCCCTCAGCGGAACCTTTTCTGGCAGCTCTAAAAGGTGAGTTAGAGAAGCACAGCTATCTTCTCACAGGCACCGATGGCGAAGTCTATGGGCACCATCGCCCGGGGCAGGAAAAACTGCTCTCCGAGCTATTTGCCCGGGGAACCCCCAAGACCTGCACCATCTCGGAACTCATCAAACACTTCGCTCAGGTGGATACTGTGAATCCTCTTCCTTCTTCCTGGAGCACTTGGGAAGACGAGATGGCACAGGGCGTACCTTATCCTCAGTGGCAGTATCCAGAGCATGAGCTACACGAGTTGCAATGGCAACTCACCAAGCTTGTGCTGCACACTGTCAAGGGGGCTCCAACAAAGTCGCCTGGCTTTTCCGAGGCACGCAGACTTCTGGACGAAGGACTGCATAGCTGCCAGTATTGGTGGGCCAGTTGCCGACCCTGGTGGAGTGTGGAGATGATTGAGTGGGGTGCCCAAAAATTATACCAGGCTGTAGAGTCGCTGGGGGATGCCATAGATAAGAAACGGAAAGAGGAAGTCAGCAGACTGTTTCAAGCAGTGGTGAGCAAGGCAAGGGAATGGCAAGAATCAGGCGAAGCCCAGCGTCTGAAACAGAACTATAGACAGGAACACCCCGAGGTTTCCACCGAACTTACCTTTGGAGGTTAGGGAGCGAGCTAATATGAAGTGTGCTTACGTCATCCTCGCCTTTCACGCCCATGAGCCGCTGTGGGACTTACCCAACGAGCTCATTGCTCTGGTGGATGACCCCGAAATACGCGACGCCATTCGGGGAGAGAACTATGTTCTAAAAAGGGCGCGAGAGGAACGCGACATATACGCCCACTTAGTACAAACGGCGAATTCACTAGGGGCTCCGGTAGCCTTGGATGTCACCAATGAACTTCTGATGCAACTAGCTTGGTACATACCGGAGACATTCCAGAACTTGGCAGCGGCTTACAAAAGCGGCATTATATACCCCTTGTACACACATGCCCACCATACTCACGCTGCCTTACTTACTTCCGATGAAATGGCCGATGAACTGCGTCTCAATACGGAACTGCTTCACAAGGTGATGGGTGTGCCTGAGCCAAGGCATCGTGGTGTCTTTCCCACCGAAGGATCTGTGGACGCGGCTAAGTTAGCTGCCTATAAGGACAGCGGGATGGAGTACATCATCTTTCCTCATCTGAGTGACCACAAGGCACATTTCACCGTGGATGGCGAAGGCGATATCCAACACCACGCCTTTATGGTGGGGCCTGACATGCTGGCGCTGCCCCGCCATTTTCCGGTATCCCAATATATCTGGCGACCGATAACTCGTTATGACCCCAAAGGTGTGAAAAATCAGGGGTATATTCTGGGAAAGTACTGGGTCTTTGCCGAAGAATACCGCAATAAATCTTACATACTTTTTCCCATATCCTGGGAGGAAGCAGTAGCTGAGTATACCACCGTGCTGGAAAACGCACTGACGGAGGCGCCTGACCGGGGCTTAATCCTCTACATTCAAGACCTGGAACTCATGGACTTCGGCGATATTGCTCTTCGGATAATGGAGCAAGCCTGGAAAAATGTGATTATCAAGAACATCGCCGAAGTGCGGTTTATAACTCCGGATGATTATCTGGAGAGTCTAGGTGATATAGCAGAACTGCCTCGTGTCCGCTTTCATCAAATTTCCTGGGCCCCAGAAATACGCCTGGTTCTCCGCTACGATGGCCATTATCCACCACTTAACGCGGGGGAGTTCAGAGATGTAGACCTCGAAGAAGTGGTCTTCAAGCAATTACCGTTCGTCTTCTGGGAGCCTGGTCGTTTCCTTATAAATATTTATGGGGCAATCCTGGATGCCTTTGGCGTGCCCAGGCGACTAGCTGTAGACGCAGCCTTACTCCATGATACCAGATATGCTATCCCACGCTTTGATTTTAAAGACCAGCTAGCCTTGCACTACAGGCTAATGAAGCGAGCCTGCAACTGGGGCTGGCGACCTGAAGAGGGGCGCCAAAAGAGGCCCTTCTTACACGGCTATCGCCTTTCGGAACTTCTTCTCGGTACTGCGCCTGAAGACAGTGCCTTTGCTGGCACCAGATACGTGCACCCTGATGATACTAGTTACGTGGGGGCGGAGCGCATTCTGGAATTTCTTCTTGACACCCGATTTGATTACCTGAGAGCTGGTATTGAGGAGGGTGGTCTCGCTGGTGAGCAAAAGGAAGTAGCCTTGCTAGAGATTAAACGGGGAGAGAGCCATCGTGTCATCGCCACGGAATTTATTCACCGCGCACTCGAAGCCAGCCGCTCCGTTGAATCAGCAGACACTCCCGATGGAAAGGCCGAAGCACTGAATCGCCTTATTCGCGAGATGAAAGGATATTGCCGTGAGGTCTTTGTCGCCACTGACCACATACAGCGTGCCTGGGGTTATATCAGCGACCTAGATTCTATGATCCTGACCATGTACCAGCACCTCTACGAAATTTATCCCCCGAAGTTTCCCACGATGTTCAGAGAGCTTTTGCCCCAGGAGTGGAAAGCGCGAGAAAACCCAAAGTTGCTCT
>Ga0315547_1001003_pt1 | contig 23998 bp, 23 predicted proteins | sample SalMarSW160240MG_2_FD_202542 | JGI IMG/M metagenome (GOLD analysis project Ga0315547, IMG submission 202542) | Salt marsh sediment microbial communities from the Plum Island Ecosystem LTER, Massachusetts, United States - Salt Marsh Sediment SW1601-240 ...
ACTTAAATTTTAGCCTAGCCCACGTCTCACCTAATGCTATAACCATCTGTCTTGACTGTCAATACTCCAACAATGAATCTTTTCGGGTAGGGTATTACACTTTCCATCGGAATGTGACACCTCTTATTGTCCCACTATATTTTAGGCTCAAGTTAGCGACTCGCCCTACTTTGCTATGAGGTCACTTGTCCCGAATGGCTAGTGGGAGATGGCTAAGCCGTTACCTCCCCTCCTCTCCTCGCTTCTCCGTGCTCAGTCCAATTTTGCTATCTTGTTCTGTTTGCCTTGATGGCTTCCACAGTTAGGTAGCCCTTTCCCGAGACATAGAGCACCCTCGCTCAGGGGGTGGCATATGGCCCTAGCAGAGGTGAGCAGCTTCGGGGTATTGGCCCAATTAGCTTTGAGATAGTTGAGTGGGTATAGGCCATTACTTCCACCAGGGCACAATCTTCTCCATGCTACATAATCTCATTCTACACCACATGACTCATTGAAATGCGGGTTGGAAGGCTTCTAAACCGTCAAATCGTGCTTCCTCTTATTGTTGAGGTGAATTCGAGGCTTAAGCTGGCGAATTGTCTGCTCTTGCCACTTAATGGCACCATTGCTCGGTGGTAGGCATAGGCCATAGAAAAGGTGGTCAGCTTCGGGGTATTGGCCCAATCAGCTTTGAGATAGTTGAGCGGGTATAGGCCATTACTCCGTTTCTGTCGCTGCTTATACTTCTTGTTTTTTGTCTCGGAGCTGGTAATTATCATGTCTCCGGTAGCCCTCCGGGGTTAAAACCCAGACCCTTCAGTAATTTTGGGGTCTAGCGGGGCTGGTGCTTTTTGCCCATTTAATTAGGCACTTACGTGGACTAGCGGGGCTAGTGCCTGAAAACGCCTTCTTGGAGCTTATTCGCTTTTATAACTTTTGTACGCATTTAATTGTCATATAAGCGTGGACTGGCGGGGCTAGTGCCTGAAACTCCTATCTTTTACCGTAGTATCTTAACTTTCTGTAGCCCTCCTCAGTTAGCTCACAGGAACCTCTTGTCATGTTTATTATCAACCCTGCCTTTTTGAGGCGGTGTAGCAGCTTTGGTATAGACTTTTCGCTGTAATGAAACTTCTCAGCATGATGTCACGATATCTTATTGCATGTAACATTAAGGCAAGAGGTTACTCCTTTACCGACGATTTCCATTCCTACTGAACATTCCGACGTTTAATTAACCAATAGGTGATACAATCACCATCCAAAATCATCTTTATGTTTTTACAACGGACTAATGCTCTTTTATCCACCTAATAAGGTCTTCCTTCAAAAAAACTCGTCACAGTTCTACGAGCACTAAGCACTCCGGCATTTTTTCAGTAAAGAAGGTTACCCCCTGGCGCGTAACCTCTAGTCGGAACGTCTCACGATACGTCTTCACCTCGGCAGCTAAGTGGGATGAGCATACTCAGCACCCCTGCTCGGCAGGTATGCCAAGTCGGACCTGGTCAAACTGATGAATCTGTTTATCAGCTGGGGCATGGCTATCCAGAAGAAGAAGTGGCTCGACCGGGTCGGCTTCCGGTAGAGAGGCTTGTAGCAGGCACGCAGGCAGTCTTTGACAACTAGTTGTCAAAATGAAGAAGCGACTCGATAGGGTTGGCTACCGGTAAGCGGGGCTAAGCCGAGCAAAGCCTTTGTTTTATGGCTTTAGGGAGTGAAATTCAGACTCTGGTAGAGAGATTGTATCAGGGTAAATCTGAGGGTAGCCTCGAGACCCTCGCGAGGGTAAAATGGACTACCGCCTGGAGTCCAATCGTAGCTAAAAATTTGGAGTCCAGTTGGGCTACCCCACTTGAGTCAAAACGAAACTAATTTCCTTGAGTCGAGTTCGAGTCAAAAGGGAGAGTCCGCCCGTTCAAGAAGCAGTTTTTCACAACCCCAATAATGTATTATACAAAGTGCTAAAGAGTTCGGAAAATATAAAAAGGGCTTGTCTGACAACTAAAAGATGGGAAAGACCCAGTATGGCTCAAGTAGAAACTACAATTGATTCTATCAGGGTTGCCGCCGTCTCTCCTGAGCGCGCGATAATCCTGCAGCAAAAGGGGGCAGACTGCTATCTACCCTTTTGGGTAAGTCCGTGCCAGGCAGAAATTTTAGCAGCTCAACTTCAGAGAATACCTGATAAAAGCACAGAGCCTGACCTTTTTCTCGCCAATATCAACGCTGTCAACTCCGACATTAAATACGTCACAATTCGTCTGGAGAACAATATTTTTTGTGCCAAAATACTACTTTCCCGCCACGACAGGCCTTGTGAAGTTAAGTGCCCGGTGGGCATAGCGCTTGCCCTGGCATGCAGGGCCAATGCCCCCATTTTGGTTGACGAAGCGCTCTTTGACAAAGCCGGTGTGCGCTTTCCCATTACGCCATAGTACCCGCACCGAAAACAGTCATGGTGGAGACAACTGTTTAAGAGTTACCAGCCAGACGCCTCCTGGTGCCACCAAACAGTTTAGTATATCGGACTTTCCACTGAGTTCGGTTAATCTTTAAACAATCCCCTCAGCATGAGCGGGAATGGTGGTTTCGTGATGCTACTCTCTTGTGAGCACTATGACCTTTGTATCTGTTGTCCCCACAAGCGCAGGCACGAGCCTGACCTCTCGTCACTACAAGCATGCAATTATTATCTTGTCTAAACTATATAGGGCAGCGACCCAAAGCCTTCTTGGCAAAGGTTGTCACCGCTCCCTTTTGAAAAATCTTACCTGGTTATTGTGCTAGAACAATCCGTGCTGGCTTGCCATCCACATAGTGGCAAGCTCACGCCGGCCTCTCCATCCGTACATACTATAAAGAAACCGGCAAATCCAGTTAAAGACCTCATACCTGACTGATGTTACCGATATTGGGAGCACGATTGGAACATTCATATGTGATACAAGAAACCACCTTGGGAGTTTAGGAAAGGCAGGTTAGTGCGAAAACCTGATGAGAAAAAGCCATTCTATGAAATAAGCGACAAAGGCAGGGACTATTTGGCAAATCCACCTGGACAAATTGAGGCTGGGGAGCTTGAGCAAAGCGCAGAGGCAAAGCGCAGGCAATATTGCGAGAAATGGTGCGGAGGGAACGAAAGATATCGTCCTCACCTAGGCTGACCTATCCAGGGACATAGGCGACCGACTACGGGTTGGCATAGGTAGAAGGGGGAAACAGGAGGGCACTCCACTGGAGGCCATAATATATTTTGTGCGAGAAACAGCTGGGGGCACGCAAGCTGCGTAGCCTGGAGTCTAATTCATATAGTTTGGTTTCACCGGTGGCTGCCTGGTCAACATATTTCTCAGGAAATAACTATGCGCCAGTACTCGAGGGAAAAATAATACGCCGTATCATTTTCCGGCTACAACGTGTGGGGCTAGCAAATTTGTAGCTGGAGGCATTATCACAATGCACAGACCCCGCTAGGCCATCAGGTATCGGAAGCACTATTGGAGAAACACCACTCAATGTCGGTCACGACCTGTATGAGTTAGGACAGGGGGGGCTTAGCCCAGAAACCTAACAAAAAGAAGTCGCTGTGGCTGATAACCGACGAGGGGCGCGAGACAATGGGAAATCCGCCTGTCGAATGGTTCATTTCTTCCTCGGAACTCTCCTCGGGAACCCCCTCGGAACCCCCATCGGGAACCCCCTGAGGAAATGGCTGTTCACTCCCGGCCTGACCTGTTCAGATTAACTTGGGGGCAATATCTCAAAGGGGAATCACTGGGGGGAAAGCGGTGGAATTCCCCTGTGCTAGACGGCTATGGCAAACGGTATGCATTCCACCATGGTAAGCCACAGGATGCGAATCGGTATCTTTTTCAACACGGCTGTCACGCTGGATATAGTAGATTACGGCATCAGGGGGAAGTCGCCCACGCTCTTTTCTGCCTGGAGATTCACCCGGGGCGCCTCTTGGGGGGGTTGAAGCGGGACGGTTTCGGTGCTTGGCACGGTGCTTGTTTCAGTGCTTGGCACGGTGCTTGGCGCGGTGAATGGAGGAGTTCCCGATCCTTTCTCAGCCTCGATTTCCGCTAGTGGATTCGCCTTGTATTTCTTCCCCTTTTCGGTAATCCAATGACCCGAGGGAAAAATGATACGGCGTATCATTTTTCCGGCTACAACGTGTGGGGCTAGCAAATTTGTGGCTGGAGGCATTATCATAATGCACAGACCCCGCTAGGCCATCAGATATCGGAAGCACTATTGGAGAAACAGCCTTCAATGTCGGCCACGACCTGTATGAGTTGGGACAGGGGGGCTTAGCCTAGAAACCAGGCGAGAAGCAGTCGCTGTGGCTGATAACCAACAAGGAGCATGAGACAGTGGGAAATCCGCCTGCAAACTGGGGGAGTAATCTCGCTGAGGAAACTCCTCGGAAACCTCCTGAGGAAATGGCTGTTCACTCCCGGCCTGACCTGTTCAGAACTGAAGGGTAGAGGCTTGGAGTCGGCTTAAGAAAAGGAGACATTAAGTTAGATGCCCTAGTTACATATGTTGAGAGAATTGCCGACCTCGACAACCTTACCTCAGTGTGGAACGCCCTGGCCGAAATGGGTATCACCAACGATGTAAAGAAGGGGTGGATAAAACTCTACGCTCAAAACCTCCCCGGCAAAGGGATACCCGAAGAGTCAGAAAGCGTCCCTTCACAATCTGTTCACTACGTCGTTCGTGACGGTCGTTTCTTCCTCTAATTTACTACCTGGTGGCGTGCTCTTTAAGTACTCAAGGCCTTCATCTGTTATTTGGTAGCTCGGATATTGTTTCTTTCCCTTTCTCTGGAATTAGTCCTGAGATTGTCCTTAAAGACTTTCATACCTTAAAAAAGTGGGGCCTGGCCGAGCCAGAAGCTGAAGGACAGTGGGAAATCACAGGTGAAGGGAGGGAGTGGCTAGAGAGCATCGGCGGGAAAGAAACTGCCGAAACCGTTCTTCATAATCTGACCTTTTCAGGTTCATTGGGGAGAATTTTCGAGGAGCAACTTTACCAACTACTGCAACTTTCGCTTTAACTTGGGGGGCAATATCTCATAGGGGAATCACGGGGGAGAAAGCGGCGGAATTCCCCTGTGCTAGACGGCTATGGCAAACCTTAGGTAACATTCCGATGAAAAGTGTGCAGGCATTACAAGATATAGTGCGCCTATTTCAGCCGAGTAGGTCCTTTAGCGCAGAACCAGCCTCGGGAAACTGGAAGGTAAAGCCCAGTTGCAGCAGACGTCGCGGAATAGCCCGCTGACCATCCAGGAGAGCGGTTGCCATTTCGCCAAAGAAAAGACGTAAGGCGAAAGCAGGCGCAGGAATGGGTATCGGTCGCCTGAGGCATTGTCCCAGCAGGGGGCAGAACTCGGCATTGATGAGTGGAGCAGGCGCGGCCAGATTGAACGACCCACTGGCTCTCTCGTTTTCCATCAGGAAGCGGATAGCTCCGACTTCGTCGGCAATATGTATCCATGGGAACCACTGCCGCCCGCTCCCCAAACGGCTGACAGTGAAGAAGCGAAATGGCAGAAGCAGCCGGGGCAGGGCACCGCCGGCGGTGCTGAGCACCACCCCGGTGCGGATGATTACCCGCCGTACCCCCAGTGCTTCCAGGGGGGCTGTTGAGGCCTCCCAGTCTACGGCGAGTCGTGCCAGAAAGTCATGGCCCGGTGGCATCTCTTCCGTTATCTCTTCGTCGCCGCAAGGACCGTAGTAGCCGACACCCGAGGCCTGGATTGTAACGCGAGGTCTGCTGGCTGCCGCTTTGACTGCTTCGACTATGGCCCTGCCGGCATTCAGACGGCTCTCGAAAATAGCTCGTTTGCGCTTTTTTGTCCAGCGGCCTGTACTGATGTTTTCACCGGCCAGATTGATGATAGCGTCGGTATTATCCACCTGAGAACCCCAACCCTCAGCGGTACGACCATCCCACGGTTTCACCCCGACGCCCGCCGGTAGACCTGTAACTCGTTCCGGTCGCCTACTGAGAATAACGACCTCGTTGCCATCTCGAACTAGGCTGGCTGCCAGTGCCCGACCGACAAGGCCGCTTCCACCCGCTATCAGAACACGCATGGTCTCACCTGCCGCTCCCGCCATTCTACACCGTCCTGATGACTGGTGCAATTGGCCAGTTCAAACGCAGCTTTATGCCCTATATTGCAGGGTAATAATAAGATGAAAAGTGATATGGGCAGAAGGGGCTTCACCTTTGTATCCGGGATGACTTTTTTATTTCATATGACTATACTTAATGTTAAGCTCAAATAGAAAATCTAATGAGGAGGTGAAAAATGCCTATTGTTCACGTACACTTCTGGGAGGGCGTTGGGAAGGAAAAAGTTAAAACGATGATACGGGGTATAACAAACGTCATGGTGGATTTGGGCGTCCCGGAACATGCTGTAGAAGTAATCGTTCATGAAATTCCCAAAACTCACTGGGGCGTTGGCGGTGAGCCGGCTTCAGAAAAACTCAAAGACATATCACCCCCCAAGTAGCATTTTACCTTTATACCTTTTCCTAAACAGAGGTTTATTGTTAAGTGCTGCGTTTACCTTTGTGTGAAGCACCTCCTGTGAAGGGCATACAAATTGGCTTTCTGTTCAATATCTTCAGACTGTACTATAATGTGCCCGACTGGAGCAGAGCAGGGGAATCCTTAGACTCATATATGCGGCTGTTATTGACAGTCGAGTTCGGAACACTTTGATGAGCGTAATGGAGACTCAAAATGAACGCGGCCACTGTTCCTTTGAGCTACTTAGGCTTCGGCGTTGCCCCGCCAGCGCCCTGTTGGGGGGCATGCTCAGTGCCAGCGGCCGACAATATATGCTCCTAGCCCCCTGGATTGTAATATTACCTAGTACTGCTATTGCTCTGTCATTACTTGGCCTTTTCCTCTTCAGGCATGCTGTTCGGGACATCTGGGTTCCCTACGAAGATATTACAAATTGAGGTCAAACTGAGTGGTTAGAGTGCTTGTTTCATAGGCAAGGTTCGGGCTGGCGCTACTAAAAGAAAGGAGGTGGCTATGAAGGTAGAGAAATTTAAGGCCAGCGTGGGAGGGTCAGTGAGAAAGACTAGGGTACCGCCTCCAGACATTGGCAGGATTAAGAACATAGTTGAATATCATTATGGCTTTGTTCCTAAAGAAGCCGATATTGAGTGGATAGACAGAATGTATAGGAATAATTATGCCGTTCTCCACGAGCATCAAATCGTTCGGGAACTTGCAGCTAAGAATATGAGTGATAGATTATTAAAGCATAGAGACAGATTAGGATCTGCAGAATTCGAGAGAATTTGGCGTGAAAAAACCATCATCAATTTCTTGACATTTGCCAGTATGTGTTTTCGTGCAGGAGTTCCTGCAGGGGCAATCGGTTTATGCAGAACTGCAATTGAATCTGGACTGAGGGAAAAATTAGCTGAGGAAACAGCGAGAAAAGAAATAACAGGCGAGTCTAAGTTATCCGAAGCTACTTTGAATAACGTGAAAAGGTTAGAGAATAAACCGTTGCACAAATTGATTAAGGAAGCTGAAGAGCGTGGGATCATCAAAAAACAAGATATTGAAGAGGCCTTTCAGGCACTTGAAACCGAGGACCAAAGTGGCAGAAGGATTCTAGATAAATTCATTCATGGAGACATTACATGGATAGTGGATTATGTTAAAGACAGAAAAGATATAGGGGTTATGGGAGCTAATGATGAATTAGAAGAGTACAAAATAATTTTTGAATCAGAAATCGATCATATTGCGACTGAAGTACTTAAAGCTAGTTATAGAATAGCTGAGATTCTTTATTTTACGAAGTAGGCTTCGGGCATATTCTCTCGACATTAGTAGGGAAGGGCGAGTTAGCTCAGAGTGCTTGTTTCACAGGCAAGCTGGTTCGGGCTAGCCTACTAAGAGACTGGTCTAGCCAGTGACAGTATCTCTTCCCCTCAGTTATTACCGAGCCTTTAGGACTTCCCCAAGCCCTTCTGTAACGGCTTTTCCGTTTCAGCTTCTTCTCTCATTGGGCTACTAGTGAGCAAACGTATAATGGAAATTATACGCACCTGCGGACAAGTCCAGGACTGAACAAATCAATGAGATGTGCAGCAGTGAGTCCCGCATATTTCTGGGTATAGCGATGGCTGCCCTCCTTTCAATCAAGGAGCGTACGTAAAAAGGTCCATGGAGCATCTACAGGAGCACCACAGAACATCCTCACGAGTTCTCAGGGATATACTAGGGAGTTCTCAAGGAGAGTTCTCCCGAGGGATGCACCCTAGGAAACGTTCCCAGGGAGGCTTCAGGATTGTCCCCAGGAAGGCTGTTCAGGGATACCTCAGGAAGGCCGTCAGGAATATCCTTAGGGTAAACCATAGGGTAATCCGTAGGGTAAATTGAACGCCCTGAACTTAACTTGAACTCTCTGAACTAAAGTTGGACTCCCGCTGGACTGCTGAACAGACCATGCTGTCTCATCTAACATTTAGATGAAAAGTGTAGCCGCCGGCATGATCAATCGTACGTACCGCCTACTATGTGCTATTACAACTAGGCACCACTGCTTTGTAGTTTGAAATAGGGAGCTAAACAGCGTGATATTAAGTAAGCAAACGATATACTACTTGACAGTATGTGATAGCACGTTGTATCATTAAGAACAAATGTACTTACATGCAAGGCTTCTGGGAGGAACCGGGGACTATGAAGCTGGATGATAACAACTTAATAGATGGACAAGAGGCCGCGAGGCTCCTACGTGCATCAATCTACACTGTTAGAGACTATAAGAGATTTGGGCTTATAAGAATCGCTGGTAAGGATGGGAATAAGGACCTTTACAGTAGGAGAGACGTTATGCGGCGTCGTTCAATCATAGACCAGAAGCGAATAGAAGGCCATAATTTGAGCCAAATAAGTGCTGAGATCGAGGAAGAGTTGAAGAAGGGGGAGTAGGTTGCTAAACCAAGTTCTTGAGCCACTTGATCTTCATAAACTACAAGACCTGGTTAGCCTTTTTGAGCAGCGCTATGCAGGGCATGCTGATATTGTTAAACCTGACGTCATCGCCCGGGAATTTATCCCTCCCTTATTTGAGAGCATAGGCTGGCGAAATGGAGAGACCAGTGCCCTCATAATCCCACGGGGCACTCGCCAAGGTCTACCATATTTTGGCCTTGAGCTTGGCCGCGAGGTTAAAGCTGTTGTATTTGCTTGTGGGGAGCAGACACGAGAAAACACAGAAGTTGCAGCTGATATAGCGGTCGGAACTGCATATAATCTTGAGGTCGACTGGGCTGTGGTCACTAACTTCGCGAAAACTACCTTATACCACAGTCTGCAAAGAGCTCCAGGAGCTGAAGATAAAAACCCGGCTGGACCACCAGTCGCGCAATATGAATTCCGAGATTATGTTAGGGCCGACCAGCCAAGGAGTCTCGCCAATACGCTTTCACCTCGGGCTTTTGTGAGAGGATACATTGATGAATTAGCAGAACAGATAGCCAAGCAGCAGCAACGCCAGTGGCGTGATGCTTTGACTCAGTTAATGCTTAAGCAGCTGAAGGAGTGGCAGTATGAACTACTGGAAACAATTCCTGGTGATGAACAAGAACTTAATCTTGCTATTAACCGCCTATTCCATCGATTGATTTTCATGCGATCTGTAGAGGATCGTGGGCTTGATCAACAGCGCTCTCTTCAAGAAGTGATAGGAGCTTTGCCGGGACAAGCTCTGAAGGTGCTGCATCAGCTTTTTACCCATTTCCGAGAACACTTCGACTCGGAGTTATTTGCTCTCTCGCCTGTGGATCAAATGCCATTAGACGAGGCTACGTTGCGAGGACGGATACGGGGATTCTACGAGCCTGCTGTAGTCCCAATCAAGTTTGACTTCAGTCTTATAGACCCAGATATGATGGGCAGGCTCTATGAACAGCATCTTAGATTACGAATTAGCAGAGTCACACGACCTCAAGAAAAGACGCTACTTGAGCCTAAGAGAACTATTGCTATTTCACCCGCATTACGCACGCAAGGTATTTATTATACTCGGACTTGGCTGGTGGATTACGTCGTGCAACACACGCTACGCGAACTGCTTAAGACAAGGCGTCCCACCACTTGGGACGATGTGAAGGTGCTAGACTTAGCTTGTGGCTCAGGTGCCTTCCTACAGCGGGCTTATGAAGACCTTCTAGTTTACTTCAAGAACCAATGGCAACAGCAGGGACGAGTGTTTGGCTATCAAGAGCGGAGAGAGATTCTTGAAAAATCAGTCTTTGGCGTTGATGAAAATAAAGGGGCAATACAAAACACCCAGTTGGTGTTATGGCTTCGGGCTCAGCCAACCTCTAACCATGTGGAGGCTCATGAACTGCCACAACTTAACAGCAATATTATCTGCGGGAACTCTCTCCTAGGTGGGCCAGACAAACCAGCCGAAGAGAAGCAGCGATTAAGTGAATACTTCGGACCCGAATGGCAAGCAAAAAATCCAATCATCTGGAGTGAACGATTCTCTCGTATAATGGCTCGGGGTGGTTTCGACGTAATCGTGGGGAATCCGCCATACGCAAACATAGGAAGTCTACATAGAGAGCGTGCAGAGGACATCCCGTATCTTTGTGCAGAATACAAGTCGACTCGAGGAAACTTCGACCAAGCGGCTCTTTTTGTGGAGCAAGCTTTTCGCCTCTTACGCGAAGACGGATTATTGGGCATGGTGGTCCCTGACGGCTTACTTCATAGTGCTGCAGGACAGGCATTACGCGAAATCATGACCGACAATCGTGCGGTATACAGAGTAGTCGACTTCACGGGCGAGGAGGTCTTTAGGAGAGTTATGGTCTATCCTAGGCTCCTATTTCTTCAGCGCAAGCCTTCTCGTAAAGTACGCTCAATAACCATACGAAAGATGGAACCAGTTTCAAACTTTCAACTCTTCGAAGCAGACAAGTCTCCTGAGGTTCTTACTGCGGAAGTAACCGCAGTGGACGCTCCGCATCCGACAGGCTCAGCACCATCCTTCTGGTTTTTCAGAACAAGTCGAGAGAATGATCTTCGCCACAAGCTTGAAGAGCAGGCGGCTCCTTTGAAAGAAGTGGCCAGCGTGCATCAGGGGCCGAACACCGGTGCAGAGAAAGTATATGTTTTTGACAAGGTGGGGCAAATTGGCGGATTAATAGAGGTTTACTCGAAGCGTCTTAACAGGCGTTATAAACTAGAGCCAGCCTTAATTCGCCCGTTCTTGGACCGCAAAGATGTGCAACCATATGCTCCACGCCAGAACTCTCAAGTGTGCCTTTGCCCTTACGACCCGGCTGGACGGCTCATTTTACCGATGGTAATGGCTAATGAATACCCGCAGGCTTGGAAATACTTGAACGAGTGCAGAGATGTATTGGAGATTAGGAGAAGTGTCAAGTCTCCCGAGGCCTGGTATCGATTTTCCAGACCTACACTAGTGCGGTATCTACGAGTGCCAGCTGTAGTAGTTCCGTACACTGCGAGGCATGGAGCATACTGCCTCGTCAGTGACCCGCGGTATCAAGTCCCTGGTCGGGCGGGGTGCGGGAATGTAATCGAATTTAAGGAGCCAAACCATGCATTGTTTTACCTAGGTCTGCTGAACAGCAAATTGCTTAATTGGTATCTTCAAGGCATGAGTAGTCCACAGCGCGGGGGATATTATGAATATGCAAAAGAGATAGTCGAGTCTCTTCCAATATTGGCCCCGCAGGATTTAGTCGGCAAGGAATCATGGGTTGAAAAGATTGTCGGTTCGGTCAGGGAAGCGGTCAAAGCTACGGAAGGATCGGACAACTTGGCCCTTGACTCATTAGGCGTCCTGCAAAAAGAAATCGATAAGCTGGTTTATTGGCTCTACGACCTTACACCGGAAGAGATATTGCTGGTAGACGCAAATCACTACGGCTATAGACCGCGCCCAGCTATTACTTACCCAGCGTATTGGCAGATCTCTCATGATAAAGCTATTGCAAACGGTGAGCCGGTCATAGAGGGAACACGAACTACAGTCAGAACGGTGATCACTTATTCTAGACTTCTTCCCTCTCAAGAAGAGCTTCTCGCCGCACTGCCTCACCTACAGACGGAACAGGTGAATGCTGCGCTCAGCTATTATCGTGACCATAAGGACGAGATCGATGCCTACATAGCTGCAAATGATGAAGTGGCCCGGCAGTATGCGGTAGGTGGCAGTGGTAAGTGAGATGAAGCCCGCATTTTATCTTGATGAGGATGTATCTCCGGTTTATGCTCAAGTATTAGAAAAAAGTGGTTTTGCGGTCTCGACTACTGCTCAATCAGGAAGAACAGAGAAAAATGATGCGGCGCAGCTTACCTATTGTATTGAAAAAGGGTTGATTCTGATTACGCACAATCTCTCTCACTTCGCTGACCTTTCTGATCTTGTTCTTGCCTCCGGAGGCCATCATTCTGGAATTATTGGCATAAATCAACTGGATCGCCACCATATTCCGAGGAGAATCGGTGATGTAGCGCAAAGGCTGCTTGAGTACGTGAAGAACAAAGACTTGCATGAATTCCAAGATAATTTCCAAGTAATAGCATAGATGTCCAAGACGAGCTCGAAAGTAACGAAGCCCGGTTATCCACGATTGAAACCTCTGTCGTGCAGTTACACAATCTGACGGAATGTGCAACGTAGGGCGTAACAAACAGTGCCACTCTTCAACTTCTAGTTTATAAGCAGCCTGTCAGTAGAACATCGCCTCACTAAGAGTATTACTGCAGCTTGTAGTCGCTACGGTCACGATTCTTTCGTATTCTTCAACACTGCCGAGGATAGTAAGAAGAGATAGCAAAGATTCTCCTGGGTGGCAACCGGGCTTCATTCTCCTTTGGCTAAAGCGGTCTATGTCTCTCATAAATACAATGCATGGGCTAAGGTCTCGCGCCAGATGATAGAGCTGGGCAGCACAATCATTGTCCAGGTCATGAGCGTACGCAATTATGCACGTTATTCCAACAGCTTCTGCCATAAGAGCTTGGCAAATTGCTGCTTTATCTTTTTTAGTTCCCCCTGTAAGGAGAACACATCGTTTCAGAGGCAGGCTATACTTAGTCCAGGTCTGATCATTTTCAAGCAGACCTATTGTGCTCGCCTTAATTTGCTCTTTGACAGCGGGAGCCAGGTTAATATTTCCCCACGGCTCATCGCAAACATCCATGAACCGGATACGCCCATCGAAGCCGATTTTTTTATGTCTATAATAGTTTTCCTTCATGACGATTGTCTTAATCCCGTCTACAAACTTCTTAACTTCAATCGTGCTGATGGCGCCCCCTTCAACCGTCACCATGCTCTTGGAACATACCCCGGCATCCACCGTGATTACCAAGTGATGATTCCCATTGTCAATTAGAAGCTGTCCGTCCACCAATATCCTCTCAACCTTATGGTAGTCCGTACTGACATTTGCATATACCGGCTCTGAATAATGATATCCAAGGATTCCTGCGGTTTGCCAATGTTCCCTTTCCATATAACGAATAAGCGCCCAGGCTAGAAGTTCACCATAGTAAGCCGGAAATATCGCTGTCTTGCTTGTTATTCCGCTCATTCCCAGAAAGCTTTTGATTGCTGCTTCATTTTTCGGCATCAGTTCGCGACTCCGCATGGTTCGCACACCTGTATCAGCCGTTCCATAGCCTCTCGCATCTTTATAGGCAGAGACGGTAAATACGTATCTTGCCATACTCATTGTTATCTCCCCCTTTTACTCTGTACTGCAGGGAAAATCCTAGCACAGGATATTGACAGCAGAGTGTCAAAAACCAATGTTATTTTTGAACAAAGTGCTATTCATAAACACTAACGGCAGTGTTATAATGCAGTCAGGATGAGCACGATTGAAAATGTTGAAAAGGGTAAAAACGGGAGGGATAGAAGACGAGACCGCACCGCGAGGCTGCTTAAGCTTCAAATCCTGCTCTGGCAGAACCCCGGTGGCTTGAATATTAATGAATTAGCCAGGCTTTGTTCCGTTAGTGAGAGAACTGTATACCGTGACTTGCAGGCTATTGAGTCCGAGCTTGGTGTTCCTATTTGGGAGGAGGGCAGCAAACGGGGTATTGTGGAAGGCTATGCTCTGCCCCCAATTCCGTTTACCCTGCCCGAAGCATTGAACATTTTCCTCTCTGCCCGGCTGATGCAAAATTATTCCCGCAGGTACAACCCGCATATGGCCTCCACCTTTATGAAGCTGAACTCCGTAGTCCCGTCACCGTTGCGCGAGCAGATTCAAAAAACTATCAACTGGCTGAATAAGCAGCCCAGAAACGACAAACAGCTGGTTATTCTGGGAAAGCTTGCTGAAGCCTGGGTATCTCAACATCAAGTTTTGATACGGTATAGAGCATTAGCTGAGGAAGAGCCAACCGAGCGCGTCATCGAGCCATATTTTATTGAGCCGGCAGCTCCCGGACATTCAAGTTATGTTATCGCTTACTGTCATCGAGCCGAATCCATTCGTATGTTCAAGGTTGAGCGCATAGAAGAAATCCGTATACTTGGTGATACTTATACTATTCCGCCTGATTTCGATGCCATTGATTACCTGAGCTCTTCGTGGGGTATCGTTGTTGACGGAGAGGTTGAGACTATCAAGCTGAGGTTTTCTCCCCAAGTAGCCAGAATAATAGCGGAAACGGTGTGGCATCCCTCGCAGGTACTGGAGCCTCAGAGCAACGGCGCGTTGACTATGATTCTCAAGGTCACCAATACCATAGACCTTCGCGCCTGGATACTGGGTTGGGGTGAGGACGTAGAGGTTCTGGAGCCGGTGGAACTGCGGGAGAGCGTCCTTAAGACAGCTAAAGCCCTGCTTGGCGTTTATGCTAAAGAACCATAGTTCGTAATCTGTAGCCGGTAACAGCCAAACACCACAGGCTGCAATCTAATCTTCAGACGACCGTGATTTATACTTTCGGCGGCCTTTGGAAGTTTCAGCTACCCCCATAGCTTTGTCTTGTTCCGCACTATCTTCAGTCTGAAGGTTGACTATCAGGGCTTCGATAACACTCAGTATGACATTCCTTTTCGCTTTAGGCAGCTTATCTACCTGGGCAAAGTGAAATCTCACCTGAGGGTCGCTGAAAGTGGTTTCGGTGCTGTAATCCATATCTTCAAGAATACCGGCCAACTGCCATAGATATTCCCTTTTTACACCAATATAATCCGCCAGTAAGTTGAGTGATGACACATTGGGCCTGTATTTCCCGCTGACGATATTGTGAACGGTGCCTGGGCTGAGCCCCGCGTTTACAGACAGGCTGCGTAATGAGAGCTTCCTCTCTTTGCAGTACTGAGTTAAGAACTCAGACAGTTCTTTGTTCACCAATCTTTACCCTCATAAATAGCACGCATCTTTAATTATCAAGCTCTTTCCTGTATAATTTTCTATATATATTTATCTAAAGGACTTGACAAACATATTTCCTTATGGTATATAATTGTCTAACACACTAAACAGATATGATTAATAGCATATACACTAATAAGGAAGCGAGGCGCTCTTTCCATAAAAATCATTCCGTGCTCTGTCGGTGATGGGTTAGTGAAAAACGCCCATATACGCTACCACCAGGTAATTTTAATACCGATATGTGTGCCGGTTTACTGTAGTTCACATAAATATCCAAACGGGCACCTAGCAGCGGAGGGCATACCCAGCCCGCTGAGCCTATATTATGCACCAACGGCTTTAAACGAACGGCGTTTAAAAAAACCTGATGCTGCTAGGTTGCCTAATTAAATTATATCATTTACTCCGATTCTTAACAATTGGGTAAAGAGAAAATATTTTAGTGGCCGTTGAGAAAGGCAGGGCGGTAACAATTCCGATGCCGAAGGGATGGTAGATGGCAGTAAAAAGTTTAACCGTCGAATTGCCAGAGGACATTTACAGCAAGTTCATAGAAACCGTGACCGAAAGAGGGGGGCCCTGGAGGAGGAGCAAAGAGACATATACCGAGGCGATTGAATCGGCGGTTACCGTTGCCTTGATGCTCTTCCTGCAGGCTCTTGGCGGGGAGATAGAGCTGCCCGAGTTCCGCGATTACATTCGGGAAAAGTATCCGGGACTGGACGAAGACCTGGTTACCATGATTGAGGACCTGATTAAACGCCAATGGGAGAAAGTGACTTAGATAGACTCACCGGTAAATAGATAAGCGACCTGAAAAGAGAAACCAAAAACTTGCTATGGAGAGATGAGAAGTAATGAGTCCCAGGGCATATCCTGAACATAAGTCCGTATCAAGCAGGAGAACCGTCGATAATACGGCGGACCTGAACGGATGGAAGCGTATCGGTGGTTTTGGCTCATACGTAATCTATGAATCGGGCGATATGCGGCGCCTCGTAGACCCGAATACAGGCAGGGTAATCGCTCAATATAGACGCAATCAGGCGGGAGAAGTGGTTATAGATGGCAGATTGTGAATTAATGTCCACCTGTCCCTACTTTAGTGATGAATTTTATGGAGTTCAAGAGCTGAAAGAAGGGCTTAAAGATGAGTACTGCCGCGGCGAATACGGCCGGTGCGGCAGGTACATGGTTTTCAAAGCTCAAGAGAGGGAAATGGAAAGAAGGGCACCGGGATTTGCTGAAAATGTTCCTGAAGTATTTAAAGGTGATGACGCTCGCATTCATTCTGATATGCATAATTAAGGTTGTATTTAAAAAATAAGAAGCCTGAACTTTGTGGGGATGAGCAGGGAAAGTTTTTAACAGGAGGTGAGCAGTGTTCAGGATTAAGGATATCTAAATTAACGCAAAGGGAGGTGGTTACTATCAGAGAAGTTTGTGATAGCCCGTTTCTAACGAGTAAACCCATATAAGGAGGATATAAAACTAAATGAAAAGGAAATTGCTTAATCTTTTTGTAGCCCTGGTACTGGCCGTGAGCCTGTGCCTGGTAATGGCCCTGCCGGCGAGTGCCAATGTAACGCCTACGGCAGCAACCGGGGGAGACGCTATTTCGGCGGATGATTTCGGCACGGGAGACTGGACGACCTTAACAGGGCCAATAATAGCTGAAGCCAACGCCGCAGAGATTGGAACCGGAACAATTGTATTCAATGCGCCAGCCGGTTTTGAGTTTAACACCACCGAAAACGCAACGGCTGCCGTTACAGGAAATGTAACTCAGCTTACTTTAGCTTCTTTGACAGTTGCACCCACAGCTACAACGATTACCTTTACTGTGGCTACAGCAAGCTCAGGCAATCTAAGCACCATAGCGTTCTCCAACATCCAGGTTCGCCCGACAGCGGGTACGCCTCTGGCAACCGAAAACATTACCACTACAGGCTCAACATCCGCCATTGCCGGTGTAACCCATGGAACCACTAACTTCGGCACACTTACAATGGTAGCCGGCGACTCGGACCACTTAATCGTGGAAACAGCGAATGCTGGCATAGAGGAATCCGGAGTGGCGTTCACCCTCACGTTAACCATCGAGGACCAGTTCGGCAATACGGTAGACGATGACGCTGCTCATAACATGATCTATGACTCCGATGCGACGGCAGCCCCAGACGGCACAGGGCCGACCATCCCGGGATCCGAAGATGCTCTTAACTTCGCAGGCGGAGTGGCGGCAACTTCTATAGCTGAATTCACGCTGGTGAACGTTACGGAGACGCCGACCATCTCAGTCAGTGACAATTCTACCGAACCTATCCTCGGCGAAAGCGACCCGATATTCGTCGAGGGCATCAACCTGGACAGTGCGTTCTATGACGCCAGTGGCGATGTGACCGTCTGGGTTTGTGATGACAGCGAGAATGGTGACCCGATGGCGCTTGAGACGGTAAACGTTTCGGCCAATAGCACTACTGATAACGTCGGAGATACCACGATAACTCTGACGGAGACAAACGCCAACACGAGCATATTCAGGGGTTCATTCACCCTGATTCCTTTACCCCCGGCCGACCGTGAAGCCAACCAGATAGTGGTTACAGAGGGTGATGAAATCACGGTCTCGGCTACAGAAGGAGGCTGGGTCGTAACGGCCGATATTGATACCACCGGCCCGGTTTTTGCAGAAACTGACCCTGTAGTCGCTGACGAAGATTACTACAGTAACGGCGATACCATCGAGCTGACAGTTGACCTTGACGCCGCTGGCTACACCATCACCGCCGACTTCTTGGTAATCGACAGCGAGTACACCGCAGGGGATGAGACTGTCACGGATGACGGCGGTGGTGTATACATCGTCACCTACGCTCTTAATGCGGACAACACCATAGCGGACGGCTCGTATGCCATCACCGTCACGGCGGAGGATGATGCCGAGAACTCGGCTACCGATGACTCGTGCTCCGTCAGCCTGGACAACACCGAGCCTTCGGTGACGGCGCCCACGGCTACGCCTTCCATCATCCAGCCGGACGACCCCACCGATGTCACCTTTACCGTTACCGTGGCTGATAGCGGGGCGGGTATGTCGGAGACGGTCACGCCGGTCACCGCCAACCTTACGGCCATCGGCGGAGTGGTAGACCAGCAAATGTATGACGATGAAACCAACGGTGACGATACTGCTGACGACGGAATATACACGTACCTTTTGTCTGGCCTGAACGTTGCCGCTGAAGACGAAGGCACCTATTACCTGGTCATAACAGCCACCGATAATGTGAGCAACGTCAACGCCACGGCGAACGTAACCCTTCGCGTCATCGCGGATAATACCGCACCAGTCAGCGATGCATCGGTAGAGTACCCGGCGGGCTTCGATGCGGCCAAGGTGGGGCAAGACGTAATAATCACCGCGGTGGTCACCGATGACCTCACCGATGTGGCTTCGGTAACCATAGACGCCGCGGACATCGGCCTTACTGCATCAGAGAACCTGACACTAACGGAAACGGCTAACACTTACAGCGTCACCCTCACCGTGGGCGAGGTAGACCCGGATACCTACACACTAACCATCACAGCGGAAGACGGTGCCGGCAATCCGGCCACGGAAAACGTGACGGTGGAAGTTGTAGCAGAGCTTACCGCCTATAACCTAGACCTTGAGGAGGGCTGGAATCTGATCTCCCTGCCGCTCATCCCGGACGATGAAGACATTGCTACCATCCTTGCAGATATAACCGACAACGTCAGCCAGGTCAGGACTTTCCTGTACGAGAGCGGCGGACTGGTCGAGTACGTCTGGATGGAAGGCGGCCTTGTCGGCGCGCTCGATGAGATGGTGGACGGCCAGGGATACTGGATTGAGATGACCTTGGCGAAAACGCTGGTCATCAACGGCAGCGAGCAACCTAGTCCCGGTGGAGCCATGCCCGCCTACGATGTTTACGAGGGCTGGAACCTGATTGGTTTCAAATCGGTTGGCACAGATACAGCCACAGATTACCTCGGCTCTGTAGTAGACACCATGCAGAGGCTGTACGGCTATAACGCCGTGGGTGATTACTACATCACCCTCCAAGATGATGATGGCGATTTAGAGCCGGGCCAGGGGTACTGGCTGGCGGTAAGCGCCGACGGGACCATATATCCTTAACGAGAGGTGACATACTATGAATCTGAGAAAGTTAATCATAAGGAAGTCAGCAGGAGCCTTAGGGCTCCTGCTGACCCTGAGCCTGATATTGGTGTCAGCCCCGGCACTGGCGGCTGCCCCACCAGAAGGGTCGCATTTTTTCTACGGCACGCTCACCATCGATGGTGCTGACGCGCCTGTAGACACCGTAATTACCGCCAGCGTAGCCGGGTTGGAATTCACCTATACTACTGGGGTAGAAGGACAGTACGGCTACGGAACTGCGACATTCTACATACCTCCCGAGGGACTAGAAGACGGTGACCTTATCACGTTCTCTATCGGTGGCGTAACGGCAGACTTATATGACGTTGACGCTGGCAAGACGCTGGAAAGCTACCCCTTCGACGCCACAATGGGAATGACTAACCTCAACCTCAGCGTCGGAGAGGTTTCCCTTATGCCGGTGGCGGCATTCAGTGCCAGCCCGCTAAGTGGCGATGAACCACTGACTGTCGTGTTCACTGACGAATCCCAGAACATGATAAACAACCCCACTTGGTCCTGGGACTTCGGCGACGGAGGAACCAGTACTGAAGCGAGCCCGACTCACCAGTACCTTGAGGCCGGCAGCTACACGGTGACCCTCACTGTAACCACTGATGACGGCACTGACGGTGAGGTTAAAGTTGACTATATCGTGGTGCTTGCAGAAGGCGGGTTTGACCCATATACCTACGACGAAAATGAGGACGGGAAAATAAGCTATGACGAGGCTGTGAATGCCGTTAACGATTATTATGCAGGTGGGGCTGGACCTACGAAGGCTGATGTCCTAGCTGTTATCAAACTCTACTTCTCTTAGTCGCGGCAACCCTGCATTTCGTCACATACTTAATAAGGAGGTAGAGGACTTTGAAAAGGCTACTTAAAATCATAATAGTAGCGGTACTGGTAGGCGCCATTTTTGCCCCGGCCAGTATCGCCATGGCTGCCTCGGGCACCAGGACTTTGCCCTCACCCGCATGGGTAGTTGCCGGTGGGAACTTCGACGTCAACATCAGCGTCTCGGACTTTGGCGCCTTCGGTCAGGTTGTAGAGACCCTGCCTGATGGATTCAGCTATGTAGATGGCTCTGCTACGCTGGATGAGGAAGAAGCGGTTGATGTAGATAGTCCGGACATCTATTTTACCCTGCTGGCGGAGGATACCACTTTCAGTTATACCGTTACTGCATCAGGCACGGCGGGTACCTACACCTTCAGCGGAATACTGAAAGACGAGAACTTGGATGAATATCCTATCGGTGACCAGGCCCAGATAATCGTTCCCGCTACCAGGAGCATGCCCTCATCGGTAACTGCCGGTGGGAACTTCGATGTTGTCATCAGCACCTTCGACTACGGCGCCTTCGGCCAGGTTGTCGAGACCCTGCCTGGTGGGTTCAGCTATGTAACTGGAAGCTGCACCCTATCGGCGGCAGCGGTTGACGTAGAGGGTCAAGAGGTCACGTTCACCCTGCTGGAGGAGGATACCGCCTTCAGCTATACCGTTAAGGCATCAAGCACGGCGGGCACCTACACCTTCGACGGTACACTGAAGGACGAGAACAAGGATGAATATCCTATCGGTGGCCAGGACCAGATAACTGTTAGTGCAGCTGCGTCAACGGGCGGCGGTGGCGGCGGCGGGGCAGCTCCAGGTACCACCTACCTCTATGAGTTCATCACCTCATCCGGAAAATTCGTGGTATCGGTTGTAGCCAAATCCGAAGATGGGATATGCAAGCTAAGCATCCCCAGAGACACCATCAGCTTAAAAACCAATGGCCAGCGCCCGACAAAGATAACCATAGTCAAAATATCGGTGCCTCATGGAGCACCGCAGAATATGAGTACCATCGGCAATGCCTATGACCTGGGTCCCGATGGCCTCACATTCGACCCACCTGTTACCCTCACCTTCACGTATGACCCTGCTAGCTTACCAGAAGGTATCAACGAGGAGAATCTGGTCATAGCCTATTATGACGCCACCGCAGGCAAGTGGGTAGAGTTGAAGTGTGTGGTTGATGCCGCGAATAACAAGATTACTGCTTCCGTCTCCCACTTTACCACCTTTGCGATTATTGGTGCTATCACGCCACCACCACCGCTGCCGGCACCGGCGGAGTTTGCTGTCAGCGGCCTGGCCGTTTCACCCGGAGAAGTCTATGCCGGTGAATCCGTGTCCATCAGGGTTCTGGTGGCCAACACCGGCGGGGAATCCGGCAGCTGTAACGTCACCCTCAAGATAAACGGAACGGTCGAAGAAGTAAAAGATGTGACTGTCAGCGCCGGCCTCAGTAAAGAGGTTACCTTCAGCGTGGCCAGGGATAGCGTTGATATCTACAGCGTGGACGTCAACGGGCTGATAGGCTCGTTTACGGTAAAGGAAAAACCGGCGCCGCCACCGCCACCGATACCGGCGGAATTTGCCGTCAGTGACCTGGCCGTTTCACCCGGGGAAGTCTATGTCGGAGAGCCGGTGTCCATCGAGGTTCTGGTGGCCAACACCGGCGGCGAATCCGGCATCTATGAGGTCTCTTTCAAGATAAACGGCGCCGTCAAAGAGGCGCCGGAGTTAATACTTTCCCCCGGGGCCAGCCAGAAGGTGGGCTTAACCATGGCCAGGGACGTGCCCGGTATCTACAATGTAGATGTCAACGGCTTGACCGGCTCTTTCACGGTGAAGGAAAAACCCGAGGAGGTTGTGCCTCCGGGGTTCAACTGGCCGCTAATCGGCGGCATTATCGGTGCGGTGATTGTAGTTGCTCTGGTCATTATTTACTTCCTCAGAAAGCGAGCCACAGCTTAAGACATATGGGGAGGGCAAAATGCAGGCTTATTGTATGAAATGCCGAACAAAGAAAATAATGAAGAACACCAGGCGTGTCACTTTGAAAAACGGCAGGCCAGCCACCCAAGGGGTCTGCCCGACATGACATGATGCGGCAGAAAGATGTTCCGTATTGGAAAGACTCAGGGCTGAATAGCTCTAGAGAATGGCACATGTGGGTAAGGCTATTCCGGCTATCGTCCATGGTCGAGGTGTCCGTTTACCTCGGGGACATCATAAGTAGTGCCGAGGGAGATATCGGCCATGGTTGGTAGATACTTATCAGGGATGAGTTTCGTGAGTCTAAATCCGATAAGAAAGAGGGGAACGAGTAGGGTTAGGTTCAATTTAGACATACTCACAAGGAGACTCAGTTTGAATACTGCTATTAGAGAGACGAAAAACGGCAAAGCGCATGGCTGCGAGCTATTGAACACATGCCCTTATTACAACAGTGGTGAGATCCCCGAAAACCTGAAGAAAGATTGCTGTCTGGACGATTATCAATGGTGTGGGAGATATATGGTCTACATCGCAGTGGAACGGGAGCGAAGGTTGAGGTTTGGAAATTATACAACACGGAGGGACAAAATGGGTAGTTTTACAGCACCTGACTATGTTGAAAGCCACTTGCTGGAGGTACTGGAAGCCGGTCTGGCTGAGACATGCGGTGATAGAAATCTATCGCGACAGCTACGGGCCAGGGCCAAGCTGCGATTAGTTACTATGTCCGATGAGCAACTCCGTGAGCTTGCCAAGCTGACTGCGGGAGAAAGACCAGTCGGGCTGGTTTATGACGGTTTTAAGAAGGTGGTCAAGGAGCTAGCATCGCGAAACGATTGGACCAAAGATCTCGTTTAGCTATTAATGAGACCCGAGGAATGCCCCAGATTGGATGAGTGCAGCAAGGTAAGAATGATTTTTAATAAAGACATAGCGGAGTTTCAGTTTGTGGAGGCCTTGCGCGAAGTGTGTACCAGATGCACAGAGGTCAGAGATTTCCATATGAGAGTTGACACTCCGGAGAAGATGTAAAGCCATGAGGTATAAAGTCCTGGTTATTGAAAGCGAGCCAACTTTGAGAAATAAGCTCGTCTCTGCTTTTGCAGGGGAAGGGTTTTCTATAATTGCGGCATCTAACTACTCGGAGGCTCTAATGCAGATAGAAAGCTTCAGCCCCGACATGGTAATCATGGAGTCGGTGCTGCCGGATAAGGATGGCTTCGAGGGTTGCTCTGAATTGCATAACCGCCTTCATATTCCGGTGATTTTAATGGGGCAAGATTATAGTGATGGGTTGTGGGAAAGGGTGATGGAAACCGGCGCCGATCATTATGAAGTGAAACCTTGCCGGTACCTGTCCTTGGCAGCCAGAGTAAGAGCTATACTCCGGCGGTACAGCCCAACGGATTCAACGAACTAGGAGTCTGTCCGAGTAATAGCTTCAGTCAGGCATAACGGGTTATAATTGGGGCGAGTCTATGTAAGGGAGACGCCTATGAGCAAGACCTTTCGCCCCTATGAACCCTACCAGGATTTCCTCATG
>Ga0315547_1001005_pt1 | contig 23985 bp, 45 predicted proteins | sample SalMarSW160240MG_2_FD_202542 | JGI IMG/M metagenome (GOLD analysis project Ga0315547, IMG submission 202542) | Salt marsh sediment microbial communities from the Plum Island Ecosystem LTER, Massachusetts, United States - Salt Marsh Sediment SW1601-240 ...
CCATCCCATGGCTCCAGGTATGAGTAGTTCTATCCGTAAACTCGCCGGTGGTCTTATCCTTGATATACCTGCAGTTCCTCTGCTCCTTGATGCAGTTGACGGAATCCTTTGTCCAGTAATGGTAATACTGATTGACCTTCTGGATACCGAACTCAACACTCCCCTTCCCCTTGACAGCCTCAATTACATTAAAGCCCTCTTTACGTATCTCCTCGGCGCTCTTAGGCTCGTTGGGGTCAGGGTAAATCGGTTCGTTCTTTATCTTTAAGAGACTTAACTCCCTGGCTATCTGGTCATTAGTAAGCGCCGACCTGTTGTAGAACATCTCCTGAGAATAGAGCTTGTCTCCTAATACAACATTTTTAACCAACACTGTCGGGTCGGCGGCAAAGCCAAAGTCCAACCCATAGAAGACCTCTCCCATCGGAAGCTCTTCAACCTGTTCAAAATAGGGATAGACTAGCCCCTCTACTTTACCGATTAGACCTAACCCATAGACGTTCCACCAATTCGGGTCTTTATCGCGGTAAGATTCTATGTCAACAATGGTCTGTTCAGGTAGAACGTGCTTTACGTCAGCATAGGTTGAGTGTATATACTCATTCCCTGGTTCATCTATCCAGTTCTCATGCGCCCAAAACTCTGAGACGGGATTCCAGTCAACGATAGTGAATAATGAGGTGCGTATATCCAGCCCACGTGCCGTCTCCCAGGGTATATTATTACCCTCGTTTATAAAGAGTATCTGCCGACGCGGGCCTCTTACCTTACTGTCATCATCGGCCCCAAAGAACTCAAAGCTCCCTTTCCACTCCGGTCTTTTGTAGGTAAACTCGGTCTTTGAATAGTAAGGGTTGTTATCCTGATTTTCGTCAAGGATGTTAAAGAAGTCCCTTATCGCTCCCCTTCTCAGGTGGGGCAATGACTCACTAACAACGGAGATTAACACGGGTTCGGTAATATGTTCTGCTATCTGTGTGAGGGCTTGAAGAATACCCCATGTCTTAGAGGAGGATGTCCCACCCTCCAATAAGCATCGGCGCTTCCCCTCATTAAATGCCTTAATTACACCGACAAAGTTTTTAGTCGGCTTAATGTCCATCAAGCCTCTCTGGGCTTCCTAACAACTCTATAAGACGTTTCTTTGCCCAACTTTTCCAACAAGAGAGACAACTATAATAGGCCTTTATAGGGTCAGGGGTTAATTCTTTACCACAATACGGACACACCATTATTTACCTCCAGCGACTCTCTCTGATATTCCAGCGAGCAAGTCCTTGACTTCATTGGCCTCGTCTTGGCTGCGAATAATAAAGTTGATTTGCCTGTTGTCAACGTTGACCGTGGCTCCGTCCGTATATATCTTGTCCATCTTGTTTAGCAGGTCTATTGCCTGGATAGGGTTGTGTAGCTTAATCTTAGTAACCTCTGCTAACTTTGCGTTTTCCCCTTTGCCTATCGTAACTTCGAAGGTGTTTATCTCCTGTATTGAGGCATCATCAAGCGGGACATCTTCCTTGATACGATGGTTCTCATCTAAGAGGGTACCAATCCTGCCCCTTGCAATCTCAGTGAGTATCTGTTCCCGTTCTAGCCTATTAGCAACACTCGCATCCTCAGCCTTTTTGCGGAGTTCCTCAAGCCTCCCCGTTATGTTAGCTTTTGTTAGATTTACCGAAGCGATATTGCGAATAGAACGAGGAGAATAACCTGCTATTAAAGCGGCCTCAGTAGCATTACCCAATTCAAAGTATTTTAGGCAGAATGTCTCCTGACGCTGGGTTAGTCCGTTCCTTGCCATCACCCCTCCAAATAAAAGACAATCACGGGGGTAGAGCAATCACCCCCCACCTCAGCCCATACCATGTCTTTATAGTAAGTAAATGTAATCATCAATTCCTGCTCCCCCTTAATATCCTGCACCATGCGCAACGGTCATAAAAGAATGGGACCCAGTCTATCCCCCATTGATATAAGACTGAATGCTCAGTGGCATAGGTGTCAAACTCTCTCCTGGCTTCCCCTGTCTCAATCATGAAAAGGGGTATAAATTCCGCTTTCATGCTGGCTCCAACGGTCTCCAGTTGTATCCCCCACTCATATATTTCGCTTTAATCTCTATCAGCCTCTCGGCCTGCTCTTCCGTAAAGCCTAGCCCCAATAGATAATCAATTTCGGCCATTTTCTCCCCTAATCATATGCAATCGTCTAATAATTAAACGATTTGCGACTTACTTGCCCCCAATAAAAAAGCCCACCAATTAAGGTGAGCTGTGATATTTTGGTAGCGGGGGTGGGAATCGAACCCACGGAGTCTAGCTTATGGGACTAGACAGGCAACCAACGGCCTCCCCGACATATTAAAGGCACCACTATATGCAGTATATCATTTTACATTACCACAATATCTAGTGTATGTCAAGCTATTTCCTGTCAAGGGTTTTTGACAACACTGTTGCCACGGCGGTTTCTTTGGTATTTAGTCAACCTCCTCCAGTTATGGTATTCCAAGCCCTTCTCGAACTCCTCATCAGAGCAATAGAGAATTACGTCCCTTATACTACGCCTGATTATCCCTGCGGGTATATACCGGTTCTTAGCGATTTCTTCCGGCTTGATAGGCCCGTTATCCCAGTGCATGCCAAACCGTTCCTCTACAATCATCCCGTCCTGACCACACCGTTTCACCCTTAAAGCCACCTCCAACCCTGTATCTACAGCAGCTTGAAACGCTGCCCTGCTTTTGTGAGAATGGACGGGTAATCCGAGGTCAGCAGCTCTTAGAGGGTCAGGCCATAACCCCGCCTGAAAGTCTTTATAGTGATAGAGGATAAAGGTTGTCGCCCTATGAGTCGGCACGGAATCTCCCTCTCGGCTTCTTTTTCATTTCCCGCTCTAATTCCTCGCTGTCCTCTATATGCGCTTCGCCCACTATCCCACTTTCCCCCATCTTTATACGCTCAAAGTCATCTTTAGGGGGCTTGAACTCCGCAGAAGCTAAAGCCCTGAATTTTCTCTGTGTTATTTCATCTAATAGGTACCATATAGGCGTGTTCACGTTAGATTAAAACTCCTCCGATAACTATTAAGGCGATTCCCATAGCTGTCCTTATCAGGCGGGCTGTGTGATTCCAGCGCCATTTTTCTTGAGGGTAAAAGGCTATAGAGGCCAATGAGTCCTGAATTATCCAGGCGCCGATTACGATTATTAGAACTATCATTCAGTAGCCCTCCTCTTCGGTTCGTGATATAGGTGGATAGGCCTGTCCTTGCCCCTCACGGCCATTCCAAAATTCTCGGCAACCTTAGTGCATTCCTCTATGGCCTGGTCGACATGAGCGTCCATCCCATAGCACCTGAAGATATTGAGGATAGCTGCGTATTGGCCTCTCAGTTGGAATAGGAGTTTGCGATATTGAGCGTCTGGCAGCTTCTCAAAGGTCATATCTCTTCCCCCATTTCAAAGTAATAGTGATTTTACCGATATGGATTAGCCCCTTGCGCCTATTAACTCCCCATAGCCAGTTGTCATACAGGTGGATACGGGCTATTTCTCTCATTCTATAAAATCACCTCCCCCTCTGGCTCATCATATTTCTGCGGGAGAAAGGCATCGTCTGTATGGAGTTGATATTGGAACGTCCTACCGTGGTGGTCGTGTATCCCGAAACATAATTGCTGAGGTGAGGTCGCCCGCCCTACTTGCTCAATCGCCCATTCATCCCCCGTGACCAATGGTGGAGCGATAACGTAATCAGCATGGGTGTTAATTGTATCGGATGCCTTTGTGTGGAAGTGGGCCATATAAGCATAGTTAAACCCCCCTACGAGGGCGTACCATTCGGCCATCTTCCTGCGGGCGGCAATCAGGGGGACGGCGGCATTTCCCTTGCATTGGTCGCCGTGTACTCCAAAGAACCTGAAGCCCCTGATGTTCACCAACAGATAGAAACGGTCAGAATGGTTTATGTGGATATTCTTTTGGTTCTGGAGGGAGTCTTTTAACCTGTCGTATAAAAACAAGTCCCAGTTCGTCCCGTCAGGGGCGACCCTATCATACCTACCGTGATTACCCCTTACCCCGTAAAAGTGTACCTCCTCCACACCCTGAGATAAGGAGGTGAGAAAACGCCCCTGAAGTTTGACCTCTTCATTGATTTGGTCTCTGGCATTCCCTATAACGTTGTTTATCCTTGACCCCTGATGGGCGTTCTCCCCCTGAATATTGTCGCCAAGGTTGAATATATGCGCTCGCCTTATCGGGCGGTGGAGATTTATTATGGTCATTGTGCTTTCTAATAAAGAGTCAGTCCGTTTTGCACAGATTTCAGGGCTGTAATCGGCAGTCTTCTTGCCATTGTGTCTATCCGCAAAAATAATCCCTATGTCTTCTACGTCCCTGCGTGACTTGGGTGGCTTGAATGGTTTTATCTTAAAATTGGGGTAAGGGATATACTCTATCACTGGTTCGGGTTCAGGGGTTTCTTCTTTAGCGTTCCCCTGCGCCTTCCAGAGCAAGCCCTGTATGTCAAACCCCCTCTTTCTAAGGGCTCTATAGAGGCCGTACCGATCCGAGTAGCGGAGCTCCTGCCTTACCAATTCCGCTTGACCATTCTTGACCCGCTCCCAGTATCTATCTAGCGTTTTCTTGTCTGGCGGTAATTTGCTTGTTATCATTTCTCCTCCCAATAAAAAAGCGACGTTCACCATCTCTGGTTACTTGTCGCCTCCCTGAGTCCTTCTCTTAAGGCAGTATTCGGTTTACTTCTTAGTCGTTACTAATTCGTCCTCCGTCTTTAATATCCGGTACACAGCCCCATTCCTTACCAATATTCTAACCTCGCCGTTATGAACTTTCAACACGGCCTCTAGTTTCGGCTTCACTTTCTCTAGAGCTTCGTCAATTCTCTCTGTCATTCTATCACAACTTCTCCCTCACAGTAGGGGCTTCATTGGCCAAGAATTTATTCATATACCGTAAAGCTGTGTTACTTATGCCATAGGCGATTTCCTGAAATTCCTTCATTTCCACTTTAGGGCGGTTAAAGCGTTTAGCTGATTTGATTACGGTAATATTCTGGGGTTCGTAGACACTAAAAGTTCCATCTGTGAATTGAAGTAGCCCAGCATAAGGATAACGCTCATTGATTACTCGCAATGCCTTCTCTACCAAATCCTTTGGCACGGCGAAGTAGAAATAGTGCGCCCGTGGGTATAGGGATGGGAGTTGTCTGCTCATTCTAAGGTGCTTATACCGCTTTGTGTTTATCTCCCTTTGCATATCAGCAATATTGGTTTTTACTTCAGTTTCAGTAAGCATACGAGAACGAGTAATTGTGAGAACATCGGCATTTTTACATTCAATAGCCCCTGCTGGATGATGCCTAATAAATCGCCAGTAGGCCAATGTCGCTATCTTAATAGTTTCGGCTTTGTTTCTCATTCCCCCTCCCCATTAGGCAAGAGTCTTTTAAGATTATCTTTTATCTTCACCGTTGTTATACCTTGCAGGGCTTCTATCAGGGCTTTGACTTTACTGGCGGGCGGTTCGGGTAGATGGTGGTTTTGGCTATCAGCGCCGATGCTTACGAATTCAGGGGCAATTTGTTTTATCCACCGCACCAAATCATCAAGGTCAAAATCTAATATCGGCTCAATGCTAATCATTTTAAGAAAGGGGATATTTGCCATAGCCTCTTTGCGATAAAAGGTGGTCGGGGCTTTGCTTATAGTAGGATAAAGTCGGTTAGTTTCAATGGTACATCCAAGCATAAACTCAGGAGGGAATTCCCCTATAAACTCAGCGAACCTAGCGGGGTTTTTGCTTTGAAATAGATACTTGTTATCAGGAAATTGGGAGCATTGAAACAGCATTGATTTAATCCAAGTTGCGGGTATATCATTCGCCCACGCATCACATGAACTACCCACAAATATAGTATTGCCTTCGCCAAGCCCTGTTTTCAATTCACCCATATCAAATCTAATTGGTTTCTGTGGATATAGTTTCATATAGCAATAAGAACAATCATGCGGGCACTTACCCTTAACCACATTCCAAGTATGTGTTACCCACGGATACATGTTACCTTTCTGCTTATTCAGTCCCATTTATTTTTCCCCCTCCCCATTAGTGGGGCTAGTATCTTTTTCTTCACGTTGGAATACTAACGTCACTTCAATATTTTCTTCTTCAGGTTCTCTTGTCTCAATAACCTTCGCATCATTGGGAATATCTTTTAATTCATATAAAATTTGAGCTACCTGTTCACCTGTATGGATATCAATCTCCCATTCAATGCGAATTAGTTTTTGCTTATAAATCTTCCGTACTGTCATCATCTTCTCCTTTCTAGGGTATCAAAATTCATTACGGATTGGCAGCAGTTTTTTAGTTCGTTTTCCAAGTCTCTAATGCGCTTTTGCAAGGCGGGTATCCATCGCCTATGTTTCTCATTCCTAAGAGCCAACAAATTGAGAGGGCTATTGTCGGTTTTAATCCCATTCAGATGGTGTATAACTTCATCCTTTCGTAATCGCCTCCCATTAGCTTCTTCCCAAATCAAAATATGTTCATAAACTCTTTTCCTTTTATTAGCCCTATGGTGTTCAGGCATATATACTTCAATATAGCCCGTTGATGTTTTGGTTTTGCCACCCTGCCATGCATAATGTTTCTCCCCACTTAATGCCTGAGATAAAGTACGGCGTTTTAGCCCAAACTTTTCCATAGCTTGGCGTACTGCCGTTCCAGTGACACCTAACACTTTGGCTATTTGGATGCTTGACAAGCCTTCGGTAATATACATTCTTTCTAACTCTGCCTTATCCCAGCCATAGTTTTTACTCCCAATTGGTCTAGCCATATTGCACCTCCAGCATAATTATATCATAGGTTGCTGTCGGACTGCAATATTTTCAGCCTCTATATTAAAGTTAAGGACACTTTGCATACATCTTTTGGCCGCTATCTCACAGTATTTTTCTTCTATTTCAATTCCAATACACTTACGGTTGAGTTTCTTGGCACAGTAGGCAGTTGTACCTGAACCAAGGAAGGGGTCTAGGATTAGATTATTTGGCTGAGTTGCATATTGTATCAACCTATTTATCACTTTCATTGGCTTCTGGGTTGGATGTTCATAAAAAATGTCACGATTCATTTGGGCGTTCATCTTGCAGTTAATGGCTCCAGCCCTTATAACCGAGCCAATCCTATGACCATTAACCTCATAAATTGATTCATATAATTCACACTGACCGATATATGTATTCGCCTTTGACCATATATGTAGAGCAGTAAATGGGAGAGGGAAAGGTTCTGGGGGATTCAACCAAAAATAAAATTGGCGACAATCATAATGTAAGCCCCGAAGGTCAATATACTCCCATTCATACTCTAATTTAGGATACGGCGGGTCAGTCAGCACCAAATCCACCTTCGGTAACTGGGGTAAAATCTCCCTACAATCAGCGTGGTAGATTAAGACAGCATCATCCTGATAGTAAGGGTTCTCAGGTAATTCTAAGTTATTCCAGTTCATCTCCCCTCATCCTTATCTTTTAGCATTGGGTATTCCAAGTTCTTTGCAGAAGTCGGCGAATTTTATCTCTGTACTTTCTATTCCTACGATATTGTCATAGAAGCCCCCGATTATTAGGGTATCTCGGCTCTTGATATATTCAATCTCAATGCCAGAACTCATAAATTCATTGTCCCTCGGCAAGTTTATCTTCTTCGGTTTCACCCTATCTTCCCTCCTGTGGGGCTATAACATTTCTTTCCCATTCGGCTTCCCATTCAGCCTCGTTTTCATAGAACGTCAAAGTAAAGCCCCACATCTTTACATCAGGTCTAAAGAATACTGCATCTTCGTCTGCAACTATCATCTTATCGGGGGGCATATCAAACATTTCACAGACTTCATAGTGTTCTAGGAATATTGTTTTCTTCTCCATCACTCCCCCTTAATGACATCCAGAATAGCTTTGAGGGCTTGCCATTTAGTCATATCTAATAAGTAACAATTCTCATCGGGATAGGCACATCTTTCAATTTCAAAGACTTTGTCCGTACGGCGGAAACTATTTTCTATCTCCTCAAACACCTGTTCTATCCGCTTCTGGCACTTTTTCCGTTCCCTTGCTTCAATCAGGGGGGTACAGTGATTTAGTTGGGCTTCAAGAAGGGGGTAAACATCAAACGTGGACACAAACTCCCCTTTAGCCTTATAGGTGCGCTCTTGGCTAAAATCTATTTTCTTTACTATCTCCTCATCAGGGAGTAACAAATCATCATCGGGTTGGGTGGCTACATCGGGTTTAGGGACTATACAATCAGGATGTAAAGGATGGTCAGGAGCAACCCAGCCTAAGCCAGGGACTACTTCGTGGTGTATAGATTTAAGAGGTACAAGATATTTGATAGGTTTATGTAATTCCGTAGCATAGGCTATTTCTCGTCTAGTGCTTTCCCCAATATAGCCATCTTTGTTGACGATAAAGACTTCATCGGCAAGTTCAATTTTCTTTAAGTGCAGGGCATCCATCTGTTTAGCTACACCCTCAAACTCTGCTAGATGGCTCTTGGCTTTAGTATATTCTGTAGGGAGTAAATGCAACCCCAAAGCAATATATCCTTCCTTCTCAAACCCCCAAGCTATAACTGCCATTTCAGCAACAAAGCGAGAACTACCGCATAGGCAAATAATCTTCGGCTTATCTGGTTTCTGGTAGAGAGCATCTATTTGGCGGGCAAGGTCAGTTGCGTGTTTGCGGCGGTCTTTCACTCCTCCATAGGGGTCAAAATTTGAGTCATTAAGTATCGCAGCCTCTATGTTATTCATCCTTCAACCTCCAGAGCTAGGTATAGGGCTTCATAAAGGGCTTGAGCAGGGGTTTTAGCTTTTCCTACAAAGAACTCCACCCCTTTGCCATTTAGCCCCCTAGTAACAATTTGGCACTCACCTTTTACAAAACTAACCTCAGTAATATACTCATTTGTTTCTACAGCCCATCGGAACAAATCATCCAGAGAGTTGATGTCGGGCAAATCTGCACCAGCGTCCCCATTCGGTGCTTTCCAGTAATACGCCCCTGTGTCACCCTCAAAGGTATCTTCAAATCCGACAGCTTCCCAGAACCTTCTTTCCTTGTCAGTCATTGGGGGACTCCTCTGTATATAAACTACAAGGGTCTTTACACCAAGCAACTAAAACGGGGATGGGCAATGCTCTACAATAGCCATACCCAGAATCAAGAACCCAAAACCAATAACATCTATCACAACGCTTAGTTTTATTAAGTTCTTTACAGTTACAGCTTTCTATAAACTCACAAGGTGGCGGTTCCTTCCGAAATAATTTAAAAAGTTTCATCTCTCCTCCTTTGGGGTGGGCTTTGCTTTCCAAGCTTCCTCATCCCGGTAAACCGTGACATCGATATTGTGTTCCTCGATAAAACTGTGGCACAGCCGGTGACAGACATAGCAGTTCTCTTTGGTATGAATATTATACCGGCGCTTTATTATATGGTGGCCGTCAAGGTAGCCGCCTGGTCTATGGCACCACTGGCATATAAAACCGAGCTCTCTGGCTTTACTATCAGTTATCTCGCGCCACTCCTCATTTAGCGCGGCCTGTCTGGGGCTTACAGGATTGAGTCTCTTATGGCGTTTAAGTGCTGTGCGTTTCAAGGTTTCCCCCCATTTCCATTGTGCCCATTTTTACCCGCCCTTATCGCGGCAAATTCCGCCTTGCACCGTGCGAGTTTTTTGGGGGAGAAGTTACCGTGTGATACATCGGTCTGAGTACCAAGCCATTTTGCACATCGCTTAGATACTGGGCAGTTATCACAGCCCCCTGTCTGTTCCTCTGAACACTTCAGCATCAAACTGGTAAGTTCACAGAAAAGCGGGTCCCGTTCCGGGCAGGTTCCCCAACTATCTTGATCGACTGTGTTTTTTGGGTGCCCCATTAACTTTGATCTCCTTTGACCAGCCTCACATCTAACCCATGCTTTTCTTTCAGCCATGCCATCTTAGTCCGGAAGTCACGGGTCAATACGCCCTTTGCATCCTCATAAATTAGTTTGCCATTCTCGGTATAGGCGAAATCTAGTGTGATAGAGACTTTGGGTTTGTCCGATAAAATAAATCTCACTTGGTAATGCAGACCCGATATCTCCCCCGCCCTTTCCAACAGAGCAAGCTCTTCCCCCCGCCTACATTCAGCTTTGGAGGCAAACGCCCTCCCGCATAATTCAGAGTAAGTCCTCTTCGCCCCATATTTATTACTCATCGTTTCACCGTATGCCCGTACTTGCCTTTTATATATTTGTCCGGGTCCTTACTTCCCTCACCCCTGACACCCTTAATCTCCCGGGCCTTCTCCATCCAGTTCCTCAAGGCGAGTTTCGGTCGCTTTAACTTTCGCCCCCCTTCACTCCAATAGAGATAAAATTTCTTAAGTTCATTATCAAAGTTGACATCCTTAAACTCTGACCGGAGTTCCTCTTTATAATCTTCAAAGTCTAATTCTGTTGTCGCCTTCTCTTCTTTACTATTATTTACTTTACTTTCCTCTACTTTACTTTGTGGTATTTCTACAGGTGGTAATGCCTTAACTTCTGTAGAAATGGGGGTTTTCTCCGTAGAAATAGGGGTTTTCTCCATAGTTTCATTTTTATCTGTGACATTATCCGTGACACGTGAAGCCTTTTTTCTACAGGTATCCGAACAATATTTAGCATCAGCTCTCAGGTTATCAATATTTATACCGCAAATAATACAATTCCTTCCTGTAGTTATGGCATTAATCCCCTTAATAATAGGTCGCTCCGGTGGCTCTCGGTGCCTGCTTGCGTAAACAATCGCAACATTCTTTATTAGATTCTCGCACCAGATTACCTTTGACTCCCATAGCTCTTTGTCAATGGCCTGCATTTCTACAAGTAGATTAAGGATTTCTACACCCCGTAATTCTTCAACGCCCATCTTTACCATGAATACCTGCATCTTTACCTGATTGCGACAGTCTATGTAATGCCCTTCGGTAGATGCTAGTTTCTCCAATAGCTTAAACCAGAAGGCATAGCCGTCATTCCCATACCGGCCTTGTAGTACGGTAAGGGTATCGCTAGAAGAAGCATTGGCATCATGTGGGAAGTAGCTAACCGTATCCTTCTGTGTTCTAGCCATCGGTTACTCCTTGTAGGTCAAAAACTCCCTGTGTAGCTGGTCTTAAATGGCAGTCAGCAGCACGTCGGAAATACTTCTTGCGCCGCGCATCAGCTATTAACCTGCTCTTGAGAGTGGCTTCATATTCTCTGGCCTCTTGATAACTAACCGGGATAAAAAAGCCAGCGGGTTGTTTAGTAGTTGAAGCCACGGGAAATCCATCCTCTATCAGTTCCAAAATAATCAGTCTTATCTTTCTGTCATCCCTCTGATTCAATCTTTTAGCCAGCTCTATACCTGTAATGGCACAGTCTCTCCCTTCGTGCCTCTCCAAGATTTTTCGTAGTTCAGTTTTCACCTATTCTCCTTACTCAGCAACTCCCCGCAATTAGGGCAGTATTTCCAAATCTGGTTCCACCTGAACATTATCTTTATTGTCGGCTCTACTTTCTTTTTGCACTTAGGACAGCAGAGTTTCATTATGCAAAATACTCTTTAATCTCTTCCCAGACCGCCTCAGGTTCGGTATCTATCCGTTTGTCCTCGATATGCAGGGACTTGACTAGGTAAGAGCGGGCTGTTGAAAAACTCTTATATTTTTTGGTTTTCATAATCTTAGAAAGTAGTTCATCGGTTGCATCGGAAGTTTCGGGACCACCTGCTTTCTTAGCCTCGGTTTCGGGGGTAGGTCCCGCTTCCTCCGGGGGTATCTCCTCGGTTGGTTCTTGCGTGGGTGAGGCTTCTATGGGCTTCTCCGCCCCCCAAAAATCGTCAATATCTTTCTCAATCTCAGCCTCGTAGACGGCCTCAAGGTTAGGGGCTTCGAGCATAAATGTTTTAGTCTGCTCACGGGCAGCAACCGCCAGTTGTGCCAGGGTTACATCAGTCCGCAAGTGAAGAACGTAAACCGTCTGCTTTTTACCATCGGTGGGATTGTTAACCTGCACCGGCTCCAGCGTGAGTTTTAGAGGAACTTTGGTTATGCGGCCAAATGCCTGTTTGATAATCATGGCGCAGGAATTGATGTTCATAATAGAGTTTACGGAACTTGTATCTATCTGCCACACCCCGAGCCCCGGTACTTCTGGCAGGATAAAGAGGAGGTTCATTACCTCTTTACACTTTTTGGCCTTATAGTCCGGGCAGTCTTTACCCGCGCAGGCGATTTCTTTCAGCACAACAGTTCCCGGTTTGTCCTTGTTGGGAAGTTCGCCCGTTTCTTTGTCCACCATCCTCATGGCCGTCTCCCCATCCCCTTTGCAGACGAGGCCGAAGGTCTGGTTGTAAGCCTTGTAATACTGAGACGCCCATTGCTCCTCGTCCTCTACCGGGATGAGGATACGCAGTTCCTTCGGCTTCTCCCCAAACAGTTCGACCAGAGTGGCATAGTCCGGGTGGTCTTTGGGGATTACGAAATAGTCCGTTTTCATCGGATAACCCTTTTCAGGATGCCGGATACCTAGATGGAACTTGCCTAACCTGGGGAGGCGGACTACATCGGATAAATCTTTTATTGACATTTACTTCTCCTTTAATCACTCCAGTCCCTCATAAGACTGTGCATATAGGCTCCACGTCCACAATGGGGACATATAACTCGGTACTTATTCAGCGTCACCCCAAAAGTCTTACCGCACTCGCACTTGACGGTGTAGATTAAATCCCCCTTAGAGGTGTTGGCCGTTATTATCTGCATCCTTCTGGCTGGAATGAAGCCTATCTTTGCTCTGGCTACCTGTTCGGCTCTAGTTACCATCGGGCATCTCCTGATATATCATTCTCAATAAGAAATTTTATATGCTTTCCCCTTGGTGCATCTAGGTGGGGGCAAACATGATAGTGGTTGTGTGTTACCTGAGTTTTGTCCACTGAATAACGAACCGGGAACTTTCGCTTAAACCACTTCGGGGCATAGAATAGCTTCGCTAAATCCCAAATTGTTGACGGGTATCTATTTACCACGCTGTCTACTTCTTGGCTGTGAACCTTATTCCCGATAAGATATGCAGTAATCTGACAGGTTAAATCTCCGCTTAATATGTCGTAATCACTATCTATCTTCATCTCGGCTCGCAGAGAGCCAGACATAACATTTCTAATCCCAAATTTAATCTTTTCTAAGGTGATTGTTTCTATCGTGGCACTCGCTACCTGTTCATCTCTCATTAGTTCCTCCACCTGTAGAAATAATGGGGGCAGTCCTGATCGGGCTCATTCTCATACCAGCATCTCAGGGGCACGGTAGCATAAGAAAACGGCTCCAGGCAGGGTTTCCCCATCCCCGTAATAGAATTCTTTATGGCGTTATCAATTAGCTTGTCCGTGCTAAAGTAGTCTATCATCTGTTCTACTTGGTTCATATCTCCCCCTTTAAGCCCTCTATGGGGCTAGGATTCTGTCTCTCCTGGCAGTAGCACGGTATATCCTTTCCCTATTTTCTCTCGCATATACTTATGGAACTTCAGGGCTTCAATGCCTAGATTAATTGCGTCATCCAAAAGTTCGGGAGCGCCCTCTGAGACATCTTTTTCAAATACCTCTAACCTCTCTATAGCTTCATCTAGTTTCATCTTTTCTCCTCTCCTTTAGCCCTGGTGGGGGGCTTTGTTAACATAGGTCTCATGGCAGTAGGGGCACTTCTCCCTGTCAAAGGCCGGCCAGGCCGAGACGTGATTATGGCGATTCGGACAGTTAAATTTATCAATCCTTTTCATTTCTTCACCTCACTTTATGTAATGTGCCCGACTCTTCCGTTCAGGCTGCTCAAATCTCGGTTCTAAGAGTTCCCCGTTCTCGTCATGCTCGGCCCCGCAATTTATACACTTCCTGCCATCCCTGAAAGGTAGTACCGTCCCCCCGATACACCGCTTACAGGACAAGAGATAGTTGGCTCGCCTTACTCTCTCCGTGTGGTCGAAGGGTCTGTCAATTCTTATGGTTGGCATTTGCCCGCCTCTCGTTTTCATCGCCTATTTCCTTGTCGTGCTTTTCACAAACATTTAGCCATCTCTTTTTCCCATCAGGAAAAGTCTTATTGAGGCCGTACCGGGCGGGGTTAGTACAGTTCGGGACTTCGCATTGTCTCTTCATTTTGCCCCCGCAGGTCTAATACCATTGCTCTGTGCTTCAAGGGGGCTAGATTTGGATTTGCCAAGACTAGCCAAAGCATCCGTAGCGTATTCCCACCCTGGATATTCCCCCCATGATTTCAAAAGTCCCCTTTCATAACTTGCGTCATCTCCCCTAGACTCTTTTCTGATGATGTCGTTCTTGACACAGTTAATCTGGAACCTGTGCCCGCTCTCTTTGCTCTTTTGCTTACAGGCCGTTGTCACAGTTCTATCTCCTCTAATTGGTGCAGTAACAGGGGGTCAATATTCTTATCGGTGAACATAAGCCCGCTCTCCTTGCAAGTGTTCTTAATCTCCGCAAGGTCTTCTTCGTGTAAATGAAAACTCATATTGCGTAGTGCTTGGTCAAACATTTCTGTCTTGGTCATTAAATCACCTCGCACAACTGAACCTTCTTATTGAGAATCTTCCACTCCCACATCCTGATTTCCTGCTCCACTTCTTCTATCTCCCTCTCTAAGTCAGCTTTTCTTTTAAGCAGAGACAGTCTCGCCGTATGTCTTTCCATCCAAGCTTGATGACAAGTCCAAGAATCTGAGCGCAGAGAATCAGGGTTAGCAGGGCGGAGTCCATATGTCTCGCTGCCAGTGACCTCTTTAAGCCACCGAGTAAAAGCAATATAGTCCCGAACCCCTGCGAAGCGCATCCCCTGAAACTGCCCCTTTTCTGCCGTGACTCTGAGAATGTCATCTGTCCTGTCCTTTAATGCGATTCTTAATGGTTTCATGTCCACCTCCGCCGCTATAATGTTCCTTCACGTACACTCTAAAAAGCCTTTCTATTCTGTATTCCAATCCCTTCTCGAATAATGTATAATGACCCGACTGGTTATGTTGTGGTGGTACTTTCGGGTAAAAGAAAATGCCCTAGTTATGTTAAACTAGAGCACCTTATGTTATGTGGAGTATTTTTTGAGGCTAAATTTTGGGGCGCATCACGTAGCTGTTATGTAACACAGAGAAGCTACAAAGCCTCAAGATGCCCTAGAGCCGGATATTCTATTAAGATGCCTCCTGTTTCTGGATAATCTTAGATACTCTGGCCTGGCTAATTTTGAAGACCTTAGCAAGCGCCCTCTGGCTCATGCCGGGGTTTGCCTCGTGGTATTTTATAAGGTTTTGATCCCGTTCCTTTATCCGCTCTAAGTATTCTTTGTAAGCCATGATAACCATATTATAGCACCTGATTACCCCATTGTCAATACCTTTTTAGACCGATTTTCAGGAAATAAAAAAACTCGCCCTATCCCTCTGGTTGACCAAAGAGACAGGGCATTAACTTAAAGCCTGTTATTACGCATTACAGCGTGTCTCACAATGATTAGACAACAATGCCGAAGTTAGCCAGGACAGCAGCGATTGTGGCAGATAAAACTATTCCTATAAGGACTCCCCAGATAAGGCGGCGATTCGATCTGGTGTCGCTCTTAGTGGCCGCACAATCTACTTCAAGGTTACCAACACGCCCATTCTGCCTGATTAGATGGTTTTTTACCTCGCTTAATTCAATGCGGATATAGGTCATATTGGTGTCGAGCAGTTCTTTAATTTCGTTAAATTCTTTTGATGGGGGCATATCTTTCACCCTTATTTCTTAATCACGCAGTTTTCATCGACTACCTGTTGAGCCTCAATTAAGAGGAGCTCTAAAATTGTGGGTAGCAGGTGTCTTTTCTTCTGCTCAATCAGAATGTCAGCCACCTCAGTTAGGCTGCGGATAGTTTTAAGCTGTTCCGGCAACCAGTCTTTCATTGTGGCTTCGCTATCCGCCCGCCGATCCAGATACCCACTATTATCAGGATGGCGTCAATGAAGGTCTTGAAGGCTAGGTTTGCCATATCTTCGGTAAAGAAATTAGGCACTATGCCGGTAATAATCCATAAGAAGCAGGCGGCAAAGGCAATAACCAGGGCTGGCCGAATGAGTCCCTTTATAAATTCCAACCAATTGTTCATTTATCACCTCCTATCGGCGCTAAGGGAGTCCCGTCAGCACGGGCAAATCCCCTCTTTCTCATTGCTTGATATTCCTTCCCCGTAATCCACCTTCTTACTAAAGCTCTTTTGGCTAACTGCGCCCCCCAAGCATAAATAGGATTGTATCTAGCAGCTAGTTCGTAAGCCCCCATCTTGGAGTAATAGGCTTCGGGTGTGAGTCTTGTCCTTGGATAGCGGAACTTATAAGTATCAAATGAGGGGAACGAATACCCACCGGCACTCATATCGGATACGTATTGAGGATTTAAGAAAGGGTTATCTTCGGCTTTGGCGTATCTCATATCTCCTCCATAAGCCCGTCTAATTCAGCCTGCTTAAAGGCGCTGGGAAGTGGGACTGTCCCACCAGTCAGGCTCACTCCGACAGATAGATAGGCTATGTCGACAGCTTCGGTGCAGACAAGGGCGGAGTTGTGCTTCCAGGATATGTCGCTTGCCTTTATCGGGTGTATCCCCTCACCCTTACAAAAGTTCTTAAATATCGTCCAGAGACCTTGAATGATAATTGATAAAATCAAGGGATAGTCATATTTAGACCTACCCCATTTAGTGAGAGCATAGGGGGCAGCATAACGAAGTTCCGAGGGACAATTAACACGGTAAAATTTTACATCTTGCCCGTCATAGAACGAAAGTCTCCCAATGGCTATTCCCTTACCGATGGACTCCAGTATCAGGTAGTCATTACCCACTCTCTCCCACACTAAGAAATAATGAAAGCGGTCTGTATAGGGCTGTGTTAGTTTGGAGTTGAGTTTGGGCAAAAGCCCCATGCCCTTGACTCCGCCTATATCCCCGGGTTCCAGTTTCATCTCGGGTGTTCCCTCCCCTCTAAAGCATCCTTAACGTAATATACCGGGTCTCTTAGAACATCTACCTCATGCACATACACAACTTTAATCCCCATACTCTCTAGTTGCGCTCTCTGCATCTCACCCCTGGCTTGCTGATTGGCAGTTCTATAATGGTAATAGACCGATTGAACATTGATTGCAAGCCTTAGCTCAGGGAAGTAAAAGTCCAAGACAGCTCCACCTTTCTCAGGTCTGCCCCCCATCTGCGGGCTTTGATACTCGTATTTCCCCTTCATCCCCAGCTTAAGAAGCGCCCAGTTCACGTAATACTCCGGCTTGCTTCCGGGCCAGGACTCAGGGATTTCTAATTCTTCCATTAAGGCGCCACCAGGACTAGATTATATTCCCCATTCCACTCTGAGCCGGTATCCTCTGCGCCTCCGGCGTTTGAGACCTTGACAAAGTCCGTGAACTTGCCCCCGGCATCGTTCTTAAAAGTGAACTCCTGAAGCTTCTTAGCCGCTACAATTTCCTTAACCTTTGCTATGAGCTGGGACTTTGAATTGCCTTTATACTTTGCGGAACAGTCCAGGGTAACTGCCCACCCCCACTTCGTATCAAGGAGTTTAAGATACCTTAATCTAACTACCTGAATATCTGGGGTGAGAGTAGTAGTAGTCCCCCTTGCTAAATCATATCTAAACTGTATATCCCTGAAAACCAACCCCTCATTCTTGTCCTTCGGGAGTTTGAATGTGAACTCTCCGTTTTCCTCAATGACTCCCAGAGTTGTCCAGCCAGTGTCAATATCGGTCTCCTCGTGGTCTATCCTGTACTTAATTGTCACGGTCTCGGTAGAGGTCATCCCCTTGCACTCTAAAGTTACGTCTAATCCTAGCTTATCCCCTGCCCAGTTAGCGTCAAAGTTAGGTGAGATATGAACTGAGCTTGCAGCAAAGGGATAACTTGGAATCCTTAGTGGGTTTCTTAGATTCCTTTCAATGGGGATATGATAAACCTTGCAGTTTGCCCCAAAGAATAAGCGGTACTCATCATAGGCGGGGCTTAACAGGGCGCACTTAATCGCCTTTCCTGCGGTAGCTGAGAGCCATTTACATTGCCAGCCCAAAGTATCGTAGGCCATTATGGAGGAATAAACCGTCCCCGAACCATAGGTAGAGTCCACAAGAGCGAATAGTTCGTTCGGTCCATCATATAGCCCCGTAATTTCACCTTGATATTCGGCGGGTAGGCCATCATCATTATTCAACCCGATTGAGGAAATAGAGGCCGAGCCCCCTGCTACATACTTGATAACGTCAAGCCCGCAGGGGACATACCTCGCCCCCCTCCAGTGGACAGGGTGCTTGCCCCCCATAGGGTGAGAGGGGAGCTTTAGGTCAGTTCTTAAAAGTTGTTCGCCTTCGGTATCATAGGCGAAGTCACCAACATCTGTGCCGATATAGGGTATTAAATTCCCGTAGGTATCCCGATAGGTTGAAAGCGAGTTTACGACATTAAACTGGTCGGGGATTGTGCATTTATACACCCACTCTATTCCTGCTTTTGAGGTGTAGAACTTCCCATCAGAGTCAATCATATACATTGTATTACCGAGGCTAGTGAAATATTTACCTTTATCTTCCATATCTAGCCAATCAGTAAATCCTGCAATTGAAATTTCTACTTTGTCAATGTATACACTGGTTGCGTGGGTGTTCTTAAATTCAATTTCCAAGGCAGTTGCGGCAGCGTTCATTACATGAACACAGGTTGCCTTCCCAAAGACATTCAGGACAACACTCGTTCCCCCAACGCCATCTTTAATTCTCAGGTAATTTTCGCTAACATCATTGGTTCCTTTACAATATGCTGTAACTGTTACGGTTTTGCCTCTGAGTACATTTGAGAAAGGGAGCTTTTGTCGCATATACCCATTTGCTCCATCTGAAGTCAGTTTGACAGAAAACAGTCCCTCTTGTATGTAGGTAGTATCGGTGTTTTGTGACACAGATGCTCCTGTGTCTAACTCAAACCCCCATCCAGTAGGATACCCCCCAGACCATTCATCAAACTTGTGGTTGTCAATAAATCTGTTTAATTCAAGAGAAGGAAGCCCTTTCTGCCTTATATTCGCATTATCATCAAAGGCAATAAGAGCAGCATTATCATAGACCATTGCATCGGTAGGCGCGGCGGGCAGTAAATACTCACTGGTGGTAAAAACATCGGTAGTATTATTAAATGCTTGGAGGAATCTATCAAAGGAGGCGTAAATAACCCCGTCTAATTCAAAGATGATTTCCGCGTTCTCTGTCCCTGCGGGAGTTGCTGGGATAAGTGCGAAAGCTCGGCAACCCCAAGGGTCTGGGTTCAAAACCGCTATTACTCCCCCACTGATTGTTCCAGCCGCCGCCATTGTTGCAGTTTGTAGTTGGATACAGCCATCATCACCAGCGGTTGTGGTAAATTCAGCTACCGCCTCTGCCCAATCGCCGCCAGCTTCACCGGCAGCATCGCCAACGGTATCATCATCATTAACAAAAGAAAAAGCGACTGCAAGTCTCTTGATGCCAGTCGTAGTCACAGAAGGGATTTCTATCGTGTCATCTGTTCCAGTGGCAAAACTTCCCCCCTCAGTAAAACTCGTTAAGTTCACATTTCTAAAAGCATAAATTCTACCTGTGCAACAATCGGTAGAATTTGTCGTTACGGTAAGAGTCCCTGTCTCTGCCCCTGTTGCAAACTTATAATATAGCCACTGTTTACCCGTACTGGTAGCATCGGCGGAAAATAAAGCAGTCCAACCCGTAGGAGTAGTGGGTGTATCTGTGAGGTTCCTAACCGTGACCTGTAAAATCATCAAGTCACTAGCAATCATACTAGCAGGATAGGCAGGCGTAACATCCCCCGCTACTCCCGAACCCGCACCTGCGGAAACATACGTTACCTGTTCGGGGGGGACGGTTCCTGGCCCACCACAATCTGTAGCCAAGACTGGTAAGGTAATATGCTTCTTAAATCCCAGATTACAGGTAGACCAGTAGCATCTATCCTGGTGAGTGGCTTCGTCCATCTCCTCAATTAGAATTCCCCCGCGCTGGTCGGATTGAACCCAGTTAGAGGCAACAAGGTCATCGGTTAAGCTGGATTCCCCAATGATAACCCTCCCAGGCATTACCGAAACTAAAGAAGGTCTAACCTTACCGAGAATTGGGAACCTTACCCCGCCAAGATAGATTTCTTTTTCTGATTCTACTGTTGCGCTCATCTTGCCACCCACTCGGTATGATTTTCTAAGGATGTGCGTGCCGATAGTTTCTTAGCCTCGGACATTCCAGTGAAGTATTTGACCCTGTTAATTTCCTTGGGGTCAGAGGAGAGTAAATCAGATACCGCCCTTGCTATGATATAATCGGGGTCAACCTCCGCCTCTGAAGTGTCGGCGCTTAACTCGGAGAGGAGTTTATAACCGGATAACCTTAATCTCTTATTATTGCCTATCTCGCTAATAGCCGCTGCATTAAGTTTCAACTGTGGTGAAGTCCCCTGAACTATGCCCCAGGATTCGGGGTCAAGGTCTTTGTATATTCTACTTTTCGCCAGAACAGCATGGACATCATTCAAGTAAATAGTGCAAGCCCCAAAATCCACGGAGGTATATTGCTTTATGCCGATGCTTACAATAGCCGTATCTAAATAGGGATTGGAGAGGGCTATAGAGTGTTTATACCAGATGTTCGCAGACATAGCGGGAACGGTCATAGTGTCAAGAGCCGATGCACAGGCAAGCGAATCATCTAGCACAAATGAAGCATAACCCGAAGGTAAGGCTATAGAACTATACATCCAAAATTCTATTCTGTCGCAATCTGAAACATCTACCGAGTTTATATTTTTATACGCAAGGAGTGCTCCCGCAGCGGCACCAGCGGCCACAACTAATTTGCTACTAGAACTCCCTATCTTTTTGAATGAAGTATCAGCCGTAGAAGTAACACTTGCGCCCGCCGTCCATGCCGCCGAGCTGTCATCTAGTAAATGGTCAACCTTTATAGAAGAGGAATATCCAACTGTATGTAATGCCACAAAATCAGTTGGTATAGTATATTCGTATTCATTTATTAGTGTGCCCAAGGTGCTATCATCCACCTTAGAAGCAAAGACCTCATCCGAAGCACCTATGATTGCCAGATTGATGGCGTTGTTCAGGCGGGTGACCGTGAAGGTCTTGTGGAGCTCATACCCATCACCATCTGCGGTAGCGCCAGAAAAGGCCGGAGAGACTGTCAGTTTGTGACTCTGGGGGTTGTAGTCAACAACTCTGGATTTCTCACCTATATTCCCAGCCGTACCGCTCACCATCATAATTTCTTGCCCCTTGTAGTCGTCAACCCCTCCTCTTAATCCCTGCGTGTCTATGACGGTAGTGGTCGAACCGGCAGCTGAGCAGGTGCCCACGATAGTGGTCCCGCAGATATCGCCTATGATTTGTCTTATTTCTTTTCTTGTTTTCGCAGCGTGTGGCATTGTCATTATCCACTCTCCTTAATTACCAAATCACCCGCTAGGGTACTTCTTCTTACCCCGGCCTTAGACATTTCCACCTCTATCTTGAGGTCATCCACGTCTGTAAAACCACCAGACTGGATTGTGTAATATAGTTTCCCTGTTACTGCATCCTCCATACTACAAGCAATATCAGCAATCAGAGCGTCTGGGTATCTTGCCCGCCAAGCCTTAAATTTATAAGTGTAGTCGCCCATATTATCAGGAACCGAGCCATCAGATTCTCTCAAATAAATTGTTTTGGTGTAACCCTCATCATTCTGTGGAATTTCCATATCAGCCATTATCTTTGTCCTCCATCTTTAGGGTTGTCTCATCAGGGGGGAAATAAAGGGTAACACTTTGTTTGGGGAAGTAAAACTTTGTTTCCTTTGAAGAGAAGAAAAATGTTAGTGCCTTGCCAACTAAAGTCTTTATTGAAGCCCAAATAGAAACCGAAATACTTAGCCCTGCTGATACCGCCCTGTTATACGCTACAGACCTTGCTACAGTAACCGATGCGCTAAGATTAGAAGCCGTAGCTCTTGCGTAAGTCAAAGCCCTTGAAATTGTAGTGCTTACTGCTAGGGCTGCACTGGTTACCCTGTTGTAAGCTACCTGTTTTGCAACGCTGACGGCCACAGATAAAGCAGTTTGGGAGGCTCTAGTGTAGGTAACTGCCCTTGATATACTTACCGAGGCTGTGAGAGCTGTCGCAGTAGTGATTAAATAATGGGTTACTCCGCTATATATGGCTGATATGGTTGTCGCAACAGACAATGCCGTGGAGGTTGCCCGCTTAAAGGCAACGGATTTACTAATTGTGGTAGATACGGACAGGGCGGTAGAAGTTGTTATAGTCCTTCCCCATCCTTTTAGAATACTGGTTGCTACGGATAAGGCGGTAGCCGTAGAGATTGTCCTACCCCAAGACCTAGCTATCGTAGTGGAGATTGCTAGGGCGGTAGATGAGGCTCTATGATAGGCAACGGCTCTAGCGAGACTAACTGCTGCGGTAAGGCCAGGGGTTAATGCCCTATGATAGGCTACATCCCTGTCTATGGAAACAGAGGCGGTTAAGCCTACGGATAAATTGATTGGGTAATCTTCCCCTCCCCCACTCTCTGTTCCTGTGCCGTAGAGGGCTTGTTTGAAATTTGCTAGAAAGCTAAAAGTTACTGTATCAGTAGGGTCAATGTAATCCCCAGGCTTATACCAAATACCTGACCCGCCACTATTATTTCCTTCTACTTTTGTCTCACCACTACCACTTTTAACGTGCAGCCCGATATAATGGTCTGTAAGAATATTGATGTGTAATCCTGTAATTGGTGAGTTTTCCCCAGCTTCTAGTTGTCCAATACTCTCGCTATCGTAACAGGTAAGGTCGTCCCCACTGGCAGAAAAAGTGCCTACATAGACATCAGTTCCTGCTCCTACAGCGTGCATCCAAATTAGGACAGTATCAATCTCCCCATCTGCAAGAGCAGGGTTTGCCGCCTCTACAGTAGTGTAAGCTAGAATATCAATCGCAGTATTAAAATCATCTGGAATAGTCCCTACATCAATTGTCCCCTTCTCCCCTATATCAAGGGGTGGGGGAATGATTGAAGTCTTGCCTATCCAGAAGTCGGCTTGTCTTGAGAGAATATTAGCTACCTTGGTCTGATTGGCTAAACTGTCTTTCGGGTCGCCCTTTACAAATATGTCACGGATAGAGCCTTTTACTTTGGGGACTTTCTTCCACTCGTCTATGAACTTCTTACCCGTGTCCCACATTTCTTGGTGGAAGGTATAGAAGTAATTTAAGGTGCGTTCTATCTGCTCTTTGATGTAGTTATCTGTAGCCCCTGCATCTGGTAACCATATCTTGTGAGAGTGAAACGGGTTGTTCTGCCAGATATGGGTTAAGGATTCAAGCCAAGCATCATAGTCCTTCTGGTTAAGAGGCATACCTTCAGCGTCAACTAGGCCAGGATAACCAGCTATATACTTCGGGTCTTTAGGGTCGGGTACATAGACGTAGTGCCTCTCATAATAAGGGTCTGTCTCATTAAGAAAGCAGTCAATCCGAAGTTTGGTTACATCTTTGACTATTCCACAGCCAGAAGATTCTATCTTAGCATAGGGCATCAGTCACCTCTAGCTTAGAGTAAATACGCCCGAGGCGTGAGCCGCAATTGTGAGTGTGTTCCCATTTGTAGCCGTCACATCGGCGGGAGTTGAGTCTAGCAGACAGTAACAAAGCACGTTTCCGCCCACTTCATAGATAGCCGCGAACCTTGCTACTATTGAGCCTCCGTTTGCCGTCCAGACGGGGTCGGTATCAATATCTACCGTG
>Ga0315547_1001006_pt1 | contig 23980 bp, 23 predicted proteins | sample SalMarSW160240MG_2_FD_202542 | JGI IMG/M metagenome (GOLD analysis project Ga0315547, IMG submission 202542) | Salt marsh sediment microbial communities from the Plum Island Ecosystem LTER, Massachusetts, United States - Salt Marsh Sediment SW1601-240 ...
AGCGAGCCAAAGTACCCCCATAGCGTGCTGCCATCTGAAGCATATAGTTTGTATGCCTCATATGCAGTAAACGCCACGGAGCCTCCCGTGATAGATATCCCATCTGCATCCAGCTTCACTTTCCCCCCGCCAGCCGTCAGCTTCCCGGTCGCTGCCGCAATTACAACCTGATCGGTTCCTGCGTTCTGCCCCGCTATCTCATCAGCAGTAATCCGGAAGCCTGTAGCGTCGCCATCCCAGGTGCCGGCATACATTCGAATCTCGCCTGCGGTCAGTACACCCATGTCTGCGTAGATTGCAGACAACGTTGCGCCTGTGATCTCCGTTGCTGTGATCGTACCGGTGTTGATCCAATCTCCGCTGATATACGTTGCGCCGCCGACTACATTGATACTAGCTTTCACAGCGCCGTTCTGTGCCACTGCGACCAGCGTGTGAGTTCCGCCAATGTCATCGGGGTCGGCTGTAAGCTGAAGGGTCGTCGTGCCATTGTAGTAGATGTACGTCCTGGCTGCCATATTGCCAGTGTTGCCGTTGACGATGGTGATGTCCGTGCCGTCCCCGATGAACAGATGGACGTTAGTCCATGTGATAGTGTTCAGGTCTGTGGGCGTCCACGTACCGGTCACGCCCAGTACCCTGTGGGCGTTTGCAGCAGAGGCATCGGCTAGTGCCTGAGTAGCATCTCCTTGTGCAGCATTAGCCGCTGTATCATCAGTCCACACAGCATCGTTGTTAAGAGTGCTCGTATCTATGTCGCCAGGATTACCAATCACAATTGTACCACTGATGTTCGCATTGATTGCCGTCAGCAGGCCGGTAGCAGCGTCGATAGTCACCTGTGCGTCACCAGCAGCATCTCTACCGACGATCTGGTCAGCATCTATCTCAAATCGCGCGCCTGTTGTGGAAGAGGCTATCTTTACTCGACCATCCAAGATGTATAAGCCAGGTGCGTCAAGTGATCCCATGTCTGTCAGAGGCTTGGACAGAGCGTACATCGCCGCGACTTCTGCCGCTGTCAGCACTCGGTCGAAGACGGCGTACTCGGAGAAGGCAAAGCCAGCCACGCCCCCGCCAGTATTAGTAGTTCCTACATTCCAGGCAGTCAACGCAGCACTGTCTAGCGCCGTGGTACTTTCATTTTGGTGAACTCCGTTGACGTACAGATTGTATTCGTCACTGGCGTAGTCTAGTGTGCAAATAATTTGCAACCAGTCACCGGCACTAAATGTCTGGGCACCAGCCCATATAACCGTTGATGCCACGCCGTCGTTTAGATTCAGGTAAAACAGTTGATTGGCTTCGTGGTACAATATAGACAATGCCGTGGTTCCTGCTCCTATCAGGTCGAATACCCTAGAGTATCCAGAGGGCCATGTTGCATCATAGTCATAGGGCATCTGTACCCACGTCACAAATGATACCGTGTCATTCCCACTCACCAGCCCCACACAAGCCTCCAGGTTGACCTCAGTCCTCGTTCTCGTGCTCGTGCTGTTGTGTGCGACGCCAGTCCAGGCGTAGCCTGTGCCCAGCGTGCCATCGATGTAGGACGTGGCACAGCCTGTTGCCTCGAACTGGATACCATCCGCGAATATCTCTGCCTCGGTGGTAGCTGTAATGCCAGCAAAGGTCACATAAACCCGAGCAAAGGCAGCGGTTGCGGGACTCGTGGCTACTTTGATGTATCGCTTCCAGTCGTGAATACCCGTTGTGAACACAATGGAGGCAGACGAGATATTGCCGTGCGCCGCTGTGAACCAATTGATTTGTAGCCTACCAGTACCGGTAGCTATCGTCTTTTTGATCCATGCCGACGCGGTATACGCTGTGTCTGCAGCGACGGCGATTTCATCGCACCCGATATTCTCGGCTGCTCCCTCAGCAGCAAGTTCATAGAGCCGCATCGAAGCACTTCCGAACCGGCTGTACGTTGTGGATCGTTCCACCGTATCAATACCAACTGGCGCTGCCCAACCGTCTGTGATGTTGACCTCGAATGACGGATTGACCACTAGATTGGTGCCAGCAGGCTCTACCGCCAGCCCCTTCGTGCCAGCCCACCTGCCTGCTGGTTGCCGGAATGCGCCAGAGAGTGTTGCCATCTGTTTGCGAAGGCTTGTCCAACTCGTAGGCGTGATCTCGCACCCAGGGCCAAGGAGCAGCAGACCGTCAGCCGCGCTGAAAAAGGCATCCCCAAACTGGTCGATGATAACCGCGCCAGAGGCGCTCAGCGTGATCTTTGGCGTGGTGTCGTTTCGGAGCTGTACCGCTCCAGCTGTGATGAGTACATTACTCTGGCCCGCGCCGGTCTGCCCTACCAGGATATTGCCGCTGGTATCCCACTGACCGATGACCGTAGCCAAGCCATCAAAGATCTGAATACCATTTGTGCTATCAATTGTGAGGTGCGGCTGGCCGGCTGCGTACTCACCCAAAGCGACGCCCCACGTGGCCGCACCATAGCCATAGATACCGTTGAGTTGCCCGATAGCCCAATGTTCTGACCAATCGTTGTACGTCGCGCTGTCACGCACATTGCCGACAATCGTAGGCCCATACTCAATGCCGGCCTTGACACCGTGGACGGAGTAGAGATCAATGAACCCTTCGCCCACCGCGCCGGTATTGAACACTGCGTCGCCGGCATACCAGGCATTGCGTCCTGACCCATCGAGGTTCCGCGTGACTGCATAGGTATAAGGTCCCCCGCCACCAGGCGCGCCGTCGATGGACATGAACTCGACTTTGCCGTCGGCCTCCAGATAGACCCGATCACCATTGGCCATTTCATTGTGCTTGACTGTGATCGTAGTGTCACCAGCGCCATCCCCGAGATCTGACGTCAGAACCGTGGTCGGCCCGACCAGGATGCGCCCCCCAATCGTGGCGATGGTGTCCTGTGCGACTAACGTCTCCACCCACAACTCGGCGGCGTGCAGCGTGAGATACTTCTTCGCCAGCGCCCCCAGGTTGATGTCATAGTTGGTCCCTGGCAATACATCGTTGCCAGTTGGATCGAGTGTCAGATCGCCAGCGGGTGCCAGAGTGACATTGCCAGCAGTGCTCGTGATTGACTGGGGGCCGACAAATACCAGGTCTCCATCGATTCGGCCCTCTTGTGCTGTTGGCGCCGCGCCAATGCCGAGGCCCTGGATCTGGAGCCTGCCGTTGGCGTCCGTCGCGAGGATAGCAGCGGCGGCTCCAGGATTACTACTTGTGGTGACTGCGTGGGCATGGTTGCTGCGAGCAAATGAGACTGCGTCGCCCTCAGCGTTAGCGCTGGCCACGCTCATATTCACAGTCGGTGCTGCCGCTACAATGGCGTGTTGGTGGTCGCTACGTGCAAACGAGTGCGCGGCCCCTTCGCTTGCTGCATCATCAGGCTCAATTGTCCCTGCCACTGCGGTGTCGAGCGGATCGGCTCCATCTGCAGGATCGTGACGATCCTTGTGATCCTCGTTGTGATGATCGTTCGCACTTACATTCGTCAATGCCGTGTCGTGACTGATTTGCCCGCCGTCTCCAGCATCGCCGGTATGGTCGTGGTCATGCAACTTATGCACATGATTAGAGCGTGCAAACGAAGTGGCGTTTCCCTCCGCATTAGCAGTACTAGTATCAACTGGGGTAGCAGTTACAATCGCGTGTTGGTGGTCGCTCCGCGCGAATGACGCGGCCTCGCCCTCATCGGCAGCATCATCTGGTTCTATTGTACCCGCTGCCGCCGCCACAATTGCGTGTTGGTGATCGCTCCGCGCGGGGTTTGTGCCTGTGCCGGCATCAGCGGCATCGTCCGGCTCGATGGTGCCGATCGTTGGAGTGCCCCAGTCCACGGCCAGCGTGTAGTTATTCCCTGGTCCTCCGTCGGTCTGGGCCAATCCGCCGCCAGCAGCAATTACCCGCTCATTTTCCAGCCCGTCGTGTGCGCTCAACACCAGGTACTGAGCATCCGCAGGAGCCCCGTCTCCGCCAGCAGCCCCGCCGCCACCAGACTCTCCGCCGATGTTCAGCGTGCCATCCGCCTGCAGATAAATCTCCGCCTGCAGCGTTCGGGCGTCATCGTAGAATTTGAGGCCCTTCACGCCCGTTCCGACTACCCGCAGCCCGAGATCGTCGTATTCGATCGGCATTACGGAGCCACCCTCTGCCAAGTCGCCCCAAACTCAGGGCTATAGTTACCCACGTGTATAATGTCGATTGCTCGTTTCGTCCAAACCTGCAGCACCACATAATCTGTAGCCACCAAGCTGTAGTCTGTGGCAATCCCCAGCCCCATATCGGCATTGGCCCAGCCCTGTCCCTCCAAATGTTGCTGAATCACAGTCCCACCGTTGAGCAGCAACTGCAGCCCGATTTCGTCATCGTTCCAGACGTTGGTCCCGAATCTGACATTGGCGAAAATGTGATAGATTCCATCTCCGCCAGCGGGCACCGTGAGACGGTCTGTGTTTGCCAGCGTCGAGTGCATCGCGTCTGTGTCCCAGCGCTCCGTGTTGAATGTCACCGTGACCCAGGCTAGGGTCCCAGGCGTGCTATCCGCATCGTTGTAGACCCTGACTGCCGGCTGGATCTGCCACGCCAGCCCCGTGGCCTCGCCAGCGTCAGGCACCAACTTGGAGCCAGCTGCCCCGATCGCCAGCCGCGCCAGCGCCTGGTTACCCGTGGCTGCCGGAATATCTCCCTTTGTGGTCACGATCGCCACGCCGGTCGCCTCAAAGTCTGCTTTAGCTGTATTATAGTTAGCCAGCGTGATTGTGTCGGCAGCCGCCTTGACTGGCATCGGTGCGTACGCCATAGTTCCTCCTCAGTAGATCAGAATGTGTCCGCTGTTGAGCGCGCTCGTATCCAACCTGAACGGCGTGCCGCCTACGTCGAATCCTGGCATCAAGCCGATCGTCAACCGGTGCTCCAACTGCGAGATGCTCTCCCGCAGGCTCGCGACGTATCCTGCCTCTGTGCTCAAACCCGTCTGTTGCTCCGTGATCACGACCCGCTGGCACAGCTCCAGATCTCGACAGGCCGCCATGAATGTCGAGTTGACGTTGCCCGTGATGCTGATTCCGCCGATCACCGGCCGGGGATCCTTGTAGCGTGATATCAGATAGTCAGCCAGCGCCTGAGCATCTGCGACGTTGCTCATTAGGATCGCGTTGATCCGCAGTTTGCGCCGCTGGTATGCTGCGATGCTAGCCGCGTCCTGCGCTACGACCGTGACCTTTTCGCGCGTCCGGATCCCGTATCCGCGCACCTGTAGCGATTGGAGAAACGCTGGGATCGCGCCTACGTTTGCCAGCCCGATTTCTGCGTAATCCCCGTAGAATGTGGCAGTGGGATTGATGCTCCCGTTGAGGTTGGTTCCCTCGCCCTCCGGGTCGCTGGTGCAGTCAAAGTCCGTCCCCGCAACGGGGAGGATGCAATCCCGACCGCCAACCTTAATCTTCGTATTTGAACTGTCCCGGAACTTGACGATCAGCGTCAGAGAGCCGCCCTCTGGCACGACTGGCACATCATCCTGGCTGATCCGGCCCAGTATCTCGATGCTCGTGCCCACCGTCCGTGGGTGGCAGGTCACCTCAACGTAGTTGTAGACGCTCGAACTCGCCAGACTATAACTGAGCGTGTGCATCGTGTTGTCCAGCGTCAGCTCGGTCGTGTCATCGAGCGGCATCTGATGTCTGTTGAGATAGGTCGGCGTCCCATCGTGCGAGATGAAAAAATGTCCCCAATCACCCGTGCAGGCATCCGCCAGCTTCCCGCTCGCCTTGATGTCCTCCACGATCTCGCCGGCGGTCTCGTATGACCATTGGTCCGCGCTGACCGGAAACAGATTGAGCCCCACCTGGTAATCGGTTGCTGGCGCCGTGTAGACCGCATCCACCACGTCCTCGATCACGTCATCGGCATAGACGTCCGTCCCCATTGCGATCTCGCCCTCGTAGCTATCCATCAGTGCCATTGCATCTACGCAGTCGATCGTCACACGGCGCGTCTCATACTGGCCGGAATCGGGCGTGATCTTGTCGACGAATCCGCGGAACCGCGTCACTGTGATACCGCCATACGTTACGTCGAATCGTACCTCGCGGCGCGGGAGCAGATCCGCGTCCAGCTCCGGACTGTACTGCCGGCTTAGATTGAGCAGGTCGAATGTTGCGCGCCCCACCCCGGGCATCCTGGCCATAAGGCCTGAGAATCCGCGCGTGATAGTTGTATGCGTCCAATCCGCGGAGACATCCTCGCCTGCATCCAGAAAGTCGCCGTCGCCGTCCCAATCTATGAATAGCTCATACAGCGCACTCTCTGCCATTCCCCTCCGTTTTCACGTTTCAACGTTCTAACGTTCCAACGTTCCAACGTTCGCACGCTCCTATCTCAATGCCGTCTGCGGCATCATACCGCGATCGCGCAATGCCCGAATCACAGCGTCCGCCGTGGCTTGTGGGTCGCTTGCCCCGTTGATGTAGATATCCCCCGACCACGTGCCGCCAGCCGCACCGCCCGTGACTGACATCGACAATCCAGCATCGAATCCATTGAGCAGACTAGTTACGCGCGCCACCTGGTCGCCGATCCCAGTCAATCCAATTTCCAGCGGCGTCGGGGATCCAGGCACCAGCCATGGTGGCAGCTCCAGGTTACGTATTGTCTCCCCCAAATTCTTGAACCAACCCGTGACACCCTCGATCCCAGCCTTCATCCGCTCCAGTATCTCCAGGATGGGATAGAACAAATGCTCTATCAGGAATTCCAAGGCCGGCTTGACGATCTTCTCGAGCACTGCCGCCAGCCCCTTCAGCGCCAATCCCAATCCCTCGGCGATGATCACAGCCAGGGCCCCAATGATCGGCAGGATGATCTCCAGTACCGCGATGAAGTTTGGCAGCGTGGCCTCAACGTAGGTCACGAACAGATCCATCAGCACAAGCAGCACGTCGATCAGCGGCGGCAGCACGGCCTCGATGATCTGCAAAAACACGGGCATCAGCTCGGCCATGAGCATCTCGATCAACGGCATGATCGCAACCAATAGCCTGCCAAATATCTGCGCCAGCCCCTCAATCAGTGGAACCAGCATCGGGACCAGGTTCGTCGCCAAATCGGCGAGTATCGGCGCCAGCATCGAGATCAGCGCCACCGCGATCGGCAGCACGGCTTCGAGCACCGCCTGAAGCACCGGCGCGAATGCCCCGATCAATTCAGCCGCCAGCGGAATCACCGCCTCAAGTATAGCCGACAGCGCTGGAAACAGCATCCCCAGGAGGGTCTGTGCCAGCGGCCCCACTATCTCCATTAGCGAGGCGAATGCAGGTACCAGCGTTTCAAGCGCGCCACCCAGCACATCCCCCAATATCGCCCCAAGCTGCCCCATCACCTCTGTCAGCATTGGGCCGTATGTGGTCATCAGATCCCCAAATACCCCAATGATCTCCGTGAATACGGGCAGCAGTGCTGTTCCCACGGTCGCCTTGAGGTTGGCCATGGTCGCTTCCATCTGCGCCATTTTCGTGGCCGCGTTGTCCGCGATGTCCGGCATATCAGCGGTGTTCTCGGCCAGCGCCTCCATCACGACCGACATCATCCCAGCCTGGACCTGTGCTTTGCTCAGCTCCTCCGCCTGAACCCCGAACGTCTCCGAGGCTCGATCTGTTGCCTGCGCCAGCGTCACCTGGATCCCCAGGTTGTCCAGGATGGGCCCGCTCAGCCGGCCCACCCCTTTGACGAGCGAATCCATCATGTAGGCCATATCCTGGCCCGTAGCCGCGGATACTTTGCCCAGATACCCCATCGCGCTGGGGAGTTCATCGGCGAACGTTTTCCCCACCAACTGCGCGGCGGAGTTGTAGCTCTCCATCAGGGCCTGATCGGTAGTCATGCCCAGGGAGCCGGTCCGCAGCGAGGCCAGCATGGCGTCCGCGTCCCCAGTGATGCCGGCGAAGGCGCTCTGTATCCCCTCGAGCGGCGCGGCCTGCGCGGCCAGTGTGCCCAAGGCGCCTGCTGCAGCTATACCACCGCCAACGATCGCAGCGGTTCCCAGTCCTGCGATCTTGGCGATCCCGCCCAGGGCGCCACTTACCCTGCCGCGCGCCTCGCCCAGATCACCATCCAGCTTGTCGAGCGTGGCCCGTATTGGAATTATTGCTCTACCGAGTTCAGTTTCCTTTGCCATATCTCGCTCGTTTCACAAGCGCCGCATGCTCCCGGCGCCGTGTGTTCAACTCTTCCCCTGTCAGCTTCTTGGTTTTCGCTGGTTGCAGTAGATGCTTCAGGCTGGGTAACCGCTTTTGCCGCTGCAGAGCCACGATGTGCCAGGCCAGCCGCACCGCCCGTTTCAGGTCCAGATCAGCACGCCAGGCTGCCGCGTCCAAGACCGCTAGCGTCTCCGCCGGCGTCATCAGCCAGAACTCTGTGACAGTCACGCCCGCCTTGAGTGCATTGGCCAGGAGCGTATCTATGCTCCAGTCTCGCTCCTGGCTGTCGCTGGGGGGCGCGTATCGGTCTCGCTGCTGTACGACAAGACACTTGATACTGCGGTGAACACGATTTTAGCTGCCGTTGCGAATCCGCATCCATCCATCACGTCGTACGCATCGGCCATCGTGTATGTCCGTCGCTGGACCCCAGCGTCACGCCTGCCGTATTCCAGACCGGCGCGCATCAGAGCGGCGATATCCGCCATCCCGATGTCTCCGCTGTTTGCGTCCTGTGCCAGGCGGATGATCGTCTTGCCTGTGGCCTTTTCCGCCTCGGCAATCGCCCTGTTCGTCAGCAGGACTGGCAACTCCTGTCCTTCGAACTCGATCATTCCCTCGCCACGAGCTCCACCCATTAGCTGCCTACCTCAGTCCACGTCCCGTCGATCGTCATTGAGATCGATATGGTCGCCTCGCCCTGGTCTGGGAGCGCCTCGCTGAGCGACGTGATCAACGCAGTGGCTGTTTCATCGCGTCCGCTGGCTTCGACGCGCTCGATCAGAATTAGATCGCCGTCGCGCTCAGCGTCTCGCAGCGCCAGATATGCAGCGTCGTCCACGATGTAGAGTGCATCCAGCGATACACTCGCCGAATAGCGCCCCGCTAAGACGCGCTTCGCTCTCTCGTCCTTATTGCTGACGTCGATCTCATCATTGCTCTCGTCAAATGTCACATCCCTCTGGCTGCCCACCAGCGTGTATACTGGCACCAGCACTGTCCCCGTGTTGGCGTAGAGCAACACATCCGTCCCGTTTATTGCCATTGCTAGTCCTCCTCCATCATCAATCTGATTGTCACGATCCTGCCGTATGCGTCTTGCTCATCGGCCACAATTGGCCCCGTGCATTCCGCCACGATCACACTGTATCCAGCCACGGGCAGTATCTGCCTATGGAGCAGCTCCCGCGCACGTTGCGCCAGCGCCTCCACCGTCACAGCGCTGCCATCCGCTGCAGTGTAGAACCGCAGATCTCGCCACGTTTCCCGCCCCAGCGTCGTCTTAGTATCCCACGGCGTGACCGCCACCTGGCCCGCGCTGATCCCGAACGGCATTGTGGCGTCCCCTGGCGGAGGATCCGTCGTGAAGAATGCAGCCCCCCCGCGATACGTCGCCAGCAGGTCGACCATCGTTGCATCTCCTGTCACCAGGTCATAGATTGCCTCAGTCAGCGCGCCCATCGCTCCCTATTTTCCCCCTGCAAGAAGCTTGACGATCTTCCCCGCGTTCCCATACACGGCCGGCCGTAGGAACGGTTTGGCGGGCATCCTACTCGTGCCCAGCTCCACAAATGCGGCGTAAAACGCCTTCGAGCTCTTGAACACCCCAACGTATCCTGTAATCTCCATCCCATGTGCCAGTACCTGATGCGTGATATCCGATTTCATCAACCCTGTCCGCACCGTCGCCCTGGCTTGTGCCTGGCCCTCCACAAATTGGCAGACATCCTCCATTCCACTCGCCGCCCACCCCGCCGCTTTCGCGATCACTGCATCCGGCTTCCATTCCGTGATTGGCACTCAAACCTCCGTACCCTTGCGCGCCCTGAGCCTTGCGCGCCCTGAGCCTGTCGAAGGGTCGAAGGGTCGCAGGCGTCCCTACGACCCCTCCTCCACTGTCGCCTCGTGCTGTGTCTCCATACAATCCACCTCATAGTGCACGCCAGCCAGGCTGGGCTCTCGGACCCCCATCACGTCCCACACATCGTCGCCCAGCTCCACCTGGTCTCCGCGCGCGATATCTGTGCCGGCTAATACATACAGCACGTGGCTGATCTCCCGCTGTTCCTGCATCCCGACCTCACGCTCGCGGCTCGATGCCGGCCTTATCCGCCCCTCTGCGGTCCCGTTGACCGCGTAACTCACCGACCAGCCACCCTGCCCGTCAGCCGTCCGGTCCCTGCGGTAGAACGTGAATGTGTTATTGAATTGGTGCTCGATTGCTGGACTCACCGGCTCCTCCCGCATCGCCCGCAGCAAAACGCACTATCCGCATTGAATTCACCGCACCACCCGCACACCCATCCGCGCCGCTCGTGTATAGCCCGTTTTAACGTTTTAACGTTCAAACGTTTCAACCTTCCAACGCCACGCGTTCCAACTTCCCCCGTTCCAGCGTTCCAACGTTTCAACGTTCCTACGGGTTTCACTGTGCCACATACCTATACCTGCTCAGCGTATCCTTCTCGCTCAGCAGCAGCGTCCGCGATGCACTGGCACCCAGTACCCCCTCGCCGATCCCGCCTCCGCCCTCCGCGCTGTACGTGATCGAGTGATCCCCCAGGCTCTCTGCCTGTATCCCTGGCACTGCGTCGACCTCCGCGGCCCGCAGGCCAGCTTGATACCGTCTGGATGCAGCCCTTGCACACACGCCAACCACGTCGTCTGGAATAGTCGCGTGCCCGTGCGTGTATGTCACCGTGACAATCTGAATTCCTGCCGGCCAATTCTGCCCCACCCGGTGCAAAACGCCCCACTGCCCGAGCTGGTAGTCCTCGTCGGATCCCTCGATCAGCAACGTGCCATCCTCTACGACCGATGCTACCGATGTCACAGGCAATTGCGGCAGAAATAGCATAGCCGAATGGCCGGAGCAATCGAGCGTCGTCTCATCGTCCTCCGTTTGCTCGATCTCCTGGTGCGTGTAATTCTGGATCGCAGCCGTAGCTTCCTCGATCGCAGACTCCACAGATGCAATTTTAGCCGCCCCCGTGATTTCGATCTGTAGAAATTGCTCTACGTCAGCCTGTGTGCAGAATCCCATCAGTCACTCTCCTCGCTTTCACGTTCTAACGTTTTAACGTTCCAACGTTCCCGCGTTCCAACGCCCCACGCCCCAACGTTCCTGCGTTTCACTCTTCCGCAGTTCCCTTATTCGCCGCCGGCTTCCTGCTCTTGTTCCGGCGCGGCTTCTTCTCCTTCGTCTCCACCAGCAGGCCCCGCGCCAGCGCCTCCGCACGCGTCATCTTCACATACACGCCGGGCTTCCCCGGCATAGGCACCCTGATGAGCGTGCCCTTGTCGAATTTTTGATCTCGTGGTGCAATCACAATCGCCATGGCTACCTCCGTTTTCTCTCCCGCCTACTCAAATTCTCATGGTACAATCTCTGCGCCTTCTCCACGTCGGCCGGCGCACAGCGTACGAATCGCCCCGGCGCAACCTCCAGCCTGATCAGGGTGCTGCCCGTCTTGCGCCGCCGCTTGCGGGTATCACCAGCCGCCCCCGCCAGGCGCTTCTCCTGCTGCACCCATTTCTTCTGGTCCACGCCCAGCCACGACCGAGGCAGCACGTACAGCCTGGGCTTCACAATGTGCTGTGCCCGCAAAAATGCCAGGCGCTGCTCTGCGTCCACGAATCTATCGATCTCCGCCTGCCAGGTCTGCATCAGCCTCAATCCATCTCCACTGCCGCGCACGAATAGCAACTCGGGCGCGCACAGCAGCAACCGCAAATCCAACGCGACCTTCTGCGTCCGTGCTCTCTCTGCCTTGCTCCCCACCTTCTCCGCGACCCCGCCATAGCGCCACAACGGAACCGCCGCATCCCAGCGCTCCAAAAAGTGGAATCCATATTCCAGTAGGTGCCACGGAATCTTCACGCCGGGCCCCACGAGTACCGCCCGATCGAATTCCTCGTCCGGAAAACCGGACGCAGCTACGATCGTCCGCATGCCAGCCTTTTTTGCACGCACGTGGATCCCCTTGTCGGCAGCCCTTATCACCATCAAGTCATTTGACACTATCGAGCCCCTTCACCAGCGTGCAATGGATTGAGCTGTGTGCCCGATTCAGCTTCGGGCCCTTGATGATCTTCCACTTTTTATGAGGGTAGAATGCGTAGGCTTTTCCAAAGGCAGTTGTCGGGTCGAAAATCTCAGGCGTGTGCACCGAGAATTGCCAATAGTGCGAGGGATCCGCGAACGAATTGTCGTGCCTCCAATACGGGAGCTTGATCACCACCTTGCCACCTGGCCGCAGAATCCTCCAGCATTCGTCCATCGATTGAAACAGCGTGATGTGCAGATGCTCTAACACAGCCCGCGCGGCTACCACGTCGAAACTCTCATCTTCCCACGGCCACGGGATCTCATTCAGGTCCCACACCACGTCGATCTCGTTGCGGTGCTTGACCTGGTCGTGGTTCACGGCGCCTTCGATTAGTTGATTGCCTGCCCCCAAATTCAGGATATCCATTTGCTCTCCAATGCCTCGATGTTCTCCCCACGTTCACGGTAGAAGCCAGCCATCCCAATGCCGTCAGTGTCCCTTATTACTATGTCCGGCTCGCGGCTCAGATATTCGGCCATGCCATTGATAGCATCGACGACAGGCTGCGAGCCCGCTGGTGTGAAATCGTGGAACAGAATCAGACCGCCTACACGCAGCCAGTTGAACCAAGGCACATCCAGAGCCACCCGCCGATGATCGCCGTCCACGAATATCATGCCCAGCTTCCGACCCTGATACAATGCCAGCTCTTCCCACGATACCGCCAAGCGCACATCCACCTGCCAGGAGGCCAGGTTGTGCCGCGCCGTCTCGATCTGGGCCTCGGCAGAATTGAGCGTGACGATGTGCGCAAGCGGCGCCGCCTGCGCCATGATCGATGCACTATAGCCCGCCAATGTTCCGATCTCCAATATAGCCGCGCCGAAGCGATTGTACTGGCTCGCCAACCAAAACAGTGCGGCTGCCTGGTAAGACAACATCATGCACGGGATATCGGCACTGCGCTGCATTGCCAGCTCGGCGCCCGGCGCCCGCGCCAAATAGGTCGCCAGAAGATCCGCTGGTGAAATTGCGTTAGATTGCGTGCGGTATTTCTTGCTCATTTACGGCCCCCACGCCTCAACGCACCCAGCACTACATCATAGCGATCTATCCACATTCGATGATGCGTCACGTCACCCGCTGTCTCCACTTCCGCTTCGAGTGTCTGGCCAGCATCTGGGTCAGATTCCAAATAGTCGGCCCAAGCAACATGTGACTGGCGGGCCTCTTCGATATATGCAATAGCCGTCTGCACATCTGGCTTGGTCGTCATTTCCGGCCCCCACGCCTGCCACCCTCCAATGCCGCCAGTGCATCCCAGGCTGCGGGGCCATCGATCCGTCCCGTGATCAGGCCCTTCCACCGCCTGGCCTTGCCTGGGTAATGCATCAGGCCCGCGGTCTTGATCCCCTTCGTATACTTCGGGAATGTGTTCCATTCATTTCCCAGTAGCAGCACCTTGAGCGGGTCCGTGTACATGGCCCGGATCAATGCCCCTTGATCGCGGCCAGCGTATCGCTCCCACTCCGCCAGCCAGCGTCCAAAAAATGCTTCCACCCGCTTATTCCGGGCAAATGCCCACACACCGCCGTTGTACTGCAGTGTGTGCAGCGTCCGGACCGCCCGTTTCAGGTCCATCAGCTCCTGCTTGTTATTGCGCCGCTCGAATGAGTGCATCGTGTCCATCAAGTGCGGATCTTTGCAGATCACGAACTCCCACCCGGCCTCGATCCACTGAAAATACTGGTAGATCGGCGCGACCACTACCGTGTCCGCGTCCAGATACAGCACTGATTTCCACTCTGCCGGCGCGAGTTGGTACGCCTTCAGCTTTGCCCTTCGCCCCCCAATATCGGAATCCGGCTGTTTGATCAGCACGTCCTCCGGCCCGATCTTGCGGTCGCTGCACAGCGCAATCGGAATGTCAGGCATGTGTTTTTTTGCGCTACTCATCATTTTCGAGCACACCGTCCGGGCTGGATCACCGAAGGCTACACAGTAGATCCCCCGCGTCGATCCCGTCTTATGACTCATCGGTTCTCCCGCTCCCACGTTGACTTGTTCTGCCGTTTCAACGTTCTTGCGTTCCAACGTTTCAGCGTTCCAACTTTCCAGCGCTATGCCCGCGTCCACACCCCCGCTCAGCAGCTCCTCAAACGCCCGCTCGTGATCTGCAACCCAGGCGTCCACCGAGTACCGCTCCGTAGCCGCCCGCAGCGCCTTGCGATCTACTCGGCCGCGCGCCTCCATCGCCTTCCCCACTGCCTTCTCCAATGATTCCTCGTCTCCGCAGGTATAGCGATGGATCCCCAGCGTCTGTGGCAATTCATCCAGCAGGCCCACCCCCTCCGGCACGACCACCGACACTCCACAGGCCAGCGCCTCGAGCGGCGGCATCGGGATCCCCTCCACGCGCGAGGTGCACACCAAGATATCCAGGCTCTGATAATACCCAGGCATCCGCGACCAACTGTACCGCGTCGTGGGCACTGGCCATCCACGGCCAGACGCCCGCCAGTCCACGCCCTTGCCCACCTTTGAATCGACCAGTGCCCGCGCTAGATCCTCGCCCTTTCGATGGTTGCGGTACGTGTAGCCCGAGAACCCTGCCACCAGCCGTTTCCCTGGCCGGCGCTTCGCGATCACAAACCGATCCCGCTCCAATGGAGCCGCTACCTGAGCCGTTGGCCCATCTTTGCTGAGCCGTTTGGCGTACAATGCACACGTCGCGATGCGTAGATCAACGTGTGCTGCAACTTCGTCGAATAGCTTAGCTTTGCCATTTCCAGGAGGCATCTCTTCCCGGTGTGTGAAATAGGCCGCCACTGGTACATCCGGCCACGTTTTGACTTTCTGAACCTCGAAATAGGCCGACAAATAGATCATGTCGGCGTCCGTCTTCGCATTGGCGCTGAGCGTCCACCCCAGCCGGTCGGCCAGGATCCGCGACATTCGCGGAATGATACGGTCGCTCGTATGATTGCGGCAAAGTATGTGGACGCGCATTAATCTACATTCCTGAAAGATGCAATCCTATCAAACCATTCTACGAAATCGGCGTAGTTCATACCGGCCTTAGCACGATTGCAGTTTCCACAGCATGGCAGGCAATTTTCATATGTATACCCTTGGTTATTGTCGGCTCGATCGATTCCATTGAAGACATAAACGCCGTTGCCTAGACCTTTCGTGCTCGCCCTCGCGATCTGATATGGTTTAACTCCGCAATAGAAACATGCTTTTCCCGTCAGTTCCCTGAACTGTTCTTGTGACAGATCGAAATTCAATCCTCGTTTCACCGCTTCGTGCTCATATTTGACATACAGCTTGTTGAAGGCTGCCTCTCCTTCTGGGAGGGTTATTGATTGTCTGTATTCGTCAAACGCCTTTCTCCAGCTGTGTTCCCCAACATCCATCGTACGTTCCAAGTGCCAGCATCCGCATGACTTAGTGTGTCCTCTTCGAAGGCTATTCCCCGCGGCCGTTGTTCGACCACCGCAATCGCATTGGCATATCCAACGCGCTGCCCCACTCTTGCCATTTGGGGCGCGTTCAATGACGGTTAATCTGCCATATCGATTCCCAGACTCATCAATGAACGCGCCCATATCGCTCTCATTCCTCCTATATCTGGGCAATTTGCCCAGATGCACTAGCTCCCGCTCTCCAGATCCACTTCAACAAATCCTGAGGGCCGAATTAAGCCAAACGCCCCCCGCATCTCCGCCAGGATTGCGATCATGTTCCGGATGAAGAAGTCCGAGTGGCTGTCGCTGATTCGCAGCGATGCCAGCTCGCGATCCCAGAACACGGCCTTTTTCCAGTCTCCCAGGACTCCACTGCCTTGATCTACGGTCTCGCTCTCGACGACCGGCAGCCCCCACAGGGACTTCACGCCCATCCGTGTTGGCCCGCCGAAGTAATAGCGGCCCGTGTCATCTGTCAGCAGATCGATTGTCTCCCAATCCTCCGGGTTGAGCAGCCAGGCGGTCGGTTTCACACGGCCGCTTGTTCTGGCTGTAGTGATAGCCTTGCGAGCCGTCACCAGGATATCCGTATTCCATGTCTGCGTCAGAATTCCCGATGTGTTCAGCACACCGGTAAAATTCGCGCCGATCCCTGTGCCGTTGATGATCTGATCTTCCCACTCCTCGTCCAGATCAGCCTGCAGCTCCTCATTGATAATGCCCTCGAGCTGCGCAGCGTCAGCCAACGCCCGACGTGTCGCCGGGATCCAGACTGCAATGGCCTTCACGGCGGCAGTCACTTGCTCGAACGTCATCGCGCCTTCTGGTTTCTCGCCACTGATCTCGCCAGTCGCGCCTGCGTAATCCGTGACGTTCGCCTCGGCTACCACGGTCGCCTCCGTGATCTTGGCCGTCTGGCGTACGAACTCCACCAGATCGCTGGTTGTGCGCCGGATTGATATCAAGCCCCGCAGCGTCAGCTCCTGTCGGCCCAGGGCCTCGTAGATCCCCGTGTAGTCCGTCTCGACGAATGCCCCAGCGCTGGTGTCGCTCGCGCCAGTCAGCAGGTCCTTGAACTGCACAGGCGGCGATTCCACCTTCAGCCCGTCCGGTACATAGCCGCTGGGCGCAATGCCCTTATACCATTCCTGGTATCCTGGGTCGCTCGTGAACTGCTCCCCCAGGCTCTTTCTTCGGCCCTTGACTACCACACGCTCCGGGCTGCCCACTGGCTCCTGCCCCGTGTCGGCGGCATCGCTCAGCTCCATGATCTCTGCCCTCAACTTGGTGTCCTTGGCAATCGCGTCAGTGATTGTTCGCGCCTCTGCTCCTAGCTCTCCAACGCGCTTCTGTTCGCTCTCCGTCATCGCTCGATCCTCGCTGTCGGACAGATGGATGATCGTATCCGCCTCCGCGAGCACCTCGGTCAGACGCTTTTGTGAAATCTGGTCACTCATTTTAGTTCCCCTCCTGCATTTCCTCATTCTCTCGTTGGATGTCATAAATCATAGCCCGAAGGGATCGATCGGTTGCATCCGGATTCCTCGGCGTACCGTCTCCGGCCTTGCCTTGATCCGCTACGTCCCCCGTCCCCTCGTCCTCATTACGCCCGTCGCCTTTCGCGCCGGACGAATTCAGGTCATCTAATCGTTGCCACTTCGCCAGCTCCTCATCAATGATCTCGCGGAGCAGCACTGCGTCGCTCTTCGCCCGCTTGACCGGATCCGCCCTTGCGTCACGCGAGGGCTTAGTTGCCTTCTGGCTCTTGATATCTACGGTGTGCGTATTGACTCCAGCCCCAAGCATCACCGGCGAGACCTCGACAACGTCCAGCCCCTTCAGGAAAATCACGTCCTGGTCCTCGAATTCGCCTTCTTCCCAATCCGTCACATCGAATCCGTAGCTCCACTCCTGCAGGTTTCCCAATGCCTTGACAGTCTCGTATGTTTCCCGGCCGCCCTCCGTCTGCAGGAAAAACTTGCCCAGTATCAGAGCCTCGTCGTCATTCTCGCGAATCGTTCCCCTGCCCACTGGCAGATCCCCCCAGTTGTGGCCCCACGACGACACTCGTACCTCCTGGCCGTCCTGGAAGGCGCCGGGGACAGTTACCTCTCCGTCGTAATCGATCACATTCAGCGTCGCGAACACGGCCTCGAATTCCCCCGCTTGCCCATTATCAAGCAATTTGATCCGCCCTCGATAGTCCTTCCGCTTCATGTCCACCTTTTGCCTCCCTTTGCATTTCCAATCCCCAGTGTCGACGTCGGTATCGCGAAACCAATTGTCGATATAGTCGTGCCATTGCTGTGGGCGACCATCAATCTCGCAGCGCCTGTGCGCCTCCTCAGCGTCGATCTCTAGTAGCATTACGGTCCCACCAATCAGATCTCGCAGCCGTGTAACCTCGTCGGCCTTCGGCGTTGCCGTTATGATCCAGGCGTTCTCACTTGGCGATTCCGCCAGCAGATCAAGCACGGCATCACGCGCTCTAAGCACATATGGCCGTATCTGATCATTATGTTGGTAGAGACCCAGCCCGGATAGCGCCTGATGCAGAGTGTCGTAATCGTACACGAGATCGCCAGGCAGCATGTGCTCCCGTACGTATGCCGATTTTCCCGCGCAGGGCGCCCCCGCTACGACTATCCGTGCCACTTGATCCTCCTCCAGCGTTTCAACATTCCAACGTTATAACGTTCCACCTTCCGATTATATAAATTATGTCAAGTAGGATTCACCTGCCAAATGTCACGCTGCACGTGCACCCAGCCACCTCATCTACCCCACCCGCCGGATCCCCAGGCCATAGCATCCCCAGACTAAAGAGGTCCCCAATCGCCACTGTCTCACCATCTACCGCTGCGTGGCTCGGGCGTGGATTCCCGCTGTTGACGTGCCAGGTTTTCGTTTTGAGGCCGCTTTGTTTGGCGCCCTCAGTCGCCCCGAAATTTGCAGCGGCTGTCACAGCCGTCGTGGCGATTTGGGCGGCTCGCACACCGATCGCGATCTCGAATAGGTGCCTCACCGCGTTGCGCGGCTCTTCGTCGGCCAATGCCTCGCCAATCTGCAAACCGGTTGTCCCGTTGATGCCCTCCGCCTGGATTCGGGAGTGCTCCTCCAGCCAGGCGCTCATCAGGCTATCATCCAACTCGATCTCTAGCTCACTAGCCACGTATGCGCCCCACACAGACGCCGTGGCCGTGTTCAGTTTGAACAGATCATCATGTAGCTCCCGGTTCCAGCGCTCGCTGTCCCATAGCTCCGTTAGGATCACCTGGATCGTGTCGGCCGGTATCTCCGTTTCGGCTACCTTGCCTGTGATCGCGTCGCGCTGGCGTTCGAATGTCCGCGCCATCACCCGCGCCCATTGCTCCTCGTGCTGTTTCCGAAGCCCCGGCTGGGTTGGATCTATTCCCGCTGCCTTCAATCCGCGCGGCAACAGCGCCTTCGCATCGTCCAATTCGGCTGGCGGCGCAGTATCCCCTGATACTAGGATATTCAGCGGCGTCCCGAGCTGGGCTGCTGTTCCGCCCATGCTGGGTAGATTCATCCGCGCGCGCGCCTCGTCTGGCGACATCCACGGCCGCCCCACTGAACTCTGCAACGCCGAGCTTTGCTCGTCGAAGGAGCCCTTCATCTTCTCCTCGATGTTGAACTCCACATATACCCCATCTGAGTCCGCGAAATCGCTCAGCAATTGCAGCTCGATGTCCTGCTTGAGCATCATCAGCCATGGGCCCAGGCTATCCTGATAAAGATTGCGATGCTGTTCCTTGATGTTGGAAAATGTAGCATGTTCGAGGATCCCCACCATCGGCAGCGGGATGTGATACGCCCGCGCGCATTCCTCGCGCGTGAGCTTGCGCCCGCCCAGGTACTCGCTCTCCTGGGCATTGAACGAGAGCTGTTCCCAGTCCATATCCTCCTCGAGGATAGCCGTCCGGCCGCCGTTCCCGCTCCCCGAATACAGCGCCTCGAATTCTTTCTTGAACCGCCCCCTGGCCGCCTCACTCCAATCGCCAGCCGCTTTCGGCCGCTTGATGATCCCGCTCATTCTGGCCGCATTCCCCCAGAAATCCTCGCGGTAATCGCCCATCGAGAACTCCTCCGCCAGTATCCGCCGGAGCGTTTCGAGCGGAGACAACCCAGAAACTGGATTCTGTGGGTTGTAGCCCCGGAAGTGCACGATATCCTCCGGCGCGATCACCGTCCGTTTGGCACCCAGGTGGATCGTATACTTCGACGGCACCAGGCCCCCGCTAACTGTCACCATGCTTGGCGGCACACGCATCAGAGCGGCAGGCCCGCCCTCTTCTGCTGCCAGTTTGAGCCAGTAGGCGTTGAAATAGATCCCCATATCACCCATCAAGCTCTCTATCAGCCGATACCGCGTCATCTTCATAATCGGGGGCAGCGGTTGGGCTAATAGCCGAGCTAGTGGATGGTCCGTCAGGCGTTGGCGGTCTGTGTCGCTGACCCGCCTGAATACGTGCAAGCCCAATTGAGCAATGTTTCGTGCCAGAAAGTCCACGCACGTCCGGACGTTGGGCTGCTGGCGGTAGAGCGTGGCGTACGCATAGCTGTGCTTATTGTACATCCGGATGCTGCCTAAGCGTCCGGATGAACCCGGCCCAGCATCTAGCGCGGCCAGCGTCCCAAGCGTCTGGACGATCACGCGCTCACCACCTGGACGAAATCGACGTTGTCAGCGAATATAATCACCTCACCGTCTATCATCATCGGCTCTTTCCCCTGCCGCAACATCTGGGCCTGTTTCAGCACCAGATAGCGGCGTGTCTCTCTATACAGTATACCACGAAATGTGGTTCCTGTCTTGGTATTGATCAGCACCGTCCGCAGCACTGGGTAGCGGTCAAACCAGCTCACTCTGCTTCCCCTTCGCTTGTACGAATTTCTATTCTAGCGCCTAAGCTCTCATCATAGACAACGTCCAGCAGCCGATCATCACCGATATTCTCGACATAGACAATTACTGGCCCCTTCATGTTTGCATCAATAACTACACGGCGTGTTAGATCGGCTTTCTGCAACACGCCCGCCTTTTCAAGCGCCAACAGAAATCTATTCCCTGATAGCATAGCGATCCTCCAATTCTAACGTTCCAACGTTTCAGCGTTCCTTCGCCCCGCTCACGCCGTGAACAATCCCCTGTCCTCATACACGGATCGCCGTCTCGGCTCATGCCGCAGCGCCCGATCCAGCCCCATGATCAGCGCCACTATCCCGTCGATTTTCTCCCTCGATTTCGCCTTGTCCGGCTTGATGTTCCCCGCCGGATCTTGCCGCGCCACCAGGTTGTCCGCCATCCACGTCAGCACCGGGTTGTTCCCGTGGGCCAGCCTGTGCCCCAGTACCAGTTTCTCCAGTTCTTTCATCGGCCCACTCATCGATGAGAAGCCCTGCCCGAATTGCACGAGCCAGTCCTCCCCTCCCAATTCCATCAAGTCTGTCTGGATCTTCGTAGCGCCCCAGCGATCGAACGCCAGCTCCTGAATATCGTATGCCTGCATATCCTCGTCGATCTGCGCCAGGATGTAGCTGTAATCGATCACGTTCCCGGGCGTGGCTGTGATGTATCCCTGCCGCACCCATACATCGTATGGGACACGATCGTTGTGGATTCGCTCCTGCATCGATTCCTCGGGGATCCAGAATCGGCACAGAATCTGGTACAGATCGTCTGGCGCCTGCGGAGGCATGATCAGCAGCAACGCGCTGATATCGATATTGCTGGATAGATCCAGCCCCGCGTAGCAGATACGGCCCCGCAATCCAGCCGCGTCTGCCATCGCCCCGCACTGTTTCCAATGCTCCATATTCATCCATTTCGTCTCGCTCTCTGTCCACACATCCAGCTCCAACCGTAGGAATGCGTTCAGCGCCGAAGGCATCTCTTTCGCGCGCATGGCCTTGCGCCGCATATCGTCCCACTTTTTCGAGACGCCCAGATTCGGATTCGCCTTGATCCAGTTCGTCTCGTCTTCCCATTCGTCCTCATCATCCAGACTGTAGATCACCCCGAACCACGAATCGTCCTCGATCACGCCCGTGAGGATTTTCTCCGTGTAGTCGTGGAGCAGATAACAGATCGACTGGCGATCGAATCCACTCGTGGTGATGGCTGCCATCAACGGCTGTCTGCGCGATCCAGTCGCCGTCTCCAATTGGTCCCAGACCTCGCGTGTTTTGTGCGCGTGCAGTTCGTCTACTAGCGCCCCGTGCACGTTCAGCCCGTCGATCGTGTCTGCATCCGCACCCAGCGGCTCGAATTTCGCCGCCGTGTCTTTGATGTGAATGTTGTCTTTGTAGATCGTGACCAGTCGCCGGATCTGCGGGCTGGATTTTGCCATCCGCGTCGCCTCTCCGTGCGAGAGCCGTGCCTGGTCCCGTTTGGTGGCAGCACTGTAAATCTCCGCCCCTGGCTCATTGTCTGCCACGAGTAGATAGAGCCCTATACCCGCGACCATAGTTGTGTTGTGCGTTGGTATCAACCCCCGCCCCGCCAGATATAGATGCGATGGTGAATCAACTTGAATGCACCGCACTGGAACTGACTCAATTTCTCTCACGGCGACTATTTGACGATTTAACGCACGTGTCGGCTTGTGTGGTTGCGGTTTTAGGCGTTGTGCCTTTCGCTCAAGCCCAAATATGCCCGAACCAGCATAGGCGAAAAATGTGATGCGGTATGCTGCACCACAATCGCGCCCATACAGCTTGGCGCGACGCTCTATAATGGACGCCTTGAACCCCAGGCTCGTGATAAGTTCGTGCACATCCTCCACCAATAGCGCGCTGACACTCGTATATTCACACTGTCCCGCCTTGGACACATAACCATCTGTGTCCATCAGCCCGCGCAACAATGCCTTGCGCTGTTCAATCGCGCCCCGCAAATACAAGCGCGGTATATGCTTATTGCCCAACACCCCAAGCTCGCGCAACTTGGATGCCAGCGAATTATCACGCGCCTCTTGAGTGCGATCTCCATCGCTCAATGCATACGTTGCAGTCTTACCATTGCGCCCACCATTGACCTCGCGGACAGGAACCCCAAGTTTCCGAATACGTTCCAGAATCCAGTAATCGTCATCATGCGCAGTGATACGTCCACAAGTACTATGGCCATCACCAAGCCACGCACCCAGGATATACGGCGGAATTGGCAGGTCAATCTCTGGCAACTCGAGCGGCCCAGAAACCGGCACGCGGTGATTCCATTCTACACGCTTACGTTTCAGATTGAACGGGGAGCCCACTGCTAACGTGTCGCGTATCTGCTTGGTAGTGCGTATATGCTGATCTTCCCAGGTACTCTTGGGGCCTCTGCCAGTGCGGGGGAGTCCATTCCTTCTCGCGTCAGTGTACCACAAATGCTCAGCATCTGCGGTTATCGTGCAACCATCAGAGAACTCCATCTCATAGCATGTTCTACCTATTTGCACATCTGTTATAAATGTGATATGACACTGCTTGCCCTTTTCGTCGAACAGAACATCGCCAACCCGAACATCGCGAATTGTTGTCCAGCCTTTCGGAGTGGGCAATGGCGTGTCAAGACTCAGCGCCTTGCCATTCTTCCGTGCCACCTCCATATAGGCCGTACGAAATCGCCGCAGGCCGTCCTCCCGTTTCCACCCAAACAGCGACCCAACCACAAATTGTTGCCACGGCTCCAGTCGCATCACTTGGCCGGCCCATTCACCTTTCGAGTGTTTCAGCAACCGGAAAAACGCGATCGCAACTCGCGCGGCTGATTCATCGAACCACAGGCCCCGCTCAGCGCCTGTGTCCAGATCGCGCCGGTGCCGTTCGCAGGCCAGCCGCACCGCTTTCGAGGCAACCTGTTGCCCGCTCAGCACGTCGTCGACATACTGGGCGGCGGTAAATTCACTCCGCACCGTCGCTCATCTCCTGCACGCTCTGGAACAGTTGCTCGGCTAGGCTGGGCTCTACATCTCGTGGCTCGGTCCGCATTCGGCTCCGCGAGCTCGGCGTCATTCCAAACTCCACCAATAGCCGCCGCATCTGATCCTGCGCCTTATTAGCCTCATAGCGCCACGGGTTCTGGTATACGATCCCCTTCGCAGATGTCAGCATCTCCCCCTCAAGCGTCAAATGCCGTTCTGCCACAAGCCACCGCCCCCATGCCTGGCAATACATCGCGAGCGCAGCCCGGTCGATAGCCGTATACAACGCCAGCTCCATCAGTATGCCCGTCACTCGATGCCATTCTCGTTTGGCA
>Ga0315547_1001009_pt1 | contig 23903 bp, 19 predicted proteins | sample SalMarSW160240MG_2_FD_202542 | JGI IMG/M metagenome (GOLD analysis project Ga0315547, IMG submission 202542) | Salt marsh sediment microbial communities from the Plum Island Ecosystem LTER, Massachusetts, United States - Salt Marsh Sediment SW1601-240 ...
GGTCCGGGCGGCGATACAGATCCTGCGGGCCACCTCGAGAAGACCATCCCGTTCCATGTTTGTTCCGTCTGTTTTCATAGCAGATATGATATCTTTTATATAATATAATTGTCAATGTGATATGTTAGCCGTACTATCTATTTGACTTGAAGGATCACTTCCCGTATTCTTCCTCTATGAAAGATATCGACCAGAACTGGATCGAACAACGACTGCTCGAACGGTTTTTACGCTACGTACGTATCGACACAACCTCTGACAGACACTCGAAAAGCTCCCCGACAACAGCGGGGCAGCTCGAGCTGGCCGGGGTGCTTGTGGAAGAACTCGAGAAGCTGTCGGTGCGGGATGTCGAGTTGGATGAAGGGGGTTTTCTCTTTGCCCATCTGGAATCGAATCTGAAAGGTTCAGCCAAGCAGCCTCCCGAGATTGGGTTCATTGCTCACCTGGATACCAGCGACGCGGCGCCCGGTAAGGATGTCGAGCCCAAGGTCCACGAAAAGTACGATGGGAAGATCATTGCTCTCAAAGAAGGGGTGGTGCTCGATCCGGAAGAGTTTCCGGAGCTACGCAGCTATTCCGGCCGGAAGATCATCACCTCCGACGGACGCACACTGCTTGGGGCCGATGACAAGGCAGGACTGGCGGAGATAATGACCGCCGTGGAGTATCTGATGAATCACCCGGACCTTCCCCACGGGGGAATCGGTATCTATTTTACTCCCGACGAAGAGCAGGGCTTAAGCATGCAGCACTTTCCTATCGAGAAAATATCTGCAAAGTACTGCTACACCTTCGATGGCGGAGAGGAGGGTACGATCGAGGCGGAGTGTTTCGAGGGCTATAAAGCCGATCTGCGCTTCATCGGCAAGAGCATCCATACAGGCGTGGCCCGGGGAAAATTGGTGAACGCTATAGAAATGGCTGCGAAGTTTCTCAGCCTGCTCCCGGGTGCGGAAAGCCCCCAGGCAACGGACGGACGCTACGGGTTCTACTTTCCCCTCGAGATCAACGGAGGCATCGAAGAGACGACCCTGCAGATCTATCTGCGGGATTTCGAAGAGCAGGAGGTGCAGAGACGAGCCGCAGTCCTAGAGAGCATGGCCCGGGCTGTGGAAGCGGTTTTCCCTCGAGGGAAGGTGGAGATAAAAATCGAGAAGCAGTACGCGAATATGCACCGTTTTCTTCGGGATTTTCCGGAGGTGTTGCAACATTTGGAAGAGGCGATTCGGGAAACCGGGATAGAGCCGGTATACAAGATTATTCGGGGCGGAACCGATGGAGCCCGGTTGAGCGAATTGGGAGTGCCCACACCCAATGTTTTCACAGGAGGACACAACTTTCACAGCCGTCAGGAATGGGCGGCGGTTCCGGCCATGATCCGAGCTGTAAAAACGGCTGTAAATCTCTGCCGCATCTGGGCGGAAGGCGGACAATCTGGCTGAGAACTCTTCGTATCAGCACCGATGGCTCCGGAAACGTTTCAGAGAATCCTGATCACGGGCAGCTCCGGCTTCATCGGGAGCTGGATTGCGGGCACCCTGGTGAAGCGGGGGTACCCGGTTCGGGGACTTTACCGCAGAAAGTGTATACCGGCGCATCTGGAGGAAATCCGCAGGGCTGGTGCGGAAGTTGAAAGAAGAGATCTCACGATTCGAGAAGAGGCTCGCCGTTCCCTTCAGAACATCGATGCAGTAATTCACTGTGCCGCTTTAGCCAGGGACTGGGGATACGAGAGAGACTATCACACCCAGAATTTCGAAGTCAGTAAAACCCTGGTCGACGAAGCTCGCTGCGCCGGCTGCCGGGTCTTCGTGTTCTTGAGCTCCCTCTCGGTACATGGATTCGGGATTCACCGGGGTTCCACCGAGGAAGGACCGTTTTATCCGTATGTCAGCGGTTACCAGCGGACAAAAAAAGCGGCGGAAGAGTATGTGTTGAGCCAGTCAGCGCCCGGGTTCCGAGCCACCGTACTGCGATCAGGAAATGCATATGGGCCGGGAGATACCACCACTTTTTACAGGCTGCTCGCCGCCCAGGAAAAGGGCATCCGTGGGACCCTCGGTAGCAGTCGGGTCCTGACCAGCCCGGTGTATGTAGAGGACCTGGTCGAGGCGGTGATCTTAGCTCTCGAAAATGACAGAAGCGGCGGGCAGGTGTTTAATATTACCAGCGGGGAAGAGGTCACCTGGGTACAGATGATGGACTACTGTGCCGAACTTCTCGGCGTACGACCCTGGTTCGAGCTGCCCATTCCCCTGGCCTGGGCGGCGGCCCACCTGTTCAACCGGATCTATCGGCTGTTGCGGATCAAGGCCGAACCGCCGGTGTTTCCCTATCGGGTCGCCCACCTGGCCTGGGACTACAACTTCAGCATCGACAAGGCTAGACGGATTCTTGGCTATCGACCCGAAACTGATTGGAAAACGGGATTGTCCCGAACCGTTGCCGCTTACCGGCGCTATAAAGAGAGCGGGAACAGTTCCCGGATTCGCAGTAGCGGATGATCCCATAGCGTCCCTCGATCATCCACTTCGGATCTTTTCTGTTCAGCTCTTCCACCTTCTCAGGGCTTAGGTCCACCACTAATTCACTTTTAGTCGTACGCAGCGTCACCAGAGCTGCCGGAAAATATCCGACAATCGACTCCATGTTTACAGAGGGAGCCCATCTACGGTCAGAGAGCAGCCTCCTATAGTTCACGTCTCCTTTGAGCACAACCAGGTCGCTTCCCGCCAGGCAGCGTCGTAAATCATCGGGAAAGCCGGGAAAGTGAAGGGGACCGTTCCAGAAATAGTGATCCAGGATCCGTAAACGTCCATCCTCCAGATATCCTGTCAACAATCGGCCGATACGGAGAAGTTCCGAGTGGCCGCTGTGTTCGAGGGAAGCGATTGTCCGCAGAACATCCTTGCCCATTGCGTCGGATACATAGAAGGGCGCTTTTTTACAATGGAGAAGGATGTTCAATTTCTCTGAGTGTTGCAGAAGAAGGTGAACGAGGTACAGGTCGCAGATCAGTTCGGAAGCGGCGTTATCGAGGATAAAGTCGACCCGGGAGGCTTGGAGAAGCTTTTCCGTAGCCGTGTCGGAGTGGTCCACCAGAAGATGATCTTCTTCGATCCTCAGGGGGTTTCTGTACATCTTGAGTAGTTGGCTGTAGCTGAGATCCATCCGGTTCGCCCAGAGGCAGTAATGCAGCAGGATTCGCAGCTTATCTTTTATGGTGTCTGCGCTCGAAAGGGCGGGGCTGATGCCGGCAACCAGATCCAGCGCGCCGCCGGGGCGATGCAGTTCCTCTTCTTTGAATGCCTCGAAAGGGTCTGCGGCAAGACGGGGACGGTCGACGCTGTAGTATCCCCAGGCCAGTAGAACCTCCAGGTAGAACAGGCTCTCGGCGAAGTACCAGGGAAGGTCGAGCCAGGACTTACCTACATGCCCGGCGATCTCAGCGTTCCAAACGGCCCGCTCCGCCGGTTCGAGCAGTTCCCCCAGGGCGGCAGAGCAGTCCTGCACAACTCCCGAACGGAGTCGGTTCTTGAGCTCGATCAAGGCCTGTCGGCCGGTTCCCCCGAGACTGTTTTTCTTGATGATTTGATCGATCATTTTCGGCAGACGGTCCGTGAAGGTAAAGGAGGCGAAAGATTCGGGATCGGATGTTGAGATAAACGGCGGAAGCGGTTCGAAAGAGTTGCGGGGCACGTCCCTTTATATCACGGTGATCGGGACTCGGAAAGGGCCCCTGTAATCTGTTTTGGCTCACCCGGGTTAGGCCGTCAGCTGCAGGAGCTTCTTGAACTCTTCCCGATCCACCACTTCCTTCTCCAACAGCAGCTTGGCCAGAGATTCGATGGTTTCCCGCTTCTCTTCGATGATTTTTTGAGTCTTGTCATGGGTGTCGTCGAGGATGCGCTTCACTTCCTCGTCGATATCCGCGGCGATCTTCTCGGAGTACTCCTTCTCCGTGGGTGTCCAGATGTCTCCGGTGAGAAAGCGATTGCGCGGTCGCTCGTAGGTCATCAGCCCCATCTTGCCGCTCATCCCGTACTCCTTGACCATGGCCCTGGCGATATCGGTAGCCCGCATCAGGTCGTTTTGAGCTCCGGTGGATACATCCCCGAAGACCAGCTCTTCGGTCACTCTGCCGGCCAGAAGCACGGCCAGACGGTCTTCCAGCTCGCTCTTGGTCATGAGATAGCGATCTTCGGTGGGAAGTTGAATCGTGTACCCCAGGGCGGCGATTCCCCTGGGCACGATGGAGATCTTGTGCACGACGTCCGTATTGGGGAGGGTTTCCGCCACTACGGCATGACCCGCTTCGTGGTAGGCTACGATCTTCTTTTCTTTGGGGCTGATCAGACGCTTCTTCTTCTCCAGGCCGGCTATGATCCGGTCGATCGCCTCGTCAAACTCGTCCATGGTGACGCTCTTCTTGCCACGGCGTGCGGCCAGAAGGGCCGCCTCGTTGACGATGTTGGCCAGATCGGCGCCTACCATTCCCGGGGTTCTACCGGCAATGACTTTCAGGTCGACGTCCTTGTCGAGTTTCACACCCTGGCTGTGAATCTTGAGAATCTCTTCCCTGCCGTTCAGGTCGGGTCTATCCACCACCACCTGGCGATCGAAACGACCCGGGCGCAGCAAGGCCGGGTCGAGAATCTCCGGGCGGTTGGTGGCAGCCATGATGATCACACCGGTGCGGGTATCGAAACCATCCATCTCCACGAGCAGCTGGTTCAGGGTCTGTTCCCGCTCGTCGTGGCCGCCGATCGGGTTGAACCCCCGCACCTTCCCCAGAGCATCGAGCTCGTCAATGAAGATGATGCAGGGCGCCTTGACCTTGGCCTGGGAAAACAGATCCCGCACTCGGGAGGCTCCAACCCCCACGAACATCTCGACGAACTCAGAACCGGAGATGTTAAAGAAAGGGACTCCCGCTTCCCCGGCAACAGCCTTGGCCAGCAGGGTCTTTCCGGTGCCCGGTGCTCCCACCAGAAGTACCCCCTTCGGTATATGGCCGCCCAGGTCCTCGAACTTCTTCGGAGTCTTCAGGAATTCGACAACTTCGTTGAGCTCTTCTTTGGCCTCGTCGATACCAGCCACGTCATCGAAGGAAGTTTTCTTAGCCTCCTCGTTCGCTACCAGCCGTGCCTTGCTCTGGCCGATGTTGAGAATGCCGGGGCCCCCTATGGACATCCGGCGCATGGTGAAGTTCCAAATGGCAAAGATGATGAGTAGAGGAAAAATCCAGGACAGGAGGGTACCGAACAAACTGTTCGCCGGACGTCCCGTGAAGCGAACTCCTTTCTCCTCCAGCTTCTGGACCAGATCCGGATCTTCGACCCTGTTGGTCACGAAGGATTGCTTGTCCGTTTCGCTGCGTACAATCACTCCCCGAATATCTGTCTGAGAAACAACCAGGTCTCCAAGCATACCCCGTTCGAGATACTGCTTGAACTCACTGTAGGGAATTTCGCTAGACGTGCCCCGAACAAATAGAAACTGTAGTCCGAAAATTAGAAGCAGGGCGATCGCGATATATCCCAAGGATATCTGTCTTTTTTTATGTTGGTCATCGTTCATATCTTTACCCACTATTATGATACGAACGGTCCCGTTAAAAGACAAGTCAATTTTGCCCGACTCTAAACGCTACCCTTGAACACGGCGGTGGTTGCGGTGTACAACGCGACATGCTCTACTTCGATCTGCTCTGCGGAGCCAGCGGAGACATGATTTTGGCCTCTTTGGTCGATCTCGGGGTACCTCTGTCATTTCTAAACGACAGATTCCATACCTTGAAGATACCGGGATTGGCGATCGAGCAGACCCCTCAGATCCGGGCAGGTCAATCCTGCACCCAACTTCTCATACGCTGGAGCCAGGAGAGTCAGCGGGAGTATCGAAACCTTGCCGCTATCCTAACTCTCCTGCAGCGGGGCTCTTTTCCGCTTCGGGTTGTGGAGACCAGTCGGCGCATTCTCAGCCGGCTGGCTGAAGCGGAGAGCCGGGTGCATGGTGTTCCGGTCGACCAGGTGCATTTTCACGAGATTGGGGCGGTCGATACCGTGGTGGATGTCCTGGGGTTTGCCTTAGGTATTGAGTGTCTCGGTATCAAACATATCCTATTTTCCAACTTGACCGTCGGTACCGGTACGGTCGAGACGGCCCATGGGACTCTTACGGTTCCGGCACCGGCGACTCAAGCTATGCTGGCGGGTTTCGAAGTGCGGCAGCTGGCGAGCGGTACGGAGATCCTTACTCCGACCGGATGTGCGATATTGACGGCCTGCGGCAGGCAGGTCAACAACCAACCGGGGGGCACCGTCTCAGGGGAAGGTTTCGGCTGCGGCGAGAAACAAATTACAGGTTTCTCGGACTACCTGCGGGTCCTTCAGCTGTCCGCAGGACCTTGAACCGAATCGAGAATCTCCGGCAGCTTCCGGAGGCTGGTCAAAAAAACATCCTCCGTCACTCCTGTGCTGCGGGGATCCCCTTCCCGAGGACGGAAGGAACGGCGGTCGCCGGCGAACAGTGCGGTCTTGAAACCTGCTCGTCCGGCCGGTCGGATATCGTTGACCCTGTCATTGCCCACGTACAGCACCTGTCTCTGATCGATATTTAGACGGCCCAAGTTCGCGGCGGCGATGTTGAATAAGATCAGCGAAGGCTTGGCCTCGAGATGAATGTAGGACCATACGCAGAGCTCGGGATCGAAACCCAGAGTTTCCAAGGAATCTCCAAGGTGCGCCGGGAACAGCAGCGGAGTGAAGAATTGAGCGTTCGACACGATCCCCAGCGCAAACTTTCGTTCTTTGAGGCACCGCAGAGTTTCAGCAAGTCCAGGCATGGGCCAGGTCGGGTTGATCCGGCACTCGTACTCCAGAGCGGCTGCTTCGCATAGCTCATCATCCGGACGGCCCGGAATCCGCCCCTCCTTCCAGAGGCTCAGCAGCACTTCGAGGAAGATGTCCCTGATTTCGACTTCCGGGTACTCGCGGCCTTCAGCCTTGAGCCGCTCATGGCCTTTTCCGATCGTCTCCATCAGCACGGAGGCTCCTCTCCTTGCTGTTTCCGCGTCTGCAGGGACATCCAAAGCCCGCAACGTTTGTCCAAAGGCTTGAGCTCGTGCCCCTTGGCCTGTGCTGCCGATATCGCCGGAGGCGGAGATAAACAGCGTACCGTATACGTCGAACAGGACAGCCCGGATATCGGACAGATTTTGCAGCCGCGATTTTCGTCCTGTTGGGATAGGGGTCAGAGGATGAGTGTGCCGGCGAATGCGTTGGATCGCTGTCTCTGGATCTATTGCAGATTTGCGGTTCACCAGCGGATCAGGTTGCCCCCGTAGGTTAACCCCGCCCCGAAGCCGATGACCAGGAGCATGTCTCCCTCCTGGAGCATGTGCTTGCCCTGAAGCTCGGCCAGGGCGATCGGAATGGTGGCCGCGGAGGTGTTGGCGAACTCCTGGATATTTATGTAGAACTTGTCCAGTGGGATCTTCTTCCTCTTTGCCGCCGCTTCGATGATCCGCAGATTGGCTTGGTGAGGGATGATATATTTGATCTGGTCTATGGAGAGGTCGTGGTACTCGAGCAGATGCTCGATCGTTTCCACCAGAGAGGCCACGGCGAAGCCGTAGACCTTGCGTCCGTCCATCTTGAGATAAAAATCATTGGGATCGGTCTCCCCGTGCTTGTATGGAAAGCGGCTGCCCCCGGCTGTACGCTCCAGAAGCCGGGCCCCCCAACCCCGAGAGCGGATATAGGTGTACAGCACGCCTCTTTCTTCCGGTCCCTCTTCAGCGCAGATCACCGCTGCTCCGGCACCGTCGCCGAAGAGAACGCAGGTGTTGCGGTCCTGCCAGTTGACGCATCGGGAAAGAACCTCCGCCCCCATTAGAAGTACTTTCTTGGAAAAACCGGAGCTGATGAAACCTTTGGCGGTCTCCAGGCCGTAGATGAACCCGGTGCAGCCGGCCACCAGGTCCATGGCAGCGGCGTTCTCAGCCTTCAGATTGTCCTGCACGATACAGGCGGTGGCGGGAAACCCCGAAAAATCCGGCGTGGCTGTTGCCAGGAGAATCATATCGAGCTCCTCGGGCTCGATTTCCGCCCTGTGCAGGGCTTTTCTGGCAGCTTCAGTAGCCAGGTCCGAGGCGGCCTGATCCTCCGCTGCTATATGGCGGTAATGGATGCCCGTATGCGATACGATCCATTCGTCGGAAGTATCGAGATATTCTTCAAGCTCATGATTTGAAACACGCCTGTCGGGGATGTAGGTCCCGGTACCGCGGATGACTGCATTCATGACTGTCTCCATCGGAAAAAGGTTCAAGCATTTTATCGAGATTGGTGACAGCGGTCAAGGTGGAATGGTCGGGATCCGGCAGCGTCGATCAGACGCTGAGGGAACTGCGGCACTTGACAACCTATAGGGTATGTGCTATTTCTTGCTATCCTAAAACATGGGCAAGGAGCATGCATGAAAACCTGTTTCCTCTTCCCGGGTCAAGGAGCGCAGTATCCCGGGATGGCAAGAGATCTCTGGGAAGCAAGCGAAAAAGTCAAGGACCTGTTTCGCTTGGCCTCCGATGCCACGAGTATGGACCTTGAAAGGCTGCTCTTCGAGGGAAGTGAGGAGGAGTTGAAAGCCACCGACAACACCCAGGTTGCGGTGACTTTAGCCAGCGTAGCTGCCGGCCTGGTATGCAAAGAAAAGGGGATCGAACCGGAAGGTTTCGCCGGATTCAGCCTCGGTGAATACAGTGCGCTCTACGAGGCGGGAATCATCGCTCTGGAAGATCTCTTCCCGATTGTCAAAATCCGGGGAGAGTTGATGGAGAAGGCTGCCAGAGCTCTCGATACCCCAGGGAGCGATGGTAGGGCCGGTATGGCTGCGGTGTTGGGATTGGGCTTTTCTGAGGCCACTGACGTGCTCGATGCCCTCGAGGGGGAACAAGTATTTCTGGCCAACTATTCCAGCCCGACCCAAATTGTCCTGGCCGGGACTGCCGAAGGATTGGACAAAGCTGAAGAGTTGTTCAAGGAATCCGGAGCCAGGCGCTTTGTGGTGCTGCGGGTATCCGCTCCCTTTCACTCCCCGCTTCTCGAGGAAGCACGCAAAGGATTGGAAGAGGTGCTTGCCGGGTACACCTTCAAAGACCCGGTAAAGTCGGTGTATGCTAATGTCACGGGCAAGCGGATCGCTTCAGGTGAAGAGGCCCGCAGCCTGTGCGTCCGGCAGGCTGTTTCAACAGTTCGTTGGGTCAATGAGGAGCAGAGCCTGGTCGATGATGGGTTCGACCGCTTTCTCGAAGTGGGTCCCGGTTCCGTTTTGAGCGGACTGTGGAAGGCTTTTTCCAAAGAGCACCCCTGTCTTACTGCGGGCAAGCTGGAAGATATCGAAAAAATCGTCGAGGGATAGAAGCATGTTGTTAGAAGGAAAAAAAGCAATCGTCACCGGGGGAGCCCGGGGAATCGGCCTGGAGATCGTATTACGATTTCTATCAGAGGGAGCTACGGTATATTTCATCGATCTAAATCCCAGTGAATCCCTCGCTGACATGCAAAAGGCTGCAAAAGACGGCGGCGGCAAGGTCTTTTTTAAACAGGCTAATGTCGCAGTCGAAGAAAAAATTGTTCCCGTGATAGAAGAAATCCTCAAAGACGCTGAAACGATCGATATCCTGGTGAACAATGCCGGTATTACCGACAACAACCTCATATTTCGCATGACCCTCGAGGACTGGAACAGGGTTATGAGCATTAACCTGGCCAGCGCCTTCCTGATCAGCAAGGTTGTAGGTCGCCATATGGCCAAGAAGAAGAGCGGTTCGATTGTCAACATGGCCTCTGTGGTGGGTGTTGGAGGCAACGCCGGACAGGCCAGTTACGCCGCCTCCAAAGCGGGATTGATCGGCCTGACCCGAAGCCTGGCCAAAGAAATCGGCATGCGGGGCGTACGGGTCAACGCCGTAGCCCCCGGGTACATAGATACGGAGATGACCCGGGAGTTGCCGGCAGCCGCTCATGAGGCATTCTTGTCCCAGGTCGCCATGAAACGTCCGGGCACCCCCGATGAAGTTGCCAAGGTAGTTACTTTCCTGGCCTCGGAGCTCTCCTCCTACGTATCCGGGGACGTACTCCGAGTAGATGGCTGTATGGCCATATAAAACAAACGGTTTTAAACGTCAAGGAGAACATTATTATGGTTAAACGAGTGGTGATAACCGGATTAGGGACGGTGAACCCCCTCGGCAATAATGTAAAAGATACCTGGGAACGGGTAAAAGCCGGTGAGAACGGCATTACCCGTATTACCAGGTTCGATCCGTCGGAACATCCCAGTCAGGTAGCCGGGGAGGTCAAGGATTTTCATGCGGGGGACTTTTTCGAGGCCAAGGAAGCCCGCCGGATGGACCGCTTCACCGTATACGCGGTAGCCGCGGGTGTGCAAGCCTACGAGGATGCGGGATTAAGGAACGGAGACATCGATCCCGATCGCATCGGAATTGTTTTGGGCAATGGGATCGGCGGAATCGAAGTCTTGGGGGACAACTTCAAGAAGTATTTCGAGCGTGGGGCAAAGGCAGTTCACCCTCTGTTGGCTCCGATGATGATCATCAACATCGCTCCGGCGAATATCGCCATCAAACTCAACCTCCAGGGACCCTGCCACGCCGTGGTGACTGCCTGCGCATCCGGAACCGATGCCATCGGTGAGGCGCTGAGCTGGGTACGGAGAGGCAGGGCGGACATGATGTTGGCCGGGGGAACGGAAGCCGCCCTGACTCCGTTGGGATTGGCTAGCTTCACCGCATTACAGGCGGTGAGCACAAAGTACAACGACAAGCCCGATCAAGCATCTCGACCCTTCGACGTCGGGCGGGATGGCTTTATAATGTCCGAAGGATCAGGAATCGTCGTTTTGGAAGAGCTGGAACACGCCAAGAAGCGGGGAGCCAAGATTTATGCCGAGATCCTCGGCTACGGAGCTACCTGCGACGCTTATCACCTGACGGCGCCGCATCCGGAAGGAATCGGCGCGGTACGGGCGATGCGGCGGGCCCTTGTTGATGCAGGGGTAGAGACCGAGGATATCGACTACATCAACGCTCATGGAACCTCCACACCGGTGAATGACCCTGTAGAGTCCAAGGCGATCAAAGAGGTGTTCGCAGAGCGAGCTGAGAAGCTGAAGGTTTCGTCTACAAAATCGATGGTCGGACACCTGCTTGGAGCCGCCGGCGGCGTCGAGGCAATCGTTACCTCCCTGGCGCTGAAAGAGCAGTTCTACCCGCCTACCCGCAATCTCGAAAACCTGGATCCGGATTGCTATGAGCTGGACTACGTTCCCAATAAAGGTGTGGCCGGGCCGATGCGGGCAGCCATTTCCAATTCTTTTGGATTCGGCGGGCACAACGGCGTACTGGTATTCAAGCGCTACGAACAGTAGAGTACGCTTTTCCTAGAACAGGTCGAGCTGCTTTTGTGCTGCAGCCGAAGCGGACCGATCCGTTCGAGGTCGGGCCTGTTCGAACTCGAGCAACCCTTCTTCGATCGGGGCGAGAAAGGGACTCTTGGCCAGACGGTATTCCCGCCCGAACAGATATCGTCTGCCTGCGTAGCTGAGAAAAAGATATCTCTTGGCACGAGTCATCCCCACGTAGAATAGCCTGCGTTCTTCCACGGGGTCTGCTTCACTGTAACCATATAGAGAGTAGGGCAGCAGCCCCTGTTCGCAGCCCACGATAAATACGCAGGGAAACTCCAACCCCTTGGCGGCGTGAAGGGTCATTAAGCTGACCTGCTCGCTGGCCGGTTTGAAGCTGTCCGCTGCTGAACCAAGAACCGTATACTCGAGGAACTTTCCCAGTTCAGCCCCAAAGGAATCGGCCAGCTCTAGGAGGGCGCGGCAGTTCTCCGGCGGCAGTTTCAGGTCTGTACAGGCGAGCACCGTGGATATCAGGTTCGCCGTCGAGTCTGTCCTGCCTGTCAACTCGCGAAGCTCCTCCAGCTTTTCCGTTCCGATCAGATCTTTTTCCATGATGGACTTCCTGAGAACAGGGTTTTCCTTCGAAGCGAGCCGGAGAATGTCAATCGCCGATTTTACCGGCTCCTGCTTGAAAAAGGGAGTTTCCCCGATCTTTTGATACGGAATGGAGTGGTTCTGAAAGGCCCGTTCTAGAACGTCCATCTGTCGGGTGATGCGACAGAGTACGGCAAAGTCGGCAAGGCTCTGGATTCCCTCCGTGCTCGATCCTTCGCTGATGTTGCTGTCCATCGAGAAAAAGCGCAGGCCCCCAATCATGGCTTCGATGCTCCGTGCTACCACCTCGGCTTCGCTCTTGTCGGTGGGATTCTCCAAGATCCGCAGCCGCACCCCCGGTTCGAGACCGCGAAGAGCAGGGGTGGGGCTGAGGCCGGCCAGTACCTGATGGGAAGCTTGAAGGATCGTGTCGGAACAACGGTAGCTGTGGGATAGGTTGAAGAGCTTCGCCGTAGGATAATCGGAGAGGAATTGATTTATGAATCCAACATCGGCGCCGCGGAATCCGTAGATCGCCTGGTTGGGATCTCCGATGGCGAACAGGTTGGAGTGTCCTTCCGGTGCGAGTAGCCGTATCAAACGATATTGGGCCAGGTTGATGTCCTGATATTCGTCCACGAGGATCCACTGAAAGAGCCGGCGATACTCGGCCAGCACTTCGGCTTCGGAAAGAAAGATCGAGACGGATTTTTGAATCAGGTCGTCCAGATCGAAGAGGTCCTGCCGCCGCAGATACTCCTCGTACTGTTCAAATACTCTTTGTATTTCCGGATCGGAAATCTCGTCCGGGGTTGTTATGTTTCTCTTCAAGCTGCTGATCTCATTGCAAACCGAACGGACAGCGTCTTTTAACATACCCGGCAGAGAGCGAACAACAGCGAGCCGGTCATTCTCATCGATCAGAGAGAATCCGCTGTTTCTTCCGGTGCAACGGGCGTGGGTCTTCAGGATCGACAGACCCAGGGCATGGAAGGTATGCAGATGTATTTCTTCCAGTCCCCTCGGGGCGGACAGTTGACTCTGGAGCCGGCTTCGCATTTCCGCTGCCGCCTTGTTGGTGAAAGTAAGGGCCAGGATGTTGCCGGGTTCGATCCCGCGGTTCTGGATCAGATAGGCGATTCGAGCGGTCAAGGTTCTGGTTTTTCCGGTTCCCGGTCCGGCCAGGATCAACAATGGCCCCCCATCGTAGGTAACCGCCTCCCTCTGTTTCGGATTCAAGGCGAAGAGAATCGCCGGCTTCGAAGGCTCGACATCAGAGGTGTTTGGAAATGTCAGTGGCACTCCCCCCGGTGGTGGGGATTGTACGGTTTGCGCAGCGAGGCGCCGATAGGCGGCGATGTCGAAGCTGATCAAACCGATTCTGGTTGGGGGCTCAGGCTCCGCCCTGCTCATATCTTGGAACAGCAGCTCCTGGGGACTGAAATTGCTTAACTCTGCCTCGCTGAAGAGTTTTGCCCGACCGAACCGTCCATCGAAACCAGGTTCGACAAGCACCTGGCCGCAGCGCATGCGGCGGATCGCCTCGGCCAGCAACTCATTCGTTTTGATCTCGATATCCTCTATGGGAGTATCGAGAAGCAGGGCAAATTCCGAACCGACCGCCTGGATTGCGGAGCTGTAGAGGCGGGCGATCTTCTTCGATTGAACTCCGACCCCTGATATCTCGGAGAAAATTTCCTTGAGGGGTATCAGGGAGCGAAACCGGGGGTGGTCTTTCGCATCAGGAATCTGCGCTCTATCGGCCAGCTGGGCAACCCTGCTCAACACGCCTACGGTGACCGGTCTGCCGCATACCGGGCAGATGTTTCGGTGGCGAAGGGTTTCAAGAGGGTCCCAGCAGATGTCGCACTTCCGGTGGCCGTCGTAGTGGTATTTCCCCTCCTGAGGAAAGAACTCGATGGTGCCGAGGAAACCAAAATCTTGGAGCGGTGGATGATTTCCGGATAGCGCCCCGATGATCGCTGGATAGGAAAGATCGGTGTCGAGGAGATTCGCCTCCCGCCCGAGTTTCTCGGGAGAGTGAGCATCGGAGTTGGAGATCAGGGTGTAGCCGTCGAGAAAACTGCACAACCAGTTCATCGGTGGATCCGAGGACAGCCCCGTCTCCACGGCGCGGATATGTTCGGTCAGCTCACCGTAGCACTCGGCGATGCTGTCGAAGCCGCTTTTCCCTCCCAGTGCGGAAAACCAGGGCGTCCAGATATGGGCTGGAACGAAGAACATCTGATCCGAGCTTTCCAGAGCGATTTCCAGAAGCTCTCGGCTGTCAAGACCGAGAATCGGTCGGCCGTCGGAGGAGATGTTGGCAAACCGGGATAGTTTCGACTGGATCTTCTCAGCCGCCTCGAAGGTTGGAACGAAGATCAGGTTGTGGACCTTGCGCACTTTCTCCTCTCTTCGGTATATGTTGCTGATCTCCGCAGTTAGAAGAAAACGGACTTCCCTGCGTTCCTCACCCTTCCGGTTCAAGGCGGAGAGGGGCAAACGGGCTTCTTCCGCGTCGAGGTGGTACTCCCGCTTCAAGCGGAACAGGCCCTCCTCGGCCGGCTCGAGCTTGCCTTTGAGTTCCTCGAGCCAACCGGGGTGAGTGAAGTCTCCGGTCCCGATCACGGTAATGCCTTTGATCCCGGCCCAGGCTTCGAGATGCTCCGGGGTCAACTGCGGGCTGGTGGAGATCGAGTAGTGAGAATGAATGTGAAGATCAGCAATGAAACGCATGATTCCTATCTTTTCAGTCTCCGGATGTACTTGTCAATGCCTTGAGGTTTTGCGTACTTTATTACGAAGGACATCGCGTGGCGATATTACGGGTTGAGGTTTAATAATGTCGGAACGGTCCATGGATCCCAGACACGACGACGAGCTGCTCGAAGAGGTTGAAAAGGAACTCAAAGAGCCTGATATGTATAAGGTGGTGTTGCACAACGATGATTATACCACCAAAGAGTTTGTTGTGGAGGTGCTTCAGGGCGTGTTTCACAAACCCGCGATCGAAGCTATGAAAATTATGATGGATGTGCATAAGCGAGGGAAAGGGATCGTCGGCGTATACACATGGGATATCGCTCAAACAAAGGTCGCCCAGGTACGTCAGATGGCCAAAGAGAGGGAGTTTCCCTTGAAGTGCTCGGTTGAACCGGCATAGATTGATGAGGGGTATACTATATGAGAGTCAGCGATGATGTACAGGGGGTTTTACAGGCTGCCTATCTTCATGCGAAAGAACGGGAGCACGAATACCTGACCCCCGAGCACATACTTTTTTCGTCTTTGTTTTTCGATGTGACCCAAGAGCTCATCAAGGCCTGCGGTGCGGACCCGGATGAGATCAAGGAAGACCTGGAGAAGCACCTCGGTGATTCTCTCGCGATGGTGAAGGATACCGAGCCGATCCAATCCCTCGGTTTTCAATCGGTAATCGCCCGCGCCCTGTTTCACTCCGAAGCTTCTTCCAAAGAGATCGTGGATATTGGGGATATTCTTGTGTCGATCCTCGATGAGACGAAAAGTTTCGGCGCCTTCTATCTGAAGAAGGCCGGAATCACCCGATACAACCTGTTGCAGGTTATTTCTCACGGTGGAATGCTGTTCTCCGATCCGGAAAACCGGCAGCGACAGGAGGAGACCCCCGAAACGGGAGAGGGAGAAGAGGAGGAAGCTCGAGGAGCCGGGGGCAGGCGACGCCTGCGGCGCAGTGCGCTGGAGATGTTTACCCGAGAGCTTACCACGGCCGCTCGAGAAGGGGAGCTGGAGCCGCTGATCGGCCGGGAAGATGTCCTGGAGCGAACGGTTCAGGTGCTCTGCCGGCGCTTGAAGAACAATCCGGTCCTGGTCGGAGATCCCGGCGTGGGCAAGACGGCGATCGCCGAGGGTTTGGCTCAGCGAATCGCCGAGGACAAGGTTCCGGAGCTTTTGAAGAGCTACGAGGTGTTCGCCCTCGACATGGGAAGTGTCGTCGCCGGTACGCGCTACCGGGGAGATTTCGAGGAACGGCTCAAGCAGGTGATCAAGGAATTGGAGAAGAAGGAGAGGGTTATCCTGTTCATAGACGAAATTCACACGATCGTCGGAGCCGGGGCCGTCTCCGGCGGATCGCTGGATGCCTCGAATATACTAAAGCCTGCCATCGCTTCCGGCCGTATACGCTGTCTTGGTTCGACTACCTACGACGATTTCAAGAAGTTTTTCGAGCGGGATAGAGCTCTCTCGCGGAGATTCCAGAAGATAGAGGTGACCGAGACCACTCCGGAGGAAACCTTTCAGATCCTCCAGGGACTTCGGGATCGATACGAGGAGTATCACCAGGTCAAGTACACAGACGAGGCTCTTCAGTCTGCGGTGGATCTTTCGGACCAGTATATAAACGACCGCTTCCTTCCCGATAAGGCGATCGACGTCATAGATGAAGCAGGCGCCTACATGCGTATATTGGCTTTTCGGGACGGTCTGGCCACGAGCCCGGAGCCCGTGCTCACCCAGACGGATATCGAGAAGGTCGTGTCCAAGATCGCCAAGATTCCTGAAAAGACGGTTTCCGCCTCGGAGGTAGACCGCCTGATGAGCTTGAGCGAAGATCTGAAAAGCGCAATCTTCGGCCAGGACCAGGCTATCGAAGCGGTCGTCCAGGCCGTTAAGAACTCCCGAGCAGGCTTTCGCGAGCCGAACAAACCGGTGGCCAACTTTTTATTCGTCGGTCCGACCGGCGTGGGCAAGACAGAACTGGCCCGTCAGCTGGCGGACAATCTGGGCGTCGCTTTGCACCGCTTTGATATGAGTGAGTATCAGGAGCGGCATACGGTGAGTCGCTTGGTCGGTTCTCCTCCCGGATATGTGGGCTACGATGAAGGAGGACTGCTTACCGACGCGATCCGCAAGACCCCACACGCCGTGCTTCTTCTGGATGAAGTAGAGAAGGCTCATCCGGATGTATTCAATGTTCTACTTCAGATTATGGACTACGCCACCCTGACTGACAACGCCGGGCGTAAGGCGGATTTTCGCAACGTCATTCTGATTATGACCTCCAACGCGGGAGCCCGGGAACTCGGCAAGTCTTCGATCGGTTTCGGTGAACGGGTGATCGGCAAAGATGCAATCGATACCGCCGTCGACCGGATCTTCAACCCGGAGTTCCGCAACCGTCTGGACAGAGTCGTGACCTTCAACAGACTCGACGAGAGGGTCATCCTTCAGATCGTTGACAAAGAGATACGCTTTTTCGAAGCCCAGTTGGTGGAGAAGAGGATCAATCTCGAGGTCAGTGACGCCTGTCGTCGGCATCTGGCCGAAACGGGGTACAGTCCGGAGTTCGGGGCTCGGAACATCGCCCGGCTGGTGCAGCAGAAGATCAAAGATTTCTTCGTGGAGTCCGTCCTGTTCGGGGAGCTGAAAAAAGGTGGAAAGGCCTACGTTGATCTGGATGCCAAAAGCGGTGAGGTTACGGTAAAGACGACAAAGGCGAGAAAGCCAAGGGCTGCCAAGGGCAGCAATACCGGAAAATCCGGCGAAGCCAGCAAAGCTAACCGAGCCGCCAAGAACGCGGACACCCTAGAGAAGGGCAAGACCGAAGCCTGAAGTTTAGGCTTTCAGAGGGACTTAGGCCTGCTTTCCTGTAAACGCGCCTCCCGCTCCTTGAGGGCTCTTGTGATCAAGAGCTCCTCGTAGGTCACCGAGTATGTTTCTACCAGTGTTTCCTCAAGCCTCTTGTGCCGGGATAGGTGGGTTCCCACGGCCAGGAGCAGTGCCTGAGCTTCCACGAGTCTGTTTTGAGACAAGTAGTACCGGCACAGGGTGAGCTGGGATCGACTGCGCTCAGCCGCGGTTTTTCCCTTGCGGATCGACCCGATCAGCAACCCTTCGGCTACCGTATCATTGGAGGGGTTGCCGTCGAAGATATAAAACCGGGCCAGGTTATCCGCGCTGTCCTCCTTTATGAGTTCGGCCTCTTTGCTCTCGGAGTATAAATCGGTTAGGGCGATCAGCTGATCTTCGAGGATCACGTAGGAACGTTTGTAGGTCTTGGCGATATTTTTCACCCCGGCAAAGATCTCCTTTCCCTCTCGATCCGTGTTGGTAGCCAAGAGAACGCTCAACTGGTCTCCCACCCGGATTAGCTGAAGGGATACCACCAGATTCGAGGATCCCTGAAATTCTTCGACGATAAGATTGACCGGATTTTCAAAATCCAGATTGTATAACAGGTTGGCGAAGATCTTTATCTTGTCGGGCAGAGTAAAAATTCTGTGCAGTCCGAGGCGATGGAAGATGTCTGTGTACAAGTAGTGGACCGGGAAGAACTCATTCAGCTCCAGCCAGTTGCTATCCTTCCTGCCCCCTTCTTTTAGAATTTTGTAGCCGGGGGCCGGCCGCTCATGTTGATGAAGCTGCGAATCATCCGGAACGATTTGAGAGGAGGGGGAGGCCGTGCAAGCGAGAAGGTTAACACCTAAGGCAAAGAGGAAGATATTTTTCATGGTACCGGGTCTACTATGAATTGTAGTGGTGGTCTTGGTCAAGAAACCGGTGGTCTGCCTTCGGCAAAGGGAACAGCCTGGCTCAGGGCGTCTATCTGCTCCTGCTCCATACGGTTGATTTGGTGGATGTGCTGCTCCATGATGCGGGCAAGGTTCTGATCGTAGAACCGATGAAGGCTCCAGTTGGCTGTGGCTTGGAAGCCGCGTCGTACCTTGTGGGTTGAACCGATTCCGGGATCGAAACGACGCACTCCGTTTTCGATAGCCCACTCGATGGGACTGTAATAGCAGGCATTGAAATGAAGGCTGTCGTACCCTTCGTTGCTTCCCCAGTAGCGGCCGTACAGCTGCTCTCCCTTTGTGAGCAGAAAAGACATGCCCACGGGGTCTGCATCGTCCTGTTCATCGAAGGCGGCCAGCAACAGGAGGCGATGACGGTAATTCCGGTACAGACCGGTGAAGAATTCCTCGTTCAGATACTTGGCCGCCCATGGCCCGAACTGGGCGTTCGTCTGCTCGTAGAAGCGGTACATCTGCTCGAGGTGGGAGGCGGTAATTTGCTCACCGGTGAACGGTCGAATGACCAGGTTCTGCTCGGAAAGCTTTTTCCGTTCCCTGCGGATGTTTCGCCGTTGATTCTTGTCGAAGCTCCACAAATAATCCTCGAAGCCGGAAAACCCCGGATTCTCCCAAACGTAGCTCTGATGCTTCCAGGCGACGAATCCGAGGCTCTTCATCGCATCCAGCCACTTCGGGTCCACGTAGTTGAAGCTTAGGGCCCGGATGTTATTCTGGCGGCATAAAGCGTCGATGGTTTCAACCATGAGGGCGGTGAGAAGATCTTCATCCTCTCCGGCAGCGATGAGGAATCTGTATCCCGCCACAGGGGTGGCCGGGCTCATCCCCACCATCTTCGGATAGTAGGGAATCCCCAGCCTTCCGGCCACATCTGCCCATATGTAGTCCCAAACGAACTCGCCCTCGCTGTGCCCCTTGACATAGAGAGGAGCTGCGGCTACCAGTTGGGGCCCGGTCCAGACGGTCAGATGAATCGGCAGCCAGCCGGTTTCCGGACGCATGCTCTCGGAAGCCTCCATCTGGTTCAGCCACTCCCATTCGAGGACCGGCGTCTCGAGGGGTAGGGCCAGCGCATTCCAGGCTTCTTTAGGAATCTTGGATATCTCTTGGATCCACTCCAGGCGGTATCGGATGCTTTTTTCTTCAGCCATCGATTCGCTCATGCCCCCCCGTGTGGGGGAAGGGTAGCTGAAGGCGGAACTACCCTTCGTCTCCGATTCAGTTTTGTGAAAAATCCAGGATCACCCTTTGTCTGCTCACCTTTAGCTGCCGGCAGCGAACACCCGCCGCTTGGAACATCCGTTTTGACGCCCTGACGGGGTCGGTCTGCCCGTACTTGTCCGACAGATAGATCACCTCTTTGATCCCCGCCTGGATGATTACCTTGGCGCACTCGTTGCAGGGAAAGAGGGCCACGTACAGCCGGCAGTCGTACAGATCCGCCGAGATCTTGTTGATCACGGCATTGAGCTCGGCATGGCAGATGTAGGGATATTTGGTATCGAGGTACTCCCCCTCTCGAGCCCAGGGGAACTCGTCGTCGGAACATCCGGTGGGAAAGCCGTTGTAGCCGACTCCGACGACCTTGTTTTTCGGGTTGACGATGCAGGCCCCGACCTGAGTGTTGGGATCCTTGCTTCGCTGAGAGGAGAGCAGGGCCACCCCCATGAAGTACTCGTCCCAGGAAAGATAGTCCGTTCTTTTTTTCATTTGCCTGTCCCCGCATGCTCTTCGATCAACTCCAGAAGTTTGCTCCGGTAGTAGCAGAAATCCGGCCAGGAGATCTCCGGATGGGCCGCATGGTCCAGGTGGGGGATGTAGCCGCCGCGTTGCAGCATGAAGGGAATTTTCGACTCCAACTCCCCGTCGATGGCTTCTCGGCCCTTGGCGATCTGCAGCCGCGGGTATTGACGCCGGATCGCCAGCAGGTTTCTGTCGGGTGTTTCAAAGTTCATCATTGCAACAAAGCGTTCCCTCACGTTCATGCTTGTCCTCCAGCTGACCGAAATCTCATCTTCAGGGCAGTCGAAGATTCAGCCCTCCGCCCAATTCGGCCGGATTGGCCAACTTGGCATAGGCGGCTAGGAATCCGTCGTGAACCCGGGGAGGCGGCGGTTTCCAGGCGGCAGTGCGCCGTTTGATCTCCTCCTCCGGGAGGGCAAGATCGATTCTGCGACCCGGGATATCGATCTCGATTCTGTCTCCGTCCTCGATCACAGCCAAGGGCCCTCCCTCAGCGGCTTCCGGAGACACCTGGCAGATGTACGGTCCCTTGGCGAATCCTGAGATGCGCCCGTCGGTGACCAGGGCGCACTTGGTATCCAAACCCAAGGCGTTGAGAAAACCGATCACCTTGAACACTTCGTTGAATCCCGGTCCGCCCTTCGGCCCTTCGTAGCGTAGAACCAGCACATCCCCAGGTTGAATCTTGTGTTCCCGCAGAGCCGCAAGCGCCTCCTCCTGGCTGTCGAACACCCGAGCCGGTCCCCTGTGCTGGAACATCTCCGTGGGGATGACAGGGGTGCGGACTACGGCCGAATGGGCCAGATTGCCCCGAAGGATCGCCAGGCTTTCCCGGGCGATTGGACGTTCGAGGGGACGAATCACATCGGAGGCCTCGGCGGGATAAGCATTTGCCAGGTTTTCTCCAACCGTATATCCGGTCACAGTCAAGGCGTCCCGGTTGAGCATGGCTTCGATGCGCTTCATCACGGTCTGGATACCCCCTGCCTCATCGAAGTCCTTCATCGTGTACACGCCGTTGGGCACAACATTGGTGATGCAGGGAATCTCGTCGCTGAAGCGCTCAAACAGAGCCAGATCGATTTCCTGTTCCCAGTGCAATTCGTAGACCAAGGCCAGGAGGTGAACGATGGCATTGGTGGAACCCCCGATCGCATGGAGCACCTTGATGGCGTTGGCGATGGCCTGTTTGCTGATGATTCGGGAGGAGGTTATACCCTTGCTGACAAGATCGACAATCCTGCGACCCGATTCTTTGGCCAGCCAGAGACGACGGGCCGAGGTCGCCGCTGCTGTACCGGCGCCGGGAAGAGTAAGTCCCAAGGCTTCGACCAATCCCTGCATGGTATTGGCCGTTCCCAGAAGGGCACAGGAACCCGCCCCGGGGCAGACCCGGTTTTCCATCTCTTCGATCTCTTCGACGGAGATCTTCGGGTTTCCGATGCCGAAAGCGTAGCATTCGCTGTCCAAGGTGGTGATGGTCGAATCTTTTCCGTGGTAGCGACCCGAGTCCATCGGTCCCCCGGGGATGAAAATCACAGGGATATCGAGCCGGGCCGCGGCAAGCAGGTGAGCGGGAACGTTCTTATCACATGAAGATACCATCGCCAGAGCATCGAGCATGGATATGTGAGTGATCGCTTCGACCTCCGCGGCAATGATGTCCCGGGTCGGAAGGTCATAGCGCATTCCGTGTTCTCCCACCGCCATCGGGCACTGGGCGGCGCTGTTGAACTCGAAGGGTGTACCCCCGGCCTGCCAGATCCCCGCCTTCACCGCATCGGCGACGCCTCGCAGATGCACGTGCCCGGGGGAGGTCTCGCCCCAGGTATTGGCCACTCCAATGCGGGGGCGTTTCAGATCCAGGCTGTCGTAGCCCATGGATTTCAGGAGACTGCGGGCCCTGGCGTTCTCGGGGAGTTGAAGAAAAGTGTTGTTTTCCTTGAATTGATTCATAGGGCTCATCTCTCCTGTTAGAACTATTTTGAAGTGTACACAAGTCAATATAGTAACGGAATACAAGCACCCTGATCAATTGATGTGATTATTGTTGTTGCGTATGATGCAGTAGGTCACGCGTGAATCTGCGTCAAGAAAAGGATAGCTCAGACTATGGTCCCCAAGGAACGCTTCGAATTGACTTGCCGGCATCGAAACCCCGACCGTTTTCCCATCGACTATCAGGCCAAACGGGATGCGGATCAAATGCTCAAAGATTATTTTGGGGTAACGACGGAACGGGAGCTCCTCGATGTGCTGGGCTGCGACCTGTACCATCTGTCCGCTCGAGATATCAGCCAGAACGAGGCTTTCCTGCCTATCTACCGCGGGCCGGCATTGCCCACAAGCGAAAGCGAGCGCACCTGCCCCTTCGGTATCCGCTACCAGCGATCCGCCTTTGACTGGAAGTTAGGGGCCGACGAGGTGCTGGCAAGCCCTCTGGAGAAAGCCGAGAGCCCGGAGGAGGTGTTGAGATACTCCTGGCCGAAGCCGCAGTGGTTCGATGTGGAAGCACTGATTCCGGAGTGTGAAGAGAACTCCAATCGGGTGATCGTAAGCGGTTTCTGGACGGCGGTGTTCGGCAACGCCTACAGGATGCACGGCTTTGCCAACTTCCTGATGAACCTGGCCTTGAAGCCGGAGTTGATCAAGACCCTCGTCAACCGAATGACAGAGTTCTACCTGGAGCTCAACGAGCGCCTGTTCTCGGCGTTGAAGGGAAAGATCGATGTCTACTACTTCGGAAACGACTTCGGTTCGCAAAACGGGCTGCTTTTTAGCAGGGAGATGTGGAAAGAGTTCTACTTCGAAAACTATCGTCAGCTGATCGACCTGGCTCACAACCACGGGCTCAAAGTCATGGTGCATTCCTGCGGGTCGATTCGGGAGATCATGAAAGAGCTTATAGAGGTGGGTGTTGATATCCTCGACCCCGTGCAGACCACCGCGGATGATATGGATCCCCAGGGTCTTAAAGATGATTTCGGTCGGGATATCGTGTTCCACGGCGCCATCGACACCCAGGGGGTGCTTCCCAACTCGTCAACCGAGGAGGTGGTTCGGCATGCCCGGGAGGTGATGCGGGTGCTCGGCCGCGAGGGCGGCTACATCTTCGCACCCTGCAACGCTATCCAGGCTGATACACCCCCTGAAAACGTCGAAGCTATGTACCGGGCGGCCCGGGAGTATCACCCCGGGTCCGATGGATGATGCGTGCAGGGAGGTGAAGATTTGATGAAAGCACTGATTTTGGTGGAGTACAACCGCTTCGAGTACAAGGAGGTAGCCAAACCGGAAGCCGGTCCGGGGGAAGTTCTGATCGCCGTCGAAGCCTGCGGGATCTGCGGCAGCGACGTTCACGGCATGGATGGGTCGAGCGGGCGGCGGCAGCCTCCGATCATCATGGGCCACGAGGCGGCCGGCGTCATCGCTGGGGTCGGGAGGGACGTCGAAGGCTGGACGGCGGGGCAGCGGGTCACCTTTGACTCAACGATCTACTGCGGCAGCTGCTGGCACTGCCGAAGGGGTGAGATCAACCTCTGCGACAAGCGTCGGGTT
>Ga0315547_1001010_pt1 | contig 23895 bp, 21 predicted proteins | sample SalMarSW160240MG_2_FD_202542 | JGI IMG/M metagenome (GOLD analysis project Ga0315547, IMG submission 202542) | Salt marsh sediment microbial communities from the Plum Island Ecosystem LTER, Massachusetts, United States - Salt Marsh Sediment SW1601-240 ...
GCCCCGCCTGTGGTGCTGAGGTGCCCCGGTCGGCCAAGTTCTGTCCTGAGTGCGGACACGGCCTCGGCTCCGGGACGGAGCTGGAACTTGAACAGCCACGCTTCTTCAGAGTGGTGTATGTTTTTGAGAACACGTACCGTCTATGACCTTGAAGTCGCCGGACTGCCAGACGGGCCGGTGCTTGTAGCGGCGGAGCTCCTTTGGTCTAATAAGTTTCATGGCAGAAATCTTGTGTTCTACTGCTCCCTCGGTGCGGCCCAGCTTGTCGGCTATCTCTATTTTACTCAATCCCTTCACTAAATAACAGTCTTTCAACTGCTCGATTTCTTCCTGCGTCCAGAGCGTCGATTTTCCCGGCGACTTCTTTATCCCCTGCCGGCTAAGTCTGAGGCGGGCCGCCCTAAGGTATATGGCTGACTTGTTCCTCTCGGGCAAGGCTGCCAGGATTGTTTCCCATGAGGCGGAAGGCCAGAGCATCCTGAGAAGCTTGGTCTCCTCGGTAGTCCAGCGTTTTTCGAAGGCATAATGAGCCTGGGGGCGCTGGATATTGACTGCCTGCCTTAGACCCATCTTCCACACGATGATACACTCAATATGGTTTCGGTCGTGCCGCATTTCCACCCTGTCTATTAGTAGCTTGAGCAGGTGGTTGCGCAGGCGGCTGGGATACCTTGCCCAGTTATCTTCCAGGTTATCAAGGAACTGTCTCACCCTTTCCAGGTCGATTACTGTTGACTTCGGAGCCGGCGGTCTCTGCTGGATCATTTGAAGCTCATCTTGGGCTTCTTTGATAAGACTCCAATAGGTCTCCTCCCGTTCCGGGTTATCGGAGCCAAGATATCTTTTCAGGTTGGCAATATGCGCTCTGAGCTCCGCTTCCCGCTGACGGCGCCGGTTTTCTTCGTAGCTGCTCTCGCTTACCTCTGATTTGAGCTTCTCCAGTACTTCATCGGCATAGGGCGTGAGGTCAAGGCAGCGTAGAAACTCCGTAGTCAGTGGCGGGGTCAGCAAATGGTCTTCAATATATAGACACCGAGGAGCCAGTCCCAGATGTTGGTCCTGATTGCACGCCCACCGCTTTCTGGTGTTGTACGCAGAAACCCTCTTGGGCAGGTCATGGTTGTAGCAGTAGAGAAGGCCAGCCCATTCCATAGGCTCGGCATAAGCGGCTCTTCCCCTCGGCTTGTTCGATGTCGCTATCTCGTAAGCCTGGGTGAAAAGGTCAAGTGGCACAATCGCCTGATGGTTATTCTCGCGGATCACGTTTCCCCATTCCCAGGTGCCGGTGAGGTTCAGGTTGGTCGCCAGGCTCTTGAGCGTATTGGTGGTAATGACATACCCTCTGTTATTCCTGGGATAAAGCCTCAATAACGACCTCGTTTCCATGTACTTTAGTTCATCGGGAAAGAAGGGGAACACTGTCCCGGCAGCGTGAAGCACCTTGACCGCCCGGAAAACCGAGCGCTGTCTTACTACCTCTTCAAGCGCGGTGATAACTATCTCCTGGTGCGGAGGATACGGCACCCAGTAGTCCATGATGTAGGAACCGTCGCTCCGCTGCCCCTCGATTTTCACGATGAATCCAGGGCATACCGGGGTGCCCACGTGTTTGCCCTCGGCAGCCTTTGAAGCCCTCCGCCGGTGAAGCCTTATTCCCAGCTTTTTCATCTCGTCAGCCGAGTCTTCGATGTCGTCGGCCAAGTTTTCCCAGTCTCGGGGAATGGCCGGATTATAGACGCCTTCGGGCGTTCTGATGCGACATTTATGCTCTTTGAGTAGTTTCAGCAATTTGTAGCCGAGTACCCTATCACGGTCACGGGAGAGGCGGCTCATACCTTCGGTGAGGTATACAGTGCCGTCTCGGTCAGTCTCAACACCCTGGCGCAGGTCACGCAGTCCCTCCCGCTTATCTTCATCGAGTGAGCCGGACAGCCCCAGGTCCTTGCAGTTGACTGTAACGTCACCATCCTCAATAACTTTGGGAACATTCTCACCATTCTGAATGGCCTTGAGCCACTCCTCTACCTCCTCAAGCTTAAGGCCGGTGCGGTAGCCGTCCTTTTTGGCTACTTCCACCTGTTTGGCGATATCCATGATGGATTCACGGCTTTGCCGTACCTGTTCCTGCGTGGAGACCCTGCCATAGATAAAGGCTTTTTTGTAAGGCAAGCTTCTCAGATCTTCCTCACTGGGCGCAGACCTCGCCTTCCGCAAGCTATGGATAATGTCTTCAAGGTTCATTGTTTTGTTCCTCCTTCATCATCCTGGCCAGTACCCCTATTATTTCGGCTGATAGGGGCGGCGTTATTCCCACCGGCTTGAGCGTGTAGGGGAAGTCCTTTACCTGCTGTAGTAGTACCCCTGCCCACATCTGCCACTGGGGGTTTTTCGCTATGCAGTCATTAACCCGGCTCACGGTTCCCGTGTCACCACCAATTACCGCCTCCGCGTATCGCTTGATCATCTCTGGCGGCTCGTCCGCATCGCCTCCCAGGATGGCAGCGATGTCTTCCATAATTTCTCTGCCAATGTGTATAAAAGGAGCAAAACCGAGCACTACTATGCCCCGGCAAACTGCCTCCACGGAAATATTGAGCTTGCCGCTCTGAAACTGGCTCATGATTCTACCTACCGCATCAAGGCAGGACTCCATGACCGGCCTGACCCCAAAACAAGCCGGCCAGAGCGTAATCGCCGCCCGCCACACCTCGGTAGGTACAGTTTCCGGGTCAGCTTCTTTGTCAATCGAGTCCTGCATGCCCTCGGCTAATCGCCAGGGCTGGCTTAACTCCATGATACTTTCATCCCCAAGTCCTTCCGTGAGCCGGTTGAAAGTATGCACAGGCATGACGTGTGCCGGGAGTCCGCTTTCCTGCTTGAAATGGGAATAACCGCTTTTAAGCCACCTTCCTACCTTTTGCTCCTTCATTCGCCTCCCTCCCTTTCCGGCTTCTTGCTTTCACCGCCGGACATTTCTTCCACCGTACCGAGCCCCAGCAGCCTTAGCATCACCGGCAGATTCTTCCACAGGTTATAGACGAAGAGGTCGAGTACCTTCTTGTTCTCACCGGAAAACTCGATGTGGATTGCCGGCACTTCGGCGTCCCTGGTCACCCTTGCCTGAATGCCCTTCATCGTCGTGGCATAGGTCTCAATCATTTCCTCGGAGATATTCTCTACCCGGGTGGGCTCGTTGGGCTGAATCTGGATTGTTCCGCCATTAACGGTGAGGCGCACCTCGTCCCCCTTATGGAGGTTCCATTGCTCGATTACCTCGTTGGGCACACCGACGAACAGACTGTTCCCCGACTTCAACAGTTTCTTGCTTATGGTATACTTTGGCGTTTCAGCCATACTCCACCTCCTCATATAGACTATACGTATAGTCTATACCTTCTATCGCACCTTGTCAATAGTACTTTGTCGGTCGTTCAGCGCTGGAATACCCCTTGCACAGTTCTTGCACTCAGCTTTGCACCGCCACGCTTGCACTCCCCCCGGCGCTACTGGTTGTATAAGGGGGGAGGGGGTGACCACCCCTATGCTTGTGGTGACCTATGAGTAAGGGCCTCTGGTAACAGTACTGGGAAAGGGCTGGTGGAATGGTTCAGTGCAAATGAACGGACATCTGACTGGGTATCTGACTTTATGACCATCGGAGCCGGTATTTCGCCGACATTATGGAGGCCAGTCTTCTGGCAACTTGTTTTTCAGTTACTATTCGAGTGTCCGTTGGCTGTGAAAGGTCGGGGCAGACCGTCATGGCCAATCAATTCTATCCATTCTAACTATACTATTCTATCTATGAGCCTGTGCACATGATGGTACATCGTGGTTGCACTGCCCTGCTAATACCTGTTGTCGATACTATCCCAGGGGTGACCACCCCTTCTGATTTAAGAGGAATATTCGAGACCATATCCGGGGCAGCACCGGTTTGCAAACCAATTGTCAATGTGGGTATGCATCTTTAGACTATGATGTAAAGATGATATAATCACCGCATGAGTCTCTACAAGCTTATGAAGGACTTCTGTGTCGATGCCTATATGGAGCTCTCCAAGATGAAGGAGCTTCCAAGGCCACCATACAATAGCCCCTTGCTTGCAAGGAATCCTCAGTTCACTCACTGGGGTTCAGTACTATATAAGCTGAAAAGCCATGAGACGCTTCAGAACTTCATGCAGTCATCTGGCCTGCAAAACAGGTTGCATGACGTTGGGCATACATGGGTTTGGCATGAAGAGGTGTTCGAGTGGCTATTCCTTGAGCGTCTGATTGCAGAGAGCGGTGGCAGAGCTGAAGTTGACAAGAAAATATTCGACAACGTTTTTAGGCGCGCACAAGCAGAGTTAAACCGGCCTTCCTTTCGCTTAAGGCGCATAACTGCACTGGTAGGGGTTCCTGATTTGAAACGCCTCATTGAACTATCAAAGGGGGTAATACTTTCTCCGATAAATTTCGCAACACACCACTACCAACTTGCCGATATGTTGGGATGGCGTTATCAAGACAAGCACAGGGCTCCTGCATTCTGGCTTGACCCTGATAGCCGCTTGCTTGTTCAGACTCGCTTGATAAAGAAGGGAGAGGATGGGAAAGACCTGTCAGTTGCTCGTGAGCAAATGCGATATGAAGCCAAACAAATGGTTAAGGCCATCAAAGTATCACTTGATACAACAGTCTTAGAAAAGTACGTATTCGCATCATACCTTTCATCATTTCCGCTGCTACCTATTGCTTATGAGGAGATAGAAGAGACTAAGGGAATATCGATAAGTAACACTCATCTCATCAAACGTAAGGAAATCAACTATATCCGGTCCTGCTATGAACTCATAGGCCCAAAGGCACCTAATGGTGTGCAAGAACCCCAGTTCTTCCTGAGCGCCGTTGATAGGTTTGCAAGTAGCTTCCGCGCTTCGCAGCTAGAGCAAAGTGTGGTTGACCTCATTGTATCACTCGAAGCTCTATTCCCAGTAGGCGAGGAACTCAAATACCGATTAGCCACTTGCGTTGCATCATTGCTGGGCACCAAAGACAGCGAACGACAGCAACTTTACAGGCAGGTTTCCGCCGGTTATAAATTGAGAAACGCTGTCGTTCATGGCGGGCGTAAAGGCCAAACTGAAAGTATAGCCAATGCCCTAAAGGACTTTTTCCCTGAACTTAAGGGAAAACCTGCCAATGAAGTTAACAAACATATTGGAAAAGCAGTTTGGCAGCTCCAAAGAATTGCCCGTAGTGCGTTAGGGGCGTATGTTCACATGAGAACTCGAAGCCCGGGGAGTGAGTGGCCGAATACTGATGAACTCGAATGCCTTTTATTTGACTCCCAGAAGTGTGGGGAAGTTCAGAAGCGGCTTGGACTCACTAGGAGATAAATAGTAGCTTCAGTGATATAAGCGTGGAAGTCAAGGGTGATGAGAACTCTAGTTGCCCGATTATCTAACGCCTTTAGCCTCCCTGTGAAGCATGCTTACGATGAAGTATTCCATCCACAATCACGTAATCACGCATCAGGTTGGTTTCATTGTCTATGAAGGAGTGCACCCAAGCGAGTGCTTTGAGGGCGTCTTCTTTAGGCTTCAGCCCGTGCCCATGTGCGTAATCGTTCCGCAGGTCTGCTATTTTCTTACATAGGTCAAGTGTCTCTGGTAAGAGGGCTTTATTCTCTTGCAGCATGTTTCTCACCTGCCACATCTTATGTTCCCGCGTGGCATCGTAGAATGCAGCCTTGTCCCGCTGAAACCTCTCAAACGAGATACCGCACATTGCTACGCAGGCATAGAAGTGCCCATCGACAAACACGTCCCTGGCCTCCCTAATGAGTCCGCAATAGGGGCCGTCCTCCATGAGCAGAGGCGGCAGTTGAGAAAGCCTTTCCAGTGTATCGGGAGTAAGGGGATTCACGCCCTGCTCCTGCTGGCTATTCGATAACTCTTCTAGGTCACGCTTGGCGGTATTCGGCCTGAAGTCGGCATAGGCAGGTTGTGTTTGGCCGCTTACTTTAACGAACGCTTCCCCACATTCCTGTATCCACCCATAATAGCCCTCGTGCATGTTGGCTTGAGTGATACCAAGAACCTGAGATAAATCTTCACCGCTATACGTACAGAAAATATATGGCTCAGCACCGGGAGCCTGACAGACTATGCTGTATTGTGTAAGAATAGGCATAATAGCCTCCTACTATCTAAAGAAATACGCTAAAATAGCGTAGTTAATACGAGACCAGCAATGATGAATATAGCAGCATACCATGAATAGTAATACCGCCGTGTCCTTCTGTTAGTAAGGTCAAACCTGAAGACGGGGATTATCTGAACCAACCACGCGGGCCAATGTAATAGCACAAATAAGAATGTAATCAACCATATTCTCAATGCTGTAAAGGGCGCCTTGACCCAGTTGGTTAAGAAATAATAGCTACACCTTTTTCCTGTCTTTGGTAGGTCTGAAAACATGCGTTTATTTATGCCATTAACGCCGAGTCGTCGGTCATGAAACTTTATTTCCGCGGCGTATTGTCCTGTTGCTGACACCGTATGATTTATAACTATGAGGACAAACCAAGCAATCAACCATATCACTCCGATATTGAATATCCCAAACAGCGCCAATGCCAGAAACAACCACCATCCGATAAACAATGCGAAAATAATTGGTGTCAGAACAAAGTAGATAAGCGCGATGCTCCAATTGATATATAGATTCCGATTGGCCTGAATTGTAAACCAGTTAATTGCGGCATCGTTGGGAAAAAATGCACGTGCGAAAATGGGGATTACTGATATAAACACTGTATATATCGTACTCTTAAAAAGCTGTTCAACGATTATGTAGACACCTGCGATTGCGCCTGAGATACCGAGCGCCAGCCCTAGGATCTCCAAAGGCGTTTCTATTGTCATGTCCAAATTGTAGCACAGGATGTCTATCAACTGTGAACTGAAGGTTTGCCCCCTATGATTGAGGGATAAGTTCTCATCGATTGGTAGCGGGGGCAGGACTCGAACCTGCGACCTCCGGGTTATGAATCCGAAAAACATACACTTTTGAACAAAATAACGTAATGTAAAATCTGGTTCTCCGGGAGAACTGCATTGCTCTGTGTTGAAGTGTATTCGTTCACGGTGTAAGATATTAACAATTATGTGAACCTGACTCCCAAAATCTGTTCAGGAGGTTGGAAGATAGACCGCCGAGAACGGGAACAATCTGTTCTGGAGCTCCTTAAAGACCTCCGCGGACTCGAACCGCTCAAAAAGCTGTTCTGGTCTGAGTTGAATTACGACCGTGTAAATCAGCCCCTATCTCGTCGTGGTTGGAACCAAACCGCATCGAACGCACTAGCCGAAGACCCGGTTCTATTTGCCGGCGGTGGGCAAAACAATGACTTCCACGTTGTTTACAGTCGGTTGCCTCAAGACCGTCTACTCTTAGGTCAGGAACGTCCTGTAGTAACCCAGCTTCTCAGGGAGCATCAGTACGGCCTATTTATCTTCTCCAACCAGACACAAGACCACTGGCACTTCATCAACGTGAAGTACGATGCGGAGACTGAAAAACGCCGCCTGTTCCGGCGTATCAGCATCAGCCCGGAAGAGCGTCTTCGCACTGCCTCAGAGCGCGTCGCTATGCTTGACCTGCAATTTATCCAGCCGGATATGTTCGGTTTACAGCCACTCACTATCCAATCCAAACACGATGAAGCCTTTGACGTTGAAGCGGTTACAAAGCAGTTCTTTGAAGAATACAAGGCTGTCTTCAGGATTCTGGAAGACGATTTGAAGAAACAAGTAAACGACCACACCTGGGCGCACGACTATTCACTCCAGTTCTTAAATCGTTGCATGTTCATCTACTTTATTCAGCGCAAAGGCTGGCTGGGCAATGACCGTGATTTCCTGTTTTCCTTTTGGAAGAGCTACCAGCGTTCCGAGCAAAGCCAGAATTCATTCGTTGACAATTGGCTGAAGGTGCTTTTCTTTGAGGCTTTCAACAACAAGTTTCATGGTGGGCACGACTATTTCCCAGCTGAAATTAAAGAAGCACTGTCGCTGGCACCCTTTCTTAATGGTGGACTCTTCAACGAAAACGTATCTGATATGGAATGTAAGGAATATGAGGCCGTTATTTCGGACCGGCGCTTCGAGCAGATTCTTAGATTTTTGGAACGCTACAACTTCACTATTGCCGAAGATAGTCCCCTGGACAAAGAAGTAGCCGTTGATCCGGAGATGATAGGTAAAGTCTACGAGAGCTTGGTCAACGTATCCGAGGAAGTCGACGAGCGTGGCGAGGCAGGTATCTTCTATACCCCCAGAACAGAGATTGACCTGATGTGCCGTCTATCGCTGGTCGACCACCTGGCTAACCATTTAGGGGATGAAAAGAAAGAGCTACTATACCAGCTTGTCGTTGCTCTAGAGCCAGACGAGAAAACTGATGCTGACAAAGCTGTAGCCGAAGCTGACCTCTGGGCCACCCTGAATGAACGGTTACATGACATCACCGTGCTGGATCCCGCCTGCGGTTCCGGTTCTTTTCTGGTGGGTATGCTCAATATCCTGGATGACCTCCAGGAGAGGGCAAATCGTCAGCTTGGCGTAACGGAAGCATCGTATGAGCGTAAGAAGCGTATAATCGGCCAGTCGCTTTATGGTGTTGATGTAATGGAGTGGGCGTGTCATGTCGCTGAGCTTCGTCTCTGGCTGGCGCTTATTATTGATGCTGATTTTACCCGAGATGAATTGCATGTCCGGCGGGAACCTCTATTGCCTCATTTTTCTTTCAAGGTTCGCTGTGGCGATAGCCTGGTTCAGGAGGTAGGTGGCATTAACCTGGGGCACATTGCTGTCTCGCAAGAGATACCCCCGACCTTAAAAGGCGAGATAACGAAACTGAAAAACGAGAAACTGAAGTTCTACAATAACGATGCCACGCGCAAATTCCATTCGGTGGATGCTTTGAAAAACGAGGAAAGGCGGCTTTTCTCAGATATTCTGGGTGCCAGGGTTATTAATATCAAGGAGCGTATCGCGAGTTTGCGACGCAAGCTGGAAGGACCTCAGACTTATCAGATAGGTCTGGATGGTAAAGGGGCTCCACGACCCCATCAAATAGATTTAGAAGCAAACCAGTACCGGCAGGAAATAGAAACCCTGAACACTGAATTGGCGCAGACCGAGGCGTCAAAAAAGGCGCTAAGTGCTGCCAGAGAAGTGCCTTTCGTCTGGGATATCGCTTTCGTGGAAATCTTTGAGGGTGAGAACGAGGGCTTTGATATTGTCATGGGCAATCCTCCTTATGTGCGTCAGGAAGCGATTGCCGCACCGGTAGTCCACGGAGTTAAAGTTACGGATGATAAAAGGGAGTATAAGGCAAAGCTGGCGCTTTCCGTGTATCAGGCTTTCCCTCATTTCTTTGGCTACAGAACCAGTACTAACACCGCAGCGCACAAGATAGATGGTAAGAGTGACCTTTATATCTATTTCTATTTGCATGGGCTTTCGCTACTAAATAGCAAAGGCTCATTCTGCTTTATCACCTCCAACTCCTGGCTGGATGTGGGCTACGGGGCTGACCTGCAGGAGTTCTTGCTCAAGCACAGCCATGTAAAGCTGGTGCTGGATAACCAGGTGCGGCGTAGCTTTGCCAACGCTGATGTTAACTCAATCATTGTTCTCTTTTCCTCTCCGGATGACCGCCACGAATGGGCATTAGATAAGACTGCCCGCTTCGTCATGTTCCGCGTACCATTTGAACATATCCTATCGCCGGTAATCTTTGACGAGATTGAGGAAGCAACTAAGCGTAGGGCGACCAAAGAATACCGTGTATTTCCCATTCAGCAGGGTAAGCTCTTAGAAGACGGCTGCGAGATACCAGAAGAAGAGGAAACCGGCAAAGCCGCTAGTTCCTTGATTAAAACCGCCCGCTACACTGGTAACAAGTGGGGTGGCAAGTACCTGAGAGCACCGGATATCTACTGGACGATTCTGGAAAAAGGTAAAAACCGACTGATACACCTTTCGGAGTTCTTTGACGGTGAACGGTATATGAATACTGGAGGAGCTGATGGTTTTTTCATCATTAATGATGTGACCAAGCTTCCCAACGGTAGATTTCAGGTTTACAACGATGGTGTTACTGCAAGGAGTAATCCTCCTTTCGAAGGGGAGATTGAACAGGAGTTTTTGGTTCCCCTTATTAAGGATTACACAAAAACGGATAAGCGTATTGAAATTAATGGATATGACGCATATTGTTTAGTGATAAAAGATAAACCATCCACTCGTGTCAGAGAGTACATCAGGTGGGGTGAAAAACAAGGCTATCATAGAAGGTCTGTCACAAGGAGTCAGAATCCTTGGTACAAGCCAACGAGGCAAATGCTAAATAGTGCAAAAATCCTTGTGCCCAGAAGCTTTAGTGACTCGTATGCGATTTATTATAACCCTCGGGATTTCTTATCATTAAGGTTTTACAGACTACACCCAAAACGTGAGAACGTAGTGAGTCTTGTAGCGTTTTTGAACACAACTCTGGTTGCATTGATTATTGAGACACTCGGCAATCGCAGCTTGGGGCTTGGTGTTCTCGACTTTTTTATGGCTGACTTTCTTTCATTGAGAATTCCAGTTGTATTAGATAATGAACTTAAAGAAGCGTTCGCACAGTTCAAAGAATCACCCGTACTCCCGGTAAAAGAGGAGTATGGGTTTAAATTTGAAGAAGAAAGTAACCTCATATCGCTACAACCACGCGCTGAAAGGAAGCAACTAGACAATATAGTTTTTGATGCTCTTGCACTCACCAGTGGTGAGCGTGATGCTGTTTATGAGGCGGTAATCAACCTAGTGGAATTACGGTTAAGCAAAGCTGGAAGTGTCTAGGACTTGATTTTGTTACCCAATATGGGTAAGATAATACCCGGAATGGGTAAGAATATGATTGATAATTCGTTGTGTAGCGGCCTTTTCGGCAAGACTCGCCAGGCAGTCCTAGCCCTTCTCTACGGACGGGCGGATAGCTCTTTTTACACCAAACAGGTATTGGATGCCGTAAAAATTGGGCGAGGTACGGTGCAGCGAGAACTTAAAAACTTGACGGATACTGGCATCATCATTCGTGAAGTGCAGGGAAGGCAGGTCTATTACCGGGCGAATGCTCAATGTCCTATCTTCGACGAGCTTAAAAGCATTGTGAGAAAAACCTTCGGTGTGGCAGATGTCATCAGGCAATCTCTTGCCACTGTGGCAGATAAAATCCGGGTAGCTTTTATCTTCGGCTCTGTTGCCAGGAGCGCCGATGACAGAGCTAGTGATATAGATGTTATGATAATCGGAGAGGTTTCCTTTGCTGGTGTTTCGTCTGCCATTTCCCAGGCGGAAAAACTCATCCGGAGGGAGATAAACCCAGTGGTCTACCCACCCGCCGAATTCAAGAAGAAAGTGAATGAAGACCACCACTTTGTTAAGACCGTACTCGAGGACGAAAAGATATTTCTGATAGGTGATGAAGATGAGCTTAGAAGACTGGCTGAGTGAAGGCTATCTCAAGAATCATCAGACCAACAAGAATGAGATTGCACAGCTTTTTGCCGTATTTAAGCGTGAAATAGCAGATGCACAGGTAGAAGCCGTAAGTGCTGAAGGAAGGTTTGAGTCAGCTTATACTGCTGGCCGAACAATGGCACAAGCATCTCTTGCTGCCAGTGGATATCGAGCCTCAGGAGAAGGTAACCATTACTGGACTATACAGTCTCTAGCTTTTACTCTACAAACGGATGCTGATACCATCAATAAATTTGACCAGTTCCGACGGAAGCGTAATATCAGCATCTATGAAAGGATTGGCATGATCTCAGAGCAGGAAGTCACCGAGATGTTTGAGTTAGCACAGGAACTTCACAAAATGGTGACTGAATGGCTGAAAAAGAATCATCCTAACCTGATAGGGAAGTAAAATATGCCAGCACATGACATTATAGACAATCGAAAGGAGATACTGGTCGACCACATCAACCAGATTCTGAGTTCAACAGACTCAGCACGATTTGCTGTTGGCTACTTCTTTCTCTCCGGTCTCACCAGCATTGCCGATAAGCTCAAGGGTATCAAAGAGCTGCGCTTGCTCATTGGTAACACCACCAATCGTGAAACGCTGGAGCAACTGGCTGAAGGATACCGGCGGCTGGAACTGGTCAAAGACGCTGCTGAGGCACAGGCTTACCCGAAGAGAGCTGAAACCAGGCAAATGGCGGTGGAGACTGCGGAAAACGTCCGCTCCAGTATGGAACTTATGGACCAGACCGATGAGGGAGAGACCCTGGTCAAAGAGATGGTGCGGATGATAGAGGACAAGCGGCTGAAGGTGCGGGTCTATACTAAAGGTCGTCTCCATGCCAAAGCCTATATCTTTGACTACGGCGCCGTATTTGATGGCACCGGCAAACCCGTTGAACGCCATGAGAAGGGTATCGCCATAGTGGGGTCTTCCAATCTAACTCTTTCCGGCGTTACTCATAATACGGAGCTGAATGTGGTAGTGCAGGGCAATGATAACCATGCCGCACTGGTAGGTTGGTTCGATGAGCTCTGGGGTGACTCCCAGGATTTCGATGAAGCTCTGATGAATGAAATGAAGCAGTCGTGGGCGCTGGCGCCAGTCCGCCCCTACGACATCTATATGAAGACGATATATGCCCTGGTTAAAGACAGGTTGGAGGGAGAGGATGACCGGGATATTCTATTTGACAGCGAGATCACCCGCCAACTGGCCGATTTCCAGAAAACAGCAGTACGTCAAGCGATACAGATAAGCAGAGATTATGGGGGTGTCTTTATTGCTGATGTCGTCGGTCTGGGCAAATCATATATCGGTGCGGCTGTAGTTAAGCATTTTGAGCGTACCGACCACTCTCGTCCACTTATAATCTGTCCGGCACCCCTGGTGGAAATGTGGGAAAGATACAATGAGGTTTACGAGCTCAACGCACGGGTGCTCTCTATGGGATTGCTACGCGAAGATGACGAAGATGGTCTTAACGTACTTCTTAAAGACACCAGATATCGCGACCGCGACTTTGTATTAATAGATGAGAGCCACAATTTCCGTTATCCTGATACGCAGCGTTATAAGGTAGCACAGCAATTTCTTTCAACGGGAAGACGTTGCTGTTTCCTAACTGCGACACCACGTAACAAAACTGCTTGGGACGTGTATTACCAGATGAAGCTCTTCCATCAGGAAGATAAGACTGACTTGCCGGTAGACCCACCGGACTTGAGACAATATTTCAAACTGATTGAGAGAGGCGATAAGAAGCTCCCGGATTTGCTTTCCAATGTGCTGATACGCCGGACCCGTAATCATATTTTGCGCTGGTATGGCTTCGATTCTGAAACTCACCAACCGGTAGAACCATCAAAGTTTAGAGAATACTCGGACGGCCAGCGGCGGGCTTATGTGATGGTCGGTGGGAGACACCAGTTCTTCCCTAAAAGGGAACTGGGTACGATTGAATACAGCATTGAGGCAACGTATCAGGGGTTGTATCAAGAGCTTAGAGGCTACCTGGGCAAAGCGCGAAAGGGCCAGCCTGTTGAGCCAACACCAGGCGAGCTTTCCTATGCCCGCTATGGACTTTACCACTTTGTGAATAAAGACAGGCAGAGACGAGAGCCGTATTCCAGTTTACATCGAGCTGGTATGAACTTGCGCGGTCTTGCCCGTATACTTCTTTTTAAGCGTTTTGAATCGAGTGTATTCGCTTTCCGGGAGACCATAAAGAGACTGATCACCGTCCATCAGCGATTCTCTCAAGCCTTGTCGCAAGGTATCGTGCCTGCCGGCGATAAAGCTGAAGACATTCTCTACGAACCGAATCAGGCTGAAGAGCAGGACTTCATGGACGCCCTGCGGCAAGCGTCCGGGCGCTATAATGCCGCTGATTTTGATATTGAACGGTTACAGCGACACATCGAGCATGATATTGAACTGCTTAATAAGATGCTGAAACTGGTCGAGCCTATTACCCCTGAGAAAGACGCTAAGCTAGAGAGACTCAAGGAAGAGCTAGGAAAGAAACCACTCAAGGAAGGTAAGCGACTGATATTCACCCAATACGCCGATACTGCTCGTTACCTGTTTGATAATTTAAATCCTCAAGGTAAGAAGACCGACATAGAGGTTATATTTAGTGGGGACAAGAGTAAAGCCAGGGTGGTAGGAAGATTTGCTCCCAAAGCAAACCCGGAATATCATTTTGCGTCGGGCGAAAGTGAGCTAATGACCGTAATTGCCACCGATGTTTTAGCTGAAGGCTTGAACCTCCAAGACTGCGATAAGATTGTCAACTACGATCTACACTGGAACCCGGTGCGTCTTATCCAACGCTTTGGACGCATCGACCGTATCGGCTCCGATTATGATGTCATATATGGATTCAATTTCCTTCCCGAGACGGGCATTGAGCGAAATTTGGGATTACAGCAGAAGTTGCATAACCGCATCCAAGAAATCCACGACACTATAGGTGAAGATTCTGCAATCCTTGACCGCACTGAAATGCTTAATGAAGAGGCGATGTATGCCATCTATGAAAAGAAAGGCGTTCAACTAGGCCTTTTTGATGATGAAGAGAGCGAACTTCTGGACATCAATGAGGCTGAGGAGCTTCTGCGTCAGCTCAGGAGAGAAAGACCTAATGAATACGAGCGAATTTCTAACCTGAGAGACGGCATCCGCACGGTAAAGCCTTCGCCTAACAAGGGGACATATGTTTTCTGCCAGGCCGGGCGCTATCAACAACTATTCCTTTTGGATGAAAAAGGGGAGGTTACAACTAGAGATATCCCCCGGATACTTGGGACTATCAAGTGCAGTCCAGATTTGGAAGGACTTCCGCTACCGAAAGGTTACAACGCGTCTGTTATGCGCGTAAAACGCCAGTTTGCTGAGGAAGTAAAACATCGCCAAGCCGAGCGTGAATACACGCCTTCCTTAACCCAAGGTCAGCGTTACGTGCTTAGAGAGTTGCGTGTTTTATTCAATGCAACCGAGGATGAAGACATTAAGGCCCAGATAAACATTCTTGAAACCGCATTCCGCGGAACTATGACTAGGGCTTTAGCTCAAGAATTGAACCGCATCCGCCGAAATGGTATTACAGGACAAGCACTTGTAAAGAACTTGGGTGAATTATACTACCAGCACAACATGCGTGATTGGATAGACCGCAGGAGTCTTCAAATCGAAGAACAGCCGACTCCGCTAATCGTCTGTAGCGAAGGGCTGGGTTAAAACGTTAAGTGTACTAATATAGCCCCAGACCTTCCGCCGTGAACAAAATATCTGCTGCGTCCAACATTCAACTAAAAGCTTAAATTGTTACCCAAACTGACTCTTGTTGAATCTGGAATCACTTCCACTACGCGCTACGGACAGGCCGTCTGCCTAGTGCTATAATCCTTCATCGACTGATTTTCGGAGTAGCCATTTGCCAAACGAGACTGACACCATCTATGATCGCAAGGGGCAGCCTACACTGAGATTGCTCAAAAACCTTCCTCCGTAGTCCTCGCCGAGAAGACGTACTGCTTTTCTCTCGCCATTGTCCTTTACCTCCTCTTTCTGGCGTTCATCATCAATAATGGCGCGTTTGGAGGGATTTGTAAGCGGGGGTGGCGCAGGAGTTTAGTCCTATGCTGTGCTGGCGGCTGAATACGGTATTGTAACAGTAGAGGCAGAGGCTTAAGACACTTTAGCTGCTGAGAATAATGGTGTAAAATGAGGGCGACAGTGAGCGCTCCGAACAAGCTCAGCAGGAGGGTTATATGCCGAATGGGACAGACCTTCAGTTTTACATCCTTCATGGTAAAGAAGAGCGATACCTTGAGTATAAGTGCTCTATGATATGGACTGGTAATGACACGACTAAAGTAAAGATAGCTAAGGCAATGATGGCAATGGCTAACCTGAGAAATGGCGGGGTGATAGTAGTTGGAATGCAGGAGACCGCCAGGGGAGTATGGGTTCCAGAAGGAATGACCCCTCAGCAAATAGCATCTTTCACTCAGGATGATGTAGCTCAATGGGTCAATGATTATTCCACCCCTGCTGTCCAGTTCAGCATCGGAGCACTTGAGTATAACGGCAATCAATTTGTAGTTATTCAAGTGCAGGAGTTTGATACTTCTCCAGTTATTTGCAGAAAACAGAAAATTGCTGGTGGAGAGACTCTTGAGGCTGGGGCTATCTACTACCGGAGCAATAGAAAAATTGAATCAGCGCCCATCTCATCTGACGAGGATTCGAGAGAGTTACTCGGTTTAGCAGTAGACAAGGGGATTTCTAGGCATGTGAGTCGGCTCCACAGGCTGGGGTTAATACCTACAGAAACACCAAATGAGCGTGATAGACGGCAATATGAAACTGAGAGAGCAGGCCTATGACAAACGATGAACTTGTTAAGGAAATAAAGTCGCAGGGATATTGGCGGGTTGAGTTTCATTCAACTGAATATCAAGCTAAAAGATTACCAACTCGCGCCAGTATGGAAGGCCTCATGTCAAGTGCAGTGGTATCGTTGCGTGGTTGGCCATATCCTTACTATCAAGCTGGCGAAACCGCCTATCCTGGTGGGCAATGGCTTGAAGGAAAGGTAGACTGGGAGAATTACAGAGAGTACTGGCGGCTATACGAGAGCGGACAGTGGATTCATTATGCCAGGTTGCACGGGGCGGGAGCGGCGCGTGAAGAGGTCTTTAAGGGTACGTCACCGTTACCCCCTCCACATGCCGGATATGTCCATGTAAGAGACCTACTTTTTACCTTAACTGAGATTTTCCATTTTGCTGTTGGATTATCCCAGGGTGGGGTGTTAGACCCAACAGCCTTCCTATCTGTGCAGCTTCATAACACGAAAGACTATATGCTGTACGAGAGCTTTAACCGATTTTTCACCTATCGGTATGTAAATGAGACAGATACACCAATAATATTTGAGCAGAGCCTGCCCGCCAGTGAGTTATCAGCTAGCGTTGACAAAATTGCACTGGATATGGCTATTAAGGTGTACTCAGTGTTTGATTGGATTCCAGTTGATGCTGCCGTCAGAACCCTTACTGAAGACCAGAAAAAGCTCATAGAAAGACGGCTGTAGGCATAGCTGTCATATCTGGTTAGTCTAATCCCCCTCTCTTATGTGCTCTCGCGTCCTGTTCCGCTGGTAAAAGGGGCGGTTCGGGCTATTAACTATAGCGTTAACGACACCATCCCCTAAAGGCGGCTAATTAGGCACAGAATCATGGCGGGGTATAGCCCCTCCGGACGTGCCTTGGGCATCTTTTTACGGACTCTATTTGGGATTGTTTTGAGCTTCAATAGCAATTAGTGGCATATCTCATAAAACCATTAGCTTTACCCACCTGCCTAGACGCGTTAAAATTAGTAGGGACATGAGCAAACGCCTGTTAGAGTTAGAGATCCTGTTTGACGTATACAATCGCAGCCTCCAGGTTCTCCTGCCGCGCGCTACTGACACGTTCGTGTGCCCAGTGTGCATGAACCCATTCGGGAAAGAGGACATCTATAATGGGAACCTGAGTGTAGAGCATGTCCCCCCTGAGTCTATAAAGACCGTCTACAAGACGATGACGTGCACCCGGTGCAACAACAGCATCGGCAGTAAACTGCAGAGGTTCATGGTGAACGACGTTCGCAGGAAAGAATTAGAGGCTGGGATAGAGTTAAAAGAGCCTTTTCCTGCTGAGGTCAGTATGGCTGGCTTTCGGTTTGACACAGCAATCACATCTGCAGCTGGCCGCACCTGGAAGGCCGTCAGCCCTTTGAGTATCTTGCCACCAAACTTGAAGAGGTTAGAGGCAGCGAGGAAAATTGCTGGCAACAAGGCGTCCATTTCATTGAAGGGGCTGGGGACTAGAGAGGTACTCGACCGCGCCTATCTGCATTCATCATACCTCGCGTTGTTTAGTCTCTTAGGCTACCCATATATCATGCAACCTTTTATGGAAGGAATCAGGCAGCAAATCAACAAGGGACAACCGCTCACTGGCGCTAGGATTTCCTTCCCCTCCTGGGCAAAGCGCAGGATACCGTTCTTTGACCCGCGAGAAAGAAAGATAGAGGTGTCGCTCATCGGCACCGCCCCCAAGCCAGACGAGTCGTGTTTCGCAATCTATGTCGCAGGCGAGTTGGTTCTGATGCCCTTCACAAGTGACCACCATAAGGTCATCCGGTCTGAGTTTGACTTGATACTGTCAGAGTCCGCAGCCAATGCTAGGAAGCACCTGCCGTTTCATATACGTCTGATGGAGATAGACCCTTCATGCAAATACTCGGCCCGTTACGTATTTGAGAAGGGAAGCCACGTGGGCGACGTCACCGCATTGAGGCTTTCGCCAGTGATGGAGACCAATGGAACTGGATAAGATACCACTGTTAATCGAGGGCGTGGACATCAGCCGCTACAGGGCAGCGGAGAGGAAGATACGCCACGTGGTCAACGGCGCCAGCGCGGAGCTGGTGGCGATGGTAATCAACTTCGCACACAGCCGCGACCTGGGCGGAGACAGCGCTCTGATTTGGAGGACATTAAGAAGGGCCTGGAGTGGCTTTGCGACAATTATCAAAAAGAGGGAATCAAATCTCTGGCCTTACCGGCGCTCGGCTGTGGACTCGGTTGGTTGGAATGGAGGCAGGTCGGTCCAGTGCTATGTCAATACCTTTCAGCTTTAGATATACCTGTGCAGCTATATCTACCCACTGAGAAGGACATTGACAAAGAATATCTGCCCAAGGAGTTTCTCCTGTCATCGGCGACAGGGCACTCCAAGGTTTTTGCGATATAGCCTTATTGTCGGTGGTGTGTTGACAACAGGGCGGGTCTGGGACAGTCCCATCGTGAGAGCCTTTAGCTTATGACGGAGACGCCCTAGAATCAAATTCTGGGCGTTTTGTTCGGGGTAGCGAACGGGTTTTATGCCTTTGTTATCCTTCTTCAGGGATGCCAGGACAAGAGGGTGATGCTGGAAAATAAAAAAAGGCAGTCAGGATTATCTCCCGACTGCCTTAAAAATGGGCATAAAAAAAGGCAAAGGTATCCCTAATCAAACAGGATACCTTTGCCTGTAATTATCCCCACCATCGTGGTGGCTACCTACCCTCTGAAGGTAAGACTTTCCCTAATCAAACGAAGCGTTTTATGACCCATTAGACCGCCCCGCTCTCTGAGAAAGGCAAGGCTTACCCTATATCAAACCGAGCAATTATCGCCTTGCTTTTGTTCTCTACCCCGTCAGGTGGTCATCACCAATAGCCCGCAACTCGCTGGCACTATTGGAGTGAGGACTAGCCCACCTTGCCCGTGAGCCAGTCCACCAGCCACTTGTAGGGGTATCCCCAAAGCAAGGCAAAACCTTACCCGTGAGTAGTAGCCCTGTATTCAGTTGTCCAGAGCCTTGCCTAACCCGCAATCCGCTGGCATTAGTCAAAACCCTAGAAGAGGATTTTAGTCCTCTCACTATGTTAGTCGTCAAAACCCCTTAAAATCGGACACTTAAAACAAAGTTTTTTGAACTTTTTTCCGAAAACGGTTCAGGTATCTTTGCTCACTCTCAACTAACGGATAACCCGCATATCGCTTATAGGCTAGTTTAACCGCTTTATGGGGATAACCCTTTAGAATGTGCCTTGCGTTTAGCATAGCCACAAGGTCAATAGCGGTATTATCGGCAAGTAATTCGTGTAGCTCGGTGCCGTTGCCGTTCCCATCCTCTACCAGCTTATCAAGGCGTTCCGTTTTAACGGCTTTTGGGCAATCAGGGTAAAGATACCAGTCTTTACATTTTTCCCGTTGCTCTTTACTACATCGGCTACAATCTATCCCGTTGATACGCTTAAAATGCTTCCGCCAGTAGTCGGCAAGCTCATATTGTGCTACTCTCATAAGTCCGCCTTCGGTCAATTCTTTACCTTTGGCGTCATAGCTTGCCTTGACTTTGGCAAAGGTTAGAAAGAGGTCGTGTAAGAAGTCCTGACTATCCTCTTGTTTTACCTTGTGAGCGAAGCGTTTGGCTACCTTATAGTAAAGCGCATAATCGCCGTCTAGCTGGTCGTATCCGTTGCCGTGATACCCGTTGCCGTTGCCTTGATAGCCGTCATCGTCTATGGTATATTCCGTATAGTCTAGCATTGTGCCTTACCGCCTTTGTTAGATTTACCCTAGCTCGGTTAGACGCTGGCTAGGGTATTTTATTTAGCCACAAGGCAAGGCTCTGGACTTCCGCTATTCAGTTGTTAAGGTGCGTTTTTGTTTTGTGCGTGTTTAGCTTCATCATCACACAAAAAGAGCTTTTGAGATATTTCAAGCATTAGCTAAATTGTCATCCCCCCTCCCCTTCATTTGGGCGATTAAAAAAGAAAAACCAGAAGCTTTTCCGGGGAAGAAGCCTGGTAAACTACGGGCAATAAAGGCACAAGAGAATAATGAATATGCTAGAATGTTGAAAAAGGTATGTTTGCAGAGACGATTGGCCTGCTGCCGTTTTTCTAACCAACTTAGCCAGGCGTGTAAGGTAAAGCAGACAATTAAAAGATGATAGCCAATTATTCAAAATCTGAGGTTTGGGAATGAAGAGAAATAGAAATCTTTGGAGGGTACACGCTCGGCTTCCGAAAGCTACAGAAGACTATGCCGCGACATGCGTGGAAGAAGGAATGATTGCCGTAGGATGGGATGATGTAGGTAGTCTTAACGGTTTTTCCAACAAGGAAGAGATTAAGATTGCGCTATCGCGTTCCAACGATTCGCCTAGAATAATCGGAAGTGCAGCATCATGTCTTTGGAGCTTTGCTAACGATCTGGATATAGGCGATATTATTGTGTGTCCTGATAGCGACCATAATCTATATTATGTTGGCTCTGTCGAGTCTCAGTATTACAACTTGCAAGATTCTCCCGATGAATGCCCATTTAAGAATAGGCGAGAGATTAATTGGCTGAGAATGTTCAATAAGCAAGAAATTCTGAATATATTCGACAATGCTAATTTCGGGAGTCCCAAGACGGTGTCACAAATACACAAAGGTAAAGATAATCTTTTCAATTACCTTGGTCTTGGACAAACCAAAAGAGGAAGAAGGAAGGAGCATGGCAGACCACAACGCCCTGATCCGGAATGGGGACGCTTAGCTGAGCTTCGAGCGCTCGCTTGGCTGAGAGGACAGAACTACCGACCGATCGATGTGGCTCACTTGTCGCGAGGCTGGGACATAGAATGTAATGCCCTCAAATATGAAGTGAAGGGCCGGAAGACACTTGGAACACGAATTATTATGACTGATAATGAATTTAAGAAAGCGAAGCGGTACACAAACAATTACGTTCTTTTGATATTCACTGCGAAAACATCAATGGAATTGAGCCAAGCGGTACCTGATGTCTTTGTAGACCCATCTAACAGTCTCTCGTGGGGGACGCAAATAATCCATATCCTCAATTAAGGCAGCTCAATCACATTGGGGGAAAATAGATAAAAACGTCTCGGATGCTCTTTATCTTAGCAGATTCGTTATACTCTGCTGCCATTCTGCACCTTCCGGTGCGGCCAGCCGGTCTGCTTCGATTGGTGGCTGCGGCCGTTTTCAGGGTAAAGGGCATACTGGGGATTCGACCAGAGGTCATCGCTGGCTTGTCTACCGGCCTGTGTCAGCCGGTAGTAAGCGCGGTCGGGAGCATCAGGATAATTATCCTGGATAGAAGACCTTTCTGATTCTGATGTTAATTCTACCCAGCCGAGACGCCGAATTACACCGAAATATACCAGGAAGGAATGGTATCTCATCCGCGTAAATTTTCGAGAGACCTTCTTGAGTTCACGCTCACGTATCTTTTCCGCCTGCTCTTCAGTGACATCGGCGCCGCTCACTACCATGCGGCTGATAATTTTTTCGGCACGCTCCCTGGCAGTGGCCCGGGCGAGGGCTTCCTTGTACTCGTAGTTGATGTCGGCCTGGGGAGCGCCTCGCTCAGGGTCTATGGGAGTCGAGCCTTCCGGTCCATGCCCCAGAAGATACTCCCGGATAAACCAGCCGGCGCCAAAAGGTCTGGCAAAACCGCCTCTGTTCGGTCGTAGTGCTATTACCATGTCATTTCCTTCTTTCTCAATAAACTGTCCGCTCCGTCCTTAGTGTCCGCTTTAGCTTTGAAAACGGCGGACAGTAATGAAGACCAGGCATCAATACTGTCCGCCATAGTGTCCGCCCCTTATGCCTCTTCTTCACCGAATACCAGGCGGCGGAGCTTCTCCCGGTCGATTTCCCTCTGGCGAGCCTTTTCCCCGTTCAACTTTTGCCATTGCAGGTCACGGTAGAATTGCCAGTTCTCTGAGTCAGGCTCATGCCCAAGGGTTTCGACAAGCTTCTGTCTCTCGGCCTCAATCACCTTTTCGACGAAGTTCTTCACCATGTCGTGCGCCGTGAAGAGCATCACCCACCCCATCATGTTGTTGAGATACCGTTCCAATTCATCCATTGTCAGCCTCCTTGTTGATTATTTTCTTTGTCTGAAGATTGAACGCCTGGCTCATCATTTCCAGGATGAGGGAAATGTTGGCAATCATCTCCGCCCTTCGTTCCGGCGGCGTGACCTTCAGCTTATACCGCAGAGAGCCGCTGGTGGGGTAAATATCGATATAGGCAACGCCACTGACTCCCTGCTGCTGGGACATTTGCCGGAACATATCGACCTGGTTTTGCATCTGCTGGTTATCCATGTTATTCATCACCGAATGCGTCCTCCATCTCCTGTTTGCTTATTTGATTAGCCGGTCCACCGAACGCAGGCGTTTGTCCCTGCGCTGGCCCCGGTTGAGCTGGTTGCCCTGGGTGCGGCGGCACCATCCCCGGCGCCTGACCCATGCCGCCGAACATGCCGAACATCTGGGAAAATACCTGGGACAGGTAGGGCTGCATGGTCTGGCTGAGCATAGACGCGAAGGGATTGGGACTCTCCGGCTTAGCTGCCTGACGGACTATCTCATGCACCTGTCCACCGACCATTTGCGCAGCTTGTTCTGCCGCGGCCTGGGCGATTTCCCGGCTTTCGCTCTTGGCTTCGCGGAGTATCCTGAGCTGAGTCTCGGTGGTCTGCGCCTGGGCGGTGGTCAGACCCTGGAGTATCATGACATCTTCCATGACGGATCTCCGGGCAGCTTCCCAGATAAGTATCATGTCAATGGCGACTTGCTTCTTATCACCATCGATGAAGGACAAGTGTTTGATCAGGTACTCAGGGACAATGACCTGTTTACCGTCCAGCTTGGCTGGCAGCAGTGTTGTCTGTGACACTTGGCCGTTGGAAGATACCGGGGTGCCCTCCGGCTTTACCCGCTTTTTGGCGTAGTAGTAGACGGTGCGTCGCTTGAAGCCGAGGTCGATGATCTGCTTGGCAGTGTAGCCTTCATCGAGCAGTCGGTTGATTTCGGTCTTCTCATCGATGGCATCGGTAATGGTCTCCGGTGCCGGTGCCTCATCTTGGACTTCTGCCTCGTCGTCGTTTGGCTGGATTACGTATTCCTCTTGCATAAATGACCTCCTCGTGATAATTTGGCTCCTTGCTTCCGAATTCACAGTTTCATAGCGCACCTCCCTGTGAATTAATAGCTGGAGCCGACTTAAGGAACTCAGCCAGGTCAAGCAAAAGTCTGGGTATATCAAGGTCATCTACGCCATGTGTCTGATCTGAGTCAAACCGAAGGTGATCCACTCCCGGAATTTGAAGTGCCAGTTCTTACGGGTGAGGTTAACGAGGTTTTTTTCGCCGGGCTGTTAAACCTGATGAAGTCAAGAGGTATACAGGTTAGC
>Ga0315547_1001022_pt1 | contig 23734 bp, 20 predicted proteins | sample SalMarSW160240MG_2_FD_202542 | JGI IMG/M metagenome (GOLD analysis project Ga0315547, IMG submission 202542) | Salt marsh sediment microbial communities from the Plum Island Ecosystem LTER, Massachusetts, United States - Salt Marsh Sediment SW1601-240 ...
CCCCAGCCCGCCGCCTTTAATCTGAAGCAGAACGGCTACTATCAGGGCTCCGGACAGTATAATCTGAGCTATATTGAGATAGGTCAGCATTTCAACCTTCCTCTAACTTCTTCTCCAGTAATTTAATTACCAGCCCGGGGTTAGCCCGACCCCCGGTAGCCCTCATCACCTGCCCCATCAGGAACTTGAGCGATTGCTGCTTGCCTGCCCTGTAATCGGCTATCGCCTGAGGGTTCTTTTCTATTGCCTCGATAACCTCTTTTTCAATCTCCCCGCTATCGCTTATCTGGCTTAAGTCCCGCTGGTTGATAATATCGTCAGCGCTACCGCCCGTCCGGAACATTTCCTCCAGCACCGACTTGGCGGTGGCTTTGCTAATAATAGCACGGCGGGTGGTCGATAGCAAAGCGCAAAGCTGCCGAGGGCTGACTTTGGCCCGGAAAGCCTTGATATCGATACTGCTGGCGTTCATTATACGGCTGACCTCGCCTAAAAGCCAGTTGCTGATTTCCTTGGCTTGAGCCGGTTCGGACTCTTTGAGACAGTCTTCAAAATAGTCGGCCATGTCTTTGGAGCTGGTAATCAGGTTGGCGTCATAGAGGGACAGGCCGTATTCCGCCATCAGGCGGTCGCGCCTGGCTTCGGGGAGTTCGGGCAGCCTGGCCCTTATTTTCTCAACCCACTCCTGGCTTAAGACGAGGGGGGGGAGGTCAGGCTCGGGGAAGTAGCGGTAGTCATGGGCATACTCCTTGCTGCGCTGAGACACCGTTATTCCCTTGGCCTCCACCCATCCCCGGGTCTCCTGGGTCAGTTTTTTGCCCTCATCGGCGCGCTGGCGTTGCCGTTTGGCTTCGTATTCCAGGGCGAGGTAGACGGCTTTAAAGCTGTTCATGTTTTTAATCTCGGCCTTGGCTAAGGTATCGGCGCTCCCCATCGGGCGGATGCTGATGTTGGCGTCGCAGCGGAAGCTGCCTTCCTCCATGTTGCCGGTGGACACGCCGAGGTACTGGAGGATAGTCCGCAGCTTTATCAGGTACTGCCGGGCTTCTTCCGGGGAGCGCAGGTCAGGCTCGCCGACAACCTCCATCAGCGGCACCCCGGAGCGGTTGACATCGACTAGGCTGTAGGACTCCTCGTTTTTGGGGGTGCGGTGAAGGAGTTTAGCCACGTCTTCTTCCAGGTGGACGCGGGTGACGCCGATTTTTCGGCTGTTGCCGTCGACCTCAATATTGAGCCAGCCGTGGTGGCCGATGGGGGCATCGTACTGGGAAATCTGGTAGCCTTTCATTAGGTCGGGGTAGGGGTAGTTTTTGCGGTCAAACTTGGTGTAATCGGAGATGGTGCAGTTGAGGGCTAGCGCCGTCATGGCGGTGAATTCCACCGCCTGCTGGTTGATGGTGGGCAGTACCCCGGGCATCCCCAGGCATACCGGGCAGACATGGGTGTTGGGTGGGGCGCTGGCATAGGCGGTGCTGCAGCGGCAGAACATCTTGCTTTTGGTTAATAGCTGGGCGTGTACCTCCAGCCCGATGATGGTTTCATACTCCATGGCAGGTTTCAGTATAGCAATAATGCCGATGGCTGACAAGGAAAGGATTATTTCTAATGGGGGGGGGTTGTCCGGTTTTTAGAGAGTGTTTTATTTCCCGCCCACCCGCCCGAAAGAGGTGAGACCTCTCTTCACTTTCCTTTATGGGGGAGGGGTAAGAAAGGGCGTCAGCCCTTTTACCTTAAGGGCGGAGGGTGGGTTTAGATATAGATGGGGGTGGGGAGGCTGCCAAATAAGCCGACATATGCTATAATTTTGGTCACAGGTGGGGATATAGCTCAATCGGGAGAGCGCTGCCTTCGCATGGCAGAGGTCGGGGGTTCGAATCCCCCTATCTCCACTTAGGGGGACGATACCTAGAACTGTCCGGCGATCTGGATCAGACTTTCCCACCAGAATATTTTCAGTAACCTTTATCTGGTCACCGCGGTAGATCGTGCGTATCAATAGGTATCTACCTGATCTTTATTCCTTATCTGATGCATTACGAAAGGAGCTTCTTCAAATTATCCCAGTCCCAACGATATACCCGGCCGGCGTTCGGGACTGCCCAATCTTCACTTCCATCCTTATATCCAATAATTTGGAATTTCCTCTTTTCGAGAGAGATAGCCATTGCTACTTCCTTGAGTACTCCGGAGGCCTTTTTTGTTTTCGAACCTAACATAACGATGAATACATCAGATCTAGAAATGGCTCTACGCGCTTTTTCTGCCCACTCGCTTTCAGGAGCCTCCTCCTTCAGCGAATGGTCAGCCACTTCGAAAGGTGAGTCTGAATTTTTAGCCTGACCAATGATAAAATCTCTGAGAACTTTGTCGTTGTCATAATCAAAACTGACGAAAACTTTTATCTTTGACATGTTACCTATGTTACCTCCTTTGTATATAGTCGCTAAATTGCTTGTTTGCCTAGAAAATCTACCACCGCGTGAGATAGGAAGGGATATCGAAGGGAATTCAATCTCACTTTGAGTTCTTTCGGTACCCAAACTGGATCAAGTCTATTGGCTGCGCCTCCAGGTCCTTTAATGGGTATGCAGGGTCTGTCAGGGTATTCTTCACGAAATAACTGATACTCCTCATATAACCCGTCCATTCCACCAACAAAGATAGCACCCAACGGGTTAGATTCCTTCAACATGACTTTGCGCAATGTACTAAGGCTATTACTTAGAGATTCTCCTTGCTTTGTCCAATGGATTTTGCCATACCCGAGGTCCTCAAGACGGCGTGTCTCGGGAGTAATTTGGTTAGCGAACCACTCTGATTGATATACATCCACTAACCCGTGTTTGCTCCTAGCGCTAGCAATCAACAAAATAAGTGGAGTGATGGTAGGATGTCCCCCAAAAACTATGCGTCCATTGGCAGTTAAGATCGCACTCGTAGTGGCTGTGACGGCATCTGCAATCGCATTGACATCGTATGGACTTACGGCTTCCCCTCGTTCCCCGCTAGGGAAGCTAGCACATAGGAGAACGGAACGTGATTGTAAATCAATATGTTGCTTAGAAGTCATTATAATCCCCAGAGAACTGGCAAATCGTCTAATCCTCTCGTAGCCAAAGGTCGACCGCTTAAAGCCCATTCAACCAATGCGCGATTATCGGGATCTTGGTCAGGAGTGCTATGAACAACACACCCGCGAATCTTATCTGGATCAGCGCTTGGCACTCGTATGCGTAGAAGATCAACCTCGCGGAGGTCAGCTGGCGTGGGGCCTCTTGGCGTCACCATAAACACGGACGGGCTTTCTCCTTCCCTCTCTGCTAGTACAGCCCAATCATCTACTGGATTGAAACGAAACCCTGCTTGAAAGAGCCAATCATTAAGACTCCCGAGGAGTTGAGTCCTGCGACGTCGAACCTGACGAGCACAACGCCACTCTATCTCATTCAGGATCCTCTTCAATGCTGTATCACTTAACTCTACACTAATATCGTGGAAATCTTCTTTGCAAAGTCTATATCGAAACGCTTCGTCAATAACTTCAAACAGGCTTCCTGAGGGTGTGTCCGGCATGGTTAAGGCCAACACGGAAATGTGATGAGAGAGGGCATAGGATACTTCATGTTGAACCCAAGGTGAATCTACTGCGCTCTTACTTTCGAGTAAGAGCACGAATGATTTATCTGCAAGTTCGATATCTATACGTTGTGGAAAATCATCTCCCGGTGGAACAGAAAATCGATCAAGGAAAACGTCAAAACGGCGCTCAGAAAGAGCCTTGCATAGTTGCAGAGCAAGCAATTCTGTCTCCTGCCGTCTATAGGATAAGAATAATCTTCGCTTTTTTTCTATTATTCCGAACATCTCAAGGATTACCATTGCTACTTCGTTATTCATGCCATTCCAAGTAATGGCATTCAACCGACGAAGATTATCCGGTAAAACTTCCGATAAATTGTCTTCACTTCGCACGACAGGCAGGATACTAAAAGCTTGCTGCTCTGCTTTTCGCAATTCGGCGATAATAAACTGATCCACCGCTGCAGGCTTACTACCCAGATACACGACCACAACTGGATCAAGAGTCGCATAATTTTCATCTGGCACCGAACTCTGGAGATCGAGCAAGTCATCCCTTAGTAGTATTGCCTTGATGGTGTTGCTTACCAAGGCAGCAACTTCTCCGGACCAATCCTCATCACTAACAGAAAGTAGCACAAGTGTATACATTGTCGTTTCCTGTTTTGTACCTAGTTTAAGAAGCTCTCTGACATTGTATCTCCTCTACTCTCCGAATATCTTGTTCAGGTTCTTTTGGTTCCAGTTGTATTGTCTTCCGGCACCAGGCACAGGTTTGCTACCGCGACTGGAGGTGGGCTTAATCTGGCAGACCGGCTTACCCATTTCACGAGCCATTTTCACTTCCTGCCGAACAGCCGCTGATTTATGAGTTTGTTGCCCTAGCACTACAACTACTTTGTCACAACGTCGAATTTGCTCGCGAGCTTTATTCTTCCACTTAGGATCTGGAGTGCCCTCCTTCAAAGACCAGTCACTTACCGAGACTTTGGTTCGTTTATTACGTAATTGTCCCTTCAAATAGTTCTTAAGATATCTCTCCTCATATTTGAAGCTGATGAACGCTCGTTTCTTGGGTGCTGGCTTCTTCGTAGCCAATCGCTTTGCACCCAAGTTCTTTTTAGAGGAAGCAATTTTTGGAGTCACAACCTTCCTGCCTGTCGTTGAGTATCTTCTGACTCGGGCTTTTTTAATGACCACAGTTTGCCCTCAATATGTGGGCATTTAACCATTTATTTCTAGCCTTATAAAGTAGTATAATGCAATCACTAACGTTAATACAAGGATATTAGCTAATGATTACAAATGAATCTAACAAGCCGGGGTTTGCGAGCACAATTACAGAGATATTAGATAAGGAACCTGGCCTCACCGTTAAGGAATTAGCTGAAAGGCTGAAGACAAATCGTCAGTTTATGGCTGGAGTCTTGAAAGTGCTTGAAGAATATCAGAAGGTCTCTTGCCGTCAAGTTGGTCCGGCACGCATATATTTCGTACATCCCAATAATAAAGGGAGTCTCAATAATGGCAATTAAGAAATCTGAACTATATAGTTCTATCTGGCAAAGCTGCGATGAGCTTCGCGGTGGTATGGACGCCTCGCAGTATAAAGACTATGTTCTCGTATTACTATTTATTAAATATATTTCCGATAAATATGCTGGTGTGCCTTACGCTGAGATAACTGTACCTCCAGGAGCCAGTTTTAAGGACATGGTTGCATTAAAAGGCAAGCCTAGTATTGGTGATGACATCAATAAGAAAATCATCGATCCCATTGCCGAAGCTAATCAACTCGCGGAAATGCCTGACTTTAATAACCCTGATAAACTTGGCAGCGGTAAAGATATGGTTGATCGCCTCACTAACCTGATTACCATTTTTGAAAATCCTGCACTTGATTTCAGCAAGAACCGTGCTGAGGGCGATGATCTATTAGGGGATGCTTATGAATACCTGATGCGGAACTTCGCCACCGAAAGCGGTAAAAGCAAAGGTAACTTCTACACACCTGCCGAAGTGAGTCGTATTATGGCAAAGGTTATCGGCATTACTTCAAAGGTAACTCCATCTACAACAGTCTATGATCCGACTTGCGGTTCCGGTTCCCTCCTCCTAAAAGTATCGGATGAATCTGACAATGGGATGTCAATTTACGGGCAGGAAATGGATGTCGCCACTGCGGGACTGGCAAGAATGAATATGGTCATCCATAGAAATGCCACGGCCGAGATTGCTAAAGGGCAAAGCACCCTTTCTAATCCCTTGTTTTTGGATGAAACCGGACGTCTGAAAACTTTTGATTTTGTAGTTGCTAATCCTCCATTTTCTTATAAAGCCTGGACTACGGGATTCGCGGTTCAAGCTGGAACCATATCCGACCCACACGGTCGATTCATCGGTTACGGCGTCCCGCCAAAGAAAAATGGCGACTACGCTTTTCTGCTGCACATCATCCGTTCATTGAAGAGCAAGGGTAAAGGTGCAGTGATTCTACCCCATGGCGTACTTTTCCGTGGAAATGCTGAGGGGGAAATTAGGAAAAGTATCATCCTCCGGGGTTACATTAAAGGTATCATTGGCTTGCCAGCAAACCTGTTTTATGGTACGGGAATTCCTGCTTGTATCATCGTGTTGGATAAGGAAAATGCCGAAAATCGAAAGGGGATCTTCATCGTTGATGCTTCCAAAGGTTTTATGAAGGATGGTAATAAAAACCGTCTCCGTGAACAGGACATTCACAAGATTGTTGATGTCTTTAATAAACAGACGGAAATAGAAAAATACAGCCGCATGGTGCCTGTTACAGAAATAGAAAGGAATGATTTTAATCTGAACATTCCCCGCTATATTGATAGCCAAGAGCCGGAGGATATTCAAGACATAGAGGCCCATCTCCTGGGGGATATACCGAATGTTGACATTGATACTTTAAAAGACTACTGGGAAATATTCCCATCTCTTAGAAAAGCTCTCTTCACCACTGGTAGCCGGGAGAAATATAGTCGGCTTATCCTTGAAACAGCACAGATTAGACCGACAATTTTTTCCAATCCCGAATTCATAGCCTATTACAAAGCGTCTCAAGAGCTTTTCAATAAATGGGAAGAGAAGAACATGCCGAAACTAAAGTCGATCGCCGTTGGAGATAAGCCGAAACAGCTGATTCCCGGACTGGCAGAGGATTTGCTCCAAGTTTTTACCGGTTTGAGCCTAATTGATAAATACGATATTTACCAGCATCTGCTTAACTACTGGATGGATACCGTGCAGGATGATGTTTATGTGCTTGTGGCTGACGGTTGGGAAGCTGGTAGAGAAATCGAAAAGGATGAGAAAAAGAAAAATGTATGGGAAGGCCGCCTTATACCCAAACAATTGATAGTTAAACGCTACTTTAACATAGAACGGAAAGCGATTGAAGAGCTCGAAGCCAAACGCAATGATGTTATTCGGCAAATGGAGGCAATTGTAGAAGAGTACGGAGTCGAAGAGGGGTTGTTGAATGATGTTACTAATGATAAAGGTAAAATAACCAAAGCTGCGATACAACAGCAGATCAAAGAAATCAAGGATGATACTGAATCCGCCGACGAACTCGAAATATTAACGCAATACCTGAAGCTGCTAGAGCAGGAAGCGGAATTCAATAAAGAGATTAGAGAAGAACAATCTGCTCTGGAGAGAAATGTTCTGGAACAATACAAGACTCTTAGCGTTGAAGAGATTAAGACACTGGTGGTAGAAGACAAATGGCTGGCAAAGTTAGGGCAAGATGTGCAGAATGAAATTCAGCGGGTGAGCCAGCGGCTGACTGTGCGTATTAACGAGTTGGCGGAACGTTATGGAAATACCTTGCCTACTCTAACATCAGAAGTCAGCGATTTGGAGAAGAGAACACATACGCATTTAGTCAATATGGGGTTCTTATGGAAGTAAGAAAGGGTTCTAGGCAAACTGAGGTGGGTGACATACCGGAGGATTGGGATGTGGATACTCTGGAATCCACCACGCCGAGAAATATGAAAAATAGTATTGTTGATGGGCCTTTCGGCTCAAACTTGAAAACTATACATTACAGAAAATCTGGTATTCCAATTATCACTAGTGGATATGTTACTGAAGGTTATTTTTTTGCTGATGATTACTTGTATGTCGATGATGAAAAATTCAAGCAAGAAAAACGCAGTGCGGTTAATGCTGGCGATATCGTCATGGCTAAAATCGGAGCTCGATGCGGAGCAAGTGCAATTCTCCCCGATTGGCACCAAACCGGAATTCTCTCAGGAAACGCTTTGAAGATTACAATCGATAAATCACGACATTCGACCTACTACATCTGGCAAGTATTATGGAGTCTTTACCTAAGGGGAACTATTGAGTTATTGAAGGCGACTGGCGCGCAACCAGCGATTTCAATGGCGAACCTTAAGAAATTTAATATCCCCCTTCCTCCTCTCACTGAACAAAAAGCCATCGCCACTGCCCTTTCTGATGCCGATGCCCTCGTCAGCGGTCTGGAAAAGCTGATTGACAAAAAGAAGGCTATCAAGCAGGGCGCTATGCAGTTACTCCTTACCGGCAAAAAGCGCCTGCCGGGCTTTAGTGGTGAGTGGAAAACAAAGAAGTTCAAAGAACTACTAGAGTATGAGCAGCCCTGGAAATACACAGTGAGAAATACTGAATATTCTGAAAACGGGACACCGGTCTTAACAGCAAACAAAAGTTTCCTTCTTGGGTACACCAATGAAACTGATGGAATTTGTAATGATACTCCAGTCATAATATTTGATGATTTTACAACCGATAGTAAATATGTTGATTTTCCATTCAAAGTGAAATCATCCGCCATTAAATTACTTCGAACCAAAGACAATAAAGCTGATTTGAGATTCGTATTTGGGAAGATACAACTCACTAGGTTCCACTTAGGCGACCATAAGAGATACTATATTTCGGAATACCAGCACTTGGAAGTACTTGTTCCCGATTTAGAGGAACAAACCGCCATCGCCCAGGTTCTTAGTGACATGGACTCTGAGATAGAAGCATTTGAGCACAAGTTGGAGAAGTACCGTCTTATAAAGCAGGGGATGATGCAGGAATTACTTACAGGTAAAAAGAGGCTGATATGAGCGAAGTAGGAGACATTGAAAGAATCACCCAAGATCGCGTAGTGCAATTATTCAAAAAACAACTTGGTTATACATATCTTGGCAACTGGGAAGACCGTCCTGGTAATAGCAACATCGAGGAAGTCATTCTCTACAAGTACCTTAAAGATAAAAAGGGTTATAGTGACACACTTATCAGCAAAGCGATGTATGGACTCACTGCAACAGCCAAAGACTTGAGCGATGGGTTATACAGCGCCAATAAAAAAGTATATGATCTGCTCCGCTATGGTGTGAAAGTCAAAGCCGAAGCTGGAGATCACTTTGAAACAGTTCAACTCATCGACTGGAAGCATCCGCTCAAGAACGAATTTGCTATAGCGGAAGAAGTTACTATCAGTGGGCAGCATGACAAACGCCCGGATATTGTCCTATATGTCAACGGCATCGCTTTAGGGGTACTGGAACTGAAGCGCAGTATTGTATCCATGGAGGAAGGCATTAGGCAGAATATTGTCAACCAGCAGAAAGAATTTATCCAGCCGTTTTTTAGCACTATACAATGGGTATTTGCGGGTAATGATACGCAGGGATTGCGTTATGGTAGTATCGGCACACCGGAAAAATATTTCCTTAAGTGGAAAGAGGATAGTGAAATCGAAAATCTGCTTGATAAGTATCTAATGAAGCTTTGTGATAAGCAGCGTTTTCTGGAGATTATTTATGATTTCACTCTGTTTGATGGCGGGATTAAGAAGCTGTGCCGCACGCATCAGTACTTCGGAGTAAAAGCCGCTCAGGAGCACGTTAAAAGGCGTGAAGGCGGTATTATCTGGCACACGCAGGGTAGTGGTAAAAGCCTTGTCATGGTATGGCTAGCAAAATGGATATTAGAAAATAATCCACACGCACGAGTGGTCATTGTTACCGACCGTGATGAACTGGATAAGCAGATAGAGCGGGTATTCAAAGACACCGGGGAACAAATGGTACGTACGCTCAACGGTAAGGACTTAATGGAACAACTCAGTAAGGCAAAACCTCGCTTGCTGTGTTCTTTGGTGCATAAGTTCGGTAAAAAGGACGTGGATAACTTTAACGAATTCATTAAGGAATTGGAAGACAGCCCATCCCAGACTATTGGCGAATTATTTATCTTCGTGGATGAATGCCACCGCACCCAATCTGGCAAACTCCACAAGACTATGAAAGCTATCTTAAGAAATTCCGTATTTATCGGTTTCACCGGTACGCCCTTATTGAAACAGGACAAGCAAACCAGCCTGGAGGTATTCGGCAAATATATCCACACGTACAAATTCAACGAAGGCGTAGAGGATGGCGTAGTGCTGGACCTAGTATACGAAGCCCGTGATATTGACCAAAGACTTACCTCCCCGCAAAAAATTGACGAGTGGTTTGAAGCGAAGACCAAAGGATTAAATGATTTTCAAAAATCGGAACTGAAAAAACAATGGGGCACTATGCAAAAAGTGCTCAGCTCACGCTCACGCTTGGAAAAAGTGGTGAGCGACATTATCTTCGATTTTAATGTCAAACCTCGTTTGAATTCTGGATTGGGTAATGCCATTCTGGTAGCATCCAACATTCATGAAGCCTGCCGTTATTATGATCTTTTCCAAAAAACCGAACTAAAAAACAAGTGTGCTATCGTGACTTCTTATAATCCGGCGACCAAGGATATTACCACAGAAGACACCGGCGCCGGCACCGAGACTGAAAGGGAATTCATTTATAACACCTATAAAGCACTGCTTGATACTAAATCTACCGAGAAATATGAAGATGAGGCTAAAGCGAGGTTTATAAAAGAACCCGCCAATATGAAGCTACTGGTAGTGGTGGATAAACTGCTGGTAGGCTTCGATTCGCCTCCTTGCTCTTATCTGTATATAGATAAAAGTATGCAAGACCACGGCTTGTTTCAGGCTATCTGTCGAGTCAACCGACTGGATAGTGAAGACAAGCATTTTGGCTATATCATTGACTACAAAGACTTATTTAGGAAGGTAGAAAATGCAGTTGCGGTCTATACCTCAGATCTGGATTACGATGCCTTCGGCAAAGAGGAGGTCGATATATTACTGAAGGATCGGCTTGAAAAGGGCAAGGAACGCCTAGATAAAGCGCTGGAGGAAATAGCCTTATTGTGCGAACCAGTAGAGCCACCTAAAGACCAAATGGCTTATATACGGTACTTCTGTGGTAATCCGGAGAATAAGGATGACCTTAAAACTACTGAAACCAGAAGGACGTTTCTATACAAAGATACGGTAGCTTTGATCCGTGCGTATGCGGATATCGCAGCAGAATTGGGGGAAGCCGGTTACTCTCAGATAGAGATCGATGAGATAAAAAAGAAGGTGGATTTTTACCTCAAGCTGAGAGAGGAAATCAAGAATGCCAGCGGTGAGACTCTTGATATGAAAACCTACGAAGCTGACATGCGGCATCTGATTGACACCTATATACAAGCTGAAGTCCCGCGGACCATATCCCCATTCGCAGATATGTCTCTCCTAGATATTATCGTAAATTCTGGTATTGCAGACGCGATTACCAGTCTGCCTGCTGGAATCAGAGCCAGCAAGGAAGCGGTAGCGGAAGCAATTATAAATAACGTTCGTAAGAAAATCATTAAAGAGCATCTAATTGATCCAGCTTACTTTGAGGAAATGTCTAAGCTGTTAGATGAGATCATCAAAGAGCGTAAGGCTAATGCAATCAATTATGAAGAATATCTAAGGAGAATCGCCGAGTTATCTAATAAAGTAACCCAGACCACAAGGGATGATTTACCTGATGAAATTAAGACTGCTGCGCAAAGAGCTCTATATAACAATACAGGTAAAGACAAGTCTCTCGCCCTAAGAATGGATGAGGCAATCATGAAGGTAAAAAGAGCTGACTGGCGTGGTAATACTGCAAAAGAGAACGAAATAAAGGCAGAATTGTTTAATATTCTTAAAGATGATAGTGAAGTCGAAAGACTCTTCGCAATTATAAAACAGCAGAGTGAGTATTGATATGCCGCAGATAGCCCTAGGTGATCTTAAAATTGATGTCATTTATAAAGATATTAAGAATGTGCACCTCAGTGTTTACCCTCCGTATGGGCGAGTACGTATCTCCGCCCCTTTACGTTTGGATTTAGATACTATCCGGATATTTGCCATTTCCAGACTCGGCTGGATAAGGAAGCAACAGACTAAACTCAACCAGCAAGCAAGAGAGCCTGCTCGCGATTATATTAGCCGTGAGAGTCATTATTACTTAGGGAAGAGATACCTCTTAAAAATATATGAGGTTGAAGCAGCTCCGAAGGTTACACTTAAACACAGCACTATCGAGATGCAGGTGCGCCCTGGCACAACAATAGAAAAAAGAGAAGCCATCCTTGATGAATGGTATCGGCGACGGCTAAAAGAAATAATTCCCTCAATCATTCGAAAATGGGAAAAAACGTTGAATGTAGATGTAAAAGCATTTGGTATTAAGAAAATGAAAACCAAGTGGGGCAGCTGCAATCAGAAAGCGGGGAGAATCTGGTTCAATTTGGAACTAGCAAAGAAGCCCATATCTTGTATCGAATATGTTGGCGTCCATGAAATGGTACATCTGCTAGCACGAAAGCACGGTGAACGCTTTACAGCCTACATAGATAAATTCCTACCGACGTGGAAATCCAGCAAGGAAGAACTAAATAGAAGTCCTTTGAGTCATCAGGACTGGAGCTACTAACTCAAAAAATAGGCCGTTGATTTATCAACGGCCTATTCATACTATAGAATACTATAGATTAGAAGTCAAACAGTGCTGGCTGCTCCGCCTCCATTTGAGCTTTGGCCTCTTCCCTTTTCTGTCTCCGCTCCGCTCTTTTCTTTTGCATCCTAGCTTTGATACGCTGGTTGTAAAGCCAGACCTTAAGCCTCTTAAGTTCTTGCGATTGGTACTCACTGATTGAGTCTACAGATATTTCAGAAGGCATTTCGCCTTTATGCCAACGTCTACAGGTCTGAGTAGCAGAGTAAAGATAAATCTGGGACCAATCACTATCCATCGGTTGGGTAAGGGAAACTGTCATAAGATAGGCACAGGCTTCGGCATCGGTACCTGTTGGCTCTTCCCCTTTCAGCGCTTTCATATGCCCCATCATCCTTTCCAAAGTAATGGCTGTCTTAAGCCAGTCCGGTAAGGTGTCTCCCCAGCCGCCCGGGAACACAATAATGGGGTCAGTAAGGCATCCAACAATATCGGAGATGCCTTTCTCCAAAGTATTATTCAATTATGGCTAACCTCCTTTCTTAATCTTTGAATCTGGTTATGTGCAAGCAGGCATAGTGAGACTTAAATTCATCGAGTCGGCTTTCGTAAAAGCCATTCCTGAAGTCCAGCAGATAGTGCCAATAGCCCTGGTACTCCTGCTCCCTAACAGCCACTAGGTAATCGGTGAATATCCTTATCTGGGCTGACCTGCTTCCCCACAACACGATGACGCTGGGAATGTAGGTCTGGTCACTCTTGAGCCTGATAGGGTGCCATTCCAGCTGAAGCCTGGGTAGCTTGAGATTATCCAGCCAGAAATGCCGACCACCGGCGTTATAAGAGCCGATATGGATATCCCTACCTTCCAGCTCTTCCAGTATCTCCATCAGACGCTTTATGGCTTCCCTACGCTTCTTCCGCAGCGGTATCTGCACGGTCTTTCTCCCCAGTCTTACTGTAGTGGTTGGCTCAGGCTCAGCAAGCTTCACTCCGTCAAACAAGTCAAGCTGACCTGTCATACTCGTACCCCCTTTCTTTCAGAATTTGGGCATAGTAACCCCTTCAGTTCCCGGCATTTTTCTAAGCCACCAGAGCTAGCTGGCTACCGTTTTCTAGTCTCTTTCGCTCTTCGTCGACTGCTCTATCGGGTAAGGACTCACGGACAGACTGTATCCCCGCCTTAAGCCGTCCGACAGGTTCCCACTGGCTGCCGCCGATTGCCCTGTCTATCTCTCCGATTATTCGTACCAGGTGCTGGTCGACGTATTGAGGTAGGTTTGGGATATTCCTGGCTTCACTGGCGACAATTCTGGCCTGCTCTAATGGCTCAACGACCTGGTCAACATATTCCTCGACCATGTCCATTGCCTCATTAACCAAGAGAGCGCTCCATTTGACTGGCATGGTTTCACCTCCTTCCCTCCAATTTTTAGGCATAGCAACCCCTTTAGAAATGAGCCCGGGTAAGCTGGTTCAGCTCTTGAGAGCCATATTGATGGCTTCTTTTACAACCTCAGACCAGCACTCTAGCCCAAACTCAACGCCCTTCCTTACCTGGTAGAGAACGTCATCGGTTATAGTTTCCTCGGGTATATCCATTTCCCTAGCACACTCGATGACATCTTCCCTGGTAAGGACAAAGATAGTGTCCTTATCTGCCATACTGGCTTCCTCCTTTCCAAATATTTGCGGAGTGTCTGCTCCCTTTGGTTGTTAATCGTGCTGTACAACCGTCCCATTGGAGTTCCATTGAGCACGCAACCGCCGGTAGTGTCCCTGCCAATCGAGGTCTTACGTCTGTCCCAGGTCTACCTCTGCCATCGGGTATCGGCACTCCCTGCCCTTGAAAGCCAACAAAAAAGGGGCATTCCCACCTCCGCAATCGGGGCAGGAATACCCCCTGAAAATAGCAAAAAAGCGGGGTCATCCCCCGCTTCTCTGCGTTGGTTGTTTTCTGAGTTCAAGCGTTCAATTTCAGACTATCAGGCTACGGCGACTGGTTCTTTTGCCTTGCTTCGCTTCCGCTTCGGCTTTGTCTCTTTGACTACTGCCTCGGCTTCGGCTACCGCTTCGGCTGTCTCGGCTTCCTCACCCTCAACCTCGGCTGTCTCAACCTCGGTTATCTCGGCTTCTGGCTCGGTATCCTCGGTGGGTTCGGCTTCTGCCTGTTCTGCCTTGTCCTGTGGCTTCTGGCTTTCACTGGTGAGCATTGGCATTACCACCAGCTCATAATCTGGAGAGGTAAAGAGCATCGGCGACTTGCCATCGGTGAGCTTTAGCTCCACCATACCGCCACAAGCCCTCAAGGCATCGGCAAGATAGCTTCCGTCAAGCCTTACCTTACCCTCACCCTGTGTATCGGCGGGTATCTCGGCTTGTCCTTTGTCATCGGGATTGGACATTATCACCCTGCCGTTACCGATAATGAGGTCTATCGGGTATGCCTTGCTATCGGACAGGACTTTAAGTGAGCTTACCGCTTTCAACGCCTCGTTAGTGTCAAAGCTGGTCAAGGTGTTAAACTCGGTAGGTATGAGCTTCTCATATTCGGGAAAGTTGCCATCAGCACCCCGCCACTTATAGCGGATTAGCTCGGTATCAAGAGTGAGGCTCATACCATCAAGGCTATCCCCGCTCTTTTCAAAGCTCACCCTTACCCTATATGCTCTCCGTAGAGCACTGGTAACACCCTTTAGCTCATCACGGCTTATCAGGACTTGCCCTTCATCACCATCATAGTCCAGCTTCACCACTGAAAGCCTGAAACCATCGGCACTCACCAGTGTGAGCTTACCCTCTGCCACCTTGAAGAGGACACACTGTAAAACAGGTCTGTTATCCTCTTTAGCGGTAAAGGGCATTACCCTTGACAGGGCTTCCGATAGCTCCAGTGCTCCGAGGTTAGGCTTGACAGTGTTGGAAGGGCTTACCCTGACATCGCATAAGGTCAAGGGTGTTTTCTCACCCACCCAAGCCATATCGTCAAGGTAGCTGGTATTAGCCCCGCAAACTACCTTAAGCCTCTTGTGTCCGTTAGTCTGCGACCCGCTAGCACTAACGCTGGCGGAAGGGACTACCTTAACGATATTGCTCCCGCCGAGAGACTTCAGGTAGGTAAGAAAGCCTTTACGCCCTATGGTAAAGTCCATCAGCACTACCCTTTCGGCTAGTGCCCGACTTAAGGCGTTTACCAGTATCGCCTTGTGTGAAACAAAGCCCTCACCTGAACGCTTGCCCTCAATATTCAATTGTTCTATTTGAACACCCCCTATTGGCTATCCGATAGTGGGCAAGGCTATCGGCTTCACCTAGTAGTAAGCTACCGACTACCCGCTAACCCGCTGGCATAATCGGAGCTTCCACTATATAAGTCTCCGAAATGACCCGAAACGTTATCATTGGAATAAGGCTTTTTGCTCTCGTTTTCTAAATCGGCAAAGGTAAAGTCTCTCGTATGGAGTAAGTGCTTGATTACTATTCAGCTTGTCGGCTATCGGCAAGAGCCGTTGCGGGAAGCCTAGTAGGAAAGTTCGGGCATCCACCCAAGCGTCAAGGTCAAGAGCCTTGTCATCGGCTATCAGTTCCCCAAGCTCCGTAGTGTGCCCTTCACCGTCTACGATGGGCTTATTAAGGCTCTCCAGCTTGATAGCTTTGGGACACTCGGAGTAGAGGTAATACTCTTTACACTTGTGCCGTTGTGCCTTGCTACAGTGCTTACAGTCCAGACCGCTATTATAACTGTAGTGGCTAAACCAGTAGTCGGCTACAGTTCGGCTGGCTATCCGATACATCACCGCTTCGGTAAACGGCTTGTGTCCGTTGTTACGCTCTACATCGGCAAGGGTCATTATTATCGTGTGGAGTATGTCCTCTTTGTCTTGAGGCTTCACCCTGTCGGTAAAGCGTGAGGCTACAGTATAATAGGCTAGCCATTCGCCTTCAAGATGGTCATAGCCGTTGCTATGGACTGGAGCTTGCTTTCGCCTTCCGTTTGACCTAGACTTGATACTGCGGGGCTTTGTTGGTGATGACTGGCATACTGCCAGATGACCGCACCACTGACAAACGCCCTGCCTCGTTTTAAGAGTCCAGACCCGATGACATCGGCTGCAATGCCCCTGATGATTGCCGTTACCGCCGTCTGGTGCTGCTGGAGCGATTACGCTTGAACTCATACTTACCCCCTTTCACAAGGGCAAGCGTTCAGGTCAGGCTTTGTGCTATTCAATTGTTAAGGTGCTTAAAAAATATGTTTTCAGCTTCATTATTTAACATTTAGTCATAAGGTAAAATTTCAAGAACTAGCACGTTTATCACCCCCCACCGGGGACTGATGACTACAACAAAAAGAAAAACCCACCTACGGAGGGAGGTTTAGACCGTCACTAATGCGACCAAATCTATTGGCGAAAGACCGTCTTCGTATACGGTTATCCATGACGGACGAGAGTAGTTTGAAAATGGTATAATAACTCTCCAGTGCCTCAGTAGAGGCAGTTAAAGCCATGTTAGAGAAGCCGCGAGATAGGTTAAAGGACATCGTCAAAAAACTGGACTGCATCGATGCTGAAATCAAAGGATTATTACCCAAGTTTTCGGCATTGGCAAAGCAGGTATTCGTGACAAACCCCTCCGACTCCGACCGAGCCGAGTTTAAGACGATTACAATGAGATTCCTAGAATTGAACTCAATGATGGGATCGCTGCTGAAAGAAGCTGATGAAGTAGCAGCACTGGATCCAAAACTCCAAGTAATACTTAAGCAACAAAGTCGCCGAACGCCTCGTGAGTTCAGAGTACTAAGGCGACATCTAACTGACAAATATGTTGCTAGCACCGCACACATCGAGTCCATATTGCCTGAGGCTCTTAATAACGTACTCGCACATGTTCCAAGAACATGGATCGCAAAAGAATCACAGAAACAGGACTATCGATTATCAGCAGACTTTCTGAATAGACCTCTGTCTCTTGTCGGAGGAATACGCACAAGAAGCGAACTCTGTTCGATGCACAGACTAGCTCAGGCTATCCTTATCGCAAAGGATTTCCTAGACTCTCGCCCTGATTATGATTTCTTTTCTGGGTCACGATTTGTTCCAGAAATCTGTGCCTTAGGTCGTGCATTACCAACCATTATGAGATCAGGAAAGGGAAATGTAACTGAGCGTATCCGGAAGCTATATCGTGGCCCATCAGCGGAGGTTGAGTCATCTATTTACGAACTCGTTGTTGCTGCTTCCTGCATGGAAGAGGGTAGAGAGATCCAATTCCTTGATACATCTGGTCCCGGGAAAAAACCGGATCTTAGAGTCTTGAATTTGATGGGAATCCCAACTGTAATCGAATGTAAAATGAGACGCCCTTTGACTGATTATCAGATTGAAGAGGAAAGACGTATTCAAGAACTATTTACATCAGCCGCCAATGAATGTTTAAGTAAAAGCATTTTTGGAGTGTTTGATATAGATTTTACCGTAGAACTGGATAAAGTGGATATGGTTAAGTTCACTGAAGCACTACGCCGCCAGCCCTTGGCGGCCGGACAGGTGACCTATGATTGGGGTACGGTCAAACTTCAAAAACTGCCTTCTGAAATAAGATTCAAGGCTATGGGGCTTTATACGCCAGTGTTTCTAAAGCAAGTTTTTGACTGGAATTCTGATTTACCCGACTTTGACGGAATAATGTGTCGCGTAGATGCTGTCGATAATTTTGTGATAGAGAGTGTTCGGAGACCATTGGCCTTACGTTGGAAAAGCACTTCGGAAATAGCGAGGCTTCATAAGGCTCGCACTGTGTTGACTCTCCTGAATGAGGCCCTTGACCAAATCCCAACGGGTGAAATGGCAATAATCTACTTAGCGATATGGGAAGGATCCCGTGCAGAGATTGCTGATGATCGCTTCCAGAACATTAACACAGAAATAGAAGGAGCTACGCACCGCCGTGGCATTAGTGTCCCACTGATATTAGTAAATCGTCTCTTCCCTAGATTTCTAAACATGGGCCAGCCTGATCTCATAGAGAACGTCCTGCAGTTCTTAAGTGGATACGCCGATCCAATATTTATTGATGAATTCCCGTCGCCTGTTTACACGATTTGGAAATGACAGTTTGTCACACGATTGCTAAAATTGCGACTAAAGGCCCTCTTAGGCGTTTCAATTCTAAGCAATATAAGGTTTCTACCTTTTAACATACACATCGGCAGGAGACATTTAACCCCCTTGACACACCAAAACTTCCTCTGAAAAAACATAGGTATATGGATTGAATCACTTGATTTTTTTAAACACTAATAGATACTCCTGATCAATCACTCCATTGTGTCCATTTCTGATTGTCGGAACCCAACGATCGCGAATTCTGTCCGCATAGCAAACTGTCAACTGAAAACCTCCATTTTCCGCCAGTTCCACAATTACCTCGGGTGTCGGAATAATGATGGATGAAATCAGGTTATAACCTGAAACTATTACACAATAGGCGTTCGACTTTAGCACCAGGTTTAGCTCGTTCAAGACCCTAGACATATCCAGTACATATTTTGCGAATACGGAGGCACTTTTCTTATTGTGCTTTGCAAGCTCAGACCTTATTGCGTCCCCTGTGCAACAGGGGAGTTCAATGTCTAAGAGAGCATCATTACTTAGTATCCTATCACTCCCAATAAACTCTCTTGAACATTCCCTCAGACCTGCGGGAGAAGAATGCCCAAGAACAAAAAGTTGGAGCTTCGATGACCGATAATAATCTTGGGCGCTTAAGTATGGCGGAGAAGTTATAACGGCATCGACTGTTCCTTCACCGAGAAGGTGAGACAAACCTCTTGAGTCGTCCTCAATAAGCCTGATCTGAGAGTGGCCCCCTTTCTGTTCAAACCATTTGGTATACACTTGCTCCACAGAAATCCATAGGCGAGCCTTTGATTCAAACACCTTAAATGGGTTAAAGTGTTTCCCGGCACGTTTTTGGCGTGCTTGCTTTGAGATAAAAGGCTTGGGACCTCGAGTATCGGCCTTAGAGCATTCCCTGACTATTGCTGCTAGTATCGCTTCCCAAAAGAAGACATAATCAGGGTCCAGTTTGGGTAAGTAGTTGCTTAAGACCTCCTTTATGGTGCCAAGCTTTCGCAGTGTAGCGGGAGTGAACCAATAGCTTGCGTTAGGGAAATCGTACTGGTAAAAAGAGAGGTGATGGGTCACCTGGTGCAATATTTCTTCGAGTTGGGTTTCGAGAAAACTTGGGCAATATACAGTTGTTTTTACTTTGGCGAAAAGTGTGGCGAGCGGATTTAGGTCTATACCGATGGCGTTTCGTCCGCTCAACAACGACTCGACCAAAACAGCTCCACTTCCGCAAAATGGATCAAGAATGGTCTGCCCAGGCTTTGATATCTCGTCGATCAGGAACCTTGCCATGTGGGGTATCATCTTGGCGGGATAGTTATCAAATATATGAGTAAAATATCCTCTCTCAAGAATGGCCTCTCGATATCGCGATTTTAGGTTTATGACTTTAGGTTCCATGATTCTTTAGGGGGTAATTAACGATAGCGTTCTACCAATTCCAGTGGAAAAGAAACGTTCATTGTGCTTTAGAGGTTGAGCATATATTATTGAAAAGTTGCCTCGATTCTTTCTCCAGAAAACATATGTCCCTAATGCTTGCGGCTTGGTTCCAAGAGGCACAATGCTACATCTCCACTCGTCGAAGGGATAGTCGCCTAGTATTTCTTCCAATTGCCTAGCAATCATGAGGGAGTCCTGGGAATGAATATATCTAATTCTGTCGTGACCAACAATTTTGATCAACTGTCCATTCATTAGCTCGGTGCGACCTTCCCACTCGGGACGATAAGAGGGTTTGGGTACTACTAGAAGAACATCATTGGGGTCAAGATTTTCGAATACGGCTTTAGCCCGATCACCTTCGTAGCCGAGGATAATAACAAGCAATGTGGGCTTGCTTAGTGGGCCATGCCCTATGAAACCAGTGATTGGTGAAATTGCTCGGACTCCTATGGACATAGGCAAGTAAAGGTCAGTAACATAATCCTTTGGTTCTGTATAATAGACTCTCGAAATATCCCAAAAACCAAGGTCATCGATGATTCTCAATAAGAGCAGCAAATGACGTTTAGTAAAAGTAGTGATGTCAATAGTCACTATAGAGTTATTGGTAGAGAGTCGTAGTTTTTTAAGCTCTGCCGCTAATTCCCCGAGGGCAGGATGAGGCTCGTCTTCGGTGGTTCTAATTATTTGGAGACTTCCTTTTGTTTTCAGAGTCTGCACCATCTTCTGCAGGTGTTTTTCTCTCTCCTCGTTTGGGTCGTCATATGCAAAGATAAAGCCGCTATTGAATCGGTAATCTACAGATAATTGCTTTGGAACACCAAGGCAGCGCTCTTCAAAACTGGCACATGAAATAAAGACGCTGTCCGGCCGATCAGGGTAGAAACATGTGATCTTATTTATGGCTTTCATCTCATGCTCCGTTGCCAATATCTTTTTCGGATAGTTTGTCAAATAAGGGCAAGGGCCCAGGCTCCTTGGTTACTTTGCTAATTAGTCGTTGCTTCGTTTGTTCTCGCCTATTTGAGTCAAGCAAACCTTGGATTTCCTCTGATTTGAATTCCGTAGACCATCTTGGACGTGGCGAACATCCTAGTGCTGGTGCAAAAGCCCGGTTAACGATATAGTCGCATGGCGGCTCGTCAGAGGGATGTTTTGGCCTTCTTCCTCCACCACGTTTCTCATACTCATGAAAAACCGAATGCTCAACGGCTACATTCAGAATTCGCTTAATAGGTACCTCCAGCTTTCCCTTATCGTGTGTAACCAATATTGTCAAAGTGCTAAGTTTAGAAGGGTCAGAAATAGTCACGCGCGACGCTTCTGGTTCAGACAAATGCTTATGAAGCTTTTGTCTGAGAATATCACCAAGGTCTATAAGCAAACCACGAATTGTTGGCCCCCATTCCTCGATATCTTTTGAAATTTTCCATAGATAGTACTCCGAAAGAGTATAAGCAGCTTCAGTCTGGTTTCCGACGCTGATCTTTTCACCATCTTTAACTTTTCTGCCATCCTGACGAGCGAAATAATAGGCCATACCAGATAACTCCAAAAAAGTGCGAACGATGCCTGACGAAAGAAGTATAAAATCGTCAAATCCACCATACTTTCTCTTTTTGCCTATTAATAGCCTGTAATACGCGGCCACTTCATAATGATGTCGATTTCTTTGTTGCTGTTCGCTGTCCAGTTCTTCCCAGTTCACATCACGCTTCCTAAAAATTTCCTTGACTTCTGAAAGGAGGGCATCCTTGGTCAGCCCATCATGACTAAGTTCCCTCTTCTCCAAAACATTCTCAATGTCATCCTCTCGCTGGAACCCTTCGGCTCTCAGGATTTTCTCGCAGATGAGTTTGAGATAGGTAACATATCTCTCGTACGATGGTTTAGATGGATCGAGAATATCGAAGTCCAAATTAACCCTACTATAATCCGGACCTTCCTCGAGTTCTTGACCCTCGAGAGTTTGCGTCGTATCAAAGCCAGTCTTCTTAACAGCTACCTTAAAACTCCAGGTCTGTGCCGTATGACTCTTGATCAACGTATTCAATACTACCTTTTGGAAATCGATTAAATTCTCATATTCATCAACTAAGAAGAAAACTGTAGTTCCCCTAAGTTCTTGAAGATGATGGCACGCTACCTTACAAAAATCCTCAAGGTGTCTTCTCTTCAGGGACGAGCCTTCGTATTTTATGTTTTCCCTTCTTACTTTTCCGTCGATGTAATCTATAATCTTATCCAGTTGGACTTTTATCAAGTAGTTCAGCGCGTTGAGATCAGTTGCCTCGTCTGTATTTATTCTCAGACACTTGGCTGCCGCCTGAGCAAATGTACGCTCTGCAGCGGCATCAATCCTTATGAACTTTTCGTGGGCGCATCTTTCAATTTCATCTATCAGCGACTGTGCCAGACGTAGTACTAATTCATTGTAAAATAGCAATCCAGCAATGTCCCGGTCTACATGTTTCGAAACGTCCCCCGTTATAGTGGCGAAAGAATCACGGCTCATTTTGCAATAGACTCCAAAATAGGAAAGGGGGAGGACATTCTTCCTCAACATAGTTATGGGGGCTTCGAGTGATCTTAACACCATCGTTTTACCGGTCCCCCTTCCGCCTTCTATAAAGGCTGGTTTGGGGGACACAATCTTGTCATAGTCCTGTACAGGCTTCGTAAAAAGTTGAGCGAAAACCCGCGAGTCTTTGAAGTGCTCAGCACGAACTCGACGGAAAGGATTCTCGCCAGTTGGGTCCTCAATCTGTGCATATATGTCCTGTGGTGACTGTTCGGGTACGAGAGATCTGACCAAGTCTCTGAACGCGTCCTTGTACTCCTTGCTGTCAAACCTTGCCATGAACTTATCTCTCAAGGCTCCCTTCAAGTCATCTGGCATTCTCTGCTGCAGTGCTCTCAAATCTTTACCCTTTTTTACGACCGGCACTACCTTGAAAGCAGATTCTTCTATTTCCTTTACAATAGCTACGCTAAGCTCCTTCTTACACCACTTGCTGTCTATGGAATTCTCTGACAAAACGGGAATAAGAAAGTCAGAGTTCTCTATTTCCGCAAAAATTTTGGTGAGAGAGTCCCCTGGCGCTAATGCTCGCTTGTCTATACTTATGTGGATCTCAGTCGCCATTTCAATATCCGCAATAAGCGAATCAACAAATTCACTATCGTCATGGGAATAGGTGATAAATGCCTTTGCCACGGTACTTACTCCTCATCCAATAAAATATTGGATATAATGCCTGTTTATGTCACAGCATGTTCGGCTGACTGTAACTTCCCCGAATTAAAATGAGTCCTTATGACACGCATTATAGGACTGTTGCGGTTTATAGACAAGGTGTTCTCACTTTTGTGGTAGTACAGACGGTAACAAGGAAGTACTTTATTATCTCATTGTGCGATATAGCGGGAAACTACTCTAATCGCCTATCAACACTACCCTCGCTCCAACCTCGTAAGTACATTCCGCATGCTCCGATTTAGAGTATTTGCAGCACTTACATGCCAAACCCCCTTGCAAAATTTAAATAATGTGGTATAATATGGTAATATATAGTGTCACACCACATTATAGCGTGAGGATTACTTCGAAGGGAGTGGGGATATGGCTAAAATGCAGATAGACCTATCGAAAGAAGAAGATAAAATCGTAGAGGTTTA
>Ga0315547_1001023_pt1 | contig 23728 bp, 20 predicted proteins | sample SalMarSW160240MG_2_FD_202542 | JGI IMG/M metagenome (GOLD analysis project Ga0315547, IMG submission 202542) | Salt marsh sediment microbial communities from the Plum Island Ecosystem LTER, Massachusetts, United States - Salt Marsh Sediment SW1601-240 ...
CTTTGGTGCCCATCCCAAAGAATATGATCTGCAACAAATCCGTCCTGTTTTGATTAACCTGACAACAATTATCACATGGTATCTGAAGTACAAGGAAATCAAAGTTGCCGAAAAAGCAAAACCAGCAGAAGAAAAGACACCCCCCGAACCACCATTCATTAAAGAAGATGTAATAATAAAAGGATTAGAGCATGAGAGACCATTTAAGCATACTAAAAACAGATTGTTTTCATGGGCAGCATTTATAGCTATTTTAGTAATAGCATTAATATATGCTTATCCAAAAATATTCAAAAAGGACAAATTGAATAATCTGAGATCTTCAGACGGAAGAATTTCTATTGCTGTGATGCCTTTTAAGAATTTAACTGTAGATACAATGTTTAATATTTGGCAACTAGGTCTTCAGAATCTTCTTATTACATCACTTTCAAATTCAGCAGAATTATCAGTCCGACAGTATGAAACTATGGACAAAATTTTCAGGGATTCAGAGCATACAAATTATGCTTCTATTACACCTTCCTTTGCTAGTAATGTTGCTTTAAAGTTGCAAGCAAATACAGTTATTATTGGAAATATTTTCAAGACTGAAAATAGAATCCGTGTCACAGCTAATTTAATGGATTCAAGAAGTGAAGAAATATATAAATCTTATGAAATAGAAGGAAATACAGAAGATGATTTTTTCAATATCACAGATTCATTGTCAAAATTTATAAAGAATTATCTGGAAATAAAAGAACTTGAACAGAAGTATACAAGCCTTGATCTTAAGAGTGTTTATACATCATCTGCCGAAGCATTTAAATATTATATTCAAGGAAGATACTATCATGGCTCTTTAAATTATAACTCTGCTATACAACTATATAATAAGTCAATAAATATTGATGCAAATTTTGTTAGTCCCATGTTAATGTTATCATATGTATATGGAGATGTTGAAAAATCAGAGGAGAGCAAAAAGTGGGTTTACAAAGCATACAACAGGATTAATAGTGTGCCCCATGATATGCAATTGCAAATAATGGAAGTAAAAGCGGCGATTGATAAAGAACCAAAAGAACAAATAAAATACCTGAAACAATACTTGGAATTTAATCCATACTCGACTATCAAATTATATACCATTGGTTGGGCATATTATAATACTAATCAATGGCAGGATGCTATTGACGCATTTGAAAAGAGTATTGAATTGAATAAACCCTTTAGCAGCAATTATAAATTATGGATTTGGAATTATGTCTTATTGGGAAATGCATATCATCAAATTGGAGAGCACGATAAAGAAATAGAAATTTATGAAGATGGACTTGGTCTCTGGCCTAACGAAGCCCCATTAATAATTTTCTGGCAGTCAGTTTGTGCACTCTCACAGGAAGATACAGTAAAAGCAAATGAATATCTTACAAAAATAAGAACTATTGGACAGCGAGAAAACTGGTCAGAATCAGAAATATTAAGGCGGTTAGCAAGCATCCATTATCAAGCAAACTTATTCAATAAAGCTGAAGAATTATACCGACGCGCACTTTTTATAGATCCGCAGAATTCTACTATAATGAATGATTTGGCATATTTACTTATCAATAAAGATATCAATGTTTACGAAGGTGTTGAACTTATTGGCCATGTACTTGAAGTTACACCTGATAACTGGAATTTTTTATATACATATGGTTTAGGTTTATATAAGCAAGGTAAACTTGAGGAATCATTAGAGGTTCTAAATAAATCTTGGGAATCAAGACCTTATTATGACCACGAACATTTCCTGTATATCCAGGAAGTAAAAGAAGCTATAACTAATCAAAAGAATAATTAATCAGGTTAATTCAATGGATTCATAGTCTTGAAAAAAGAATTATTAACTTTGCAGAGCAGATGTAAGCAGAGATGAGTATTTTTCGAGACATGTATAAACTGCACCTCTGTATATAGTTGATTTTAAGCTTAGTGGGAAAATAGTTCGATTCCCCTATGGACTACTGATTGAAATAAATAAAGCCTTGATACATAATGTTATCAAGGCTTTGTTATTTATGTGTTTTTCCTTAAAAAAAATGCTGACTGAAAGGAGACACAGTATGACGCAGGAGCCTTTTTTAAAATTTGTTTAGATATTTTGGGATTTATTTTTTTGATAAATGCATTCTCCATATCCGACACACGCTTTGTCAGGCGGCGTTTGCCCTGAGAAAACAAAGTTGCTCGACAAATACAGCCGATGAGAATAATCGGATATTTTCTTCGATTTTTCGCAATTGTACCTCTACGAGTTCTGTTGGAACACCAGCAGGAGCATAAGCCACATACAGAACCTGAGAAGTGTTTATGGATATGGGAGAACGATTGTCTTGTCCATAAATAATTGAGCAACAAATGCCGTCAGCATCCTTCATGATCATATCGCCTGCATAAATGACTTTGGGAACGCCATTCATTCGCGTCATGAGATCGCCTTCCACGGATACGTCAATAGAGATTGCCCCACGCAACTTTGCGACATCATGTGCAGCGGTAAGGATAAAAGTCTCTACTTCAGCAGTGAAATTTGCATCAACCAGAGGGGATACGTTAGGAAGATTCTTGCCTTTTAATACGATTGACTCAACCTGGAGTTGAAGATGATAAGTTTTGTTGAAGCGTTTGTAGTATTTCTCGTAGGCTGACATCACAGGAAGTGCTAAAAAGTCTTTCCGGGTAAAGTCTTGATAAAGTTCTCTCAAATGCGCTTCCGTTTTTCGTTTTTGATTCTCCAATACAGATGACGAAAGAGTGTTTTCCACGCCCGATAGTTCCAGCAAACCTATTGTTGCTCCAGGACAGGCATTTTTCCATTCGGTGGTTGCTGTAATAGAAAGCATATCAATCTCCAAATTTAAAAATATTTTCATAAAAGTTGCCTGACGGCTTGCCGTTCAGCTACGCCGCCGGCTGTTCATTCGTTCTCGGCAAACCACATCTACGGCGTCCGCTGCAATGGTTTTTAAGCCAGACCCACTAATGATAGTTAGTGGCTTATCATTGTATTGCCCATTTGAGATTATCAAAGTTAAACCTTCTTTAAACTAAAGTCAAATTTATTTTTATGAATTGGATTGAATGTTAAAGACTTACTCTTTCGTCTTCTATAGAAAAAGAAGCCCGGCAAGTAAATATTCCCGGACTTCATTAACTCTTCGGTCAACCGCTCGCCTCCCATGTAACTTATGTTACCTTTAGCCTTGACCGTTGCAAGAGTTTTAATTGTCTTTCTTTTAAATAACTCTCTAAAAGATGGTAGTTATCATATTTCGATTTCATTATTATCCGGCCCTCTAACTCGCCTTCACAAACAACTTTTGACCAATAGACAGTCTCATATTCATCACAACCATAATATTTGACAAAGTATTTTCCAAGTTTGCCATGTTCACCAGGAATGTACTTTAAAGCAACTTCCTCAAAAGAATTTTCAAAATAAACTATTTTGCCTGTTCGAATCTTTTCCAGGATTTGTTCACGACCTTCAAATGATGTTGTAACTTTTAATCCTTGTATCATATTTTGTAATATACGAAAAAATCCCCATACCACCAAATAAGCCACAGTTTGGAATCTCTATAAATTAGCACCTTCAGGAAAATATCTTCACTGGGATGCTGACAAAAAACAGTATGATACTTCCTTAAATCAATTAATACAGGGCTACAGCGGGTAGTACGTGGATACAACTTAAGGGGAGATAGTGCCGGAAATCGCTTTATTAGAGGTCATATTCTGCAATAAGGTTGAGGCTATGCAATAAAAAGCCCCCGAAGCTGATTTCCGAGGGAATTTTACGACATTTTCAGGTTATTTATTTGAGAGGTAATAACCGAAATTAATTCCGCATGTAAAACCACGGATTGGACCAGAATATCCAATGCTATAATCAGCATAGGGTGACAGGATAAATTTCTTGAAGTATTTATTTACCTCAAGACCAACTGCAAAACATGCAGAGCTTTCAACTCCATCGGCATTTTCTGAATTTGCAACATTCGTAAACTGTCTGAATCTTAATAAACTCACATATGGAGAGATATCGGTATAACCCTTAACCGGGATATGATAAGCAAAATGTTCAACAGATAATACTATTAGAGCACCCATAATTAAGAATTCTGCAAAGGTTTGATCCTCCTCCTCAGTTCCAAAACCCAATTCATAGCCCAAAAGTACAGCAGGTATTCCAATTATACCCGGAGCAAGTTGCATAAAATTCCTTCCAAATATGATGTCAGAGTCAAAGCTGAATCTTTCTCCAACAAACACTCTTATTTTCAATCCACCAGCAATAATATTTCCGTTCAGGGTATTAAACAGAATATCCGGAGAGGCTGAAATACTGACGTCTATTTTAGAATGAACAGTTTGACCAGAATTCAGTAATTCAGGTTCATCCTGTATCTGAGCAACCATTACTACAGAGAGGAGAAAAATGCTGAATGTAAAGAGTAACTTTTTCATCGTACTCAATTATTTGATTCCTAATACAAGTTACACCACCAAAAAGCCAAAGTCAAATTTATTTTAAGCCAAACCCACTGGCATTGCTGTCAGAGGGCGTCTCTCCAATATTTAACCGTCCCAAAATTATATACCGATCACTTGAGGTTTTTTATTGTGAAACCTCTGCCGGTTTCGTAGTTTGCCCTATATCCCCAGATATCTTCCATGTACCATTCACTTTTCGGTAAATCGTTACATACTTACCGTAGTCCTCTTCGGTCCCGTCCTGCCCTAAGCTCGTCGTCTTCCAACTCCCATACTCGATAGCCAAATCACCGGAAGTAGCAATCTCGACACGATCAGTGCTCCAGGTAGGATTCTCTTTCGGATTTTTCTCCATGAATTCGGTTATAAACTTTTGAATCGCAGTCTGACCGACAGGCTGTTGATTCTGACGGATAAGTACTGCGTCATCAGTGAAAAGTGCAGTTATACCAGCTGCATCACGGTTCTTCGCTAATTCCAGCCATTTCATCGAGATTGAGCGAATTTCCTGCTCCTCAGCTTTAAAATCTACCTGCGGTGCACAACTTCCGATTACCAGCGAAATAATCAAACCCAAAAAAATAACTTTCTTCATAATTACAGGCTTTAGTCGTTAATTTGAAATTAGTTAGTGATTTGTTTATCAAAGTTATGACAGGAAAAAGCCAAAGTCAACTTTATTTTAGAATCATACCCCTATTGGTGATATATGGGTAGAGAAATGGCATATGTATCAAAGTGGATACTTACTATCACTTTTATCTGTTATGCCGATTTGAGACCATGTATCAGGCATACCTCAGATAAAAAATCGGTATATTTATCCCTCGCATGAGAAAAAGATTGATTTTTTATTATTCTGTGACCGAAAAAGAATTATTATTCCGGGCAGGGAGAGTAGATTTTATAGTTTTCCTTCTGGGGAGAAAGCCCCTCACGATAATAGTTAACCAATTCATTCCCCTATGTTTATTTTCCCTTTGAGTCCTGTATTTTCCTTTGGCTTGCTTTCTCATTGAATTCCCTCATAACCTCCAGTGTGGTTTTGTTTTTCACCTTCATCATAAACGCAAAAAACGCCGTTGCCGATGGGCTTAATTTTTCAATTTTTTGTTTCATCATTCCTTTTTTATCGGTTTAGAAACCTCTCTAATGATACAGAATGGATTGCCAAGAAACATTGGCACATTTTTTTTGTACTCCAAATAATCATTACCAAATTTCTCGAAGCACTCCTTTTCTTCAATAAAAATAACAAAGAGGAAAACCCAAAGCCATTGGGTAAAAACAATAATAATACATGTAATGGGGAATCCTATCAATAAACCAAGAAAAGTCATAAACAATCCAACTCCTAAATGATGAGGATGACGGACACATTTATAAACATTTTTTACTATCAATTTGGTTGACCAGCCCCACAATTCACATTCACCGAAAAATCTAAGTAATTGCCCTGTTCTTTTTAAGAGAAAATGAGTAAATACAATGCCAGTAAAACCTACTATTCTAATATAAATTGGGAAACTATTTGTTTTTATAACGATTAAATCTATTAATAATCCCGTACCAATGCTTATAATAGTAAGGATTATCCAAAATATCAATCGTTTAAGACATTTACTACAGACAGCCATTTAATTATAAATCTGAATTAACTTATTTGAAGAGTAACAATTCATGAAAAGCTCACCCTGCCTGGGATATTCAAAGTTACACCTTGTTTAGACCAAAGTCAAGTGGCGGTCAGGTTCTTAGAATGAAGAAGTCCCTTGTACCTGATTTATTAGGACTGCACTTCATTCCTTATTTTGGAATAAATATGTCTCGCTGCTGCTACAGTTTACAGCGTTGAAGGAAATGCCGTTTTAAATATTTGTTATGTTTGGATAGACTTCGCTTTATCCAGAAGATGCTTCAATCACCAAGTCACATCATTGCAACCATCAGATCAAAGCAGGATTATGTACTGACTGATAAGAATGGTAAGATGGTTCCTGAGAAGGTAGGATTAAAAGGAGTTGCAAGGGACGGCACTGACTATGAATTTACCACAGTCCTCGATCTTGATATCAAACATCAGGCTACAGCATCAAAGGACAGAACAGGATTATTTACCAATCCTCTGCCATTCACAATAACTGAACAGACTGGCAATAAGATCAGAATCTGGTGTCAAGGTGAAGACCTCATTAAAAAGGTAGAATCACAGATCAATGATGCCAAAACTGTTCAGGAACTTCATAATATCCTGATAAAGTATCCCACGCTGAAAGACAAAATTGAACCTCTCTGTATCGACAAAAAGAAACAGATTGAGGGTATTGTAACAGATCAAGTCGTTAATCCATAAAAATAGAATATCATGGAAATTGTAAACGTACAGAATAGTATCGTACCTGATGAAAGTAAAGTAGTTGAAACTTCAGATAATAGGTTTATACTGGCAAATACTCAGCCTATATCTTATGCTGATCTTAGGCATAAATGCATTATCCCAGTCTTTTCAAAAGACAACGAAAGCACTATCAGCCATAGTGAGTTTGTTGATATCGTAGGACAGGCAGCGGATAAATTTTTTACCTCAGAGAACATCCTGCATCCGGCAATAAGGATCTCACATCCGATAAAAGGGCGTATTCCTGAAGCCATGGGAAAGCCAGCAGATGCATTGCTTGAATCTGAAAAAACTTTGTACTATGAGAGAATGGCGTTTGTCTATGAAGTGCCGAGTATAACCTCTAATGTTGCCGGCAATAAGCTTTCTCTATCCATTGGAGGAGTGAGAAGTTATAACTCAGAGAATCTTTATGGTAAGAAAACTGAGGAGCATTTCAAAATCTTTGTTGGCTTCAAAAACCATGTTTGCATCAATTTACTCGTGAAAACTAATGGCTTCCTGGATGATCTGAGAGTTATGTCAGTTCAGGAGCTATTTAACCGGATATTTCAGCTGTTGACAAGGTTTGATGCAGAAAAACAGATCAATCATCTTTCGACTCTTTCTGAATACACTCTTAGCGAACATCAGTTTGCTCAGCTTGTTGGCAAATCGAGGCTGTATCATTACCTGCCTCAGAAGATGAAAAAGGATCTTGATACTGTTGTACCTATTTCAGATACACAGATATCGGCCGTTGCAAAAGACTATTATCAGGATAAGTCATTCTGCAGATCTGATGATGGAAACATTGATATGTGGAAGTGCTATAATCTTTTCACAAGCGAAATCAAATCATCATACATCGACACCTTCCTTGATCGAAACGTCGGCACACTTTTGTTCATAAACAGCCTGGTTGAGCATCTCAGGAATAAGAAGCAATCATGGTTTTTAACATAGAAAGGTTACACTTTATTCTAAGGTGAGCACCCATACAATATATAATGATATATTTTTTATTAATAACAAATCTATGAAAGTCTATGAGCAAGGAAGAATACCTTAAAGAGCTCCTTAAATGGGTGTCTACAGAGGATATACTGGTTATAGATAAATTAGGTGTTCTGAAGCGTATTTACTGCCCGTTTAAGGCCATCGCTTTGGTGGCTTTCCCTGACATTAAACAGGGAGAAAAAGTCTCGGTGGATTCAATCAAATTGACCTTGGAGATAAAAGAAGTGTACATCATCAAGGGTACTCCATATTTTATTATTTACTTCTCAATATTGTTGGAATAGCTGAGTAATGCTGTATTTTGTTTTCGGTTATTTTGAGATGGTTGAGCTCAGCATAATAATCTCAAGAACCACTGAAAACTAACCGTGCTATTTCCATCCATCTGGGGTGACACCTGGGTGGATGGATTTTTATGCAATAAAATAAAATTGACTTTGTCTTAAACCTGATATAACTTTGATCTATTGAAAATAACTGGCATGACCGAGCCCCTTTTCATGGATCAAGCATTTATCAGGAAACTTACCGATATAATCCTGACAAACCTAAATAATAAAGACTTTGGGGTTAAAGAACTTGCTCGTGAATCAGGTATGAGCCGTTCGGGTTTAAACCGACGGCTAAACAAAATTATTAATAAAACGATCAGCCAGTTCATCCGGGAAGTGCGTCTGCAGAAGGCTTTGGAAATGCTTCAAAATGAATCAGTAACTGCTTCTGAAGTTGCATACAAGGTTGGATTCAGCAGCCCAGCTTATTTCAATACTTGTTTTCATGAGTTTTTCGGCTATCCACCGGGAAAAGTTAAAAAAAGAAGCATAGAGAGCCCGGAAGAAGACATGCTCACTCATGTCACTGCCAGACAGGAACAAAAAAGACCAATCCAGCAAACTCTAGCTTTTAGCAAGCTATGGATCTTGTTTCTTTCTGTTTTAATTGTGATTGTTGCTATTATTCTATATCCGAAAATCTTAAAACGAAAAACACTGGATAAGTTGAGATCGTCAGGTGAACGAATTTCTGTTGCAGTGATGCCATTTCAGAATATGACAAATGATACTTCATGGAATATCTGGCAAAAGGGCATTCAGAATAATATTATAACCTCTCTTTCAAGCTTTCCTGATGTACTAAAAGTAAGTCAGACTGAATCAGTAAATACACTAATTCAGAGCAAGGATATCGCCAGTTATGCTTCACTCACCCGCTCCATAGCAAGGACAATTTCGCAGAAACTGGATGCAAATGTATTTATCTTTGGCAGTATACAACAGGCAGGGTCTAAATTACGTATTAGTGCAGAATTAGTTGACACTAAGACAGAGGAGGTTTTAAGACCTTTTGAAGTAAACGGGTTGAATAAAGAAGATTCCATACTGGTTATCATTGATTCCCTCAGAAAGAAGGTTACAGATTTTCTCTTAATCTCCAAATTAAAGGAAGGAATTTCACCTGATATGCAAAGGTATGACTATACATACTCTCCCGTGGCATACAGACTTTTCCTTAATGGTAATGAGGCTTCTGGGAAGGGGGATCCAGCCACAGCTTTGAAACTTTATAAAGAGGCAATAGCAATTGACTCAAACTTTGTTGTAGCAAAAATATTCATGACATCACATTACATGTTCCTGGGACTTTATACGGATGCAAAAGCACGGTGCCTGAAAATTTACGAACAAAGGGACCACATTCCTATGATATACAGGAATAATGTAAACTGGTTACATGCCTGTTTGTTTGAAACTCCGCATGAATCAATAAAATACCTTCGGCAGGATTTGCAATCTTATGGTGACTGGGCAGTTGTCTATGGTCTGATAGGATCGGAATACTCTAAATTACACCAATTTGACAAAGCGATACCTGAATTTGAGAAGGTTCTTAAACTGTGCAAAGAATGGGATGTAAATCCAAGCTACGCCAGTTATACGACACTTGGATTTGCATATCATAAAACCGGACAGTATAAGAAGGAAAAAAAGCTTTACAGGAAAGCAGTGAATGATTTTCCTGGTAATCCAGACGTTATCTTTAGGCAGACTGTTCTTGCTTTATCTGAAGAAAAGACAAAAGATGCGAATGATTACATTGAGAAATACAAATCAATTCGTAAAGAAAATTCTGTCACTGAAGCAAGTATTATGACAGGTGTAGCAGATATTTATTCTGATGCAAATATTCTGGATAAAGCAGAGGAATATTATCGGCAGGCACTATTATTAGAACCTGAAAAGTCAGTAAGGATGAATAATCTTGCCTGGTTCCTTATTGATAAAGACCGAAACATTGATGAGGGTTTGAAACTCATTGATAAGGCTTTGAAATTATTTCCTGATAGCTGGGCTATGCTGGATACCAAAGGATGGGGATTATATAAGCAGGATAAATATCAGGAAGCACTGAAGTTTCTTCAAAAAGCAGATAGTTTAAAACCTGTTTATTCTCAGGATTTATATGATCATCTTGAAGCAGCAAAAAAGGCTGTCGGCATTTACGAAATCAGAAGTTTAAGCGTCATAATTGAAATCCGGCTTCAAAAATTGAAACTTTTTGGATCAATTTTGCTATGTACCCTGGTGTTATTTATCCGAACTTCTCACTCTTGAATATTTTACAGCTTAGACTTGATTTATTAACTTAAATCCATTATTTATGAAAACACTAAAAAGATTCTTATTCCTTTTGGCAAGTATTTGTTTGTTGCTCGGTTGCTCAAAATCAGACCAGTTTTCTTGTAATGATTTAAATACGACTAATCTAAATGTGATAAATCAGAAGAGCCTTGTTATTCATGAAGGCACTATCAACCTGCAGGGTTTTACACGCTTTGCTTTTTATGCAACAAAAGAGGGCAGGGCTATAACTAACGGTTATACTGACAATTTTCTTGAATGTACAGCAGAACTGACCTTCGGTGATAAGCAGAACTTCGTGCTTCATACAAAAGAATTCCTTCCTTTTGAAGTCGTTCCTACTACTCCTCTAACAATGTACAGGGAAATAACCTTTAATGGTAAAATGACACCCAGCGGCCAGTTAAAGTTCACCTGGCCGGAAACATGGTGGGAATTGGGATCGGTTAGAGGTGATGTACTTGGACAAATAAGAGAACATACTGGAATGGTTATTTCAGGACAGGGAATAAATAAAAATACTTTGGATTATATGGGCTATTTTGATGGAAAAAAATTCTTTGCAGATATGCATATTGTTGGGCAACAGCAAGTTCCTGGCGCGATGGACTGGTTTAAAAATATAGTCGATGGCCCAGTATTGATAAACTTCATGATTGACCTTGAAGTGTCCGATTAATCCGCAAAAATATAAGGATTTAGAATGGTAAGCCCTCGGAATCAGCTCCGGGGGCTTTTTTTGATATACAAGAAAAACAATCTCGTTAATTGTTTTATTTCTCAAGAACCCCTGAAAACTAACCGTGCTGACCATTCGCCAGATCCTCTGCAAAGGGGATTTGGCAGGATGGTTCTTAATTTTTAAACAATCATGTTCAACTTATTATTTCTATTAAATTCAAAAAATTAAAGTATTATTTGTCACAAATAATTTAATTGTCAGTCTTACAACAAGAATCAACAGCGACAAATATTTCTCACATCATGTTTTTTGATGAAATATATAATAAATACTATCATGAATTAAGACGGTTTGGAAGCCAGTTGAACCTTTCTGTTGAAAAATGTGAGGATTTTATCAATAAAAGAATGGATGACCAGTTAATTAACAGGTTTCTCAGACAGCTCGATGATGAAGATCCCGAAGTTAGAATCAATGCTATTAATAAGCTTGGCGAGACTGGTGACGAATTGTGCCTCAAAGAATTAAGAGGAAGATTAAAAAATATATCTTCTGAACACCAGGCATTGATAATCGCTGTCGGAAAACTTAAAAAAAGTCTGGGACTTAAATAAAGTTACTGCTTACCATGACAAAAAGTGTTACGAACACCTAATACGGCTTATGTTCCTTCCCTTTTGCTATGCAAAGAACCTCAGATTCATGGCTGCTGTAAATTTTATTTGCCTTGTTTTCCATATTTTCCTTACTTTTTATTTATTTTTATATTAACCATGAAAACAAATCTTCTTTTTCTATATGCAATTGGATTGCTACTTCTTACACTATTTCCGGCTGAAGCGCAGGATAGCGGAGAAAAAAATACGGAAAAAATCAAAGTTTCACTCGAAAAAAGGATTCCTTCCGATACTGACACGGGATCCTTTATAATTGTAAATGAGATACAGGAATGGAATCCGGAAGAGACAGCTGTTATTATTTGTGACATGTGGGATGAACACTGGTGCAAAGGTGCTTCAGAGAGAGTAGCTGAAATGGCTCCGTTTATGAATAACGTTGTATCCATTGCACGCGAAAAAGGAATCCTGATTGTACATGCTCCCAGCTCATGCATGGATTATTATAAAAACCATCCGGCCCGGAAACTGGGGCAAAAATATGAAAATGAAAAAGCGAAAAGCCTGATCAGTAATGATTTACTGGATTCAGAGAAAGGTGCTGTCTGGCCGATTGACCAGACAGACGGTGGTTGTGATTGTGATCCACCCTGCAAGCAAGGACGCCCCTGGACAAAACAAATTGATCTGATCGAAATTAAGAACCAGGATGCGATAAGTGATTCCGGGATCGAAATTGCAGGTCTTTTCAAGGCAATAGGCATAAAGAATGTAATATTAATGGGTGTTCATGAAAACATGTGTGTAATTGGCCGTCCCTTTGGATTGCGTAACATGATCCGTCTGGGTATGAACGTTGTATTAATGCGTGATCTCACAGACACAATGTATAATTCAAAGCAATGGCCCGTTGTTTCTCATTTTACAGGAACCAGTTTAATGACTGAATACATAGAAAAGTATGTTTGCCCGAGCATGGTCTCCAGCGATTTTACAGGTCAGAAACAATTCAGGTTTAAAGATGACAACCGCCCGGTTATTGCTTTCATCATTGCGGAAAATGAATACCATGCCAATCAGACTCTGCCTGAATTTGCCCATGAGCTATTGCTGACAGGAGGTGTTAATTGCGAATTTGCACTGGGGAAGCCGGTTTATACAGGAGAAGGTATACATAATCTGGAAAATCTTCAGATACTCAGTGATGCCGACCTGGCAGTCATTCAGGTCAGGCGACGTGCTCTGCCTTCAGAACAAATGCTCCTTATTAAGGAATATGGCAATAGCGGGAAGCCTGTGCTTGGTCTTCGTACAGCAAGCCACGCATTCGACGCAAATAAGGTTGTGCCTGATGAAAAGGGAAAAGCATCGGGTTTTCTGGATCAATGGCCTGAATTTGATCAGGATGTTTTAGGAGGAAATTATCAGGGTCATTATGGAACACTGAAAACAGAGATTGTGTTTTCAATAGTACCGGGAATGGAAAACCATCCACTTTTAAAAGGAGTGCCTCCTGATGATTTTAAAGGTCCGGTTGCTCAACTTTATTCACTTTATAAAAACAGACCTCTCAGGTCTTCAAACATACAGGTGCTCCTTTCAGGAAAGATTCCCGGGAAACTTCCTGAACCGGTTTTATGGATAAACAATCGGGAAAAGGGAAAGGTAATATATACTTCTCTGGGGCACTGGGAAGACTGGAAAATTGAAAGATTCCGGAGGATAATGTTTAATGCTGTTGATTATCTGCTTAATAATGAAAATTAGATTATGAAGAGACGCGATTTCATTTCCAGGACAATAAACGGTGCCGCAGGAATTTCTCTCGGAGCATCGGTTTTTTCAACGGCCTCCTTCAATGGAGCTAATGATAAAATTGTTCTAGCACTTGTCGGATCAGGTGAACGAGGGCTTAGTACAATCATAAGCACGTGCAGGGTAAATGCAAATGTCGAAATAAAAACCGTGTGTGATGTAAAGACAACAAGGCTGGAAATTGCTGTCAGTACTATTGAAAAGGAATTAGGGTACAAACCGGCATCAACAAAAAACATGAAAGAGGTTTTTGATGATAAAGACATAGATGCCGTATGGATATCTACTCCTGAGCACTGGCATGCACTTGCAACAGTACGGGCGTGCCAGGCCGGCAAAGATGTATATGTGGAAAAAAATCCAACCATCAGTATCTGGGAAGGACATAAAATGGTTGAAGCAGCAGAAAAGTACCGGAGGATTGTTCAGATTGGATTTCAGAACCGGAGCGCATCATTTGGATTTTCAGCCCGTGACTATATCAGAAGTGGAAAATTGGGTAAAATTGTACATGTGAAATGTTACAATATGCTGGGTGGAAGAAAATGGAATCCTCAACCTGATCAGGAGACTCCTGATTGGATAGACTGGGATGCATGGCTCGGTCCTGCTCCATATCGTCCATATAATCCGGCTATAACATCTCCTGCCGGACGGGGAGGCTGGTTAGATTTTTGGGCATTTGGAGGCGGGGCATTGTCAGACGATGCAAGCCATGTTATGGACCTGGCACGACTGGTGCTGGATGATCCTCCTCATCCGAAATCAATTTATGCATGTGGCGGTAACTGGCCATGGGGTTCTGAAAAGGAAACTCCTGAATTTATTTCCATAACATATGATTTTGAAGATTTTACTATGACATGTGATAGCGGAAATGCAACAAACTTCATGAAAAAAACGCCTGATAATATTCGAATGGATCCCAATGTGTTTCCGGACTGGAGAACTAATGCCACAAGGACAGAAATATATGGTACTGAAGGTCTGATGTATCTTGGCCGGCATGGAGGCGGCTGGCAGGTAGTAGGTGAAGACTCAAATGTTATTGCTCAGGATGGCGGGATATTTCCTGATATGGATCACCAGAAAAACTTCATAGAATCTATTAAAACACGCAAAAAACCTAATGGAAATGTGTATCAGGGACACTTGAGTGCCTGTCTTGTGCACTTTGGGAATATTACCTATCGCACTGGTAATAAGCAATTACTATTCGACGGAGTAAATGAACGGTTCGTTGGCGATGATGAAGCAAATAAATTCCTGAAAACATCCTATCGCGATAGTTATAAAATCCCGGAAAAAGTGTAAGTTATTCTGCCTGCCTGTGCAGTTGTTTTTCCCGAAGCTGAACTAATTGAATAATAATAAAACTTAAAGTAATTCCCGTGAAAATTTTACCTGAAAAAGCGTTTATTGGACTATTGTGCATCGGACTGGTTGCCTGTCGGGGAAGAAAAACAGAGACGGATATTCAACCTGAAAGTCCTGCCCGGTCTCAGCGCCCAAATATTCTCTGGATTGTCGGAGAGAATATAGCCCTTGACCTTGGATGTTACGGGGAAAGAAATGTCCGTACACCAAATCTGGATGCCAGGGCTGATGAAGGCGTTCGATATACCAATGTTTTTTCAACCTCATCTGTGTCTGCTCCAAGCCGTTCCTGTTTTATGACAGGCATGTATCAAACCACTACAGGTACACATAACATGCGGTCGCACCGTGATGACGATTACCGTTTGCCGCCCGGGGTACGTCCTATTACGCACATATTGCAGGAAGCAGGATATTTTACAGCCAATATCGTCAGGATAGGAGAAAAAGAGGCAGGTACCGGTAAGCTCGATCTCAATTTTGTGAATGAAGGGGCGATATACCTATCGGATGACTGGGAGCAACTGAAATCCAGGCAGCCATTTTTTGCCCAGGTGAATATGCCTGAAGTGGAATATGACATTTATGACCGGCAATCTGCACAAAAGGAACGGGTAAAATGGTATGGAGAAGATAACCACCCCCAGATCGCCACACCTGATAATGTATCGCCTCCGCCCTACTATCCCGACCACGAAATTACCCGGCAGGAATGGGCGCGGTATCTGAATTCTGTTTCGGGAATGGATATACGTATCGGATGGATACTTGACAGGCTCAGGGAGGATGGCCTCTACGAAAATACAGTGGTGATCTTTTTTGCGGACAACGGGCGGATGGAAGCGCGTGGTATCCACTGGCTGTGGGATTGCGGCATACATGTACCCATGATTATCCGCTGGCCCGAAAAATTTCCTGCACCTGCAGGGTATGTACCCGGAACTGTTAATGAGGAAATGATCAGTCTTATCGACCTGACTGCCACTACATTGCATATTGCCGGGATTCCAAAGCCACCGCTGATGCAAAGCAGAATTTTTCTGGGTGCAGACAAGGATGAACCGAGAACCTGTGTTTTCAGTGCCCGGGATCGTATAGATGAAACGGTTAACCGTATCCGGTCAGTGCGCGACAGGAAGTACCACTACATCAAGAATTATATTCCGGGCGAGGGTTTTACCTCATTAAACAGGTACAAAGAGAAATGTTTCCTTGTAAAGCCGCTGATGCGCAAGCTTTATGAAGAAGGCAAATTGTCCGGCCCTGCAGCTGATTTAATGAAACCATTACCGGAAGAATTGCTTTATGATACGGAAGCCGACCCTCATGAAATCAATAACCTGACCGAATCGGATTTGCCCGAACACCGGGAAGCACTTATCCGCCTTCGCGCTGCCCTTGATACCTGGGTTGTTGAAACCGGTGATCTGGGAAGGTTCCCCGAACCACCGGAAATTGTCAAACCATTTGAAAAAGAAATGCATGATTGGTTCGGGACACCTGACTGGGCGAGTCTCGATACAGGAACCACAAACTAATCTGTATTATCAATACGTTGTATAAAAAATAATTAGCCAGGTAAATAGTTAATCTGATTCCCCTTTTTGTATCGGTAGAAGAAGGGTAAGGAGGATTTAAAGGTTCTAAGCCGCATAGCAGCGACCTGTTTGTAGAATGAGAACATTTTAAAAGGTTTTGAGCCACGTAGTGGCGACCTGTTATTTTTATTTGACCCAGGAAGTAAAAGAAACTATAACTAATCAAAAGAAAAATTAACTTTATAAAGGCAGATGTAAGCAGAAAGGTTTATTTTTAGCCTTTTAATCACCCTGTTTATCTGCATGTAAAGCAGCTGGGTTATTCAATAAACATGCAAGCAAATCCAAACATGAACAAACAAAAAAACAATAATCGGTATAAAGAACAGTTGAAAACTCACGAGTTGGAAGCTGTTATCCTCGATATGGATGGTGTTATTACACAAACCGCCATAATACACAGGGAAGCATGGAAAGAAATGTTTAAAAGATATCTTGATGATCAGCCGGCAGAACAAAGCCCCATGTCTGATGAAGACTATATAAGATACATTGATGGGAAGCCCAGGTATGAGGGCGTCAGGAGTTTTCTGGAATCAAGAAAAATCGACCTGCCTTATGGCAAATACGATGACCCTCCAGGCAAGAAAACCATTTGCGGACTGGGCAATTTAAAAAACAGACTTTTTCTTGACCTCGTGGAAAGCAACGGTGTAAAAACCTACAATAATGCTATAAGCCAGATAAAATACTGGCGGTCGCAGGGTTTAAAATGTGCCGTGGTATCATCGAGCAAGAATTGCCAGAAAATTCTTGAAGCAGCCGGAATAACAGATCTATTCGAATCGCGAATTGATGGTGTAACTTTATATGATAGAGGTTTGGAGGGAAAACCTGCACCGGATATGTTTCTTGTGGCTGCAAAAGAGCTTGGTACAAAACCCGGGAATTGCGCACTTATTGAAGATGCCATTTCAGGCGTGCAAGCAGGTAGCAGAGGTGATTTCGCGCTGGTAGTGGGTATAAAACGTACAGGCAAAAAAAAATCGTTATATGAGAACGGTGCTGATATTGTTATAGATGATTTGAAAAAGCTGGATCTTTTCAATCCGGATATCAGATTGTATTTTGACCGGGCCGCTCCCTCCCTGTTCTCAAGACTGTCAGAATTTAATAGCCTCATAAGAAATAAGAAGCCTGTGCTCTTTCTGGACTACGACGGAACGCTCACACCAATTGTTAAACATCCTGAAGATGCAATAATATCAACAGAGATGAAAAACGTACTCAGAAAGTACGCTTTAAAATCCCCTTTAGCAATAATAAGCGGAAGGGATTTGGATGATGTGAAGAATATGGTTGGTATTGACAGCCTGATTTATGGCGGAAGTCATGGTTTTCAGATAACAGGACCTGGTGGATTATCAATGGAATATGATAACTCCGGCGAAATTCTGAAAAGACTTGATCAGATTGAAAGAGCTCTGCATGATGCATCAGATATGAATATCAAAGGTGTACAAATAGAAAGAAAGCGCTATGCCGTGGCAATTCACTATAGAAATGCAGCAGAGGAAGTAGTGCCACTCCTGGTAAGGAATGTTGATGAGATTATTGATCAAAATCCAGGGTTTAAGAAAGATGAAGGGAAAAAAATTGTGGAGGTAAAACCGGATGTTGACTGGCATAAAGGAAAGGCAATCAATTGGCTCCTTGAGAAGTTGAACCTTGCGGATGATCAAAAGGTTATTCCAATTTATATTGGGGACGATATAACTGACGAAGATGCCTTTAAAACCATTTCTGATACAGGAATAGGCATACTGGTCGGTTTTCACGGCCACCGGACAAAAGCCAGGTATTCATTAAAAAATGTTTACCAGGTTCAAATTTTTATAGAGTTACTAACCAACAACATCCACCGATAATGAATAATTGGATAATAGAATATGATGACTGGAATCCTAAACAGCATCCTCTCAGGGAGGCTTTATGTACGTTGGGAAACGGATATTTTGCTGCCAGAGGTGCAATGGAAGAAAAAAGTGCGGATCAATATAACTATCCGGGCACCTATCTGGCCTGCGGGTATAACAGGGCTGTATCAAAAATTAAAGACAAGGAAATAGAAAATGAAGACCTAGTAAATTGGCCCAACTGGTTGTTTCTGACATTCAGAATCGGAAAATCAGAGTGGTTTGACCTGAACAATATGGAGATACTCGACCATATTGTCAGATTGAACCTTAAAGAAGGTGTGATGGAACGTAATATAAGATTCCGGGATGATAAAAAACGGGAGACCACAATTATCAGCCGGAGGTTTGTAAGCATGCATGATATTCATATGGCAGGAATTGAATGGACGTTAGTACCAGAAAACTGGGATGGAGAGATAACAATACGATCGGGAATAGACGGTGACATTAGAAATCAGGGTGTGAAGCGCTACAAGGATTTGAACAGTAACCATCTCGATATACTGGAAAAAGGAAACATAAGCGTTAACAGTATTTTCCTGTTAAGCCAGACTAAACAATCAAAAATAAAAATGGTCCAGGCCTCTTTAACACGAATTTTCGATGACAAACGTGAAATCCAATGTTTACGTACCACAACCCATAAAGAAAAATCAGTCTGGCAGGATATTCAAATAGACTGCTCAAAACTTCGTCCGTTGAAAATAAAAAAACTGGTTTCGATCTATACTTCAAAAGATTTTGCTATCTGCGATCCATATAATGAAGCCAGGGACAAGATCAACTATTTAACCAATTTCGACGAGATTCTGGAAAACCATAAACTGGCATGGGAACGGATATGGTCGCACAGCAAAATTGAAATAGAAACAGAAAATAATGAATTGCTGATCCTCAGGTTGCATATATTTCATTTGCATCAGACCGTATCAAAAAACAGTATTGGATACGACATTGGTGTTCCTTCGCGTGGTTGGCACGGAGAAGCCTACCGTGGACATATATTTTGGGATGAACTGTATATTTTCCCCTATATAAACCTGCACATGCCGCAGCTGGCCCGGTCACTGCTGATGTATCGCTATCGCCGTTTACCGCAAGCCCGTCTGGCAGCCATGGAAAACGGTTACAAGGGAGCCATGTATCCCTGGCAGAGCGGGAGCAACGGCAGGGAAGAGAGTCAGGTTATCCACCTTAATCCTGAATCGGGTCGCTGGATTACCGATACCTCGAGATTACAGAGACATATTAATGCTGCAATCCCATATAATGTATGGCAATACTATCAGTCAACCAAGGATATGGAATTCCTGACAAGTTATGGTGCTGAAATTATATTGAGCACTGCCCTGTTCTGGTCCAGTATTACGACGTATAACAACAAACGCGACCGGTACGAAATAAAAGGAGTGATGGGACCCGATGAGTACCATACAAGATATCCCGGTTCCGAGTTCCCCGGACTGAACAACAATGCCTATACCAATTTTATGGCTGTATGGGTAATGCAATGTGCGTTAATCCTCATCAGGCTGTTTGACAAGAAACTTATAAATGAACTGTCTCATAAAGTGGGTTTCTCAGAAAAGGATATTGAACTGTGGAAAACGATCACCAGGAAAATGTATATTCCTTTTCTGGACAATGATATCATTATGCAGTTTGAAGGTTTTGAAAAACTCAAAGAACTGGACTGGGAAAAATACAGGAAAAAATACGGTGTTACAATGCGTCTCGACAGGATCCTGGAAAAAGAAAATGACTCTGCCAACAACTACAGGGCTTGCAAACAAGCTGATGTTCTGATGCTGTTTTACCTTTTTTCTTCTGATATGCTGGTAAGGATATTTCACCAGATAGGCTATGATTTCAAACCCGGCAGCATACCTAAAAATATCGACTATTACCATAAAATAACATCGCATGGATCCACTTTAAGCCAGGTAATATTTTCCTGGGTATATTCACGGTCCGACAGGAAAGGAAGCTGGAACAGTTTTGAAAGTGCACTGATGAGCGATTTCAGGGATATTCAGGGAGGCACTACACCGGAAGGTATTCACCTTGGTGCAATGGCAGGTACGGTTGATCTGATTCAACGATGTTATACAGGCCTGGAAATAAGAGATGATGTTTTGTGGCTTAATCCACGTGTACCGGCTGAAATAAAAGAAATCAATCTGCATATCAGCTACCGTAGCCACTGGTTAAAACTTAAAATAAACCAAAAGAAGTTGTGGATAGAATTCAATAAAGGCTGGGCTGAACCGATTGAAATTAATGTACGGGGACAAAAGAGGCTTTTTGCAACAAACGACGTGGAAGAATTTGAACTGATATAATAAAAGACAAAAGAAATTATTAAGGAAACCCAATCACCTGTTCTCGTATATCAACATCAGATGCAACGGATAATTAACATACAGCAATATGCACATGATAAATTCTCTTTTCATGCAGCCGGCTGTAATTAGTTACCCCTTCCCTTATAAAAGAATTCTTTTACTGTTGGATTATCCAGGTTCAGTGCTTCTGTAAGAGTCCCTTCAAAAATTATCCTTCCTTCATCGAGGAAGATTGCCCTGTCAGCTATTCTTAAAATACTTGATACTTCGTGGGTTACAATTAAAACGGTTATCCCCAACAGATCCTTCAGGTTTACTATAAGCTCATCGAGTGATGCCATAGTAACCGGATCCAGACCCGATCCTGGTTCATCACAGCATAATAGCGGGGGATCCATAATAATTGCTCTGGCCAATGCAGCCCTTTTAAGCATCCCGCAACTTAATTGTGACGGATACATGTCATAAGAATCCTGAAGTTTTACCAGTTGAAGTTTAAGTCTGACCATCTTTTCAATAAAACCGGACGGAAGATCAGTATGTTGTTCAAGAGGAAGTGCTATATTTTCAGCTACTGTAAGCGAATTCAACAGTGCAACGTTCTGGTAAAGGACTCCTATTTGCCTATAAAACTGTTTTTCTTCTGCTTCATCAAGCTGTGAAGGATTTTTCCCCAGTACAGAAATTGCATCTTCTCCGGATGGATATAAACCGAGTAAATGTTTCAGAATGGTTGTTTTTCCTGAACCACTGCTACCAAGAATAACTGTTATTTCTCCGCTGTTGGCATGAAAGCTTACATCAGACAATATGACCTTTTCATCGAATATTGCTGTCAGACCATTTACCTCAATAAGTTTGTCAGATGTCATAGTTTTAACTGTGCCAGATTTTATCAATAGAATAATAGACCCATAATGCTATCAGCAATTATCACCAGTGATATGGCAACAACTACTGCATTGGTGGTTACCTTTCCGACATCCTCAGCTCCTTGTTTAACCCTGAATCCAAAATAACTGCCGGTTATTACTATAAGGAATGCAAAGACCACACTTTTAATAACACCAAATATTATATCCTTCAAGTATAAACACTCTTCCATCCGGTGAACAAATACAACCGGAGAAATGTCCAGATAGGTAAATGCAATTACCAGACCTCCTGCAATACCAAGTACATCAGCAATAATAGTAAGAAAAGGTAACGTGATAATTCCTCCATGCATTTTAGGTACAATAACGAATCTTATCGGATTTAAACCCATAGTCCTCAAGGCATCAGTCTCCGATGTTACCTTCATTGTCGCAATTTCAGCTGCTATTGATGAACCACTTCTGCCAGCAACCATTATAGCCGTAATCAGCGGGCCCATTTCGCTCATCATAGCAATAACAGTTAAATCAACTATATAAATATTTGCTCCAAAGGAACGTAACTGTGCAGCTGATTGCAGTGCCAGAACCAATCCAATTATGAAAGACATGGCTCCGACAATGAGAACGGCATTTACTCCTATTTGTACAGCCTGATTATAGAATTCCCCTTTCCTGCTCATTTGTTTACGAAAAAGGTCGGTCACTGACCAGTATGTAATATCTGCAGCAAGCTGAAAAAATCCCAGAATGTATTCATTAAAAAGATATAATGCACTGCTTCCCAGCATTTCAAAGAAACCGGTTTTCAGTCTGGATCCTTTCAGCCCTGATTTTTCCAGCCTGAACAATTCAAGCTTGCGTCTTATACTGGTGCTTCCTCCTGCTATATCAACTGATACGCCATTTTCTCTATACTTATCAATTAAATAATATATTGCAGTAACTCCGGCACTGTCAATATAATCAAGGCCGTCAAGATTAATTATGAGTAAATCACTTGTATAGTTTTGAAGCTTATTTCCTATATCACTAAGTAACTGATTAACCTCTTTAAGGGATAATTTACCACTTATTCTCAGTGTATTATCCTCAAGTAAAAATGAAGCAGCTGTCCTTTCTCTTCTTAACACAGTACAGTCATTTATCTCATTTTATGTATTACTTCGGCTCTCTGTCAAATAAAGATCTGTTATCTTTTATCATCATGGTAAATACCTTGAGCTCATTATAAATTATGCTACTCACTTCTCTTGCAAACAGGTTAAGATCCTTTTGTTTAAGTGTACTGGTTGTGTCAGCTTTATGATTGAGAATTACCTGGTCGTTGGAATTATCAATTATCCGGAATTCAAGGTTTAAGTGAGTTGAGAATGACCTTTTATTCTCAATTAATTCAAGTCTGTTTAATGAAGTACCAAATTTGTAGTCAGGAATTAACCTGCTGTACCTTGATGAAACACTTTCAAATATTCCGGATGATTCCAGGTATTTCCGTATTATTTCGCTTATCGCTTCTGATGGTCTTATTGCCCATTGATTATATACATAATAATTTATTTCATTTGTACTGGACCTGTTGACAATCTGATTTTTCTCATAAACCGGATGTATTTTTATCTGATCGATCTCACATGTACCGTTAATTACTGAATTTGAATCGCTGGTAGCTGGAATTTGATATTCAGGCATCTCAATTGTATAGTACCTCATAAGAATTGTTTTTTCCGAAACACAACCAACAGACACCAGAAAAAAACTTATAATTAAATATATGTATAATCTCATCCTCCGGTTATTTTTACTATTGATTTTTCAAAAAATATTTTAGTAATCATATTTACTTAAGCCTTTTATCCGGAATATTTTTGATACGGAATCCTCTTATAAGTATTGATGGATCTGAATTGATCCTGTTTGATGTTTCCTCGAGGTTT
>Ga0315547_1001024_pt1 | contig 23721 bp, 24 predicted proteins | sample SalMarSW160240MG_2_FD_202542 | JGI IMG/M metagenome (GOLD analysis project Ga0315547, IMG submission 202542) | Salt marsh sediment microbial communities from the Plum Island Ecosystem LTER, Massachusetts, United States - Salt Marsh Sediment SW1601-240 ...
GGGGTACTATAATAATCCTCAGGATACCGCTCAGGTGATAAAAAACGGGTGGCTGCAAACCGGCGACCTGGGCTATGTAGACGAAGCCGGCTATCTCTATCTCACCGGCATGAAGAAGGACATGATTATCCTGAAGGGCCAGAACGTCTGGCCAGGTGATATTGAAGAGGTGCTGTGCCGCTATGATAAGGTGGCGGAAGCAGCCGCTGTGGGCATTCCGGACAGGCTGCGCGGCGAGATTGTGGCGGCGGTGGTTAAACTGAAGAGCGGACTTTATGCCACAGATCAGGAATTTCTGCCAGAGCCGCATGGCCGACTACAAGTTGCCGAAAAAGGTCTTTTTCACCAGATCGCTGCGGAAAAGGGGCATAAACAAAGCAAGCAAGAAAAGACCGGAAGACTACTTGCCAGATGTGCCCTCATTGTAATTCAGCTTCCTGGTAACGCCTGTTTGAGCCAGTCAGCGATATCCTGAGCGATGTCCTGCCAGCCCGGTTCCATGATAACCTTGTGCGCATGGTCGGCATACTCACGGTAGGTGGTCACATTCTGGTATTTCTGCGCGGTTTTCCGCACTATCGGTGCCGGCATGATGCGGTCCTGTGAGCCACTAATCACTAAAACAGGGCAGGTAATCCTGGAGGCATCAACCTCGGAAGCCCGGTTGCGGTCGAGGAACCAGAGGCCGATCTCAAATATCGCCCGCCCGGACTCAAATACCAGCTTGTCATACGTTTCTTTTCGCTCCTCGGCAGGCAGCAAATTCATCGTGGAGTAAACGGCTTCACGGTAGGTCTGCCGGCGGGGCTTGTGCCAGAAGCCCCACGTTGCCAGGCAGCTCAGGACCCCCCTGATTGATGACGGTTTCAGCGCCAGGATGCCTCTCGGTGGGGCTGGCGTCAGCAGAACCAGGGCTCGGGCCAGTCCCCGGCTGCCCAGAACCTGGGCCAGCAGCCCTCCCATCGAATGCCCCATGATAACGGGCCGATGGTCAAGTTGCCTTATTTCGTCCTCAAGGTCGGCGGCATAGTCCAGCAGGCTGGTAGTGCCGAGTTTGGGGTGGGGTGGGTCTTTCGGGTCCACATCGTGAAAGCGCAGCGTGGGGATGAGGCAGCGATAGCCCCTCTCTTCAAAGAACTGACGGTAATTTTCCCAGTACCAGCCACCGCTCCACATCCCGTGAATCATAAATATCGTTTCACTCATGGCAGCAGCAAAGTTGTTTTTCATTATAAGTCTCAAAACGATATAATACAATAGTGAACTGTTGACCGAACTGGCCCAGAAAACGAAGGAATATCTGGGCGGCAGATAAATACCTAGTTATCCCGCACTGCCCTGAGGGCTTCCGCCAGCCGCTCCAGAAAGAGCTCGCGATTGCCGGGTGAGATAACGAAGTTCCAGCCGCGGTGGCGGACTATTTCAACAACCATTCTCGAGGAAGTGGCAAATCGAAGGCCCCGGTAGGCGAAGGCTTTTATACTCGGTGCCGGCCGCGCTTCGCTGATGGTTCTTAAGGGAAAGTTCACGGCAAAGGGTCGGCCGAGAACGATTCTCACCCTGTCCGTCCATATCTGGTAACGCTGTGGCAGGATGGCGTAGAAGAGAAGAGCATCGAAAACGGTCACGCCGAAGGCAACGTATGCTCCCGTTCTGTCCACGTAGAGCAGGTACACGCCGAGGAGCAGCGTAAAGCTCAGTGCGCCGCCCAGAATGAGCTTGAGCCAGGTGTCATATCTGGGGATGTCCTCATGCAGCAGATATGCTTTCCGGTAAGCACCCACGCTTTAATACCTCTGGCCAGTATAACCCTATTTGGTTTAAGTCGTCCAGCGCGGCTTGACGGCCGGGTTCGGGCGAATTACAATCAAGTAGTTTATTCCGGAGTTATCCGAAAAGGAGGTAATATGGCGAACGAAGTGCGAGTTGCCTGGGAGCCTCTGAAGGGGTTTGCCAGGGAAGTCTTTATCAAACTGGGTATGCCGCCCGAAGACGCTGAAGCTGAGGTATCGGAACTGATATGGGCTAACCTCAGGGGCGTTGACTCCCACGGCGTGCTGCTTATCCCCATCTATATGGAGTGGGTGGAAGGCGGGGTGATGAACCCCACGCCCAATATTCAGGTTATCAAAGAGACACCGGCCACCCTGTATGTGGAAGCCGACCGTGCCTTCGGGCCGGTGGTCACCGTGTTTGCGGTGAAGCGGGCGCTGGAGAAGGCGAAGCAGGCGGGGGTGTGCTGGGCGGCCATCCGCAACACGACACATCAGGGGGCCATGGGCTACTACACGCTGATGGCGGCGGAGCAGGATATGGCGGGGATGATATGGGTGTGTAACCCGCCCAACATGGCGCCTTTTGGCGCCAAGGCTGCAGGAATACATAACAGCCCCATAGCCATAACGGTGCCGGCGAAACGGCACCAGCCTTTGATTCTGGATATGGCCACCAGCGTGGCCGCGGCGGGGAAAATCACCCTGGCCCTGGATAAAGGGATACCGATTCCTCAGGGCTGGGCGATTGACAAAGAAGGAAAACCCACCACCGACCCCAAAGAGGTGGGCACTTTGCTCCCCTTCGGTGGGGCCAAAGGCTCCGGCCTGTCCATGATGTTTGAATGTCTCTCCAGCGTGATGATGGGCAATCCTATGCTGGGGCCAGCCCTATTTGGCCGTCAGCCCGGTCTGCCTCTGAAGGTGAAGAAGGAGAAGGCAATCGGTGTCAGCCCCGGCCACAGCCGCGTGCCCCATATCCAGAACAGCGTTTTCATCGCCGTTGACATCAGCCAGTTCACCGACCTGGAGGAATATAAAGAGAATATAGACGAGATGATTGACGGCATCAAGGCGCTGCCCAAGGCGGACGGTTTTGACGAGATACTGGTGCCCGGCGAGCCCGAGTACCGGACCTACCTGGACCGCTCCGAAAACGGTATTCCTCTGCCGGAGCGCACTGTCCAGAACCTGCGTGGGGTTGCCGAGCGGCTCGGTGTCAAGCTGCCCGCCGCTCTCGCGGGCTAATTATCCCGCATGGTCGGTTGTATATATTTGCGTGTTGATTGGCCCTTCTGCTACAATGAGGGGCGGCCATCAGGTATGATTATATGGAATTAAAAGAGAAAGCCATCGTGCTCAACGAAAAGGACAACGTGGCCACGGCCCTGGCTGACCTTGAGGCGGGAAGCAGCGTTGAGCTGGATGTTGACGGCGGGCTGTTGACGGTGAAAGTGGCGGCGCGGATACCCTTTGGCCACAAGTTCAGCCTGGCGCATATAGAGCAGGGTGGGCCGGTCATCAAGTACGGTGAAGTAATCGGTAAGGCCAGCGCGACAATCAACGCGGGCGACTATGTACACGTGCATAACGTGGTGAGCACCCGGGGCAGCACCGGAGCAGAAGGAGGTGCCAGATAGGTTTCCTTGGTTATCCGCGCCCGGACGGGTCGGTGGGCGTGCGCAACTACATCGGCGTCATCTCAACCGTGGGCTGTGCCAATGACGTGGCTTTCTGGATTGCCCAGCGGATAAAAGGCACGGCTCCTTTTCTTCACCAGGCAGGCTGCGGGCAGCTACAGCCCGACCTTGAAATCGTCACGCGCACGCTGTCCGCCATCGGCCAGAACCCGAATCTGGCCGGCGTCCTGCTGGTGAGCTTGGGCTGCGAGAGCACCGATGTTGGCCGTGTCGAGCGTGAGATTGCCGCCACCGGCAAGCCGGTAAAGAAAATAGTCATTCAGAAGGCCGGGGCAACGGTGGCTTTAAATGAAGGCCTGCTCATCGCCCAGGCGCTCGTCAGCGAGGCTTCTCAAGTAAGGCAGCAGGAATTTGACGATTCCCACCTCGTTCTCGGCGTCAAGTGCGGCGGCTCGGACACCACCTCGGGGCTGGCCTCGAACCCGGCGGTCGGCGCTGCCTGTGACATGGTGGTCGATAGCGGCGGCACGTGTATTTTCGGCGAGACCACGGAGTTTCTGGGTGCCGAGCACATCCTGGCCCGGCGCGCCGTCAATAAGAAAGTGGCCGATAAAATATTCAAGATAGTCGATGATATGGAGAAGCGGGTGAGGGCGAGCGGGGGTGATATGCGCGGCGGTAACCCGAGTGCCGGCAATATTGCCGGCGGGCTGACCACAATTGAGGAGAAGTCGCTGGGGGCGATTGCCAAAGGCGGCACCAGGCCGATTCAGGATGTATATCAATACGGCGAGCATGTCCGGGGCAAGGGCCTGTTCGTTGTCGATTCTCCGGGGCGCGAGCCGGAGTTCCTCACCGCGCTGGCGGCGGCGGGCGCACAGGTCGCCCTCTTCTCGACGGGTCTGGGCGTGCCGCAGGGCTTTCCCTTCTTCCCGGTAATAAAGGTGACGGGGAACCCGGTTACCTTCCAGCGCCTTCCCGACCATATCGATATGCTGGTGGAAATGGCGGCGGTGAAAGGCTCCGGGCTGAAAGCCACCGGCCAAAGAATATATCAGGAAGTGCTGGCGGTGGCCTCCGGCAAGCAGACCAAGGCGGAAATCCTGGGCTACGGCAACTTCCCCGGCCTCTACACGCTCGGCCCGATAGTTTAGGCGATACCGATACTCAGACCGAGTATGCTCCACACCAGCGTCAGGACAATTCCCACGCCCAGCAAACAGCCGCTCATTTTCCCCATCGATGCGCTCAGTGGTGTTCTGGCCTCTTCAATGCCGTGCTTCCGCAGGCGCTCGGCGACCTTACCTTCAAAAAGCCCGGCAAAACCATCGGTGATGGCATCACCAACCGCCCCGCCCACTATTGCGCCCAGCACGCCGGCGAAGCTGGCGCCAACCAGAGCAGCAATGCCCAGTATGCCGGTATCAATGATACCGAAGACGATGTCCGCGCCAACTGACTTTATCGGCCTCCCGAAAATTTTAAGCGGTATCCAGGGGATGAAGCCGAGGAGAATAATAGCCGGACCAATAAATCGTGTGTGGTAGATGGTGAATGCTATGACGCTGATAATGACAATGGAAATGACCGAGACACAGGTAAGCGCTGGAATGAACCCCTGATTTCTCATGCCTAGTTATCTCCCTTCTTAAGACCTCCGCCAAGAGTGTATACCAAATCTATTCTTAGAACAATGGCAAATTGCCGGCTGTCTCTTACGGTTTTGTAGATGGATAACACTGTGCTATAATGGGCTGGAATGAACCAGAGACGGCACCTTGAAGAGGTGCGCTGGCATGGGAGAGGTGGGCAGGGGGCTGTCCTTGGCGCCAGCATGTTGGGCAGCGCGGCGGCGCTTTACGAGGGCAAGTATGCCGTTTCTTTTCCCAGTTTTGGCGCTGAGCGCCGTGGCGCTCCCGTACAGGCCTTCACCCGCATCAGCGACCGGGCCATCCGTACCCGCAGTCAAATCTATCATCCAACGACAATCATCGTGCTCGATGACACCCTGCTCGATGTGGTTAACATAACGGACGGCGCCCGGGACGGGGCCAACATCATCATTAACACGCGTAAATCTGCAGAACAGTTGACCAAAATACCGGATTCGCTCAATGTTATCGCTGTTGATGCCACGGCAATCGCGCGGGAATATATCGGTGTGGTCATCGTCAATACCGCCATGCTCGGCGCGCTGGCCGGCGCCACCGGCATCGTGAGCCTGGACTCGATAAAGAAAGCCATCGCCGGCACGCTACCGGAGAGGATTGTCGACCGCAACATTGCCGCGGCCGAGGCAGCCTGCAAGAAGGTCAGGAAAGAATGAAGAAAGAGAAGTTGATTCCGGGGCCGGTATCCAAGGCCGGCACCATACCCACCAGAATGGGAAGCTGGAGCACGGCCAAGCCCGCTCTGAAGGGGAAATGCACCTTCTGCCTCTTCTGCTGGATTTTCTGCCCGGAAGGTGCCATCACGCAGGATGAAGAGAACCGGAAGGTACTTTTCAATTTTGAGGACTGCAAGGGCTGCGGTATCTGCGTCAGAGAATGCCCCACCAGGGCGCTCGAGATGGTCGAGCCGGAAGGTGAAAAATAGTGGCCGCTAAAATGCCAGTTCGAAAATACATAACCGCCAACGAGGCGGTGGCTCAGGCGGTCAGGCTGGCGCACGTCGATGTGGTCGCGGCCTACCCCATAACCCCGCAGACCAGCATCGTGGAGAAGATTGCCAAATTCATCGCCGACGGCGAGATGGATGCCGACTACCTCAAGGTGGAGTCAGAGCACTCATCACTGACGGCCTGCATGGGGGTGCGGATGGCCGGGGCGCGTGCCTTTACCTCCACCTCATCTCAGGGTCTGGAGTATATGCACGAGATGCTGGCCTATACCGCTGGCGGTCGCTATCCGCTGGTTCTGGTCAACGTTTGCCGCTCGGTGGCGCTGCCCTGGAGCATCTGGGGAGACCAGCAGGACGCCATTCAGCAGCGGGATACGGGCTGGATTCAGATTTTCACTGAGACCGGCCAGGAAGCGCTGGACATGGTGCTCCAGGCATACCGCATCGCGGAGGACCACCGGGTGCTGCTGCCGGTTATGATTTGCTTGGACGCGTTTATCCAGTCGCACACCGAGGAGCTGGTGGAGATTCCCGACCAGGCAACGGTGGACTCTTTTCTGCCCCCATATGACCCGGTGGTTACCCTGGACGTTGACGACCCCTATTCCATATCCGTCGGTGGCTTCGGCAAACATTACGCGCGCTGGAAAATGGAACAGCAGGAAGCGACCGAGAAGGCGAGGGATATTATCTTGGAGATGGGCGATGAATTCGCCCGCATTTTTGGCCGTCACTACGGTGGCCTGATTGAGGAATACCGCTGCGATGGTGCCGAAGCGGTCCTGCTCGCCATGGGCGCATTTACCGGAACCGCCCGCGAGGTGGTTGATGAAATGCGCGACGAGGGAAGGTCCGTCGGCCTGGTCAAGGTGAGGGCATTCCGACCTTTCCCGGTCGAGCCGCTGCGGAAGGTTTTATCGACGGTAAAGTCGGCGGCGGTGCTGGACCGTGACTGCTCCTGGGGCTATGAAGGGGCGCTGGCCACCGACCTGAAAGCGGCCCTTTACGGCCTGCCCGACCCGCCAGCGATACTGAACTTTATCGGCGGGCTGGGTGGGGCTGACGTGCCGCCGGAAAAGATGAAATACATGCTGGAGAAGGCCCTCGCTGTGGAAAGAGGGACGACGCCGCATCTGGAGTTCATTGACCCATGAAACTTAAGGATATATCTAAAGAGGAATTCTACCGGGCTTCCTACGGCTGCGCTGGCTGCGCTGCCGTCCTGGCGGTGCGCCTTACTATAAAGACGCTCGGCAAAAACAGCGTTTATGTGGTGCCGGCGAACTGTATCAGCACCGTGTCCTGCTATTACCCGCAGGCGCCGTTCTTCGTGCCGTTCACGGTGATGGCCTTCGCCGCCACCGCCGCAGCTTTGTCCGGCATCAGCGCTGGCTTCAAGAGGAAAGGCCGGGAAGACATCCACGTTGTTGGCTTCTCCGGTGATGGCGGCACCGCGGATATCGGCATTCAGGCATTGTCCGGAGCCATTGACTGCGGCAACAAGTTCATCTATATCTGCTACGATAACGAGGCGTATATGAACACCGGCATCCAGAGGAGCGGCCTGACTCCCTACGGAGCGGTCACCTCCACCACGCCCGCGCCCTGCTTTGAAAACCGGCCCAAGAAGGACATGCTGCGCATCGTGGCGGCGCATGATATCCCCTATGCCGCCACCGCCTGCATCTCCTATCCGCTGGACTATATGGAGAAGGTGGAGAAGGCGAGCCGGGTGAATGGGCCCACCTACATTCACATCCTGACGCCGTGCCCCACGGGCTGGGGCTTTGCCCCCGATGAGACCATTGAAATCGGGCGTATGGCGGTGGAGAGTGGCATTTGGAAGCTGGTGGAATTTGAGAACGGCCAGTTCCGCACTACCTATACGCCGAAACGCCGGCGACCGGTCTCGGAGTACTTATCGGCCCAGACAAGGTTCCGTCACCTCAGTCCGGAGCAGGTCGCTGCCATCCAGAAAGAGATTGACGCCGCCCGCGCTTAGGGCCGAACTATCCTGACAGTGGAGGAATTACCGATGGACGCTATGGAAGCCATTTTATCCCGAAGGAGCATTCGCCGGTATACCGGCGAACCGGTGCCGGAAGAGCTGATCAGAGAGCTTCTGGAAGCGGCTATGAGCGCGCCATCAGCCAGCAACGAGCAGCCGTGGCAGTTCGTCATCATCGATGACCGCCGCATTCTGGATGAGATTCCCAGGTTCCATCCCTACGCTCACATGCTGAAAGAGGCCTCCTGGGCGATTGCCGTCTGCGGCGATTTAAATCTGGAGATGATGAGCGGCTACTGGATTCAGGACTGCTCGGCTGCCACACAGAATATTTTAATCGCCGCCCATGCCAAAGGGCTGGGGGCGGTGTGGCTGGGCGTTTACCCCAATGGGGAACGCGTAAAGACGGTGCAGAAATTGCTCGGTCTTCCCGAGCATGTGATACCCCTGTGCTTTATATCAATCGGTTATCCGGCCGAGGAAAAGCCGCCGGCCAACCGCTACAGTGAGTCAAGGGTGCATCACAACCACTGGTAGTGCTTAACGTGCCACCGCCGCACCCACAATGGACCGGTTTATCTCCAGCGAGGTGGCCACGCTGGCGCCGCCGGCAACGGCACGGGATAAGCGCTCTATCTTGAACTCTTTGGTATAGCCGTAAGCGCCGTGGATTTGTCTCGCCGTCTCCACGATTTCAATGGCTGTGGGCACGACGAATAGCTTGGCTGCAGCGGCCTCGGTCATCCAGGTGGGCGCACTCTGGTCCTGCAGGAAGGCGGCGCGGTAGGTAAGCCAGCGGGCCGCCTCCAGCTTCGCCTGCATCTCGGCAAGCTGCCACCTTATCCCCTGCATGCCGGATATCGGCTTACCCCTAACCATTCTTGACCTGGTATAGGCGATGGCCTCATCGAGGGCGGCCTGGGCAATGCCGACGCAGGCGGCGCACTGCTCGATTTTTTCCGCTGCTATCCAGTAGAGCAGGACATCGAACCCCCTGCCTTTCTCTCCCAGTATGCTGGCTCCGGGCACGCGCATGTCCTCGAAATACACGTCAGCCGCTTCTATCCCCCCTCCTCCCATCAGCTCCCAGACCCTGGTTGCAGAATAGCCGGGCGCATTCTTCTCGATAACAAAGGCGGTGCAGCCCCCGTCTTCATCTTTCGCATAGAGGACGGCGAAGCCGTCCCGGGCGCCGAAGGTGCTGAAACGCTTCATGCCGTTAATGACATAGCTATCGCCATCCGGTCGGGCGGTGGTGATGAGCGACTCTGGGTCCGAGCCGGTCTCTTCCTCGGTGAACTGGATGCTGGCATAGGCGGTGCCCTCGCAGAGCGGTCTGACGTATTTCTGTTTCAGTTCCTCCGCGCCGAAGTGGGCGATGCACTCCGGGATGCTGTTCTGAAAGCCCACCAGCCACCAGGCACCGGTGCCGGAATAGGCAACCTGCTCGCAGGCCAGGGCGCAGTTTACATTGCCGACATCACTGCCTCCGTACTGCTTCGGGACAGTCATGCCGAGAAGTCCGATTCCGGCCATTTTGCTTATCAGGTCGTCGGGCAGCTTGCCTTCACGGTCGAGCGGCACGGCGATTGGCTCAATCTCCCGTTCGGTGAACTCTCTGACCGTTGTCTGGAGCATGAGCTGGTCTTCCGTCAGATTGAAGTCCATGGCTTTCCCTCCTCGGCGATTAATCCTTTTTGCGGAACTGGCCCAGCCGCTCTTCGGTGTCGGCGATTATGAAATCGCTCTCTGCCTCAAGTTTCAGGCCCGTTGCCAGCCTGTCTCCCTGGCTGCGGTTATAGAGGTATTTACAGGCGGCGAGCGCTTCGCGGCTGTTGCCCAGTATCTTCTGCGCCAGTTCCTTAACCGTCGCTTCCAGTTTTTCCGCCGGTACCGCCATGTTGACCAGGCCGATGCGCCCCGCCTCTCTGCCGGCAATGGTATCTGCGGTGAAAGATAGCTCTTTGGCTTTCAGCACACCAATCATCTGTGGCAGCCGCTGGCTCATCCCCCAGCTGGGACGGATACCCCAGCGGGTATGGGTATCCCCGAGTTTGGCTTCTTCGGCGGCCACGATTAAATCACAGGCGAGGACAAGCTCCAGCGCTCCGGTGAAGCAGTAGCCGTTGACCATGGCGATGACGACTTTGGGCATGGCCTGGATGGCGTCTATGACCTCTCTCGCCGGAACATCCAGTACGGGGCCAACGCGTCCTCCCTCCAGTTTGCGGTCGCCCAGTGATTTCAGGTCCACGCCGGCGGAGAAGGCACGCCCCTCCCCGGTGAGCACCACCACGCCCACCTCATCGTCCCTGCCTGCCTCTTCCAGGGCGTCTTTCATTTCGGAAAGAAGTGCCGGGCTGATGGCGTTGAGGACTTCGGGTCGATTTAGGCGGAGCCAGGCAATGCCATCCTCTTTTTGATAGATTATATATTGATATGGCATAAGCAGACCCCCTTCGCACCAAAATATATCACCAAATAAGGAAAGAGAAAAGAGGGGGCAGCGCCCCCTCTCCTAAATTTTCCCTGCTGGCCTGCTTCCAGCACGGCTATAAAATCAGATTGGCCGGGTTTTCGATATAATTTTTCACGGTCTGCAGGAACTGCGCGCCGAGCGCACCGTCGAGAACGCGGTGGTCAATGGACAGGGTCAGGTTCATCATCGGCCTGATGACCATTTCACCGCTCCTCGCCACGACTTTCTCGGCGATTCTGCTCAGGGCCAGTATCGCTGCTTCCGGCGGCTGGATGATGGCGCTGAACTGGTCGACATCGTACATTCCCATATTGGAGATGGTAAAGGTGCTGCCGGTCATCTCCCCTTTAGTGAGGGTGCGGTCTCTGGTCTTCTGCACCAGTCCGGCGCGGGCCTGTGCGATTTCAGCCAGAGACTTCGTGCTGGCATCTCTGATGACGGGCACCATCAGGCCGCCTTCGACCGAGGTTACCAGGCCGATGTCAATGCGCCTGTATCGTTTTACCGAACCGTCAGTATAGGAGCAGTTGATGGCCGGGTTCTTCTCCAGTGCCCTGGCGACAATTTTTATAATCAGGTCGGTAAGCGTCAGCCTGATTCCGGTTTTGCTTTCGATCGTCGGCAGCAACTGCTGGCGTGTTCGCTGCAATTCCTGGGCGTCAACCTCAACGGTGAGGTAAAAGTGGGGCGTCTTGAAGCTCTCGGTCATGCGCCGGGCGATGACCTCGCGCATGGTGGACAGAGGGGCGACTTCCTCCTCAGCTTCCGCTGCCGCTTCCGGAGCAGCCGCCTTGCCTTCTTCAATATACTTGAGTACGTCCTCTTTGGTGATTCGGCCGCCCGGCCCGGTGCCGGTTATCAGGCTGAGGTCAACATTATGTTCTCTGGCGATATTTCGTGCCAGTGGTGAGGCTTTAATCTCTTTCGGCTCTCCGGCTGGTTTCGGTGCTTCTGTCTTTGCTTTTGCCTCTGGTTTCTCCTCTTTTGCTTCCACTTTAACCGGCTTCTCAACCTCGGGTGCCTTCTCACCGGGCTTCAAAATAAAGGCGATGGCGGTGCCCACCGGCACCTCATCACCCGCCTGATACATTATCTTGCTCAAAATGCCTGAGGCCTCGGCTTCCAGCTCAAAAGAGGTCTTTTCGCTCTCAATCTCCAGGATAATCTCCCCTTTTTCCACCTGGTCGCCCTCGTTCTTGAGCCAGCGGACGATTTTGCCGCTCGTCATTGCCTCATCAAGCTTGGGGAAGATTATGGCCACAGCCATACTAATACCTCCACTAGGTCGAATCGAAATGCTCTGGTTTTCTATTTGCCCATCATCTCCAGGGCAGCCGCTTTAATTTTTTCCGGGTTGACCAGTATGTACTGCTCCTGCCCGGGATTGAATGATATCGGTGAATCAAGCGAGGCCACACGTTTGATGGGGGCATCCAGGTAATCAAAGGCCTTCTCGCCGATGAGGGCGGCAATCTCAGCGCCGAAGCCACCGGTGCGGCAGGCCTCGTAGACCACCATGGCCTTGCTCGTTTTCTGCACCGAGCTCAGGATGATATCCTCGTCGAGCGGCTTCAGCGTCCTTATGTCGACCACCTCGGCATCGATGCCGTCCTTGGCGAGCTCTTCCGCGGCTTCCAGGGCGAAGTTCACGCAGCGCGAGTAAGTGATGATGCTCATGTCCTTGCCTTCGCGCTTGATATCGCCTTTGCCCAGCGGGATAAGATACTCCTTTTCCGGAACCTCGCAGGACTCACCGTACAGTTTCTTGTGCTCGATGAAGATGACCGGGTTGTCCTCACGGATGCTGCTCTTGAGCAGGCCTTTGGCGTCGTAGGCGTTTGACGGCATGACCACGTAGAGCCCCGGGATATGGGCGAAGATGGCCTCGAGGGATTGGGAGTGGTGAGGTCCGGCGGCCACTCCGCCGCCTCCCTGCGTCCGGATGACCACCGGCACCTTGACCATGCCGCCGGTCATGTAGCGCAGCTTGGCGATCTGGTTGATAATCTGGTCGGCGGCGATAAAAGAGAAGTCGATGTACATGATTTCCGCCACCGGCCGCATGCCGACCAGCGCTGCGCCCAGCGCGGCACCGGCGATGGAAGCCTCGGCCAGGGGCGTGTTTCGGATACGCTCGTGCCCAAACTCCTCCAGCAGTCCCTGTGTCACCTTATAGGAACCGCCGTATTCGGCGATTTCCTCACCCAGTAAAAAGACCTTGGGGTCGCGCTTCATCTCTTCGCGGAGCGCTTCCCGCACTGCTTCCCTGAAAGTTAACTCTGGCATGCTTCCCCCCTTCAATTATCAGGCGTAAATATCTTCAAGCGCTTCTTCAGGCGCGGGCTCGGGGCTTTCCTGGGCGAACTTGACCGCCTCATCCAGCTCCCGAAGCACATTTTTTTCAATCTTATCAAGCTCGGCGTCAGTGGCCATTTTGTTCCCTACCAGCTGCTGGCGCAGGCGCTTGATGGGGTCCTTCTTCTTCCATTCCTCAACTTCCTCCTTGCTCCGGTAGCTGGTGCCGGGGTCGCCCATGTGGTGTCCAACCGTCCGGTACGTGTTCCCGACGATAAGTATGGGTCCCTCACCCTTGCGGCACCGCTCAATCGCCTCCCTGGCCACCTCGGCAACGGCGATGGCGTCATTGCCGTCCACGCTCATCCCGGGAATTCCGTAGCCTTTGGCGCGGTCGGCGATGTCGGTCAGGCGGCAGTAGTCGCGGGTTGGCGTGCTCTGCTGGTACCCGTTGTTCTGGCAGACGAAGAGCACCGGCAGGCACCAGGCGGCCGCCAGACCAATGCCTTCATGGAAGGCGCCGGAGTTGGTCGCCCCGTCGCCAAAGAAGGCGACCATGATGCTATCGAGCTTCTGCATCTTGAGGGCGGCGCCGACCCCGGCGGCAATGGGCAGGCCGTCGCCGACGATGCCGGTGGCACCGAGGATATTGCGTGACACATCGGCGATGTGCATGGAGCCGCCTTTGCCCTTGCAGTACCCGGTCTTTTTGGCGAAGAGCTCGGCCATCATCCGGTCGAGCTGTGCCCCCTTGGCGATGATATCGCCGTGACCGCGGTGGGTCGTTATGGTGTAATCATCTTCGCGGAGGAAGGCGCAGACTCCCGCCGGGATGGCCTCCTGTCCGATAGATGGGTGGACAAAGCCGGGCAGGCCCTTGCGGTACTCTGATATCGCCCTCTCTTCAAAAAACCTGATTTTCACCATGATGGTGTAAATCTCTTTGAGTTTGGCAGCATCTATTTCTGGCATACCTTACCTCCTCTGAAGTCGCGATTGGGGCAAAATTTCACAGTAAGACTACCATACTGCGGTTTTACGGGTCAAGGTTGAGCCGAATGTACTCTAAAGTGTCAATCACGGCAATATTTCACATGGTGAATATCTGTCTTCAGCGTATGGCGGCGTAACCTTGCGGACTTTTCCACGGGAAGGGTATAATCCTTGTGACCCGTGCGAGTTTACCCACATAGCATTAACAGGAGGTGTGCTGATGAAAATCACTGACCTGCGCGTTTTCCAGACCCAGGGTGGACATGCCAACTGGACTTTTGTAAAACTCTATACCGATGGCGGCCTTACCGGGGTCGGGGAAGCGAGCCTGGAGAGAAACGATGAGGTGGTCGTCCGGGCTTTAGAGACCTTCAAGGACTTTCTGGTCGGTCAGGACCCTTTCCAGATTGAGTACATCTGGAACGCGCTCTACAAACAGACGTTCAAGTACGGGCAGCTCATTATCCTGACCGCCCTGAGCGGTGTGGAGCAGGCACTGTGGGATATCAAGGGAAAGGCGCTGGGCGTGCCGGTCTATGAGCTGCTGGGCGGGAAACTGAGGGATAAAGTGAGGGCCTACGCCAATGCCTGGGCCTTTCAGAAAATAGTGACCCAGATGACCGCCGAAGATACCCCGGACTCAATTGCTCAAAACGCGCTGAAAATGGTGGAGAAAGGCTTTACCGCCATGAAATGGGACCCCTTCCGTGAGGGCGGGCAGGTCATTCCCAGGTCGGAGGAGGAGTTTGCCCTCGCCTGCGTCAAAGCGGTCAGGGAGGCGGTGGGGCCTTCCGTTGACATACTCATCGAGTGTCACGGCCGCTTCAACATGCACAGCGCCGTCCGCATTGCCCGGAAACTGGAGCCCTATGACCCCTTCTTTTACGAGGAGCCCATACCGCCGGACAACCTCGACGCCCTGGCGGCGCTGCAGCGGGCGATTAACCTGCCCATAGCCACCGGGGAAAGACTATACACCCGCTGGGAGTTCCGCCCCCTCTTGGAAAAGAATGCCGCGCATATTATCCAGCCCGATATCTGCAACGTGGGCGGCATCTGGGAATTGAGGAAAATTGCGGCCATGGCCGAGGCCTACTACGTGGCGGTGCAGCCCCATAACTCCAATGGCCCGGTGCAGACCATCGCCAGCCTGCACCTCGATGCCAGCATCCCCAACTTCATCTTCCAGGAGTTCTTCTATCCTTACCTCGATGCATACAATGAGGTTTTGACCGAGCCTATCATATACAGGGACGGCTACCTTGAGGTTCCGACCGCCCCCGGACTGGGCACTGACATCCGCGAGGACGTGATACGCAAAAGGCCGCCTAAGAAACAGCCCCCCATGGCCACCTGGATAGGCTCTTACTGGTAGTTCTGCTGAAAGGAGCGTGCCGTGTTAGCACCGGGAAATCATCGCTGGGACGAGACAACAGAGATTGTTATCATCGGTTACGGGCTGTCCGGGGCGGTGGCGGCGGTCACGGCCCATGATTTGGGCGTCCGTGTCATCCTCATTGAGAAACAGCCGGCGGAGACGCACTGCACCTGCAGCAGCACCGCCATGGGGGTGTTCTTATCTCTCTCGAATATCGAGCGTGCCACCGAGTATATGACGGCACTATGCCAGGTGGGCAGTCAGCCGGAGCTGCCCTGGACGGATGCCGATTCCATAAAGGCGTGGGTCACCTACACTTCCCAGAACAGGGACTGGCTCACCCGGATGGGCGGCCATATAAAATTTTTCTCCAATGCCGCTGAATTCCCCCAGCTCCCCGGCTCCGACAGTATGGAGCTGTGGAAGTACCAGGGCAACGGCCTCCGCATGATGCAGTTCATGTATGACCATGTTGCCTCCAGAGGTATAGACGTGCGCTACCAGACGTCTGCCGCGCGCTTGTTGACCGATAATGCTGGCCGGATAATCGGTGTGAAGGTGGTTGACGGCCGCGGGCGTGCTCCCCAAGAGATTAACATCAGAGCAACTAAAGCGGTGCTTCTGTGCACCGGCGGCTTTGAGGAAAATGAAGCGATGAAGCTGCAGTACCTCCGCGTCTACCCGGTGTACTTCGCCGGTGGCACCGGCAATACCGGCGACGGCATCCGGATGGCCCAGGAGGTCGGCGCTGACCTCTGGCATATGAACTGCGTTTCGGCGCGGCTCTGCGCCAAGTTCCCCGATTTCCCCATTGGCATTTTCATCGACTTCAGTGGCGGCGGCTGGAGCCAGCGCGCGATGAAAACGGAAAGAGAGAAAGCGCCGGCCGGATTCATCATCGTTGATAAGTATGGTCGGCGCTACATGACCGAGGATTTAAAACCGCATACGGCTTCATATGAGTGCGGCTGGTTTGACTCTCACCGGCTGGAGTACCCGCGTGTGCCCAGCTATCATATTTTTGACCAGCGGAGAGTTAAATTCGGCCCGCTGGCCCAGCGGTCGAGCGGCCCCACCGGCCCGCACCAGCTCTACAAATGGAGCTGGGACAACCTGACCGAGCTGAGGAAAGGGTGGATTGTGAAGGGCGATACGGTGGCTGAACTTGCCGCCAATCTCAATATGTCACCGGAAAATCTGACAGACACCATTGATACCTGGAACCGGTGCTGCCAGTCAGGCAGCGACCCTGAGTTTGGCCGCGACCCGCTTGAGCTTGTGCCGCTGGATGAGCCGCCGTTCTTTGCCATAAAACTGTTCCCCGGCGGGTCAAATACCCTGGGCGGCCCGAGGCGGAACGCCCGGGCGCAGGTGCTCAATCCGTTCGGTGAGCCGATTCCGGGCCTGTATGCGGCCGGGGAGTGCGGTTCCGTATTCGGCATGCTCTATCCCGCGGGCGGTGGTAACCTCGCCGAGTGCATTGCCTTCGGCCGCATCGCCGCGGAGAATGCCGTGAAAGAGAAGTAGGGTATAAATATTGTCTGGAAGGAGGATAATACGTGAGGAGGGGGACTGAAAGGTAAGGTACAGATGTGTGAATGGGAAAGGAGGAAAACGCATGAGCAACAGGCAAAAAGCGGTGCTGCCGTTGCTGGCCTGGTACGGCGATGAAGAACTGGAAATCGATTTCCCTGAGACGTGGGATGTCGCCGTCTGCCGGATGAAAGGGCACGGTGCTAAACCCCTGTCCGACGCCGGGATTCGGGAGGCCTTTGCCAGCCCCATTGGCACCAGGACCATAAAAGAACTGGCCAGAGGCAAGAAGGAGGTGGCCATCCTCTTCGATGACCTTTCCCGGCCGACGCCATCGGCGGTGCTGATACCGTATATTCTGGAGGAGCTGGCCGGGGCCGGAATCCCCGATGATAACATCCGGTTCATTGCCGCCATCGGCGCGCACGGCACGATGAACGGCATCGACTTCCGGAAAAAGCTGGGCGATGATGTGATGTCCCGGTTCCTCGGCGTGAGCAAATACGGGACACCAATCGAGATAAACAGCGAGTTCATGTCCTGCGACCTGAAAATAGGCATTGGCGTCATCGTGCCGCACCCTTACGGCTTTGGCGGCGGCAGCAAGATAATCCTGCCCGGCGTTGCCTCCATGCAGACCATCGCCTCCAATCATAACCGGCTGGTGTTCGACCCTTCGGTGGCTATGGGCAAGCTGCGCGACAACGTAATCCTGGAGGACATCGTTGAGGCGGCCAGGATGGCCCGGCTCGATGTAAAAGTTGACGCCATTGTCAATCTGAAGAGAGAGATAACGGCGCTTTTCGTGGGTGACCCGGTTGAGGAACATAAAGCGGGCGTCGAGGTGGCCAAGGAGCATTACGCCACGGATATGGTGCACGATGCCGATGTCGTGGTGGCCAACTGCTTCTCCAAGGCGAATGAGATGCTGCTGGCGACGCCGGTGGCTTCACCGCTGCTGGCGGAGAACGGTGGCGGCGATATGGTGCTGGTGGTGGTGACGCCGGAAGGCCAGATACACCATTACTTCGACCGCAGCTTTGGCAAGCACTACGGCGGGCTGGGGTGGGGCCCACTGTGCCGCAAGAACGCGCTGCCAGATAGAACGAAGAAGCTGACCATCCTGGCACCGTATCCGGACAAGGTCGGTGCCGACTGGGTGGCTCCCTACGAGCTTATAAACTGGGCGCGGGGCTGGCCGGAGGTTATCCAGGACCTGGAGAAACGGTACGGCAATAAGGCCAGGGTAGCCGTGGTGCCTGATGCCACCATTCAGTATTTCCCGGAAGCGGTCCCCAAGTGTGACGTTTGCTCCGGTTAAACCGTACCGAGATATAAAGAAGCAGGGTGTCGATTGGATTTTTACGTCGGCACCCTGCCTGTTTTTTTAAAGTTATAATGCTTTAATCGCCGGGGATGGTGGCGCCTCTCGGCAGGCCGCTGTGCGGGAAGTACTGCAGCGTGCCATCGGGGACGACCACCGCCTTTGCCTTGTTCCCGTGGCTCTTTTTCAACGCGTCCAGAATCTCGGCCCAGCTGTTAAGTATCGTGATCTGGTCTATCGGGCCGACCCAGTCGAGCCCGGCTTTATCGATGTATGGCCCGAGGGCGTACATTCTCTTCACCCTGGGCGGCAGTTTCTTGTGGGCTCCATAGAGCTGGCCGCCAATGGTCTTGCCGAAGCTGCGAGCCAGGTAGTGACATATCTGTCCCTCGGGGATATTGCCGATGACGACCAGGTCGCCGCCGGATTCCTTGAGCAGCTTGTTTCCCAGGGTTACCACCAGCACTGCCTCGTTGGCCTTGGCATAGGCATTGCCCACCACAATATCGGCATCGCTTGGTGCCTCGCAGGCGTAGACCTTGCGTCCCATTTTCACGCCCTCGCGCTGGGCCTCAATCAGGTCGCCGCAGAAAAGCCCGATGGTATCCCGCTTGATGTTCACCAGGGCATTGATGGAGAAGTCAAGTCCCGCCATACGTGCGATTTCCTCCATGTCCAGCCGCTGGACGTTATCGTCCACACGGCCCCACGTATCCAGCACCATTGTCCCGGTCTCAGAAATGGTACACAGTTTGCCGTGATTGGCGGCAATGGACTCTACGCTGGCCACGCCGGGGAGTATCATCTTGCCTCCGCCGCCGAAACCAGCCGTGGGGTGGGGCACAATCGACCCAATGGCAATTTTCAGGTCGCAGGCCATGAACTCGCTGTTAACGGAAACCGGAGTGCCGCGGGAAGTCTCTCCCAGGTAGGTGCAGTTCTCGTACGGATTGTGGTTGAAGACGAGGTATTTCTGGGGTATCGCCTCACCCAGCTTTTTCTGGAAGTCCATGAGTTTCATGGCGCCGTGGAGGCCGAGGGCGGCGATAAACCGGATGCCCTCATCCTTGATGCCCCCCTCATGCAGCTCGTCCAGAACGTGCGGGACAATCTGGTCGAGTTTGGTCGGGCGGGTGAGGTCGTCAAAGATAATGCACACCTCTTTTTTCCCGCGGGCCATCTCGGCAAGGCGCGGTGTGCCTATGGGTTTGCGGAGCGCGTCCCTTATCTGCCCGTCGGACATTTTGGGGGCATTCTCCCCCGCCATTCTGGGGACAATCACCTCCCAGGAGTCGGGAAGCTCCAGTTCCAGCTCGGTATCTCCGTACCAGGGGAACTGCGGAACCTTAACAATCATGGTTGTACCTCCTCAGCTATGTTCGGTAAGTTATGTTATCAGTTTATCTTTCAATAAAGCGCCTTCACGTGTCAAGCGCAATGCCTTATCGTGTTTGTCCTACAATATGGGACCGAGGCTATATAAGACGATTGGTTCGCGATATCCCTTGCGCATCTCGCGTTTGGTCAGCTTGCCCGAGGCAACGGCGACAATCTCCTTGAAAAGGCGGTCGGCCACCTCGTCCACCGATTCTGTTCCCTCAACAATCGTGTCGGCGTAAATATCAAAGAAGTCCTTTTCCTGGCTGTCCCGCGGCTTGCTCTGCCGGCTGACCACGGCGATCTGGGGTATAATCGGAATCTCACCCATCCATCCTGGCGGGCAACGAAAGCTTGAGGACACCCCTCCGCCGACATTGTAAATGTGGATATGTGCCCCGGCGGCCGTTTCGCCGCTGATGAGCTCGCTGGTCATGGCCGAGCCGTCCATGAAGTACAGGCCCTTGCCCGGTGGCTTCTCAGCGTACTCCAGCGCGCCCTGCAGCGGGGAGGTTCCGGTCTTGGCCAGTGCTCCCAGCGATTTTTCCTCAATGGTGACCAGTCCCTCGGCGATATTGCCGCGGGTGGGCTGGGTACCCCTGATATCCTCGCCGGTGGCTTTAATCATCGCCTCCTGGCGGACGACCATCTCGCGAAACTTACGTGCCACCTCTTCATTCACCGCCCTTTTTGCTATAAGATGGTCGGCGCCGATGACCTCGGTGGTCTCGGAGAAGATGGTGGTGCCACCTTCGGCGACCAGCCGGTCAAATACCATGCCAGTCACTGAGTTGCCGGCAATGCCCGATATGGCACCGGAGCCGCCACATTTCACGCCGACAGTGAGATAGCTGAGGGGAAAGGGCTTGCGCTGCATCCCGGATGCCTCAGCAACCATACGGCGGGCCGTGGCCAGCCCCTGGTCCATGAAACTCTGAAAGCCGTTGCTCTGCATTACGGTGAGAACCTCAACTGGCTTCTTGGATTTGGCAATCTCCTCACCAATCTTGCCTGGAGACGGGTTCTCACAGCCGACACCGACCACAATGACGGCGGCGACGTTGGGATTGCTGCCCATGCCGGTCAGTACTCGCAGCGCCTTCTCGTTATCATCTTTGAGGTGGACGCAGGGGTGGGTATGGATTATGGGCACGGCACCCTGTACGGCATCGGCAATGGTGGCCGCCATCTCATTGGCGCAGCGCCCGCTTGAGATAACGGCTACATGGTTGCGTATGCCGACCGAACCATCAGGCCTTTCATAACCCAGAAATTCCATTACTTAACCTCCTTGGAGCCCGGGACGAGTGTGCTCTCCACGTTATGCGTATGAACATAATTCCCTTTACTGATTTCCTGAGTGGCTATGCCGATTACCTCTCCGTACTTTAAAATTTTATCACCCTTCTTGATATCAATGACGGCCAGTTTATGCCCGAAGGGCACAGCCTGCTTTGCGGTCATTTCCCCGACCGGTCCCGATTTTGAAACCAGGCTGATGGTTTCTCCGGCTTCAATATCATTCAGGGCGGTGCCGGTGTTATCGTCGGGGTTTATCCTCATCGCTCTTTTCCTCATGTTGCATCCTCCTTAATTCAGACCTTTTTCGGACAACCTGATATTCGCTTAACTGCTGTATTAAAAGCGCTGGCGGTGAACCAGCACATGCTTTCAGCCGCCAACGGATTGTTCAGAGAGGAAAAGCACGGTAGACCCGGCCAAACAGTACATCGGATAAATGCTAAATCAAATTTTAAAGGGTTGTCAAGTATATCCGGTGCCCTGTCATCAAATTGACAGAGTCTTTCTCTCACATTACAATTGAGCAGCGGAGATAATCAGAAAAAGGAGGCCTGATATTATTATGGAAGGTAGACCAAAGGCGGTTCGCGTTGATAAGACAATTGACCGGGATGCCATAAAGGAGGAGCGCGAGGAGCTGGCCAAGGTCAATGCCGAGCTGGTTCTGGCAGAGTGCCAGACGGAAGAGGAAACAATTGAAGCTACCAGGGACGCTGACGCCGTGCTGACGATGTTCGGTCAGATGACGCGCCGGGTCATCGAGTCCAGCCCGAAGCTAAAAGTGATTGTGCGCTACGGTATCGGCTATGATACGGTGGACGTTAATGCCGCTACTGATAACGGTGTCCTGGTGGTGAACCTGCCGGGCTTCTGCCTCGAAGAGGTCGCTGACCACACGTTCGGACTGCTTTTAGCCTGTGTTCGAAGAATCGTCTACTATAACAACCTGACCAAATCAGGCTACTGGGCGAAGTACAGCGAAATGTCGCCGATGCATTCCTTCGCCGGCCAGACTCTGGGAATTATTGGCTGTGGCACCATCGGGCGGGCGGTGGCCAGGAGAGCCGAGGGATTTAACCTGAAAGTCCTGGGCGCTGACCCTTATGTCAGTGCGTCCGTGGCCAGAGAGCACGGAATAACGCTGGTGAGTATGCCGGAGCTGCTCAAAGAGTCGGATTTTGTCTCGGTGCACTCCCTTCTGGGCAAGGAAACTCGCCACCTGGTCGGGGAAAAAGAGTTCCGGCAGATGAAGCCGACGGCCTACTTCATCAATACGTCACGCGGCCCGGTAGTTGATGAAGCGGCGCTGATTAAAGCGCTGCGGGAGAAGTGGATTGCCGGCGCCGGCATCGATGTCTTTGAACAGGAGCCGGTTGACCCTGATAATCCTCTGCTCAAGATGGACAACGTGGTGGTGACCCCTCACAATGCGGGCTGGTCTGACGCGGCCGGGCGGCGGGCAAGGATACTGGTGGGGCAGGAGGCGGCCCGGGTTATCACCGGCCGGTGGCCCACACACTGGGTAAATAAAGAAGTTAAACCAAAGTTTAAACTGGTAAAGGGGGACTGAGCCGTCCCCCTCTCCTGTTTTTATAGGCGCATTAAAGATTAAGAAATTTCAGGCCTTCCGTCTGAATTTATTGCAAGCTATCGTCTGTCAAGCGCAGGCAGTTTCACCATTTTCTCGGTGGCCTTCAGGCCGTGGCCGGTGAAAACGGAAACAATGACTTCGCCCTGGCGTGAATCTGGAAGATATTTCCTGACGCCGGCGATGGTCGCCGCCGATGTGGGCTCGATGTAGTAGCCCTGGCGGCAGACTTCCAGCAGCGACTTTACTATTTCGTCCTCGCTCACGACCAGAAATTCCCCCCCGGTCTGCCGGACGGCATCGATGATTTGCCTGCCCCTTATGGGTCTGGCAATGGCGATGCCCTCGGCCAGCGTCTCTTTTGTTTCTACTGGTGAGGCTTCTGACATATTTTTTCGATAGGCATGGTAAAGAGGGGCGCAGTTTTCCGCCTGCACGCCCACTATTCGGGGCACACGGGCGGTAATACCTGCCTGCCGCAGTTCTCTGAAGCCGATGCAGGCTCCGAGCAGAAGCGTTCCGTTGCCCACGGGCAGGATAACGGTGTCGGGGGGCTTCCAGCCAAGCTGCTCGCAGACCTCAAAGGCAAAGGTTTTGGTTCCCTGGAAGAAAAAGGGGTTCCAGGCGTGGCTGGCATAGTACGTCTTTTCTGCGGCCAGCAGGGCTGCCCGCGCCGTATCTTCTCTGGTACCCGGTACTTGGTGCAGCGTGGCGCCGTAATGCCTGATCTGGGCCAGCTTTCCCGCGGCGGTATCCTCGGGCACATAAACGTGGCAGCCGATGCCAGCGCGTGCGCAGTAGGCGGCGATTGCCGAGCCGGCATTACCGGAGGAATCCTCAACCACCTCTTTTATGCCCAGCTCCTTCACCTTGCTGACGAGGACGGAAGCCCCTCTGTCCTTGTAAGAGCCGGTGGGGAACAGCTGGTCCTGCTTGATGAAAACAGCTTTGCCATCGATGGTCATTTCGGTGAGCGGCGTGAACCCTTCGTCGAGAGAAACGACATTATCGTCGTCTTTTAAGGGGATGGCCTCACGGTAGCGCCACAGGGTCGGCTTGCTCCCTTTTATCCTGGCCAGGTCAAATGCCGGCTGAAGGTCGATATCCAGAACGCCGCCGCAGTCGCACCGCCATCGTGGTTCGTCCAGCGGGTACGATGTTTTGCATTTAGTGCAGACCAGCCGGTTCATAACAAGCCCTGATTATGTTTTTATAGCCGCAACGGCGTCGAGCTCAACCAGAAAGCCAAAGTGAAGATTCGGTGCCGGCACCACGGTGCGTGCCGGCCGGTGCTCGCCGAAAAACCGGGCGTACACCGTGTTCAATCGCTCCCAGAGCGACATATCGGCGAGGTAAACGGTTGTTTTCAATACGTGGTTCATATCGCTGCCGGCGGCTCGCAGTATCTCGGCG
>Ga0315547_1001027_pt1 | contig 23660 bp, 24 predicted proteins | sample SalMarSW160240MG_2_FD_202542 | JGI IMG/M metagenome (GOLD analysis project Ga0315547, IMG submission 202542) | Salt marsh sediment microbial communities from the Plum Island Ecosystem LTER, Massachusetts, United States - Salt Marsh Sediment SW1601-240 ...
AAACTACCGTTGTAGTTATAGATGAAGTTGAAACTGACAATTGGGGAATTAGTGGAGAGACTTTTACAGCAAGAAAAACGAGGTCAATAATATCCTTTAAACTGATAGTTTACAATGATCGAACCAGTCGCTGGGGAGTAATGTAATGCGAATTGAAGGCATTAGGTTCACAAATGGTATACTTACGCTGAGACCTTACCAGGTTACGGATATCGAACCTTGTTTTAACGCAATCCGTGAGTCTATTAATGAACTCTTACCGTGGATGTGGTGGTGTCATAGCACCTATTCTATCAAAGATACTCAAATATGGATAGAATCCCGACCTGATGCGTGGGAAAACGCAACTGAGTACCCCTTTGCTATCATAGACTCTAAAGACGGGTCTTTTTTAGGGGGCTGTGGACTGAGTAATATTAATCGTACGGATAAATGTGCAAATCTTGGATACTGGGTGCGAACGAGCCGATCAAGGCAGGGGGTGGCGCCAGCAGCGGCGTTAGGTGTGGCTCGATTCGCATTCAAGAAGGTAGAATTAAACAGAGCCGAAATTGTCATCGCCACCGAGAACAAGGCCAGCATTCGTGTAGCAGAGAAAATTGGTGCGCTGCGTGAAGGAATTTTGAGGAAACGAATCGTTGTCCGCGATACTGTTTATGACGCTTTTATGTTTTCACTTCTTGCAGATGATCTTAGTGAAAAACCGAAAAAGACCAGCAGCATCTAAACTACACGATGCTCTTACCCTGTCATCCTATGCAGGCGAGGCAGATGAAAACAAGGCTATATTTGGATATCGAAGCAATGCAGGGCAAATTTTATGAATGAACCAACGATAAAGGAAATCAGAGAGGCGTCTCATCGAATCAGACCTTTTATTCATTGTACTCCCATTCTCACCTGTAGCGCCATAAACAGAATGTGTGAAGCGGAGTTATTTTTTAAGTGTGAAAACTTCCAGAAGGTAGGTGCTTTCAAAATCCGAGGGGCAACCAACGCTACATTTATTTTAGGAAACCAAGAAGCTGCAAAAGGTGTAGCCACTCATTCATCTGGGAATCATGCGGCTGCCCTGGCTCTTGCTGCCCGCCTGCGAGGTATTAAGGCATATGTAGTAATGCCAGAGAATGCTCCTCATATAAAACGAGCTGCGGTGGCTGACTATGGAGCAGAGATTATTTTCTGCAAACCAACGCTCAAGGCTCGGGAGGAGCGTCTCGCTGAAGTAGTCGATCGTACTGGTGCTGTTTTTATCCATCCTTACAATGACTATCGAGTAATTGCAGGTCAGGGGACTGCTGCCCTGGAACTCTGTGAAGAAATTCCAGATCTTGATATAGTGATGGCCCCGGTTGGTGGAGGTGGTTTACTGAGTGGAACCGCAATTACTGTTTCCGCAATTTCACCAAAGACTCATGTTATTGCTACAGAGCCTGAAAGAGCAGACGATGCATATCGTTCTTTTCATGCTGGAAGGCTTATTCCCTCAGTTAATCCTGATACCATTGCAGACGGACTCCTTACTTCTCTTGGCGACCTAACATTTCCTATTATAAGACACTACGTCAAAGATATTGTTACCGTGACAGAAGAAGGAATAGTACATGCAATGCGCACGATTTGGGAGAGGATGAAAATAATAGTAGAACCCTCAGCCGCAGTACCGCTGGGCGCGATATTGACCGATCGTATACCGGCTTCAGGAAAGAGAATAGGGATTATCCTTTCGGGAGGAAATGTCGATTTAGCAAATCTTCCATGGAATGATTGAGCAGAACCATAGGATGAATCAGGTATCTTGCCTCACTGCAAATTGCATGGTATACATATGAAAGTGCCTAAAGTGAGCTTAAGTGCCTAAAGTGCCTAAAGTTAACGTCTTTACTACTCAACTACTTTCATCCTTCGTTGTGCCCGAAAGGCCATGTGAGTTCATGAAACTGCCGGATAACACAAACCACACAATGATTAAGGAGAACACAAAATGTCAGTAAAAAAGATTGCTGTGATTGGAGCGGGCAATGGTGGGCACGCCATGGCCGCTCATAAAACTCTTGATGGATTTGAGGTGAGCCTGTTTGAACTGCCACATTATTCAAACAGCCTTCGCCATGTTCTCGACACAGGCCATATTACCATCGAATGGCCAGAGCGGAAGGAAACCGTCACAGTTCACCATGTGACAACGGACATCGCCACTGCACTCAAGGGCGCTCAAATCGTATTTGTTGTCACTCCTGCCTTTGGTCACAAAACCATGGCCGAGGTTTGTGCACCCTACATGGAGAATGATCAGATCATTATTCTGATGCCCGGCTCAGGTGGTAGCCTGGAGTTCGCCCGCACATTCAAGACACAAGGTGTGGATAAAGATATACTTCTATGCGAGTGCTGCACTCTCCCTTATGGTGCACGCTTAGCCGGGCCCGGTCATGTCCTTATCCACATAGAAGCAGTGACCCTCCCCACAGGTGTATTTCCGGCTCACCGTACCGACGAAGCAATTGCCAAGTTACAGGAGGTCTATCCCGCCATCGTCCCGACAGCGAACGTACTTGAAGCGGCAATTAACAATCCCAATCCCATCGTTCACCCAGCTGCAACCCTGCTCAGTGCGACCCGAATAGAATATTCCGAGGGGGAATTCTATCTCTATAAGGAAGGGATGACACCTGCTGTTGCCCGTGTCTACGAGGCCTTGGAGCGAGAGCGTCTTGCAATACTCGACCGACTGGGCCTTAAGCTTCACCACTATGCTAATCTCGACGCTCGAGGATATAATCTGGGCGAGACGTTAGAGGAATGCCATAATCGCATTCTCAACACATCGATGGATGCAGCCTTTGGCGTAGAGAGCATCGAGGCGGGTATCCAGATGAAAGGCCCTGCATCCATGCACGATCGTTTTGTCACCGAGGACGTACCATATGGCCTCGTGCTTCTTTCTACGCTGGGACAACTCTTAGACATCCCTACGCCGATCTCTGATGCCATCGTCAATCTCTCCGGGGCCATTAACCGCGTTGACTACTGGGCTAAAGGTCGAGGAGTAAATGAACTGGGCTTAGGAGAAATGAGCCTTGAGCAAATTCAGACATTCTTGAAGAGTGGGTTCTGAGCAAGGGGTGCAGTTTCGTTCAGGGGGAATGTTCGTTACCAATTCCGCGCTGCAACTCATCTCCAATGAGGTGTAAATTGCAAACGAAATGTGTGATGGCTCACAGGCATTGCATTTATTGCTATTAACGTTTACAACAAGGTCATGAGAATAAAAATTCTTGTCACAGGTGGGACTTTCGATAAAGAATACAATGAACTTAAGGGAGAGCTTTTTTTCAAAGACACTCACCTGCCTGAAATGCTAAGACTGGGTCGTTGTAAGTTAAGAGTTGATATCAGTGCTTTGATGATGGTCGATAGTTTATCTATGACCGACGCCGATAGAAAAAATATCCTTGAAAACTGCAAAAAAATAAAAGAGAATAAAATACTCATTACCCATGGCACTGATACAATGGTAGAAACTGCCAAAGTTCTCGGCAATGCTATAGAAGACAAAACAATTATTTTAACAGGTGCAATGGTGCCATACAAGTTTGGGAGTTCTGATGGATTATTCAATTTAGGAAGTTCCTTGGCGTTTGTCCAGGCTTTACCCGATGGGATTTATATTTCTATGAACGGCAAGTGTTTTCATTGGAATAATGTTAGAAAAAACAAACAGACAGGTGAATTTGAAGAAATAAAGCAAACGACCCCTTAATACCCTTGTTATCAGACGTCACAAACTATCTATACTATACTATGAGTCACCTTGTGCGCTCAGCTAATAGACTCCTTCGGATTCTTCAACAAGGGATATCCTGGAATTTCACCTATGAGCGACCTGACACCTGCTGCAGCTCAATATAGACGTGATGTTTTAAGCATTGCTTCTCTGATAACTCGTTGCTTGACTTACAGTCAGCATTGCTCATGGCAGTTTAGCATGTTCGTCAGATGGAGCCTAAAAGGCAAAGCATACAAATGAAATTTTTTTTTAAATATCATGCACTTGGGAACGATTATATCGTGTTAAATCCTGCAGATGTTGGCGATATGCTAACATCTTCCCAGATTCGATCGATCTGCCATCGCAATTATGGCATTGGCTCTGATGGCATTCTTTTCGGACCAATTATATCCCCACAAGGTGATTTTGTCTTACGCATTTTTAACCCTGATGGCAGCGAGGCGGAAAAAAGCGGCAACGGTTTACGAATCTTCTCCCGGTATCTATGGGACAAAGGATTGGTTCAAGAGAAGCCATTTATAATAATGACTGCAGGAGGAAAGGTCATATCCCAAGTGCACAAGGGAGGCAGAGATGTCACTGTTGACATGGGTAGAGTCAGTTTTGACAGTCGCAAGATACCTGTTGAGGGACCTCCTCGGGAAGTCCTCAACGAAACAATTGTTGTAAATGGTCAGGAGCTTAATTTTTGTGCAGCCACTATTGGAAATCCGCACTGCGTTATTCTTCGTGATGAAATCAGTGCAGAAGAAGCCCAAAAATGGGGTCCTCTTATCGAAAAAGATCCTCGTTTTCCAAATCGCACGAACGTCCAGTTTATGAAAATTCTTGGTCGGAAAAACATCACGATCGAGATCTGGGAAAGAGGAGCAGGTTACACCCTGGCTTCAGGCAGTAGTAGTAGTGCGGCAGCAGCCGTTGCCTATAAGTTAGGTTTATGCGACTCTCAAATAGCTGTGAAAATGCCCGGAGGTACAATTGAAATCACCGTCTCTAACGACTTCTCTGTTTCAATGATCGGGCCAGTCGTCAAGGTCGCAGATGGAACAATCTCAGATGACATGTTCGCCTAACTCCTCTAACCAGCAAATAAAGTGGGTGTGAAACTATTGTGGATCTCCAAGCACCTTTATGAGCATGGCACATAACGATTTTTAAACACTCATGTTTCCCGTATTGCCCGCCAGAACAAAATAAATGTGGCAGCCCCCAAAACCATGTTCGGTATCCACATGGCGACAACAGGATTTAATGTGCCTGTTTGTCCTAAACTATCTGCTGCTGATAGCATAATATAGTAAACGACAAAAATCACAATACTCAGGACAATCCCCCACGATCTTCTTTTTGCCCTCATCATTAGTCCAAGAGGGAAACCAATAAGGCCTAAAAGTAAACAAGCAAAAGGAATGGAGAATTTCCGCTGCAATTCTATAGCCAAGATATTGTGTTTCACGGTTGCCTTTTTGGCCTTCTTAAGGTGACTGCTGAGTTCAGAGATGGACATCTCCTTTTCACCCTTCATCCGTGAAGAAAATCTACTCATTATATCTTCAAGCTCTATTCGTAAGTCATAGGATGTAAATCGCAGTTTTTTAGATGAATCTAAATCCTTGCTTACCATAAAACTAGATCCATCAATTAGATGTAAATTGATGGACATCTTTTTTGGATCAGATATTATCCTCCCTTTCCGGGCAATAATAGTGTTAGAAATACTTGGATCCCGGTCATCAAATATAAAGACCCCTTCCATTGTGTGGTCATGCGCAGATATATGATTAGCATAGAGTACTATATTGGGGATGTTGTCATTGAATACACCCTGCTTGATTCCAATGCTGGTATTCGATTGGGCTATCTCAAAGAGGAGCCTTGCCATAGAATGATTGCCAATAGGAAAGAGATAGATTGCTATAAAGGAGGCTAAAACATAGCTGATAATAGAAAAGGTGACTACTGGAGGAAGTATCTGATATGGGCTGATTCCAGATGACTTTAAGGCAATTATCTCATTGTCCTCATTAAGCCTCGAGAAGGCAATAAGAGAGGCCAAAAGAGTGGCTATGGGTAACGTAAAAAAGAGAACATAGGGAATAGTATACACTATTATTAGCAGAACTTGTGAAATGTTTGTTCCATGATTCACAATCCATTCGGTTAGTTTTAATACCCTGCCAGCAAGCACAAGAAAGGTAAATAAAATAAGGCCGGTTATAAAAATGGGAACCATCTCCTTGAAGATATATATATTTATAATTTTTTTCATAGGTTTCTTGTGGGAGCAACTCCTTTTTTGGACCTAATCAAGTTTTTTATTATATCGCTAAAAAAATAGTTGGTCAATGATCAACTCCTGTCCGTGTTAGCTTAATGAAAATGTCCCCTCTAACTGCTGTGTTAAACATATCGCACCCCCGGTGCGGACCTGTAGGGGTTCGATTTATCGAACCCGCAATGACGGGCGTCATAAATGTCGCCCCTACAAGGACTTAAAAAGGAAATTCCTATACAATCAAGTTAGAACTTATTTACTATTTGAAACCTGTTCTTCATCTTCCTTTGCTTTGATTGGTAATTCACTCTTTAGAGAAATCGGTTTAAGTTTATCTGTTCCAAAGTATTTTCGTGATTCATGCAGCAACTCTCTATATGATGAAATTGCTATATCGACAACTGTTTTCAACTCAGAAGTATTAGGGTATAAATAGTTTTCATTTGGTTTAGCATTACGTGCTAGCTTGCGTGCTTCATTTATTTTCAAAACAATTTCTTGGACTTTTTCATAAAGTTTTCTAGGCAAAATCAGCCTTTGCTTCGATTGTATTTCCCTAAATCTATCAGAAAGCTCACCGATCTTTCTCCAGTACCTATCAAAGGCGGTTTCAGTGATTTCTTCTTCGGGAATGGCTCTATAGATTCTATGATTAGCAATATCATCTAACAGGGAAAGAACCTGTTCGATAAGATAGACCGTATCAACAAGACACGACACAAGCTCTGAATGAATGTTTGAAATTCTGCTCTCTCTTGCTATTCTGCGAATAGTATATATGGCAACAATTGCAGTAACTGCTATGCCAATTGGAGCTGAAAACAATGCTATGTATTCCTGCCAACTCATTTTGAATATGTTATAATATAAAGATTATACTGCCTGTTTGCAGTGTTATATTACTGCAAAACAAAATTAATGTTGAAATTATCTAATAAATTTATAACTACTGAGGTTGTCAGGTTCATGCCTGCCCTGGTGCGGTGGCCGTTATCAAGGAAGGCAACTCCTGACTATTTAAAAGTATCTCTCCTAAATCCAACTTCTTGAAATCAGGTCTGGTTTAGCAGTTCTTTTCATAGCATCCCTGGGAATAGTGTTCAGAAGAAGCGTTTTAAAGAGCACGTTACGTCGCACCAGGGCAGGCTTGAATCGTACAACTGTGAACTTTCAACGGGAGTAGTAACGTAAATTTAGCATTAAAATTGTAAAACACTGAAAGTGAGTTTATGATATGAAATTGCTGGATCAGGTTGGTGATGTGATGCGCAGAAAGCATTAGTCAATTCGCACAGAACACACATATCTTAACTGGATAAAGCAATATATCCTATTTCACAAAAAATGTCATTTAAAAGATATGTGAAGTTTCCGTGACACCAAACTCATCTTTAGCTGCCCTTGTCGTTTAAAAATATTCATCCTCTTTCTTGCTTGCATTTTTCTTCCCTATAGCTAAACTCAACATTTAAATGTGCAAACTAAAAAGGGAGAAAAGAAATGGAAAAAATAAAATTCGGTCCACAGACGCTACTTTATCCCATGCCTGCGATTTTAGTGGGGGCAAAAGTAAATGGAAAACCAAATTTTATGACTGCTGCCTGGTGCGCGATTGCAGCAGACAAACCCCCGTCCATCTCCGTTGCCCTGCGTGAAGAACGATATACACTTGAAGGAGTGAGAGAAAACGAAACATTTTCTATTAACGTTCCGTCCTCAGACATGGTCAAAAAGACTGATTATTGTGGTGTCTATTCCGGAAAAAAGAACGACAAGTCACAAATATTTAAAACCTTCTACGGAGAACTTAAAACAGCCCCTCTCATTCAGGAATGTCCACTAAATCTGGAGTGTAAGGTTATCCATTACTTAGATTTAGGGAGCCATACCTTGGTTGTGGGTGAAATTATTGAAACATACATATCTGAATATTGCCTGACAGATGGAAAGGCAGATCCTATAAAGATTGATCCACTTATCTACACCCCTGGTACAATGAAATACCATCGCCTTGGAGAGGCTATCGGCTCAGCATTTAAGATTGGAAAAGTGTAGAAAGAAATTATACTGCTATCAGGGAGATAAATCTTTTTTTGACACCGAAGAAGCCGATGCTTCTGTAGGTAAAAATCGCCGATTAAGACGAGTGCCTGCGTCCCCGTTCCGAAGTCCCGCAGATTTCAGAAATTGAATCATCAAGCGAGAGCCAGCTTAGCGCAATTTGTTAGTTCTTGAAAAAACGCTCTACTCACTTACTTCTCCCAAAAATAACAAGGTAGCATTGGGATAAGACTATGATTGCTGATTTTTCAAAGAGCTGTGGTGCTACGTCAAATTTAATACAGTTAAAAAATGTAGATTTTAAAATGCTGTGCATGAGTTAGGGGAAGAAACTGAATTCGTTTACTTTGGTAATATCAAAGACATTTAGCCCACATACTTTATGTGTGCAACAAAATAGATAAACATTGAAACCAGAGCAGCAATAATAGGTGTAGCAATCCAGCCTGAAAAGACACCAATAATTGCCCTCTTTTTCAGTGCCTCTGCCCGCTTCAGTAAACCAATCCCCAGAACTGCCCCAACAACTGCCTGGGATGTAGATACTGGAACACCAATGATGGCATAGATATGTACGGTTATGGCGTTTGAAAGCACCACTATAAGGGCGGAGAAGGCATCCAGTTTTACAATGCCTTTCCCTACTGTCTGCATGACTCCTTTGCTGAAGGTTACAATTCCAAGGGCAATGCTTGCACCCCCAATCAGAGCGGCAGCCTGGAGGGAAAGAAAGTTGGCACCGTAGAAGACTGCGGTTACATTTGCGACGTTGTTTGCGCCGAGGGCATAGGCACCATAACATCCGGTGATGATAAGACCAGCCCTCATTATGAAATCGAATCCTGCCCAGGATAGCCTTAATCTATTCATAGCTCTTGCCAATAGCACATATAAAATTACACTGACTATGCAACCGCCTATTGGTGTTCCTATCCAGCATATAATAATCTTATTGAGGCCTGTAAGAGCTACGTGCTTTTGCATTACTCCGACACCTATGATGGAGCCAACCACCGCCTGTGATGTTGAGACGGGCAGCTTCAAGATTGTCATAATGGTTACCGCGATGGCTGTTGAAAGAGAGGAAATTCCTGCTGCAGTGAGGTTCATTGAAGATATTTTACTTATTGTTTCTATTCCGGCTCTTCCTTCAAGGATTGAGCCAAGAATGACAAAGATGGATGAAAGTATTACAGCGGTTATAAATTTTACCATCTTCGATGAAACTGCTGTACCGAATATATTGGCAGCGTCGTTGGCCCCGAGCGACCAGCCGAGATAGAGTGCTGAGATAAGGTAAAACATTTACACCATTCTCTTTACGCTTAAAATAGTAAGCCTGTCTGAGACATCTTCAGCCCTGTCTGTTAGGTTTCCCATTTCAATGATGAATTCTTTCAGAAGAATCTTATCTGCCTTTTCAATGTCCATTGAAAATATCTTTTCAATGGTGTCCTGTTCCGCATGATCACATTCACTCTCTTTGGCATCGATTTTATCTGCCAGTTTATGAATATCGTCATTCTTGCTGAGAAGCTTTGTCGCCGCCTCATAGACAAGTTGGATTGCTTCACAGGAAAGGGCCACGATCCGTTCGAGATTCTGATTCAGTTCTTTGGGGAATTCAAGTTTTTGCAATTTAATTTGATTGAGGAGGGATTCAGCCTTGTTGGGGATTTTATCCATCGTTTCCAAAAACCCGAGAATATCGCCTCTGGATTCGGGAATCAGTGCTTTAGAGTACATATCCCATTCTACCTTTCTCCTCAGCTCATCCGCCCGTTCTTCCGTTTTATGTACCTCCTGAACGTAATAATTAAATTTCTCTCCGATCCCCTCAGCCAGATATACCTCCATCCCACCTTTGAAGTATTCGAGACATTTCTTCCACGTGTAGAGATAATCTAACACCTCCTTTTCGATTGATTTTTGTTTTCTTAAAAAGACATCAAATATCTTCACTTCTTTCCCCCTTTATTTTAAAAAATTGATCGAATAATAAATACTATAGTATAGATTGTCAAATACCTGATCTGATCAACAGAACCTGAGTCAAACCTCCCAAGGTGCTATAAGGCCCAATAATCCCGATCGATTAGTTCTATCTATTATTCTAATTGCAATTTCTCGCCTGAAATCTAGAGTAATCAATAGTATCTACGATAAAGAAGATTCGTATCTTTTTAGGCTTCTATGAGAAATTTATTTGCGGTAAATTAAACATGCTATTAAGGAATGGAATGCAGGCATGCAGTATAATGAGATGCTTTTGAAAATGTTACGGGAGGCACCTTTAGAGAATAGTTCCCAAACAAAGTAACTGTAATTCCATAAGATAAAAAAGAGCGCTTCTTCGAGTACTGAAGAAGGACTACATAGAATTAACGACTCAGCGAATCATAAACCTCCCTTTATAATTATAATTTCCAACTCATCAGCAGCATCTTCGGCCCTGTCAGAGATCTCAACTATACTTTCAAGACAGAGTTTCAGATGGATCTTATGACCATAATCCAATTCACCCTTAAAGATATCCCGTGTTATATCCCATTCCTCTTTGTCAACAGCCGATTCTATAATTCCCACCTCTTTCGTTCTTTCTCGAATGGTTTCAATATCAAACGTATCAGTAAAAAATGAACCTATCGCTTCTTTTAAGGGGACAAAGGCAGAGATGGATCGCTCCATTATTTTAAAAAATTTTGACTTCATCTCTTGAGGGATCTCTGGGCGCTGATCAAGAAAGAAATCGCAACAGGCCTCAGCCCCATCGGCAATCTTGTCCAGATGCTCTACAAGGTGAAGAATGTCTGATCTCAATGAAGGAAGATAGGCCCCTGAATAAAGTTTGCCAATTATTTCTCGGCGAACACTGTCTGTCTCCGTCTCAAGTTGGTCGACCTTTATTGCCGATGATTTTGCCTCTTCTATATTACTACTGAGATATTCTTCGACAGTCTTTAATGCAGTCTTGAGACAGTTATCAACCTCTTCAAGATGTTTCAGAATTAACTCATTTACCTCTTTTTCTTTTCTGTAAAACATGTATCTACTCCTCTTATTAAAAGATTGCAGGTATTCCCCTGAGACTCTAATAAATAATGTTGCCCAGTTCTGAATACATTATAAATTTATATCAATAAATTCAACTACCATTAACAATATCTTACGTTTACAGAAATAAACTGAGCAAAACATAGGAGATGATCCCAGCCGAGATCGGAGTGGATATCCAACCAATCCCGATTTCTATCAATGTCCGTGTATTTATCGTTTTCGCACCTTTTATCAACCCAACACCGACAACACCTCCTACAATGGCCTGGGATGATGAAACAGGCACTCCTACCTGCGTGAATATCTCCACAGTGATAGCTCCAGAGAGTACTGCAATTAAGGCAGCATATTCATCAAGAGGAGTAATGCCTCTTCCTACTGTCATCATAACCTTCCTGCTGTATGTCAGAGTACCACTAGCAATACTGAGGCTTCCGAAAAGTATCCCTTCAAAGGGAGTGAGCAATCCCGAACCAACATAGATCCCTGTGACATTGGCAACGTTATTAGATCCCAGTGCATAAGCGCCAAAACATCCCGCAAAGATGAGGCCCCAGAAAATGAAAAAAGAACGTTTTTGGGGGCTCGTAATATATCTCTCAAAGAATAATCCAATAAAATGATACAGTATAAAGCTTATTATAATGCCCCCGATAGGTGTTAAAACCCAGCATGCGACTATCTTATAGAGCCTGGAGAAATCAGTAATTCCTGAAACCATACCAACTCCCAAAATAGCCCCGATAATAGCCTGAGATGTAGAGCTTGGCAGAGAAAGATAAGTGACAACGAACATGGTAATACCTGCTGAAAGAGCAGCCCAGAAAGCGTCTTTGGGGGTCAGGTTGGAAAGTTCTCTCAAAGTGGCAAAACATTTCTCTCCCTCCATCAGGGCTCCCAGTATTACAAATGCCGAGGTAAGAAGGATTGCAGTACGATAGGTAACAATTTTTGTGGCAACAGCAGTACCAAATACATTGGCAGAATCATTACTGCCCAACGTCCAGCCCAGAAAAATTCCTGAAATTATCTTCCACATGCTATGAAAATCCAGCAGAACAGCTTAAAATGTCAATAAATGAATCAACTCCATACCACAACTTTATGTTTATCGCTACCCATAAGGGAATGAAAGCATGGCACAGTCTGCAATGTGTCATCCATTCATGTCAATGGATGGTTCGAGGACTATGACAAACTGAAGATGACCAAAATCTTCATTCAAGAACAATGGGAAATGGATCTGGATGTCAACAATAAGGCAGTTACCAAGCTACATAGCAAACAATAAGTAGAGAGAGGAATTCGCTGAAACTTTCGAGGGGATACTCCAGGATCGGTCAACATGAAACTTATTCATAGTTATTTGAATTAGTATATTTCCCCTTCTTGGGCAATCAATATAGGTGGGTTATCTTTGTTACATGTGTGGTACACAAACAACTCTCCCGGAATGACTCCTCGTATTTTTTCCACCTCTTTCCAATATGTGTGAACGCCATCGGGATTATCAAAATCTACTTCGTGAAAAACGAGGTGACAATCAGCAAACCAATTCTCTGTGAGTTCCTGCCTTTTCAGAATTTTGTTTATCCTGGTGTCAAATTTTGTATCTCCTGACAGGCACCATATCTTATCTCCAGCCCTAATCTTGATTCCCAGGGTCCCATAAGGTAAAAAATGATGGTTCCAACGGCTTAAGATCTCCATCCCGTTTAGAAAAAAGACTTTTTCTGGGGCAATTTCCAAAAAATCGATCCATTTTTCCATTTCAGGAAAGAGTGAGGAAAATTGTTTAATTAGTATTTCATATATTCTCCTTGCTGTTATAAGCCTGAGTCTCTCTTTGCGGTCAATCTTTCTTTTTAAACACGCTGAGAATCCGAGAATGTGGTCTTCATGATTATGCGTTATGAGCAGATCCGTCACATCATCCCAGTGGACGCCAATTCTTGAAAGGCTATGGGCAGGCTGAGCACATGGGTCAATCCAGATGACGCGTCTGCCAAAACGAACCAAAAAACTCGAAGTTGTCCCAAAAAAGCCGTTGCCATTGCCAACCACCGTAATCTCGAGGTCATCTCTTGGGAGGGAATCTCTGGACACGGTCGCCAAAATTTCTTCAACCAGGTCTTCCTCATTACTTGCAGGGTAGCAACTCATCAGGTCGTATATCTCGCGTCCCTCATTAAAAACCACTACATTGCCGCTTCTAAACACGAGCTTTATAGGCCCTATCTCATAAAAGGTTTCGACAGGCTGTTTTTTGACCCATCGGCCCAACCATCCCTTGCGGACAATATTTATCCTTTTTTGATCAAAGTAGTAAGAAAATGTCGTATCCAGTTTACGGTACAGAATTTCAATATTTTTGGCGGTGCCGATATAGTATTTCTGACGACTTCCGAAAACCTGTGCATGCCATTGGACAAATTCCTCACCTGTATGATTATCCCCTGCCTGTGAAACGGACCAATCCGGCACAAGCACCGCCACTTCTCGCAATCCGAATTGGGTCATCGACTTTGAAATATCCGGCATACTGCCCACGCGGAAAAGCCCCAGAGAGGTCCTGACAAGATCAATGTGCATGGCTCCTTTCTCAATGCGAAGAATCTCCCCGCCAAGTTCTCGCAGGTTGTCTTGATACGGCACAGCTTCCTCCACAGCAAGTAAACGTTTACAAATTATAAAATACTCCCTTTTTTGTCAAGGAAAAACCATCACCAATTTCTCAATAAATATTTATTTGGCCACAAAAAGGTAATTATAACTGATATTTCAGGGTCTTAGAATGATATCTAGCTATTTTTATTCGGAAAAATAAAAAATAGAAAGAAAAGGCTTGACATTTGAAAACCGCCTGGGTATTAAAAATGTAAACAGTTACATTTCAAAAATACATGAGTACAATCCTAGACGTTGCCAGAATAGCCCACGTTTCAACTGCTACCATATCCCGTGTAATTAACTCCCCGGAAAGGGTGCGTCTTGAAACTCGCAAAAGAGTTTACCGGGCCATGGAGGTATGTCGTTATAAGTACAATGCCCTTGCCCGTAGCTTTGCGACCAGGCGTTCACATACCTTTGGCCTCATCGTACCGACAATCACCAACCCTATCTTCGCCGAATCTACTCGTGGTGTACAGGACTTCGCTAATGAAAAAGGATATCAGGTAATCCTGGGTAATTCAGACTACCAATACGAGAAGGAAGCCAAGTTGGTTGAGACTCTCCGGGAAAGGCAGGTGGAAGGCTTAATTATCACCACTACAAATCTCAAAGGAAATATTCTCAAAAGCCTGCTTGATGATGATTTCCCTTTTGTGCTTCTCTATAGTACACTGCGAAAGGGCCCTATATCGACTGTTGGAGTAGACAATTTTCTGGGCGGCTACCGTGCCACAGAGCATCTCATACATCAAAATCATCATAGGATAGCCATGCTTGCTGGTGGTTTCTATTTTTCAGACAGGAGTTTCCATAGATGGCATGGATACAAGAGATGTTTGAAAGATCACAATATCCCTTACGATCCGTCTCTCCTGCTCCAAACTCAGTATACTCTGCTAAGCGGAAGGGATGGAATAAGGAAATTGCTTTCCTTGAAAAAACCACCTACTGCCGTATTTTGTTCCAATGATTTCATCGCCCTGGGTGCTATGGAGGGAGCAAGAGAATTGGGTTTTAAATTACCTGAGGATTTATCTATCGTGGGTTTTGATGACATACAGATAGCTACTTTTGTTACACCGACTCTCACCACAATCAGCCAGCCAGCATATAATATGGGTAGTCTTGGTGCAGAGATTTTATTAGACCACATTGGAAAAAGATTATACAAGCCCGTTCATAAGATTCTTGAGACGAGACTGGTGGTAAGGGAATCAACTGCAATTGCTCCGAACACGTAAAAAAGGGGACTTGAGAGAATAAAATCTATGTATTATGTGTCAAGCATCCTGTAAAATTGTTTAATCAACAAGATATTATAGGAATGGAGTATGTGTTATGGCTGCTGTGTCATTTCACCATGTGACCAAACGGTTTGGAGATTATATCGCTGTCAAGGATTTTGATCTCAAAATCCTTGATAAAGAATTTTTAGTGCTTGTTGGTCCCTCAGGTTGTGGAAAATCCACCACTTTACGTATGTTGGCTGGCCTGGAGAAAATTACCGAAGGGACAATCAAAATCGATAGTCGGGTAATAAATAAAGTACACCCAAAAGAACGGGACATCGCGATGGTGTTTCAAAACTATGCCCTTTATCCCCATATGACGGTTTATAAAAATATGGCATTCGGTCTTAAGCTTCGACGGTTTCCAAAGGCTGAGATAGACCAGCGTGTTAAGGAGGCGGCTGAAATTCTCGAAATATCTGAGTTACTAAAACGAAAGCCCAGGGAGCTGTCTGGCGGTCAGCGCCAACGAGTGGCAGTGGGTCGCTCTATTGTTCGAAAGCCAAAGGTATTTTTGTTTGACGAACCACTGAGTAACCTTGATGCGAAACTCAGAGTTCAGATGCGGGGAGAAATCATGAAACTTCACCAAAGCATACAGACTACGATTATCTATGTAACACATGACCAGGTTGAAGCTATGACCATGGGAAGCAAGATCGTGATCATGAACGAGGGCCATACAATGCAGGTGGGAAAGCCTATTGAGGTTTATAATTCCCCTGACAACATGTTTGTTGCCGGATTCATAGGCAGTCCTGCCATGAACTTTTTGGAGGTAAAACTAGTTAGCAGAGACGGTCGCCTCTGGGTGGATGGCGGAGCATTCTGCCTGCCTGTCCCGGATTCAAGACGCAAGCAATACTCTCAGTATAAAGGTGAAAAGTTTTATTTTGGTATTCGACCCGAACACCTATCTGATAAAGAATTCGTGAAAGAATATGACCCAAACAATATAATCAAAGCTAAAGTAGAACTGATAGAACCAATGGGATCTTTTATTCTCCTCCGGGTTGCTCTGGGAAAAATGGATATGGTGGCACAAGTAGACTCAAACACGCACGCAAGCCTCAACAATGAAATTGACCTGGTCGTTGATATGGAGAAAATGCATCTCTTCACTACGGAGCCCCCTCATCTTTCGTTGAACAACTCATGAACCGGATTGCACGCACAATATATGACAGGAAGATGTAAGCTAATAATTGCAATGTATTCTTCACAGGAAAGGAGGTGATCAAAGTTAATTTTTCGGTCAATGTAACGTCAATTTCAATATTCAATAAAGGAGGAATCACCATGAAACGGATGTATTTTTTTGCAATAGCATTAGTGATGGTTTTCTTATTCTTTGCCTCCACTGCTTCGGCAAAGGTGAACATCAAGTTCTACTATCCAGTTGGTGTGGCAGGCCCTCTGGTTAAGGTAATAAATGGAATGGTTGCAAAATTTGAGAAAGAGAACCCTGATATTCATGTGGAACCCGTTTATGCCGGCAATTACAACCAGACCATGCAAAAAGTTCAGACCGCCGTATTAGGGGGCAACCCGCCTGATATCGCTGTCGTAGAAATCTCAGAGCTATTCTCTCTCTTGCAAATGGATGCCATAATACCTCTGGATAAATACATCGAACAGGAGGGAGGAGACAAGTTCCTTGCAAACTTTTACGAAGGCTTTCTGGGTAATGCCTATGGCAGAGACGGCAAGATATATGGGTTCCCCTTCCAGAGAAGCACTCCAATACTCTACTGGAATAAAGACATGTTTAAAGCAGCAGCCAGTAAGCTTAAGGCCGCTGGATTGGATGCCAATCGTCCGCCGGCAAATTGGGACGAATTGGTAAAGTACGCCAAGATATTGACCATCAGGGAAGGAAATCAGACCAAACAATATGGAGTGATCATTCCAGGTGGATGGAATGACTGGATCTTTGAGGCTTTCTCCCGGCAGAATGGGTCCCAGCTAATAAAAGAGGATGGTCTGACTGTGACCTTTAACTCACCAGAAAACCTGGAGGCATTGGAGCTCTGGGTGAAACTGATGCAGGAGTTGAAGGTGTGCCCAGTCCTTCGTCCCTGGAACATTACCCCTGATGATTTCATAGGAGGCGTAACAGCCATGATGTACTATTCAACAGGAGGAATGGCCAAAATCAGAAAAACCGCCAAGTTTAACTGGGGCGCAGCTTTCCAGCCCAAGAAAAAACGATACGGCACTCCGGTAGGCGGTGGGGATTTTCATATTTTCAAAGGCATCCCAAAGAAAAACCAGGATGCGGCCTGGAAATTTGTAAAGTTTATGGCCAGCCCTGAAATGGCGGGCCTCTGGAGTATCGAATCCGGATATGTGGCGGTCAATAAAAATTCTTACGACCGCGCTGATATGAAGGCGTTTCTTAAGAAATTTCCTCAAATGACAGTGGCAAGAGAGCAATTGAATTACGCATATCCAAAAATGATGGCGGTCAACTACCAGTTGATTCGGAACGCAATGACTACAAATTTGGACGCAGCCCTCGAAGGTAAAAAGACCCCGGAGAAGGCCCTGAAGGATGCGCATAAATTGATGGAAGAGGCCATTAAAGGGCAGTAGGACACATCACAATTCATGTAACAATGGCTGGTCCCCTCTAACAAGAGGGGACCCAGTTCTGGAAAGGACTTATGAGAGAAAAGGTAGAGCAATACCGGGCTTACTTCTTTTTAATACCAGGCCTCTTTTTTCTATTCCTGTTTACATACCTCCCTATCATGTGGGCCGCCTGGCTGAGCTTCAACCGGTGGAATCTCCTTTGCTTCAAGCCAAAGTTTGCTGGAATGGCAAATTATGTCAAGCTATTGCATGATGATGTTTTTTGGCTGGTCATGAAAAACACTTTAGTTTTTGTGACTGTCAGTATTTTTCCAACCATGTTTCTGGCTCTGATATTTGCAATCCTCATTGACGAGCGGATGAAAGGGCGAGTTTATTATATTTACAGCCTCTTTTATCCTACACTGATCCCTATGGCTGCCGCTGCAATGCTCTGGGTATATATCTATTCTCCGAATCTTGGCATCCTGAATGTCTTCTTGGCGAAATTGGGACTACCTAAGCTTGGGTGGCTCGGTAGTTCTTCGACGTCTCTCTGGGCGCTGATCATAATAACTTTCTGGAAAAATCTCGGTTTTTTCATGCTTATTTACCTTTCAGGCCTCCAAAATGTGAGCAGAGAACTATATGAGGCGGCTTACATTGATGGGGCAGGTTGGTGGCGACGGCATGTCAGCATCACTTTTCCTCTGGTTGCCCCGACATCCCTTTTTGTTCTGGTTACGGCAATCATCCTGACCTTTAGGGTTTTTGATCAAATCCACCTCATGACAGAAGGTGGCCCTGGGAATAGTTCCAACGTTATTGTTTACTATATATTTGAAAATGGGTTTAAATTTTTTGACTGGGGCAAGGCTTCATGTCTAACCACCGTCCTCGTGTTGATCCTTTTGACACTAACTCTGATAATCTTTGGGATTTTTGGAAAGCGCATCACCTATTCGTCAGACTGATATTGGAATCAATTTATGGAAGAAAAGAAATACGAAGTGGTAATGAAAATATTCATCCTTCAAATATGCGCAATCATAATGATCCTGCCTTTTATCTGGCTCATCTCCACGGCCCTTAAAAGCCCTTCGGAAGTTTTTACGCAGACACTATCCCTCATTCCAAAAAAGTTCATGTGGACAAACTTTGTAGACATTATGGACCAGGCCCCTTTCTGGCTTTATATGCTCAACACCGTCATAGTATGCTTGGGCATCCTGGTTATCCAGCTCCTCCTCGTTATTCCTGCGGCTTACGCCTTTGCGCGTCTCGATTTTCCAGGCAAGAACGTCATTTTCCTCCTGTTTGTTATTCAAATAATGCTCCCTCTTGAATCGATTATCATTCCCAACTACCTGATCACCAAAAAGCTGGGCTTGCTCAACACCAGAACTGGCCTGATTCTGCCCTTTGTAGCCAGTGGCTTTGGCACATTTATGCTCCGTCAAACCTTCAAACAGATACCAAAGTCCTTGGAAGATGCAGCGCTTATCGACGGAGCTGGTCACCTCCGATTTATATGGCATGTGATTATCCCGCTTTCTCGTCCCACTATTGTAACCTTTTCCATGATTAGTATCGCTACCCATTGGAACGACTACTTCTGGCCGCTTATCATCACTGACGTTGATCGTGTCAGAACTTTGACCATAGGGCTTGGAATGTTTGTCCAGCAGGAGAGTGGCTCTGATTGGAGTCTCCTGATGGCTGCAACACTATTTGTATGTGCGCCAATAATTGCATTTTTCTTAGCGACCCAGAGAACCTTCATTAAGAGTTTCCTTACCTCAGGGATCAAGGGATAGATTGTCTGACACTTGATTTCATTCTCCATCTCCGATATAAATAAAAAAGTGCTCATCAAAAGAATCTGTTGGTGAAACTCCCAAACTTTCCCTCTCCCCTTGCCTTGCCACCAAGGGAGGGAAATTTAAAGTAAAAGGATTACACTTATACAATATGATACCTTCAATCCAAACCATCACAGCTGAGATTGCTAAAAACCTCACCGGGTTTTTCTTTGACATCGATAACACCTTTACCATCGCTGGCAGGATTCCTTCCATTGCCTTTCAGGCGCTCTGGGATCTTAAAGATTCTGACCTCAAGGTAGTTCCAATTACAGGCCGGCCAGCAGGATGGTGTGATCACATTGCCCGTATGTGGCCTGTGGATGGGATTGTTGGAGAAAATGGTGCGTTTTGTTTCTCGTTTGGTGAAGAGGAACATAAGTTAAAAAAGCGATTCCTCGACTCAGATGAGGTTCGAGCCGAGAAATGGCTGCGTTTGAGTCGAATCCGTGATGAAATCCTGATCAAGGTTCCAGGTACAGCCATTGCCCACCTCAGTTTCTCCAGAATCAGCCCCGGTTCATCAACCAGGACCATTGAATATCTTAATTGATGATTGCGCTCGCTGAGAAGCCTCCGTGTGTTTTCGAAATGCCTGTCCTGGATTCTCCCGTCCAGGATCTCACTTCCGATGATGGCCAGGCCAAAGCCGATAGGGACTGTTTTTTGAAACATAATTATCTCCCTGTTTTGCCATTATAATAATAAAGCGGGGTGATTACCTATATGTTCCTGATCACCTATAATGTAAAAGTCTTTTAAAACAATTACATTTCATGGCTTCGAAGATCACCGAAACGCTGATAAAATGCAAGAAAAAATTCATCCCCAAATGGATTAACGAGATGCATGCTTTGCTATTGATATATGCTCCTGTTTTATTTATACTTACAATCCTTCTCAAAGAACTACCTTATCAAGAAAAACGGCAACCATAAAATTGCGGAGAAGTTGTTTCGGTAACACTTTTTAGTAATAGGTAATTGATAAAATGGAAGTTTTCTCTGCTATTGAAGATATCCGCCGCCTGCGCTGGGCTGATTCATCGGCCATATGGGGTTTTGTTCCTACAATGGGCTTCTTGCACGAAGGACACTTGAGCCTGGTCCGTCGAGCCCGCCAGGAAAACGAGCAGGTAGGCGTGAGTATCTTTGTTAACCCTACTCAGTTTAATGATCCCAAGGATCTGGAAACCTATCCCATCGACCTTGATCGCGATCTGGCTCTGCTCAAAAAGGAAGGAGTGGATCTGGTCTGGATGCCCAGCCAGGATATTGTTTACCCCCCCGATTACGAGACCTTTGTCGAGGTAACGCAGGTGACTACAGTACTGGAAGGCGCTGCCCGGCCAGGATTTTTTCGCGGTGTGGCCACGGTGGTGGCAAAGCTCTTTAATGTTTTCCAACCACAGCGTACGTATTTCGGCCAAAAGGATGCCCAACAGGCTATAGTCATAAAGAGGATGGTGCAAGACCTTAACTTTAACATAGAAGTGATCATTTGCCCCACGGTTCGCGAGGCAGACGGACTGGCTATGAGCTCCCGTAACGCCAAGCTATCTGCCGCTGCCCGAAAGGAAGCTATCTGCCTCTACCATGCTCTGTGTGCTGCCAAAGAGTTGTTTGAGCAGGGTGAAGGTGATGCAGAGAGACTCCGTGCCAAAATGGTAGCGGTTATTGAATCTACGGATATGGCTCGCCTAGATTACGTGAGTGTGGCCCACCCTGATACCCTGGAAGAATTGACCGTGATTGAAGATCGTGCGTTGCTGTCTCTGGCCGTTTTCTTTGATACGGTTCGCTTGATTGATAATATGATGGTAGTGTCGTTATCTTTTGATAGTGCCTCTTAGCGCCCAAATCAATGAAACACGAAACCTGTGCGGAAATCAATCTGAACAATCTCGCCTATAATATACATGCCATTCAACAACGGGTTTCACCCTCACAGGTGATCCCTGTTGTAAAAGCCGATGCTTACAGTCAGGGCGCTGTTCCTGTTACAAAAAGGCTTGTAAAAGAAGGCTTTAATTTCTTTTCTGTGGCACGGTTTCAGGAAGCCATGGAGTTGCGGAAAAGCGAGGTTACCCAATCTATCTGGAATAAATATCTAAAAATTCCTATTTCTACAATAATAAACCTTTCTTTACGGAGGAGACAATGATTATAGGAATTCTTAAAGAAATCAAATCCGAAGAAAATCGAGTTTCCATGACCCCTGCCGGGGCAGAAGTAATGAAGCAACACGGGCATACGTTGCTGGTAGAAAAACACGCCGGTGCAGGAAGCGGATTTGATAACGAATCCTATGTGAGCGCCGGGGCAGAGATCATAGATACACCTGAGGATATTTACGGCCCTGCCCACATGGTCATGCATGTGAAAGAACCCCTGCCTTCAGAGTATGAACTCATCAATGAAGAGCAGATCCTATTCACCTATCTTCACCTTGCTGCATCAGAGGAACTAACCAGAGCACTTACTAAAAGTCGGCCGGTCAACATTGCCTATGAAACCATTCAAAAGGAAGATGGATCCTTGCCGTTACTCACCCCGATGAGTGAGGTGGCAGGGCGCATGTCGATTCAGGAGGGTGCAAAGTACCTGGAAATGGCACAAGGTGGTGAAGGCATTCTGCTTAGTGGTGTGCCAGGTGTAGCTCCTGCCACAGTAATAGTTATCGGTGCAGGAACTGTCGGAACAAATGCAGCCAAAATGGCCTGTGGCCTGGGAGCCAAAGTGTACCTGCTGGATATAAACTTAGACAGACTTCGCTATCTGAGTGATGTAATGCCCAGCAACTGTTTTCTTATAATGTTCAGTCCGCAACCATTCGCAAACTTATAAAAGAAGCTGACCTGGTTGTGGGAGCCGTTCTCATCCCTGGAGCCAAGGCTCCTAAACTGGTTACACGCGATATGTTACAAACTATGAAGAAAGGCGCAGTGATGGTGGACATGGCTATCGATCAAGGGGGGAGCTTTGAAACCTCTAAACCTACAACGCACTCAGATCCGATCTATACGGTTGCCGGCGTGGTACATTACTGTGTGGCGAATATGCCTGGTGCGGTGGCTAAAACATCTACACTTGCCCTCCACCAATGCAACCCTGCCTTACGCTATTGAAATCGCCAATAAGGGATGGAAAAGGGCCTTCAAGGAAAACCCTGAAATTAAACGGGGTGCCAACGTAGTAAAGGGCAAGGTCACCTATAGAGGTGTTGCCGAGGCCTTCGGCCTTGAGTATGTCCCGGTCGGCAGTCTATTGTAATCTTAGCAGGGATTTAAAGCCCGCACCAAATCATCTAATAGGATTTATTTTCACTAACAAACAGGACGGCGCCAATCCCTATGATAGCTAAGATGCTTAAAACAAGAAAAACGGGTTTATATGAACCGAATGCGTCCACCAATAGACCGGAAAAAAACATGGCGCACATGCTACCCAGATGTCCCCCGGCTTCAAGGAAGCCCGCTCCGGTCCCTGTCAGTTCCGGAGGGATCAAGTCTAATTCCAAGGCGAAGAATTGGGGGGCGATGAGTTGTTCGAAAAATCCGACACCGGCAATCAGAATCATGGCCCTTTCTAAACAGCCAGCACTGGCCAAAAAAATAGTTGACAACAAAATGAAAGACAATGCGATCAAGAGCAACGGTTTCCTTCTGCCCCCGAAAACAACGTCCGACAGATACCCTCCCAGAGGACTCGCCACAAGTCCTGCCATGGGATATACAGCGGCTAAAAGGCTTGCTGTAACCACACTTAATCCATAAGACTCATACAGGTATGCAGGTAACCATATCAGGATACCGTATCTAATATACATTAGGCAGCAAAATCCGATGCAGGCCATTTTCATATCCCTATTAGACAAAATGACAATAAGCTTGCTCCTGTTTCTAGAGGATTTTTCAGCTGGTTCCGGGGGCCTGTATTGAACACTCTGTACGTATTACTGCAAATGACGGTTGGCACTCATTTCGCTTACACCCAAGAAGAGCGCGGATATTTTCTCCGGGAGATCTGACTGTTTAATTAACGATTTTATTTCGGGTGATATTTTTTCCTGGTTAT